>Ga0326597_10000181_pt1 | contig 116302 bp, 104 predicted proteins | sample RVTome_12_FD_203789 | JGI IMG/M metagenome (GOLD analysis project Ga0326597, IMG submission 203789) | Soil microbial communities from uranium-contaminated site in the Upper Colorado River Basin, Wyoming, United States - RVT100D185 | ecosystem: Environmental > Terrestrial > Soil > Contaminated...
GTAGAGCTTGGTCCCGAAGTCCTGCTGGCCCATCATTGGCGGCCTCCTCTTCACTGGGAGGCCACGCGGCCCATGTCGATCATATCACCGCGGCCGACGCCAACGCGATCACTTCGGCAACAACCCCTTCTCATTGTGCGCGGTCGATTTGCCGTGTTAGGCCGCCATCCCAACACGGTCAACCTGGTCCGCGACCGCGTCTCGGCGGTGCAGGCGCACCAGAGCGTCGACGACGACGGGATTGAATTGAACGCCACGACAGCGGACGATCTCGGCCATCGCCTCCGCCACGGAACGCGCTGCGCGATATGGTCGCTCGTGCACCATCGCGTCCAAGGCGTCCGCGACGGTGACGATCGTCACCTCTTCTGGGATCTGGTCGCCGGCGATGCCGTCAGGATAGCCCTTTCCATCCCAGCGTTCGTGGTGCCATCTGGCGACTTCAGCGGCGAGCGCAAACTCAGGCCGGGGCTCCAGAAACTCGGCGCCCCATATGCTGTGCTGCTTGAGAACATCCCAGACCCGAGCCACTTCCCAATCGTCACTGTCGAAGCGCATCGGGCTCGAAAGGAGGTTGTCGGGCACCCTGATCTTGCCGATGTCGTGCAGCGTCGCCGCCAGGCCAAGCTCCCTGACGGCACCCTCTTCGTAGTCCATTTCGCGCGCGATCGCTTCCACAAATGATCGAACGCTCTCCAGGTGGAGCCCCGTGGTGTGATCGTGAGCCTCGGCAGCGGCGGCCAGCATCATGACCGTGTGAGCCTGAGCTTCAGACAGGCGTTCCGTCGCGCTCTGCAACCCATCGACGAGGGTCGCCATTCGCACGATGGCTGTCACCTGGTTGGCGACGCCGGCCAGGAACTCCGCGTCGCGAGGATCGAACGCGGCCCTGAGCTTGCTGGCGACCGCGACGGTTCCGGCGAGCTCTCCGTCCCAGACCATCGGTGCGATGACGGCGGATCGCAACCCGGCCTCGGCAAGCAGCGCGCGTTCGACCGTTGTGAGCCGCTCATCAGACGAGATGTCTTCGAGAATGACCGGACGACCGGTACGGGCCAAGATAACGTTGATCGCGCGTTGGCTGATGTCGGGGTGCGCCAGTTGTTCGGCACGCCAACCTCTCGCCAGCACATCGTTCACGCCCTCGCGCAGCGTGCTCCCCGCCAGCCGGTCGTTCGAGCCCCAGATCTGGCAATCGACGGCGTCATAGCCCGTTTCGGCCGACAGTCGCGCTCCTACAAGTTTGAGCTTAACGTCGAGGCTTTCCGGGGACGTTAGCAGCGGCACGAGATCGGCGATCATGGCGGAAACGCGATCGTCACGGCGACGAGCGACCTCGCCGTTCTGAAGCGCGCGGTTCCTCTTCGCCGCATACATGGCGCTGTCCGCCGCCTTGATCAAATCGACAAGCGTGGCGGCCTCGCCCGGAAAGACCGCTATGCCAATGCTTGCTGGCACGCGAATCGTAGCGCTCGTCTCTTCGTCCGTAACCTTGTTCTCCGCTATATCCGAGGCGGCGCGACCGGCATAAGCGTTGGCGAGCCCACGGTCGGCTCCGGCGAGCACCACCAGGAACTCATCTCCTCCGTAGCGGCCGACAACGGCGCCGTCATCGACCAGCGCACGGGCGACCGTCCGCAGCACTGCGTCGCCGGACAGGTGCCCGTACGTGTCATTGACCGCCTTCATTCCGTCGACATCGATCATCGCGACGGCGACATGGTTGAGGTCGGCACGGGTCATTTGTTCCGCCAGGTATTCGACGATGGCACCGTGATTCAAGACGCCCGTCAGCTGGTCGCGGCGCGAACGCTCGCGTTCCAGCTCCAGCGCCTGCTCCAGAAGGGCCGACTTCTCCTCCAGATCCGCCTTCGACTCCTCCAGCTCCCGCGCGAGCTGCAGCTCCTTACCCTGCCGATGGATGGTGCGCGTGCCACCGTGCACGATGCCCAGGAGCACCAGGTAGAGGAAGGCAAGACCGCCCGCCAGGCCGAGCTGGATGTACCGCTGCGTCTCGGCCACCTGCGCCGCGACCGGCGCGTAGAACTCGTAGGTCTCGTAAACGCCTACCACCTCATTCGACCCTTCAAGCCTGATCGGCGTGTACACCTCGAGTAGCTTTCCGAGCCCCGATTCGCTTTCGTTCTCCGCCTTGGACGGTGCCTGGATACTCGATACCGTCGTCCCGTTCAGCGCCTCATCGCGCTCGTCGTCCTGCGGGAAGGATCTGCCGATTTCCGACAGAGCGTCGGAGTAGATCAGGACGCCGTCGCGGCTCCACAGCTTCACCCGCGCGACGCGTGTGGAGAGAATGTCGCTCCGCACGAACTGGTCGAATGCTGCCAGCCGGTCCCCGCTCATCGGCGTTTCCAGATCCGCCGGCGCCAGCCTGATCGAGATGAGGCGGCTCACCTGGTCGGTGACGTCGAGTTCACCTTCCCTCTGGGCGTTGTTGGCGATGACGGTGTCGGTGAGCTGGGTGAGGGCGTACCCGACGACGACGACCACAACGAACGCGGCGATGCCGAACCGCCAGGTGAGGCTCACCTGCCGGTAGCGCCGCAGAAGCGACGTGGCGACGCGGCTAAGCATGAGCTCCTCCATGAACAGCCCAGAATCGCCTTGCCAGAGTTGTCGGCATCGCAGCCAGCCCAAGACAGGGCCAAAGGGCCCATTGCGCGCCCTGGGTCGTTAGCCGTTAGGCGCGACCTTGAAGGGACCGTCCTCGCCGCCCAGCCAGTGCCTTTCGATCGCACCATCCGGCGATAGTGCGGCCTAGGCATTGATTTGTTCGATCTCGACCTTAACGTCGCCATATCGAAACGAGTTCCAATGCGTCTGCCTGAGTTCGGCGGGTGGCCAGGGTGGCTCGTCGAGGAGCGCACATAGGGTTTCGAGGCTCGACTCGGGCTTCAGGGTGTAGCGGAGAAGTTGAACCGATCGGATTGTGACTCCATCTGTGTCGAACGACCTCATTGGCAAGACATCGCGAGTCAGCATGAACCACCGCCATCTAAACCCTCGTACGTCGGGCCACTCGGCGGGCCATTGAGGTACAGCACCTCTGAGCACAGCCTCCCTTAGGGCAGCAACCTGCTTCCGCTTTTCGATGGCTCCAGCTTCAATTCGGTGAACCTCCTCATTGCCATCAGCCGAGAGGCCCCACCTCACTTCCATTGCAACTATGAGTTTCGCGGCTGGATCGCAGGCAACGACGTCGAGATCGCCGGCCTGAGATCCGTCTGGTCTCCAGACCTTGACTCGCCTGGCAATACGAGTGCCCGTCCTGAGTCGCTTCAAGACGTCGATCGTTTCTTGTTCGCCAGCTAAACCCAATAGGCGGCCTGCCTCGCCGACGAGATTCGGGTCCCTTTGGAGAATCGATAGGAAGTTTCTGTGCGGTGAAGTGTGCATGATCGACACACTCATTGGAACAAGGTCGTCGTCTATGGGAACAAGTGGCGTTAACGCAGAGTCCGGGCATCGACCCATGTCCACCGACAGGAACTCTACGATGCGGTTCACCTCATCCCTACCGCTGGAAATCGCTGTGGCGATGGACTCCACAAGATCTGTGCGATTGAGTCGTGGTGCTACGACCTGTGGCTCTTCCAAGCCCTTCATCGCAGGAAACGCAAGATGAAGTCCCCTTGCCAACAGAACGCTGTAACGACGTACTGCTCTACTTTGGGCATCCTGACGCCCTCAAAGGAGTCGCGCTCGGCATAGCCAACCCGCACGAGCCAGCGTCCGAAGGTGCGAATCACCTGGGCGTAGCCGTGAATCGTGAGTGACGATACCTTGCCGCGCCTAAACGCCCTGCGACCGTCTAGCGCCACATCCTGGCTCTTTACATGCTCAAGGAACGCCTTGAGTAGGTCGCCGCTCAGGTGTTCGACCGCGCCCACGTCGCCGCGCTCAAGCCACTCCGCGAAGTACCGGAGCTTGTGCTTGTACCACTCGATTGTCCTTGGGGATTTGTTCTCCGCTCGTAGGTCGAGAAGCCACGAATCGACAGCCGTTGAGATGCGCATAGCCGTTCCTCTCTGCTCTGCTTGAGCGAGAGAAACCGCTTGCGGGTTTGCGTTTGCTAGGCCTCGCCAGAGGGGTGAAATCTGGCAACTGGTGGCAACTTACAGATTCAGCTCTAGATTCAAATTGGTGCCGAAGGTGGGAGTCGAACCCACATGAGCCTTGCGGCCCAACGGTTTTTGAGACCGTCGCGTCTGCCATTCCGCCACTTCGGCCCGCGCCATCGAGTGTATCCCATGCCCCCGCAACTTCGTACACACACATGCGCCTTGCGGCGCCCGCCGCCCGACCGCTAGAATCCCGCCATCGCGCTGCGCCCGGTTCCAACCGGACACCCGCGATCTAGAGAGCAGGAATTGATGCCAGCCACACCCACTGTCGCCATGTCGGCCGACGCCGCTGCATCTCCTGCTGCTCGCGCGATCTAGCGTTCCCACGAACACCACCTCGTAACGGCCACGGACTGCAGCGGCGCCCGTGGCCTTCGTGCGTCCGGCGTTTCGGCGGCGTAGCGGCGCTTGCAGAGTCACCGTACGAGACAGCCTGTTGCGCCTGCGCGCGACCGGCACCATCCGTTCACGACGGCCACACCCCGACAGCGACACCCGGCAGGGCGCGCGCAGAGCAACCGCGGCGGCCCTGCGCGCCCGCGTCCACCCAGGCGCACAACCGTGCGCCCCAACAACAAGGAGTACGCAACATGCGACAACCCACTGCGCGGACACACCTCCTCGGCTCGATCACCACCGCACTTCGGTGCGCGCGAAAGGCCAGAGCACGTGTCTCGCACCTTCAAAGACCGCCCGGAGGACCGGTTGGAATCGCGGCGACGAAAGCGCCGCATGACAGGACATAGTGATGGATTCCGTTGCCGTCATTGCGGCATGTACGCCGGGGCGCTCAGGTTCGGCGGTCGCCACCGCAACCACTGCCCCTGGTGCCTGCATTCGCTTCACGTCGACGGGCGCACACCCGGCGACCGAGCCGGCGACTGCGGCTCTCGCATGGCCCCGGTCGGCGTCTTCGCCCGGCCCAACGGCGAGCAGGTCCTCGTCCACCGCTGCCTCGGCTGCGGATTCGAGCGGCACAACCGCATCGCCGCCGACGACGACATCGCCGCCGTCATGCGCCTCCCCGTCGTCGCCCCCCGCCTCGGCAACCGGGCGACCAGGGCAGACGAAATGACGGCGTAACGGAGCGCGGGCGCCCTCGCCCGCGTCTTCCTGTGCAGGGGGCGGGATCACATGATCCCGCCCTTCTGCCCACCCTTTCGTGCGCCTTCGTGGATCAACTTCTTCCGCAGATCATAAGATCCTACGCCGACGCGGCACCCGCAGATACACTGCCATCGCCCATGCCCGAAACCCCGGTGACGGCCCTGCGTAAGACGCCGCTCTTCGACCTGCACGAGCAGGCCGGCGCCCGCATCGTCCCATTCGCAGGGTGGGCGATGCCCGTCCAGTACAAAGGCATCGTCGAAGAGCACAACGCCGTCCGAAACCGCGCCGGAGTCTTCGATGTCTCGCATATGGGACGCCTCTTCGTCGTTGGTGCCGACGCTGCGTCGTTCCTTCGCCGCACCCTCACCTACGACGTCACGAAGATCCCCGAAGGCCGCGGCCACTACACCCTCCTCTGCAACGACGACGGTGGCATCATCGACGACCCCTACGTCTACCGCCTCGACGCTCGGCGCTTCCTCGTCGTCGGCAACGCCTCCAACGCCGACCGTGACACCGCCCGCCTCCGCGAGTTCCTGGAACCTGGCACCAGCGTCGAGCCCGGCACCGACGTCGAGCTCCTCGACCGCCAGGCCGAGACCATCATGCTCGCCGTCCAGGGGCCCGAAGCCCCCGCCCACATGGCCCGCATCATCGGCGCCGAACTCGCCACGCTCGACAAGCGCGCCTGCACCGAGCTTCCGTACCTCCAGTACAAGCTCTTCGTCTCCCGCACCGGCTACACCGGGGAGGACGGCTTCGAGATCGTCACCTCCGTCGAGGCCGGGCGCGCGATCTGGCGCCAGCTCCTCACCGCCGGCGTCCAACCTTGCGGCCTCGGCGCGCGCGACACCCTCCGCCTCGAGGCCGCGCTCGCCCTATGGGGCCACGACATCGACGAGACCACGAACCCTTTCGAAGCCGGCCTCGGCTGGGTCGTCTCCTTCGACGACGGCGCCCCCTTCGTCGGCCGCGAGGCGCTCGTGCGCATTAAGGCCACCGGCGTCGAACGGAAGCTCATGTGCCTGCAGGCTACGGCCCGAGGCGTCATACGCGACGGCTACCCCATCCTCCACAATGGACAGCAGGTCGCCACCGTCGCCAGCGGAAGCCACTCGCCTACCCTCAACACCAGCATCGCCATGGCTTACCTCCCCAACGCCCTCGCCGTCTACGGCACGCCTCTGGAAGTAGAAGTCCGCGGTAAGCTCGTCTCCGCCACCGTCGTCCGCCGCCCCTTCGTCCCCCATGCAGGAGAGGGGGCGGCGTAGTACGCCCGTAGGGACAGGTCTTCAGACCTGTCCTCAGCAGTGACAGGATCAATGCCTCATGCCAACACCAGACGACCGCCGCTACTCCAAAGAACACGAGTGGCTAAAGCTCGATGGCGCCTCTGTCCCGGGCACCGCGGAGGAAGCCACCGTCGGCATCACCGACTACGCCCAGGGACAGCTCGGCGACATCGTCTACGTCGATCTGCCCGAGCCCGGCGCCACCCTCACCCAGTTCGAGAAGATGGGCGAGATCGAGTCCGTCAAAGCCGTCTCCGAGCTCTTCTCCCCAGCCTCCGGCGAAGTCACCGCTGCGAATCAGGCCATCATCGAAAAGCCAGAGCTCGTGAACGCCGATCCCTACAACGAAGCCTGGCTCCTCAAGGTAAAGCTCACCAACGCCGCCGAGTACGAAACCCTGTTGTCCGCCGCCGACTACGACGCCTTCGTCGCCGGCCTTGGCTGACAGCCCTGTAGCGCGGGCTTTTCAGCCCGCGTGTTGTGGGGAGAGGGCGTGAGGCCGTGCTCGCTGAAGTCGTTCCGACCTCCGACCTCTGACTTCCAGGAGACTTGTTCTGACGATGACTCTCGACACCCGCCCACTCCCCCATGCGCCAACCCCCTCCCTCCGCGATACTCCCCTAATGCCCCATCCCTACATCCCCCTCACCGACGAAGACCGCGACGCCATGCTCGCGACCGTCGGCGTCGCCACCACCGCCGACCTCTTCGCCGATGTCCCCGCGGAGCACTTCCGCCCGGAGCTAAATCTCCCCGACGCCCTCACCGAACTGGAGCTCCTCGAACACACCCGGACCATCGCAGCGATGAACCGCACCGCCGCTGACAACGCCTGCTTCCTTGGCGCCGGCGCGTATCGCCGCTTCCGCCCCTCCCTCATCGACCCCCTCGTCATGCGGGGCGAGTTCCTTACCTCATACACCCCCTACCAACCCGAAGTCGCCCAGGGCACGCTGCAGACCATCTTCGAGTTCCAGTCCCTGGTCTGCGAGCTCACCGGCATGGACGTCGCCAACGCCGGCATGTACGACGGCGCCTCCGCCCTCGCCGAGGCCTGCCTCATGGCCTGCGCTGTCACCGACCGCCGCCGCATCGCCATCAGCGACCGCGTCCACCCCAACTGGATCGCCGTCGTCCGAGCCTACGCCCACGGCCGCGACATCGCCGTCGACGTACAGCCCCAGGCCGCCTTCGCCGTAACGAACGAGCATGCCTGCCTCGCCGTCCAGCAGCCCGATTTCTACGGCCGCGTCTCCATCGCCACAGGCGCCTGGGGCGATGCCGCGCACGCCGCCGGCGCTCTCTACGTCGTCGCCGCCGATCCCGTCAGCCTCGCCCTCCTGCGCCCGCCCGCCGACTACGGCGCCGATATCGCCGTCGGCGAGGGCCAGTCGCTCGGCGTACCTTTGTCGTTCGGCGGCCCCTACGTCGGCCTCTTCGCCTGCCGCGAGAAGTACATCCGCCAGATGCCCGGCCGCATCGTCGGCGAGACCGCCGACCTCGACGGCAAACGCGGCTACGTCCTCACACTCCAGACCCGCGAGCAGCACATCCGCCGCGAGCGGGCCACCAGCAACATCTGCACCAGCCAGCAGCTCATCGCTCTCTCCACCGCCGTGTACCTCGCCACCCTCGGCCCCGTCGGGCTCCGCCGCGTCGCCCAGCTCTCCTGCGAGAAGGCCCACACCCTCGCCCAGAAGATCGCGCGGATCCCCGGCTACACCATCGAAGACGAAGAGCCCTTCCTCCACGAGTTCGTAGTGTGCACACCAATGCCCCCGTCCCAGATCAACGCCGCCCTCCTCGAACGAAACATCATAGGCGGCCTCGACGTCTCCGACATCAGAAACCGCATGCTCCTATGTACAACCGAAACGAACACATCGTCCGAAATCGAAGCCTTGGTCGAAGCCCTGTCGGATCTCGCGAAGTAGCCGCGTAGCTTTAGCTGCGCCCGGAGCCCAAAATGCAGATAGTGAAGCGACCTCGGCGACCATGTGGCACAGCCGTCCTCGGCTGTGCAGACGGTAGTTCCGGCTCGCATCTCGATTCCGACGAGGCTTCGCGATGACAAACCCCCAGTCCCCAGCCCCTAGTCCCCAGCCCCTGGCGCTGGAGCCCACCCTCACCGAGCTCTCCCGCCCCGGCCGCACCGCCGTCACAATCCCCGAACCCACCACCACCCCAACATTGCCGCGAGAGCTCATCCGCGACACCCTGAACCTTCCGCAGCTCTCCCAGCTCGACGTCGTCCGCCACTACACGCGCCTCTCCCAGCTCAACTACTCCATCGATACGCAGATGTACCCCCTCGGGTCCTGCACCATGAAGCTCAACCCCAAGATCAACGACGCCATCACCGCCATGCCCGGCTTCGCCGATGCCCACCCGATGCAGACCGATGACCAGGCCCAGGGCGTCCTCAGGGTCATGCACGGCCTCCAGCGCATGCTCGCCGAGATCACGGGCATGGACGATGCGTCGTTGGCCCCGCTGGCTGGCGCGCAGGGCGAGCTTGCCGGCGTCCTCGTCATCAAGGCCTACCTCGAGACCGTCGGCGAACACCGGACGACCATCGTCGTCCCCGACTCCGCCCACGGCACCAACCCTGCCACCGCGTCCATGGCTGGCTTCAACGTCGTCGCCGTCAAGCCGCGTCCCGACGGCGACATGGATCTCGACCACCTGCGGGAAGCCCTCGAGGAGCACGGCCCCACCGTCGCCGCGCTCATGATCACCCAGCCCAGCACCCTGGGCCTCTTCGACCGCAACATCGTCCAGGTCGCTGACATGGTGCACGGCCACGGCGCCCTCATGTACGGCGACGGCGCCAACCTCAACGCCATGCTCGGCCAGGTGAAGCCCGGCGACCTCGGCTTCGACGTCATGCACATCAACCTGCACAAGACCTTCAGCCAGCCCCACGGCGGCGGCGGCCCCGGCGCCGGCCCCATCGTCGTGAAGCGACACCTCCTCCCCTTCCTCCCCTCCCCCCACGTGGCAGCCGACCCGAATCCAACCTCCAACCTCCAACCTCCAGCTTCGCCATCAAGAAACGACGGACCCCCGCCCGCCGCCTACCGCTTGTACGATCCCGAACACACCATCGGCCGCCTCGGCGCTTTCCACGGCAACTTCGGCGTCCTGCTCCGCGCGTACGCCTACATCCTCAGCCTCGGTTCGGACGGCCTGCGTTCCATGAGCGAGGCTGCCGTCCTCAACGCGAACTACATCCGCGCCCGCCTCGCCCCCGCATACGATCTCGCCCACGACGAGCGTACCTGCATGCACGAGGCCCTCTTCTCAGCCCGCCGCCAGAAGGCGCACGGCGTGAAGGCGCTCGACGTCGCCAAGCGCCTCATCGACTTCGGCTTCCACCCGCCGACCATGTACTTCCCCCTCGTCGTCGAGGAAGCCCTCCTTATCGAGCCCACCGAGTCCGAGTCCAAAGAGACCATCGACGCCTTCTGCGACGCCATGCTCGCCATCGCCCGCGAGGCCGAGACCGATCCCGAGATTGTCCGCACCGCCCCCCACACCGCCCCCCTCCGCCGCCTCGACGAAGCCACCGCCGCCCGCAAACCCAAACTTCGTTGGTAGCAGCGTGCAAGCGCGTGTAGGGGCACCCTGCCGCGCCGAAGGCCCTGCGCCAGCACGGGTGCCCGATTGCATCCACCGTTGTCTTCGGAAGTTCTGTCTGAGAGAACTAGCAGCTAGCCACCTCACGCTGCTCCCTCCCAGACCCATCACATGCATTCGCACGTGGGGCACGCTGCGGCGTGCCCGATTGCATCCACCGTTCACAAACCGGTTAATCCCCGACAACTGCCGCCCGACGACTGCCGCCCGACGACCGACGACTACCGCCCCACGACTGCCGTCCGCTGACTGGCTGACGCGCTGACTGGCTGACAAGCTGGCTCACGGCTCCCCCACAAACCCCACAACATTCGCCACCGCCGGCCCGTGCGCCAGGATCGCGTCATGGCTTGACAGCGGCGACGACGAGAACTCATAGGAGAACACCGTCGCCCCCTCCACGAACTGCGTCCCGCTGTCGTCGATGAACCCCGACCCCGGCAGGCACCGGCTGGTGTTCCACAGACAGTCGTTCACGTTCCCCACCGTCGCTAGCCGAACACCCTGCCCCGCCATCCGCGCCGCCTCCGCGCTCCGCGTCTGCGCGATCCCCGGGTCAAACTTCTGCGCCACGATCTCCGCGCCCGCCACGTACGTCTTCTCGCACGGGATCGCGTCGATGATCGCCTTCTTGTCCGCGTCCACGCCTTCCAACGGCGCGTCCAGCGTCACCACCACGTCGATGTCCAGCTTCTGGTCGTCCGGCCGGTCCGCCTCCCGCACGCCCTCCAGGTACGCCAGGTACCCGCCCAGGCTGTGACCCACCAACGTAAAGTGCGTCCCGTCGTGTTCGGCTCGATAGTCCCGCAGCATCTGTTCCAGGAACCCCAGGTTTTCCGCCGCCGTCCGGTCCGTCAGCTCGCACGCGTAGTCATTCGGCACCCACGCTCCTTCGTTACCGACGGTCCCGCCTGCATAGCTGAAGTCCAGCAGGTCCCCCGCCTCGTACCCCGCATCCAGGAACCCCGACTTCAACGTCGAGAACCGCGGCCCCTCCACCGCCGTCGACTGCGTCTCCCCGTCGTACGTCGTGTAGATCCCCTGGATGAACACGACGACCCGCGTGTCCGGCTCGTAGCACCGCGCCCCGACGCCAAGCGCCGCGAACACTACCACCGCCATTAAGAGCGCCGGGTGCCGCAACTCGCGTAGCATTGGAATCCTTGATGCGAGGGTTGATCGACGGGCCATGCGGGGACGCCTCCGCGCCCATGGTATCGGACTGCGCCGGCGCATCGGACTCACCGGAAGCCGACCCCCTACCACCGCGCGGGCAGAGGCGCGAGCGTACCGTTCCCCTGCACGCGCGCGAAGGCACCAGAAGCAAACCGGGTTGTTGTGAAAGTCCTAGCGGTGAGGGCTGCGGTTGGAGGGCGTCGGCAGAGGCTCCATGTTTACTGGGCCGGCCCGCAGGGCGCGCAGCTCGTCCCACTTCATCCTCGACTGCCCCTCGAGTGCCTTGATCTGCGTTCCGTCGTGGAACACGCCGCCGGCGCGCAACGCGCGCACCTTGTCTGCAATGCCGGCGATCTCCGCCAGCAACCTTCGCTCGGAATCGTTGATTGACATGGTCTCCTTACGGCATGGGTGCGAGTGCGGCCTGCATGCCCGCGTCACTTGACCCCTTCAGTCTACCTCATCTCTCCCTTCCAGCTTCCCGTGCGTTATGCTGCGCACGCCCATGGAGAACAACATCGTCGCCGCCGGATACGACGCTGTCTTCGCCACCGCGGACAGCTCCCCCACGCTTCGTCGCCTCTGGCGCCAGCACGCCAGCGGCCTCGACTTCCCCGATGGTTTCGATCACATCAGTTTCACCACGCTCGACCAGCTCCGCATCATCGCCACGAACCTTCGATTGAGTCCCGGCAGCGTCCTCGTTGACGTCGGCTGCGGCATGGCCGGCCCCGCCCTCTGGGTCGCGCGCGAAACCGGCGCTCACCTCACCGGCGTCGATCTCTCGGCCGTCGCCGTCGCGCAGGCGACCGCCCGCGCCGCCCGTCTTGGACTGCAGGATCACGCCCGCTTCGTCAACGGCACCTTCGCCGCAACGGGCCTCCCCGCTGCCTCCGCGGACGCCGTGATGAGCGAGGACGCGCTACAGTACGCCACCGACAAGCGCGCCGCAGTCAGCGAGTTCGCGCGCATCCTTCGCCCCGGCGGCCGCCTCGTGTTCGCCGCGTTCGAGCTCGAACCCGAGCGTGTCGCTGGTCTCCCCGTTCTCGGCGACGACCCCGTGGCCGACTACCGCCCCCTCCTGCAAGAAGCCGGCTTCACCGTCGACGCCTGCGACGAAGTCCCCGGCTGGCTCGAGGCGCTGACCGCCGCCTACACCGCCGTTCTCGATGCCCGAGACACCCTTACCGCGGAGATGGGCGCTCCCGGAGTGGCCGCGCTCCTCGGCGAGATCACCCTCACCCTCCAGCTCCGCCCCTACCGCCGCCGCGTCCTCGCCATCGCCACGAAAAACTGACACTCCCACCGGCCAAACTGAAGAAGACAGGGCTCTCACAAGAACCGACACTATCGCCGGCATCAGCGCTCGCGCACCGGACCCCCCGCCGGGTGCGGGCGTTTTGACCTCGGATCTAAAACGTCAACACCCGGTCAGCCGCCAGCGTCCAGTCCGTCAGCTCGTCCATACCGCTGCGCCGTGCCCCCTCTATCAGGGCCGTGTCCGCGAGTCCGCGCGCGTCCATGCACGATCCACAAACCGCGACCTCGCCCCCACGGCGGATAACCCCGCTGATCATGCGCTCCAGGTTGTAGTACCCGTTGGGCGTTCGTTGACCACTCTGCGCACACGAGGCGCCGTCCCCGATAAGGAACACGCGCACGTGCACGTCCTCGCGCTGGAACAGCGAGTACGCGAGTCGTAGCCCGTTGTAGGCGCGTTCACTTCCATACGGAGGACCGTTGATGATGAACAGCGCGTTCATGGCCTGCCCCTTTCCCCGGTGGCATCCGATTGACTCCGCGATGCGCCATTCTCTAAGTCCTCCGTGATGGTCAGGGCCTCCTGCGTGACGCGCCCATCCACGATCCTGAACGCTGCCACCATTGGCGCCCCTTCATCCGCGAGCGAAGTGATCACGTACCGCGCGTCGGGATAAAGCGCGTGCTCCACGTCGCGCTCGGATGGATACGCGGTTGAACGCAGGTGCGAGTGAAATATGGCCAGAAGCTCCCAGCCCCGATCGTCGATCCGCTCGAACGCCCGCAATTGCTCGCGGGAGTCCGCGCGCCATCCGCAGCCCACCGGGTTGTGTTCCACGTTCGTCAATGGCATCACCTCGCGCACGAAGTCTCCCTCCCCCGCCAGGAGCCCGCAGGCTTCGTGGGGCAGCGCCCGCTGCGCAAGATCCACCATCGCGTCGTACTGCGTTCGGCTGAGTTTCACGTCAGTACCACTTCCAGAGCCACCAGCGTTCGAACAGCATCTTCCCCAGGCGTCGCATCCGCGTCGGATCCTTCATGGCCACCTGCCGAGGCTGCGCGTAAAAGTCACCGTCGGCCGAGCCGGCTTTGCCACCCCCGACCTCCAAGAAGCAGTAGCCATGACCGTCGAAGCGGCTTCGTTCATTGTCACCACGAATCTCCGCGGCGATGTTGTGGGCGACGATATGGGCCTCCGCGTGCGCGAACACTCCGGCCTTCGGCAACATCATGCCGTCGAAGAGCGGGATCGCCGTGACGTCGCCGATCGCATAGACGCGCGGTGCGTCGGTCAGAAGCAGGCCCTTGTCCACCTTCGCCCAGCCCGCCGGCCCGGCGATCGGCGACTCGCGCACGATCGCGGGCGGCCGATGCGGCGACACCGCAATGAGAAGGTCATACGCCTCGCGCGCGCCGTCCTCGAACACGATCTCGCGCGCTGCGCGGTCGATCTCCGTCGTCTTTCGCTGCGGATGATAGGCGATCTCTTTCTGTCCCAGCATGGACACGACGGCCTGCCCGAGCATCGGCCCCGCGACCGGCAGCGGTTGCGGCTCGGGCGTCGAAAGCGAGAGTTCGACCCGGTTGCGAATGCCCCGCTTGCGGAAGAGTGCGTCCAGTAGCATCGCGCCCTCGTACGGCGCTGCCGGGCACTTGTAGGGAAGCGATGGGATCAGCAGCGCGACCTTGCCGCCATTGAACGTTTCCAGTTCGGCCCGGAGCCGCTCGGCGTCGGCGAGCCGGTAGTACGAGAAGGCCTCCCCGGCCAGGCCCGGCACTGCTTCTGGCGCCAGTTCCGCGCCAAGCGCAACCACGAGGTAGTCGAAGGCAACCTCGAAGCCCTCTCCCGAAACCCTGTGGCCCGCCAGGTCGATGGCCGAAGCAGTGCCTTCGACCACCTCGATCGCTTTGCGTCGGAGTCCGCGCAGATCGCGGCTGATGGCTGCGGGTTGGCGCTCGCCGGTCATGACCCAGGTGTAGGACGGAGGAAATGACTGTATCGGCTGGCGATCGACCAGAATCACCCGCGTGTCGGCCGGTACGGCCGAGCGCACCTCTCGTGCCGCGACGACGCCACCTATCCCTCCACCCAGGATGACCACGCTCGTCGGCGATTTGCTCATCTCATTGACCCTGTGGTTCTCTTGGTGGTACGATTATCCAAAGATAACGAGAATATCGGAAATAGGCAAGTATGGAGCCGCGCGAAGTAAAGGACACACTCTACGAGCAGTTCGCCAGGGTCGCCAAGGTGGCGGGCCATCCCCGCCGCCTGGAAATCCTCGATCTGCTCCGGCAGGGCGAGCGCAGCGTCGAAGCCATCGGTAGCGAGACGAGCTTGGGTGTGACGACGACATCCGCCCATCTGCAGCTTTTGCGCCAGGCAAGATTGGTCTCCACCCGGCGGGAGGGGACGCGCGTCTTCTATCGCTTGGCCGATGACACCGTCTCGAGCTTTCTCGTAGCCATCCAACAACTGGCACGAGCGCGTCTCACCGAGATCGACCACATCGTCCGCATCTACTTTGCGTCGACCGATGCGCTGAACCCGATCAGCCGCGAGGAGCTGCGGCGTCGCCTCGATGCAGGTGATGTCGTATTACTCGATGTGCGCCCGCAGACGGAGTTCGCATCCGGTCACATTCCGGGTGCCGTATCTATCCCCATGGACGAGATCCCGGCTCGCCTGGCCGAGCTCCCGTCCGGTATCGAGATCGTCGCCTACTGTCGCGGTCCATACTGTGTCCTGGCGCCCCAATCGATCGAGATCCTCAAGCGCCTCGGCCGCCGCGCACGCCGCCTCGAAGACGGCTTCCCCGAGTGGCAACTCGCCGGCCTGCCCGTAGAGATTGCTGCTCGCGCCTGATGCAATCGATCGGAGTGTGAAGTGGGAAAAATCGCTGCTCAGGCGGCGCGCGGCGCCCCCCGCGATCCCGAGCCCGAGAGAGCCCTTGGTTACGCTCGCGAGTACGACGCGTGGTTCGATGCCCCGTGGGGACGCTACGCATTCGACGTTGAATCTCGCGCGCTCCTTAAGGCGCTGGGCCCAACGCGCGGACGCACCGTACTCGATGCTGGTTGCGGCTCTGGTCGCTTCAGCGCCCGCCTCCTGCGGGAAGGCGCCACGGTCGTCGGGTTCGATTCTGACCCTGCGATGCTTCATGTCGGTGCCGAGCGCCTGCGAGCCCCTCTCGTGGTTGCCGACGCGCACCTGCTCCCGTTCGCCGATGCCACCTTCGATCTAACCGTGGCTGTGACCCTGTGCGAATTCGTGACCCATGCTGATCGCGTTGTCACCGAGCTCGCACGCGTGACTGGGGCGGGTGGCCGCGTCGTGGTCGGGGCTCTCAATCGCGCGAGCCCGTGGGGCATCGCGCACCGCCGGCGCTTTCGCCGCTCGCCTTGGGATACTGCTCGCTTCTTCCGCTGGGACGAGCTGCTCGCGCTTGGCGCCCCGCACCCCCGCACGCGGATCAGCGCCGCCCTCTACGCTCCGGGCGATGTCCCGGGGTTGCGCCTGGTTGGGCCGATCCTCGAGGGACTCCGCCGTGGACTCCCTCGCCTCGGTGCGTTCCGCGTCATGACCATCGACCTGCCGGATCCCCCGAATGTCTGGTCCCGGCGTTCTTCAGACGAAGCCCCTCTGAAATAAAGATCCCAAGCCCAATCAAACACTCCCCGCACGACCAGGGACGAAGTACCAACTGCCCCTACCCCATGAACTCATACCCGCCGGACACCCCCTCCGGCTTCTGGTCGATGATCACGTTCACGCACGCCGGCTTCCCGCTCGCGAACGCCCGCTCGATCGCCGGCGCGATGTCGTCAGGCTTCGTCACGAACTCGCCGTGTCCCCCCAGCGCCTCCACCACCTTGTCGTACCGTGCGTTGTCCCCCAGCCGCGTCGCCACAACCCGTTCCTCCCCGTACATCTTCGCCTGCCCCACGATGATCTGCCCCCACTGCCGGTCGTTCCCTACGACCGACACCACCGGCATGTTGAACCGCACGAACGTATCGAAGTCGAACCCGTTCAGCCCGAACGACCCGTCGCCATTCACCATCAGCACGCGCTTCCCCGGATGCACCACGCTCGCCGCCATGCAGAACCCCGTGCCCACGCCCAGCGTCCCCAGCGGACCCGGCCCCATGAACTGCGACGGCCGGTTCACCGGTAGCACCTGCGACGCCAGCCCCACGATGTCCCCGCCGTCCCCCACCACCGTCGTCTCGTCGTCCACGAACCCCGCGATCTCGTTGCACAGCCGCAGCGGGTGGATCGGGTCCGCGTCCGAGTGCAGCCACCGCTGCCGCAGCTCGACGATCTTCGTCTCCCCGTCCCGCAGCTTCGCGATCCACTCGTCGTGCCGGATCGTCTTCGACCCGATCTCCGACCGGATCCCCTGCAGCACCGCTCGCGGGTCTCCCTCGATCCCCACGTCCACCCCACGGTTCCGCCCGATCTCGTTCGGGTCGATGTCGACCGCGATCACCTTCGCCTGAGGGCCGACGCTCTTCCCGTACCGCAGCCGGAAGTCCATCATCGTCCCCGCGAAGAGGATCACGTCCGCCTCGCCGAATGCCGTCCGCCGTGTGCGCGACATGAACTGCGCGTGCTCCTGATGCACCATCCCTCGCCCCATGTCGTTCAAGTAGATCGGTGCCTGGACGTTCTCTGCCAGCTCCCGGAGCGCCTCCCCCGCGTCCGACCAGTAGATTCCCGTCCCGCCCATCACCGCCGGCCGCTCCGCATTCGCCAGCAGCTCCGCCGCCTCGCGCACCAGCGCCGTATCGCCGGTGGTCCGCCCCTCCGTGCGGTAGTTCACCGGCCACTCGATCGACTCTTCCTCCAGCCGCCCGAACAGGATGTCCGACGGGATCTCCAGGAACACCGGCCCGTACCGCCCCGTCAGAGCCACGCGGAACGCCTGCGCCAGGTAATCCTGGATCCGGTTCGTGAACGGGATCGTTGCCGCCCACTTCGTGATCGGCCGCATCATCTCGACCGTCCCCGGGATCTCCTGCAACGCCCCCATCAGCGACGTCCGCAGCGGCGCCGCCCCGCCGATGACCAGCAGGGGGCTCGCGTTCTGGTACGCCGTCGCCACCGCCGTAACCGTGTCGGTCACGCCCGGCCCCGCCGTCACCACCGCCACCCCGCACTTGCGCGTCAGACGGCTGTACCCCTCCGCCGCGTGCCCTGCCGACTGCTCGTGCCGCGTGTCGATCACCTGGATGCCTTCGTCCAGGCACCCGTCGTAGATGTTCTGGATGTGCCCGCCGGACAACGTGAAGATCGTGTCGATCCCTTCGCGCTTCAACATCCTCGCGACAATGTCACCGCCATCAATCTGGGCCATCGTGGTCTCCTCGCCTCGTCCCGCCGGCACCGTGCCGGTGTAAAACATGACATAACTGTCGTCATGTGCTGGTTTTGAATCTGCAAGAAGGATTCTAGGTGGTCTCCGCCGTAGGGGCACGGCCCGCCGCACCCGACTCGCCGCCGCGCCCAGAATCCCTAGGGGAAAGGTTCAAGCCGTCAAGTCCGGCCGACGATAACTACGAGAGGGGCAAAAGGTTGAGCGAACTGCTTCGCGATCCGCGGTACGTCATACCGTTGATCATGCTGATCGTTGTGATCGTCATCTCTGCGGCGATGGGCGCCGGGCCCAACGCCGTGGACTCTGCCGTACCCAGCGTGCCCGGCATTCCACGGGAGGGCGAACCCTCGCCCACGCCCGATGTGTCTAACGACTACCGCCGTGCGATCGACCTCGGCACGCTTCGCGAAGCCGCCCAGAACTTCTATCGCCGCAACGGCCTCTACCCCAGCACCGCCGGAGCAGTAGTAGCGCTCTGCATCGATGCCCTCGACGTCGGCTGTACGCTTCGCGAGGCGCGGGGCCTGCCATCGGGCGATGGCGAGTTCCCATACCACTACGCCTCCGACGGCGCCACCTACGCGCTCTTCATCGCCCGGGCCGATACGCCCGGCGACATCGACGCCTGTCCGGCCTCACTGCCTCCCGCCCTGTCGGACGTCCCCGTGATGTGCGCACGCGCGGAGGCTGGCCAATGATGCGCTTCGCGAACGTCCGCCTCTTCTTCGCGCTTGCGCCCGCACTGACGCTCGGCACCATTGCCGTCGCCCTCGCCGAAAACGTGGAGCCGGCTGACTGGCGTTTCGTGCTCCTCTTCACAGCCGTCGGCGCCGTCGCGGCTGCATCATGGCGTGTCGGCGCTGCAGCCCTCGGCGGCACCATCACGCGCGCCCACGGCGTCCCCGGCCGCCTGCGCCTCGTCGCCCACAGCGAGCGGCGCGGCCCGGTTACGGATCACCACACGGGCCTCCACGCCGACTGGTACTTCAAGCTCCGCATCGACGAGGAGATCGCCCGCGCGACCCGCTACAACCAGCCGTTCACTGTCATCGGCATCAGCTCGCACTCCACCGACACACTCGAGGCCGTGCGCATGGTCGCGCAGGAATCACTCCGCGAGGTGGACTTCGCTGGCGACCTCGGTCAGAAGGTCGCTCTCTGCCTCCCGAACACCAGCCGAAGCGGCGCATGGTCCGTCGTTGAGCGCTTCACCGAGGTCACAAAGGGCGTCGACATCAGGTTGTCGGAGTTCCCCGCCGATGGCTCCACTCTGTCCGCGCTTCTCGGCGATGCAAAGGTCGGTGGCATCCGCGACTTCGCGGCCTGACCGGAACAGGAACGGCTACGCCGCGCCCGAAAGCGCTGAATCCGGGATCGCCACGTTGTACAGCTCCGCCATCAGCGCGAAAAAGGCACTCACCGCCCGTGTGTGCTTGCGGTTCTTCCGGAAGATCAGCGAGATCTGCCGCCGTGGCATCGACGCGTTCGTGATCCCGACGGCCGCGAGCGTCCCCTGCTCGAACTCCCGTTCCGTCGAGACATTGGGCACCATCGCCACGCCCAGACCTTCCTCCACCATCTTCTTCGTGGCCTCGATGGTGTCCAGCTCCATCAGCGTGTGCGGCACGATCCCGTGCTGTCGGAACACGCCCTGGATGAGCTGGTTGTAGCTCGACCCCTTGTCGTACAGGATCAGCGGCTCCCGCCCCACTTCCTCGATCGTCGCATGCCGGTTTCGCGCCAGCCGGTGCGATGGCGATGCCACCAGTACCAGGTCGTCCTCGTACAGCGGCACCGTTGTCACCTCGGGATGATGAACCGTCCGCTCCAGCGCGCAGTGCACATCGTCGTTCAGCACCATCTGCAACACCTGCTCCGAGCGCCCGGTGTGGACGCTCACTTCCACACCGGGATACGCCGAGCAGTACTTCCGCAGGATCTTCGGCAGCACGTACGTGCTCACCGTCAAGGCAGATCCCAGCTTCAATGCCCCGATGTCGAGGTTCCGCATCCCCTCGATCGCGTCGCGCCCCTCTTGCAACGCCTTCAGCGCCCTGCGCGCATACGGCAGAAACGCCGACCCCATCTCCGTCAGCCGAACACCCCGACCGTTGCGCTCGAATAGCGCCTCGCCCAGGTCTCGTTCCAGCGATTGGATGCGCGCTGTCACGGAAGGCTGCGTAAGGAACAGCGAATCAGCCGCTTTGCTGAAGGAGCGGTGTTGGGCGACCTGTACAAACGCCTCGATCTGTCCGAGGTCCAAGACGTTGCCCCTGGTGTCGGGCCGCGGGCCCGAAGACGGCACCCACCGCGCCGGTATTGATCGCGTCTATGAGGTTCGTAGTGTCGCACCGCACGCCGTCGATTGCAAGAGCTACCGCTACCGAATCCCGGAGTCATATCTGAGGACGATCTCGGTGAACTCGCCCTCATTGACCGTCACGGTCTGCGGCGGGGGTGGCGATGGCGGCCCGTCCCGGATGGTTCCCTGGACCGTGTACGTCCCCGGCGGAAGCGGGACGGTGAAGCGCCCATCGTCGTCCGCTTCGACCTGAGTTGCCAGGCTGCTCTCGCCCCGGAAGATGTTGAGCACAGCCGCGTACGGCTGGTCCGGGCACGGACTGTCCGCGCGTTCGACCGGACACATCGGCCCGATCGTGACGGTGCCCGTAATGCCCGACTCCCCCGGCGCCCGCGTGACCGAAGGCGTCGGCGAAGCGGCGATGGTAGTAGTAGCGGTTGCGGTCGGCGGCGTCGCGGTGAGGTCTACCGCGGTTGTGGCAGTAGGCGTCTCTTCGCTCGTAGAACCGCCGCAGGCCGCCGCCCCCACCAGCACAAAGGCTATCGCGGACAGAATCGGGTACCTCATGCTCATACCAGACGATAGCCCCACTCGTTCCGTTCCCGCGGTAGCCCCCAATGCACGCTCTCGATAGACTGCCCCCAAATCCAAGACGGCCCGGGAGCTCACATGTACAAGACCGACTACTGCGGCGACCTTCGCGCATCCGACGAGGGCCGGGAGGTCGTCCTCGCCGGCTGGGTCCACCGTCGGCGCGATCACGGCGGCCTCATCTTCGTCGATCTCCGCGATAGCCGCGGCCTCGTGCAGGTCGTCTTCCATCCCGAACAGGCCGAGGCCCACGCCGTAGCCTCTCAGGCCCGCAGCGAGTTCGTCCTGCGTGTTTCCGGCGCCGTCCAGCACCGCCGCGAGGGCACCGAGAACGCGAAGCTCCCCACCGGCCAGATCGAGGTATGCGCCGCGTCCGCCGAGATTCTGAATGCGGCCAACACCCCTCCCTTCGAGATCAACGACGACGAAGCTGAGCCCGGCGAGATCGTCCGCCAGAAGTACCGCTACCTGGACCTCCGCCGCTCTCGCATGCACCGCAACATGATCATCCGTCACCAGGTCGTGAAGTACATTCGCGATTTCCTCACGGACCGCAACTTCCTCGAGGTCGAAACCCCCGTCCTCGCCAACCCCACGCCCGAGGGCGCGCGCGACTACCTCGTGCCCAGCCGGAACTTCCCCGGCAGCTTCTACGCCCTCCCCCAGTCGCCCCAGCAGTTCAAACAGCTTCTCATGGTCGCCGGCTTCGAGCGCTACTTCCAGATCGCCCGGTGCTACCGCGACGAGGACCTCCGCGCCGACCGCCAGCCCGAGTTCACTCAGCTCGACCTCGAGATGTCCTTCGTCGAACAGGACGACATCCTGGACCTCATCGAAGAGCTGTACGTCGGAATGGCCGCTGCCGTCCGGCCGGACCTCAACGTGCCTGCTCCCTTCGCGCGCCTGTCCTACGCCGAGTCCATGCACCGCTTCGGCTCCGACAAGCCCGATCTGCGCTTCGGCCTCGAGCTCGTCGACTTCACCAATGCCGTTCGCGGCACCGGCTTCATCGTCTTCAAGTCCGCCGTCGACAGCGGCGGCGCTGTTGAAGGCCTGCGCGTCCCCGGTGGAGCCGCATTCTCCCGCAAGGAGATCGACGCGCTTACCGAGACCGTCAAGGGCCTTGGCGCGAAGGGTCTTGTCTCGATCGCCTTCACTGCCGATCCCGCATCGGCCACGGAAGAACAGATGCGTTCGCCCGTCCTCAAGCACATCGGACCCGATATGTGCCGTTCCCTCGGCAACCTCGCCGGCGCGAAGGCGGGCGACCTCGTGCTCATCGTCGCCGGCGTTGGCGGCGTCCCCGCGAAGGAGCCCGGCTCGAAGGCCCGCGTGAAGCCCGCCCTCGACGCCCTCCGCCGCACCGTCGCCGGAAAGCTCGACCTCGCCGACCCCAACACCTTGATCTTCGCGTTCATCGTCGATTTCCCCCTCGTCGAATGGAACGACGACGAGGAGCGGTGGGATGCCTCCCACCACCTCTTCACGTCCGTGAAGACCGAGGATTTATCGCTCCTCGATACCGATCCCGGCTCCCTACGCAGCAACGCCTACGACATCACCTGCAACGGCTGGGAGATCGGCAGCGGCAGCATCCGAATCCACAACCGCGAGATGCAGGAGCGCATCTTCAAGCTACTCAACATCAGCGACGAGGACGCACGCACGCGCTTCAGTCATATGCTCGAGGCGTTCCAGTACGGCGCCCCGCCTCACGGCGGCATCGCTCCCGGCATCGACCGCACCGTCGCCCTCTTCGCGCAGGAGTCCGACATCCGCGATGTCATCGCCTTCCCCAAGACCAAGAGCGCCCAGGATCTCATGACCGGAGCCCCGCTCCCCGTGGATCTCGCCGCCCTCGACGCCGTCGGCATCCAGCTCAAACCGGTACCCGACAAGTAGGCTCCGATGTCCTCGATCGAAAGGAGGGCGGAGAGGCCGGCCCTCCTTTGTTGGTCCTGCGCGCATCTCCCTGTTACGGCGTCGCAGTGCCGGTGCCGGCTGCCGCTGTTCCTGCGACCCCCGGGGTCCTCGTTCCAGAAGCCGCTGGTGTAGCCGCTCCGGCCACCGAGACCGTGAACGCCAGCTCGCCTTCCGCCTGCTCCCCGCCCGCGCCGTACTTCCCGCGCACCACAAAGGCGTACGCACCGTCCACAGGTTCGGGGATTTCGAACCGCACGGACAGGTCCTGGATGGTCGTGCCTTCCTTACCCTGCAGCAGTTCGTTCACGCCACTGACGCCGTCGGTTCGGACCGCCACCGCAGTCCCATCCGGCAGCTTCAGCACGACGTTCTCGCTCTGTAGCACACCCTGCCCGATGGCGATCCCGCTTCCGATCGTTGCGCTGAAGGAAACGATCAGTGCCTTCTTTCCCTTCTCCACTTCGCTGTGCTTCTCCGGCAGGTCCGCGCGAATCTCCACACCGGTCACGTTCAACGTGACAGCCCCCGCCGTGGCCGTACCCGTCACCGCGACCACTACTGGCGCCAGGTCCACCAGCTCCTCGCCCTCCGGTCCGATAGGCACCGTGGCCTGGTTGTTCGATGAGTTGCCCACCATCAGAGTCGCGTCGTCAAACGTGAACTCTTCGTCCACGCTGAACGTGATGAGCCCCTTCCCCTTGAGCCTGCCCGGTACGCGCGGCAGCTCCTGGTCGAACGTGGATTCGGTGTAGTTGCTGCCACGCGCGGTCAGCACAAGCTGCGAATCGAACGTGGACTCGTCGTCCCCCAGGTTCTCGAACTCGGCCTCGATCACGACGCTTCGGCTCGCTCCGTCGCCCCTAAACGTCGCCTCGTCCAGCGTCACCTTCCATCCGGCGTGCCAGAACGTCTGGTCGACGTCGATCGTCTCTTCGCTGCCAGCGGGCGTCTCGTCCTCGGCCGGTGTCGCCGTGCTCGCCGGTCGCTCGGCCGTCGGGGTCTCCTCGTCGTCGCTGCCGCCACCGCACGCACCCAGCAGCAGCGCCACCCCCAGCAGGGTGACCAGTCCCAGCATCAAACGCCTGTTCGTCGAAACCACGTCGCTCTCCTTACTTCTTCCCCCGAATGCCCTCAAACGGCTCTACTTGACCCGCGTCTCCACATACCACTGGTTCACGTCAGCAAACCGGCTGCTCGGCGTGTACAGCAGCCGCGGCTCGAATCCCTGCACCCGCGACGCTTGCACGTACACCGATGCAGGCGCATAGAGCGGGATCGACGGCATCTCCGCGATGAGATAGCCGTCGAACAGCGCGTACAGGTCCTTCCGCCGCGACGTGTCCGTCGTCTGCCTCGCCCGCTGCAGCGCGTCGTCGATCCGCCCGTCGCTAAATCCCGCCAGGTTCAGCCCTGGCGCTCGCACCTGGCTCGTGTGCCAGAACGGATACGGATCCGGATCCGGTCCCGCGTCCAACAGCACCAGCGCCGCGTCAAAGTCGCGAGATGGTAGATGCTCCTCGATGAATGCTCCCGTGTCCAGCGCCTCCACCTCCGCGCTCACCCCGATCGCCTTCCACTGTCGGGCGATGTCCTCGGCGATCGCCACGCGACGCGGGTCGTTCGCCGTCGAGATCGAAAACGACAGCCGCAGATTGTCGATGTTGGCCCGCGTGCCGTCGCGTGCCCGGAAGAATCCCGCCAGTTCAAGCGCCGTTGCCGCTGCCCCCGGGTCGAACGGCGGCAACTCGACGTCCGCCGCTGCCCACGAGCCCGGCGGGATGCCTGTCGTTGAGAGCACGCCCTCTCCGAGTGCCACTTCCGACACGAGTGCGTCCCGGTTGATTCCCTGGAACAACGCCCGCCGCACCACCCGCTGCTCGAAGATCGGGGCGTGCGTGTTCAGGTACAGCATGTAGAACGGTGCCCCGGGCAGGCTCATGACCTCCCAACGCCCGTCGCCACGGAAGAAGCTGATGTCATCCTGTGAGGCCCCCTCGGCCAGCAACGCACCGTCGATCTCCCGTCCGCGCAGCGCCCCCGTCAGTTCCGCCTCCGACCTGAACACCCGGATCCTCAGCGTGGATACATGCGGCGATCCCAGGTAGTACGTCGAGTTCGTTTCCAGCTCCACGTTTCCGTCGCTGTCCCGCGACGCCAGCCGGTATGGCCCCGTGCCGATCGGCTGCAGATTGAACGAGGCGTTGTAGAGCTGCCCCGCGTCCAGGTTCGCCAGCACGTGCCGCGGCAGAATGCCGGTCGTCAGCCACGCCAAGAACGGCGCGTACGTCTGCTCAAGCTGGAACTCCACCGTCAGCGGGTCACGCGCGGTGACCACCACGCCCTGCATCAACTCTGCCAGCGCCATGTCACCCTTGAACGCCGGGTCCGACATCGCCCGATACGTGAAGACCACGTCCTCGGCGTCCACCTCCACCCCGTCATGCCACGCGATTCCGCGCCGAAGGTGGAACACGTACCGCTGCCCGTTGTTCGTTATCTCCCAACGCTCCGCCAGGTCCGGCTGTGGAGAACCGTCCGGCCCCAGCCGCACCAATCCACTGAAGATCAGCGATACGAGGTCTGCGTCGGTGGGATTGGCGTGTGCGTACAGCGGGTTGATTCGTTCGGGCGGCCGCACCACACCCTCCGTGTACGACCCGCCGCTCGCCGGCACGGCTTCACCCTTTGGATGATCGAGTGTGAACCACCAGAACAGTGATACGGCCACAACGCCGGCCACAAGCGCCCCGAACAGCGGCCATCGCGTCTGCATCAGCGGCACGGCGGCCTCGGTGGCGTCTTAGCCGGTGGTTTGCTGCACGGACCAGGCGGAAATGATGAGGAAGACGACCGCGAGCACGATCGTCAGTTGAAACAGCGTCTTTTCGATGCCGCGCCGCGTCCGGAAGCTACCGCCGCCGGAACTCCCGCCCCCGAAGATCCCGCCGACATCCGAACCCTTCGCCTGGAGCAAGATCACCAGCGAGAGCGAGATCGCGACAAGAATCTGCGCGACGTGTATGTAATCGACGAATTCCATGAGAAAAGCCCCTCCTGCAGGGCCGCAGCATTAAACCACAAAACCGCCGCCATGCCCAACCGCCCCCCGCCTCGTAGGGGGCGGCCCTGCGCTCTGCCCTGCATCGCACGGGTGGCCGCCCGTTGACGCCGCCGATTCCTACATCGCCCGCAGCAGCCGGATCCGCTCCTGCACCGGCGGGTGCGTGCTGAACAGGTTGTTCAGGAACGAGGTGTGCTCCTTCAGCGGGTTCTCGATGTACAAGTGCGCCGTCGCCTTGTTCGCTACTTCCAGCGGCTCCTTGTCCGCGCTGATCTTCTCCAGCGCCCGCGCCAGCGCATCCGGATTCCGGCACAATAGCGCCCCGGATGCGTCGGCCAGGTACTCCCGCTGCCGCGAGATCGCCAGGTGAATCAACTGTGCCGCGATCGGCGCCAGGATCGCCAGTACGATGGCCACGATCACGATGATCGCCGCCGCCCCGCCCTTGTTCTTGTTGCTCCCGCGCGATCCCGCCCCGAACCATGCCCATCGCATCGCAAAGTCCGCCAGCAGCGCGATGATCCCCACCAGCACCACCGTGATCGTCATCACCCGGATGTCGTAGTTCCCCACGTGCGACATCTCGTGCGCCATCACGCCTTCCAGCTCCGCCTTGTCCAGCTTGTCCAGCAGACCCCGCGTCGCCGCTACTGATGCATGCTTCGGGTCGCGACCCGTCGCGAACGCGTTCGGCGCGCTGTCCTCGATGACGTACACCTTCGGCATCGGTAGCCCCGAACCGATGCTGAGGTTCTCGACGATCCGGTACAGTTCCGGCTCGTCCTCCTTCGCGACCTGGTGTGCCCCGCTTACCCCCAGCGCGATGCTGCTGCTCATGTAGTAGCTGAACAGCGCCCACGCCAGCAATCCCGCATATACGAACGGGAGGATCTGCCACGATCCGCCGAACCAGTACGAGAGCGCCGTCGCGAGCGCCCCGACGATCACGACAAACACCACCATCATGAACCACGTCTGGCGCTTGTTCTTGCCGATGCGGTCGTAGATAAGGACGGACTCGTCCGGCGTGCCGGGCAGGGATCCGGCGGTCGTCATCGGCGCCTATGTGCTCGCTGCCGGAGGCGCTGCGGGCGGCGTTGCTGGCGGACTCGCGAAGCTCACGCGCGGTACGGCTCGCTCGCCCTCCTCCACTTCGAAGAACTCCGCCGGCTCGAAGTTGAACATGTTCGCGAAGATCACCGTCGGGAACGTGGCCGTCTTCTCGTTGTAGCTCAGCACGTTCGTGTTGTAGAACTGCCGCGCGTACGCGATCTTCTCCTCGATGTCCGAAAGCTCGTTTTGCAGGTCCAGGAAGTTCTGATTCGCCTTCAGGTCCGGGTACGCCTCGGCGACCGCGAACAGCGACCGCAGCGTCTGGGTCAGCATGTTGTTTGCTTCGGCGGCTTGCGCCGGCGTCCCCGCCTGCTGCAGCATCGCCCGCGCCCGGGTCACGTTCTCCAGCGTGTCTTTCTCGTGCGTCGCGTAGCCCTTCACCGTCTCCACCAGGTTCGGGATCAGGTCCGTCCGCCGCTTCAGCTGCACGTCGATGCCCGACCACGCCTCCTTCACCCTGAGACGCGCCCGCACCAGCCCGTTGTACATGCCGATGACGATGAAGACGAGGAGAATAACGACGACGGCGATGACGCCGAGAGTGATCCAGACTGCCACGCTGCGCCTCCGTTCGCTACCGTTGCTATTTCGAGTGTATCACGACGCCCGCGCGGTCTCCGGGAACCGCCCCCGCGATCTGCGGGCCTCCCCCTGGTGCGCCCGGACCGCCTCTTCGCCGAAGATCACAGCGGGGGCCGCGAGCAGCCCAGGGCTGGGACCGGCAGGTCTAACCCCGAGACACCGCACCGCGCCCCCCTCTTCTCCCATACACCAGGGAATCCACAGCTAAACGAAGTTGAAGGGAGTGGTGGGCGGTACTGGACTTGAACCAGTGACCTCTACGATGTCAACGTAGCGCTCTAGCCAACTGAGCTAACCGCCCGTGGGGTCTATCGTATCGTATCGACACCCGGGCTTGGGGGTCAACGAAGCACTGCTACCGCGCAGTGCGAAGCCGCGGCGGCGCGTCCTCGTCCGCTGGCGGCTCCGATAGAACAGGCTGCACGGCCAGAATCGTTTCGGTCGCTTCCTTCTCCCACGCAAAGCGGCCGAACCGATCGGGCCACAGGTACTGCAGGACCGGGAAGTCGGTACCGCGGTAGAACCATCGCGCGAACCCGAGCAGCGACGGGATCCAGGCCGGTGACACCGTCTCAAACGCGCAGCGCTGGCCTTCAAACGAGGGAAGGACATCCTTGTAAGCCATGCCCGGTGCGAACGTTCGACCAGCCTGGATCTGCCGCGCGAGATCCCAGCAGAGTTCCTTGATGATGTCGTCGCCGAGGGCGAACGCGACGATCTCCGGATGACCGTAGGAATGGTAGAGCCCGATCGTGTACGACCAGTCTGGGACGTTGCTCCATCGGCTTGCTCGCTCCTCGTCCGCCGCCGATAGCCTGTGACCATGTTCCTGCGCCAAGCTCTGCTGTACGACCATGATGTGGAATCCGTGTGTCTCGACGTCATCCAGCAGCTTCAAGCGGGCGGGCACCTGACCGTCGCGCGGCCCGTCCAGGGCGGTAGGAATCTGAGAGCCGGGCATCGTGGCAAGGGTAGCCCCGCATGGCGTGCCATGGGAGGCGTTGTCCCGTACGTGAAATTCGTTACAATCCGAACCTGAGGCGCCCTTGCCCCCTGGCCGCGCCCCGACGACTGACGACCAACGCCTGACGACCAATCACCATGTACGGAATCGGCCTCCTCCGCGGCATGCTCGCCACCATCAAGCGCATGACCATGCCGCCCGCCACCATCGAATTCCCCGAGGTCACCCGGCCGATGTCCCCCCGCGCCCGCACGAACCTTCTCTGGTTTGACGAGCGCTGCACCGGCTGCAGCACCTGCGCCCAGGCTTGCCCCGATGGCTGCATCCTCGTCGAGACCTCCCCCAACCCCGATGGCACACTCGAGAAGGTCCGCTACGAGATCGACTTCCGCCTCTGCATGTACTGCGGCCTCTGTGTCGAAGCCTGCCCCTACCAGGCCATACAGGGCGGCGGCGTATTCGAGGACGCCGTCTACGAGTTCGACACCATGTACAAGGACAAGCACGCCCTCACCAAACTCGCCCGCGAGCACCTCCGCCGCAACGACTACTACTACCCCCACGGCCAGCGCGCCCCCGGCGAGCTGATCGAGCTCATCGAGGTGCAGGCGAAGCAGTCGACGCAGCCGCTGTCGAAGGGCGAGCGCGTCCTAGGAGCGAGTCTCCGTGGCTAAGCTCACCCTGAACGGCGTCGAGACTGAGGTCGAGCCCGGCACGCCGCTCGTCGAGGCTATCAAGCGCGCGGGCGCCTGGATCTCCAACCTCTGCTACATAGACGGCCTCGCTCCCTACGCCGGCTGCCGCACCTGCCTCGTCGAGATCGAGGGCGCGCGCGGCCTCCAGCTCGCCTGCACCGCTCGCGTCGCCGATGGCATAGTCGTCAACACCGAGACGCCGCAGGTCAAGCACGAGCGCCAGCAGGTCCTCGCCATCATCAACGCCAACCACAGCGACCGCTGCCTCACCTGTCACCGCCGCGTAAAGTGCATGCCCGGGGACATCTGTCTCCGCGACGACGTCGTCACCCATCGTTGCGTCACCTGCAGCAAGAACTACCGCTGCGAGCTCCAGACCACCAACGAGCTCCTCGACATGGGCTTCGACAACGTCGAGCCCTGGGCCCTCGAGCCCCGCACCTACTACCAGACCGACCAGCCCGATCCCGATCGCGCCAACCCCTGGTTCGAGTTCGATCCGCAGATGTGCATCCTCTGCACTCGCTGCGTCCGCGCCTGCGACGAGATCCGCCACACGACTGCCATCGGCCTCTCGAACAAGGGCTACACCGCCCGCATCGCCTTCGGGTCCGGAGGCGCCATCCACGAATCGAACTGCGACTTCTGCGGCGCCTGCATCGACGTCTGCCCCACGGCGACGCTCATGGAGAAACCCAACAAGTGGATCGCCCGCACCGAGGACTGGACGAGCACCACTTGCAACTCCTGCTCCGTCGGCTGCACCATCAGCATCGGCACCCGCTCCGGGCGCGCCGTCATCGTGAAGCCGGACTACGTGAACCCCGTCAGCGCCGACCAGATCTGCGTGCGCGGCCGCTTCCACTACGACGCTGTCCCCGAGAAGCAGCGCCTCTCGAAGCACTACGTCCGGCGCGGCCCCGCAGGCACGCCGCAGTTCCCCGCTCACTGGGGCGAACTCATCTCCTACGCCGCCGAACAGCTCGGATCCATCATCGAAAAGCACGGCCCCAGGTCCGTCGCCGTCCTCGGATCGCCCTTCAACACCAACGAAGAGAACTACCTCGCCCAGAAGCTGGCCCGCGAGATCATCGGCACCCCACACGTCGACTTCAGCAGCGCCGCCCCCAACCGCGCGGCCGCCCGCGCGATCGAAGCCGCCTTCGGCACGGACGCGCTGCCCTCCGACGCCATCAACATCGCCCGCAGCGACGTCATTGTTGTCATCGCCGATGATCTCGAGGAAAGCCACAACGTCTTCGCCCTCCGCGTGAAGGACGCCGTCGTCGGCCATCCCGCCGCCCCGAAGAACGGAAGGCTCCTGCTGATCTCGTCGCAGCGCGGCGAATTGGCCGACTTCGCCGAGCCCTGGGGCGGCGTATGGCTCCGCCCTCGCCCCGGCGATGAGGCCGCCACGGTCGCCGCGCTCACGAAGACCGAGATCGGCGCCGAGGTCACCATGCCGGCGCTTGTCGAGGGCGATCACGAGGCTGCCCGCGCACTCCTCGACCTCGCCGCTGATCCTGCGAAGACCGTCTCCATCATCTACGCCCCAAACCCCGTCGATGCAGCCGCCGCTGACGCCGGCGCGCAGACAGCGGCCAGCCTCGCGATCGAACTCCGCGGCGACAGGGCCGCCGAGTCCCTCTTCGTCGCCTCCACGGAGGCGAACGCCAACGGCGCCCGCGACATGGGCGTCGACCCCGAGCGCGTCCCCGGGCGCTCGGCAGCAACAGAAACTGGCATGGACTTCCCCGCCATGGTCGACGCCGCGATCGCGGGCACGCTGAAGGCGATGATCGTCGTCGGCGACAACCCGATTATGCTCGCTCCGGGTGCCACGAGGACCCGCGAAGCTCTCGAGAAGCTCGAGCTCCTCATTGTCATCGACAGCGTCCTCACCGACACCGCGAAGCTCGCGCACTGCCTCTTCGCCGACGTCCCTGCGTACGCAAAGACCGGCACGTTCTCGAACGCTGAGCGCCGCGTCAACCGCCTGCACGCCGCGCTCGACGCCATCGGCGACGCCCGCCCCGCCCTCCTCGCCCTCACCGATCTCGCGAACACCCTGAAGGCCGACGCCTTGGCCTACGACCACCCGGACGCCGTCACCGACGAGATCGCCGCCACCGTCCCCGGCTACGAGCCCTTCACCTCGAAGTTCGACCGCTGGGGCAAGGTCCGCGCTACGTCACCCGTAGGGGTGCCGCCTGCCGCGCCCAACTCTGCCGCAATCACATCCGCCGCCGCATCTCCACCGCCAGCCCCCGGCCATCTCCTGCTCACCACCGGCCGTACCCTCTACACCAGCCTGGAGGGCGCCGCCCTCCACTCCCCCGACGCCGACAAGCTCCACCGAGAGGAGTTCGTCGAGCTACACCCCGCCGACATCGCCTCGCTCCGCATTGAAGAGGGCACCGAGGTCACGCTCGCCACCGATCACGCCGAGCTCGCCGTCCGCGTCAAGGCCAGCGACCGCGTAATCGAAGGTGTAGCCTTCGTCCCCTACTACCTCGACGGTGGCGCCGTCTGCGCTCTGCGTCCCGCTTCAGGCGCATCGGTCGCTGTGCGCGTCAAGGTAGCCGCGCCGGCGTAACCACCTGCCCTCACCAACTCCCGCCCCCGCCACCACCACCGCCTCCGCCCGAGGAGCCTCCGCTGAATCCGCTACCCCCGCTGCTCCCCGGCGTGCTGCTGATCACGCTCGTTACCGACGACGAGAACGACTCCAGACTGCGCGAGAAGTCCGGCGCCGAGAACATCGCCGGCCCCACGTACCACGAGCCTGTCGACGGCGTCGTGTCGATATCCCGGAACGCCTGCGCCCACTTCTCCACGCTCCCGAACACGATCGCGTACGCCAGGTACTCCGCGAAGATGTTCGCCTTCTCGTTGAACTCCTGCCGGCGCTTCTCCGCCGTCTCGATGAACAGCCGGAACCCCAGCGTCCGCCGCAATGCCTCGCTCCCCGCCGCCGTGCGCTTCGACATCAGGGACGACCCCAGGAACGCCAGCGCACCCACCACAATCACCGGCACGCCCACGATCGCCCATCCGCCCAGCCCCAGCAGCCACACCAGCCCCCCGCCCGCCGCCGCGATCACCGCCCCGGCGCCCTGCGCCCAGTCTCGCGCCGTGTTCGGGTTACGCGAGAACCACTTCCGCTTCATCGCGTCCGCGTACAGCTTCTTCTGCGCCTCGGCGAGGTCTTTGTAGAACTCGTTCTTCAGGTCGCTGACGTCCACCTCCGTCTCCGACCCGCTGAATAGCCCCGTGAACACCTCCGTCTCGTACGGCAGCAATTCTCCTGGTGATGGCTCCTTCTTCTTTGTCAGGTGCCAGTCCGTTTTGCCGAAGATCCAGCTCTTCTCCTTCTCCTCGATCGTCAGATACCCGCGCACCGCCAGGTCGATGATCGTCGCCGTCACGTCCTTCGTATCCGCCCGCTCGTCCAGGATCACGCCCATCTGCGCCGGCCGCAGCTCGTCCGGCGGGGTGTACTCCACCACAACCTGGTCCTGCGCGAGCATCGGCCGCGTCTGCTGGCTCGGGTCCTTCGTCAGGTAGTACACCGACCGGTACACGCGGTCCCGTCCGTGCCGCCACCATATCGCCACAAACGCCGCGATCCCCAGGATCAGCAGCACGACCGTGGCGCTGACCGCTCCTGTCGCCGGCGGGAAGTTCTGCTCCCACCAGTTCTCCGGCTTGTCGACCAGGATTGGCGCCGGCTCCGGCACCACGCCCTTCCCGATGCCGGCCACGATCGTCATCTGCTCGCCGGGCGAGAACCCACCCTTCGACGCAAACAGCATCGCCGTCCCGTCGTCGTTCACGACGCTCGTGCAGGGTTCGTCGGAACGCGTCGGCCCCTGGTAGCAGGCCGCCCGCGTCAGCCCGCCGCTCGCCAGCGTAACGGTCGCGCTGACGCCCTTCGTCGGCACCGGCCAATCCGGCCCATTCACGTTCCAGTACAGCTCGTCGTGATCCTGGAACGCGTTCAGCACGCCGCGCACGCGGTACGTGATCACGTAGGATTGCGGCCCGCTGATCGTCCGATCGGGGTCGCCGATCTTCAGCTGCACGTTCGCCCCGTGCCGGCTCCGCGTGTATTTCCACGCCTCGCCGTCGGCGTTCGTCACCGATACCACGCCAAGCTCGTAGATCCGGTTGTGCGTGCTATCGTACTCGTACTCGATCGGGATCTCGCGGAAGACCCCGTGTTTCTCCAGCCCCGCGAAGTCAACGTCGATCGTCTCCGTGATCAGAAGCTCCCCGTCTCGCTCGATCACGATCTCCGACCGGAACCCCTCGATCGTCCATCCCGTATCGGACCCCGCAAGGGCGCGAGACGCGCCTGCCGCAACCAGCATCAAGCTCAGGATGATCGTGGCAAGGAGCGCCGGGCGGTAATGATTCCACATATGCCCGAGTATCGGCCCAACCCACCCGAGAGGAAAGCCGCTGGATGGATTAGAGGCTCTCCTCAGAGTCGCCGCGTGAGACCGCCTGTGGGTGCCGTGGCCCCATGCTGCCTATGCCCGGCTTCGCCGCTAGGCTCGGCCACATGGGCAGTGAGAGAGGCGGCCCACAGCGGGCCGCCTCTTCCGGTTTTGACGTTGTTCCCCCGCTAGCAGGGGAAGCTCTCAGGGTTGAACCGGCACGCGTGCGTCCCGATGAAGTCCTCCAGTGCGGCCTCGTCGTACTCCTCGTACTTCACGTTCAGCACTCGCGTCCACGCCGACGCCCCGATCGTCCCGACAGGCAGGTCCAGGTCGATCGACATCACCACGCGGTCGTCGTGGTTGTCGATACGGCTGTTGGCCAGGTCCTCCACCTGCGCGACGACGTCGAGGCACGCCTGGTCCCCGTCCTCGCAGTTCCAGCCGACGTACACGCCCGCGTGCTCCAGGATGTGCGCGATCGCGTCTCGTGGGATCTCCACATCGTGCGGATACACGTCCGGGTCCGGCGGAATGTTGATGATCTTCCCGTCCCCGATGTCCACGTTCCGCTGCACACCCAGGTGCTCGCCTGATGCCGGTGGATTCGAGTTGTGGCAGTCCAGCGGAATCGGTGTCACGCTCGGTGCGTGCGGCGTCGGGCTGTTGACCGATGTCGGCGTCGCCGTCGGTGGGACCGACCCCGGCGTCGAACCGTACGCCAGGCCGGACCGCGTCCTCGCCAGGTCCGACTGCTCGACCCCCTCGCAGAACGGGAACGTCACGTGCCCGATGAGCCCGCCTTCGAAGTGCCCGCGCCCCTGGTCCGCGACGTACCTCCCCGGCAGGTCCGGACTGTCGTCCGCGGCCGCCTTGTCCGCTCCCGAAGGTCCGCCACCACCTCCGCTGTTTGCCTGAAAGATCAGGTACCCCAGCAGCGCAACCACCAGGAGAAGGCCCCCGAAGATCGCCAGCGGCAGCGTCGGCAATCCGCGATCCGTCGCCACCCGTTGCGGAGTGCGCCGGTTCGGCGGCGTCCCGCCCGTGCGTGTCTGCTGCTTTCGTTGTGTTCGTCGTTGTTCTCGGCTCATCTGCCTGCGAGTCTCCTCTGCATGGATGTGGCGCCCTCTCGGAGCGCCGCGCCATTATGACACGAGATCGCCATTTCGCCAGCGCCCGGTGCCACGACCTCTTGGGTGCTCTCGTGTTCGCTGAACGACTCCCTCCAGTACAACGATTGGAACCAGACCTTACGCCTGCATCACCACCCCCGCCGCCACCAACTCCTGGATCCGCTCCCGCCCGATCCCCAGCTCGCCGAGACACTCCACCGTGTGCTCCCCCAGCAACGGCGCGCGCCGCTGCAGGTGCATCGACATCTCGTCCCACCGCACCAGCTCCCCCGTCTGACGCACCATCCCCCACGTCGGATGCTCCGCGTCCCACCACAGCCCGTTCGCCGCCAGGTGCTCGTCCTCGAACATCGCGCTCACGCTCACGCAGGGTGCGACCGGCACGCCCGCCGGCAGCAGCACCTCCAGCCACTCCTCGATCGTCCGCTCCGCCAGCACCCGCTCGATCGCCGCCGCCACCTCACCGTGCGTCTCCTGTCCCAGCACCGGCGCTGGCACCGAAACATCAACCACGCCCGCGAACGCCGCCGCCTGCGCATCCGTCGTGCACGCCACCATCAGCCACCCGCCGGAGGCCCCGCCGAAGGCCCGGTACAGCGCGTGATGCCCCGCGAGGTCCCGCCCGCCCGCCGAAGGGTCCGGCGGCTGCCCGTCGTAGAAGATCATCTCCCCTGCCTGCATCGTCAGCGCGCTGTGCGCCAGCGACGTCTCCACGCGATCACCCAACCCTGTTCGTTCCCGAGCATGCAGCGCGGCCACGATGCCGAACGCCGACGTCAGCGCCGTGCCGTAGTCGCACACCGGCAACTGCAGGTACACCGGCTCGTCACGAGGCCCGCCCTGTGCCCGCATCACCCCGCCGCGAGCCTGCATCATCGGGTCGAACCCCGGCAGATGCGATAGCGGCCCCGACGGCCCGTACCCCGTCACCGACGACCACACCAGCCGTGGATTCCGCGCCGAGAGCATCTCCCACGTGAACCCCATCCGCTCCATGACGCCGTGGCGGAAGTTGTCGTGCAGGACGTCGGCGCCGTCGATCAGCTCCAGCAGGAGCTCCCGCCCCTCCGCCCGCTTCAGGTCGATGCACACCGACCGCTTGCCCCGGTTCGACCCCAGGAACGCCAGCCCCGACGTCCGCCACCCGTCCCCGCCCGGCGGCTCGATCTTGATCACCCGCGCCCCGAAGTCAGCGAGCATCATCGATGCGCTCGCCCCCGCGATGAACCCGCTAAGGTCGATCACCGTGACGCCCTCCAGCGGGTGCTTGAGGTCAGAGGTCGGAGGTCGGAGGTCGGAGCCTGGTGGTTCGATGCTGGAGGCAGCAGCACTACCGCGATGGTCGTGGTCTGGACCCCAAATCTGTGCGCTCTGTGTTCTCTGTGGATAGAAACCCTTTACGCGGCCGAGGGAGTTGCGCAGGATGACAGGGAGGCCCATCTGCAGCGTCCGCCCCAGCACCGGATCCTCGATCTCCACCATCATCTCGTTCTCGACGACGTGCGGGTCGCGCGCCCACTCCTCGCGCGACAGCACCGGCGCCCGCGGCACGTCCGCCTCCTCCAGGATGCGCAGCCACTCGTCGCGCGACTTCGACAGGAACGGCCGCCGACACCCGGCGCGCCAGCTCGCGACGGTCGTCCATGTTCGCGATGCCCATCGGCGCGCCACGGAAACGCTCGTCGACCAGGCAGTCCTCCAGCCCCAGCGCGATCGCCAGGTTCGCCCAGAACGGCGGCGTCAGCGCCCCGCAGAACAGCCACTCCCCGTCGCTCCCCTGCACCAGCCGGTACGTCGGGATCGGCCCCCGCGGGTCCTGCTGCCCCGCCAGCCGCATCACGCTCGGCGCCCGCAGCCACGCGATCGTCTCCATCGCGAACGTCGCCGCGATCTGCGACAGCTCGAACCGGTCCCCGCGGCTACTCTGCGTCCGCGCGTACAGCGACGCCGCCACCGACAGCGCGCCGACGACTCCCTGCGCGTATCCCGCGACCGGCAGGTTCACCAGCACCGGCCGCGGCTCGTACCGGTACTGCGCGTCGCACACGGCCGACACCGCCTGCACGAGCGCCTCGTCCGGCGGCAACGCCGCCCACCGCCCTCGCGACCCGTAGGCGGGGAGGTAGCCGGTCACGAGGGACGGGCAGCGCTGGCGGAGGGCGGCGGGCGTGAAGCCGAGGCGCTCGTCGTCGCCGGGCGGCCAGTCGTAGAGGAAGACGTCGGCGCGGTCGAGGAGCTGCCAGAGGGCGGCGCGCCCGGCCTCGGTCTCGAGGTCGAGGGCGACGGTGCGCTTGCCGCGGTCGAGGACGTGATAGCCGGTCCACGCGTGCGGCTCGGCGCCGGGGGAGACGACGCGCACGATGTCGGCGCCCTGCTCGGACAGCATCCAAGCCAACATCGCACCGCCGATCCCCGTACACGCCTCCACCACTCGCACGCCATCAAAAGCCGAAACAGATTCAGTCATGCGGCCAGTGATACTTGGCTGGGACGTGTCGTTCAAGACGAGGCAGCCGCCGTCCAACGTTCAGGCGGAGGCATGTACTCTAGATCTCGGAGAACCTTGTTTGGAAGTACTTTGCGCGGCATCGACCACTTAAAGAGAGAGTGATGCTCTTGGCCTGCGTACTCGAAGCGGACCTCGACACCCATTTCGTCTTCTCCGACCTTATCATCCGTACCGAGGACCTGAGTCACATCACAGGCGAACACGAGTCGCGTCCGGGATATGTCGGTACCTGCGACGTAACGCCACGGCTCGTTGAACCGGGGTCCGCGCACCCGCCAGAAGATGTCGGCCCGGAAGGTCACCGGACACGTGCTCGATACTCAACTCCGGTGAAAACGCGTCTTCCTGCCGGCTGGTTGAATTCAGACGCACGTGCAGTACGGGTGCTGGAGCCATCGCCGCCGCCGACAGTCGCTGACGCTGCTCTTCTGGTGACATCACATGGGTTGATCGACCGACGCGCATGAAGGGCCGACCGAAGGCGTAGCGGAGTTGGCTTTGTGGCGACGCTCCTACCTCTGCAATAACGATGGTCTTCCCGTCTACTAGCACAACATCTAGTTCGGGTGCCAGCGGAGGAGACGTGTTTTGTCGCACTTCATTGGCAAAGCCCTCAAGCGTGTTCTGCCCAATCGTGACGCCAACCACATCTCCGGTATCTTTCACGCCAAACAGCACCACGCCGCCTCGAGAATGAGAAAATGCGCAAAGACTCTCTATCGCAGCATTCTGCTCGGCGAAGGACTTCTTGAACTCGGTCGATTGGCCTTCTCCGGAGCTGATCAAGACCAGGACTTCTTCAGGGCTCATCACGCCACCACCGGCACCGTGAGCTGGCCATACGGCAGCACACACACCGACTTCCCCCCCGACGCCAGCTCCCCCAACACCGCATCCACATCCCCACCCCACCGCAGGTGCGCCGACTCTGCCGTCGCCCGGTCCAGCGTCGAGCACAGCCACACGTCGCAGCGGGCCTGCACCATCGCCTGGACCTGCACCTGCCACTGGTCGTGTACCGTCGCGTGACCCGCGCGGCCGAACCGGTCCAGCAGCGCCGCCGGCGAGCGCTCGCTCCGCATGAGGTCGACGTACTCCGGCCCGCCCAGGCCCTCCCGGCACTCCGCCACCAGCACGATCGATCCGCCGGGCGCGCACGCCTGCGCCGCCACGGACATGGCCTTCACGGACTGGTAGAGGTTCAGGTCGGCGGGATAGCCCATGTTCGTGACCACCACCACGTCGTACAGGTGCGGGATCGGCCGCAGCGCCTGCCGGCCCGCCTGCGCGATCGCCGCGTCGTGCGCCGCCGCGAGCTCCCCCGCGAACACGCCGGTCACGCGCTTCCGCTCGTCCAGCGTCACGTTCACGATGAACGACGGCGACGTCGTCAGCGCCACGTCGCGCATCTGCTCGAAGATGGGGTTGCCGTGGGTGACGCACCAGGTCGACTTCGGATGCCCGACCATGCGCGCGTCGTGGTTGGCCATGATGTCGGCGGCCCCCGCAATCGCCGGCAGCACCGCCTTCCCCCCGCCCGAGTACCCGGCGAACAGGTGCGGCTCCACGAACCCCGTCAGGATCCGGATGTCGGCGTTCAGGTACTCGCGGTTGAGGTGGACGCCCACTGTGCGCGGCCCCGTAGCGTGAAACACCAGCGATGATGCGTCACGAGCGTCGTGGTCGACGACGCGGTAGCGGGAGAGGATCGCCTCGCCCAGGAAGCGCCGCCGTTCGTCTTCGCGTGACCCCCGGTGCAGCCCCGTCCCTACGAGGATCACGATGTCCTCGCGCCGCACCCCCGCCGCTTCCAGCGTCTCCAGCACCGGGGGCAGGATCACCGCGTTAGGCACCGGCCGCGTGACGTCGCTCACGACGATGCACGCCTTATCGCCGGCGCGAGCCATCCTCGACAGCGCCGGCCGCCCGATCGGCGCCGCGATCGCCCCCCGCACAGCAGCATTCACGTGGGCGATCGCCGGCACAGCCTCAGGCAGCAGCACCGTAGCGTTGTCGGGAACCGTCGCCTCGATTGCCCCCTCACCGTACGGCAGTTGTACCTTCATGCGATGAGTGTACAGTTCTGCCGAAGCTTGACGGATCATGCGCTGGTCAGTGACGGGGAGCTAGAATGCCGCCAAAGGTACGAGACGCAATTCGCCTCGTCGAACAGGACGGCTGGCGTCTGGTCACGATACGGGGAAGTCATCGGCAGTACCGCCATCCAACGAAGGCCGGAAAAGTGACGATCGCCGGCCACCCCAAAGGTCGATGTGGCGCCACCAACGTGGAATAGCATCCTCAAGCAAGCGGGACTGAAGCCGGAGAAGCGGTCATGAAATACATCGTTGTTATCGAAAAGGCCGGGAATGGCTACTCAGCGTACGTCCCCGATCTGCCTGGATGTATCGCGGCCGCCTACACCCGTGAAGAGACGGAGAAGCTCATCCGCGAGGCGGTAGAGTTGCACCTCGAAGCCATGCGCGAGGACAACGATCCAATACCGGAGCCGACGGCATCGACGCTGCTTGTGGATGTGGCGTGAAGGTCGAGCCCGAATGGTAGCCACGCGCAAGTACTGGGTCGTCGTCGAAAAGGGCCCCACTAGTTACTCAGCCTACGTGCCGGATCTCCCGGGCTGCGTGTCCGTAGGCGACACGCACGAGGAGATGGAGCGGATGATCAAAGAAGCCATCGAGTTCCACCTCGAAGGCATGGCCGCAGACGACGACCCCATCCCCGCCGCCACGTCCTACGCCAAAGAGATCGAGGTCGTCCTGCCCGAGAAGCTCGCCAAGAAGGCCGGCTGATCGCTAACGACTATCAACTACCAACTACGAACCCCGCTCCCACTCCCACCGGTCGTCCGCATGATGCACCGATCGCAGGTGGTTGATCTCCCCTGCGTGATAGCCGTCGTGGTGGATCAGGCGGTTGATGATCCAGCGCGTCGGCATCGTGCCGCCCCAGTTCACCGGCCGCTCGCGCAGCAGCTCGGCGTCGTCGCCCAGCGCGTCGACGTTCCGCAGCAGCCGCAGGTGCGACTCCCGTAGCCACGCCACCAGCTCCTCCGGCGAAGGCCCGCCGCCATCAACGGGCGACTGCGCTTCCCCGAACAGCGGGTCCATCCACGTCAGCGACGCGTCCCCGAACGCATGGTTGTCGTACATCACCTTCGACGACGCCGCGTGCCCGACGATCGCCGCGATCGACCGCGCCCCGCCCGGCGGCACCCACGCCCAGTCTTCGTCACGCAGGTCTTTCAGGTTCGAGAACAGCGTGTCAAACGCCTGCCCCATCTCCCAGATGATGTAGTCGAGGATGTCACGCGGCATGCGGAAAGCCTAGAGCAAAGAACAGACAACAAACAGCAACCTGCGTGGAACGGCCGCGGACCTTTGCCGTTGCTGTTTGTTCTCGCCTACCCCTCATCCCGCGTCGACGGTGGCGTCTCGTCACCCGTCTTCAAGAACGCAGGCGCCTGCCCGGCCGTTGTGTGCACCACCGAAGACCCGATCTCCTCGATGACCGCGAAGTCGCCCTCCTCCATCGGAGCGAGCTGGCCGCGCTTGTACTGCTCGAACAGGTCGAACAGCTGCTGCTTGTGCGGGCGCTTCTTCCCGATCGGGCACTTCTGCCAGTCCTCCAGCGACTCGTCGCAGTACCCCCAGCGCTTGTCCCCGCACTTCGGCTGGATGTACTTCGCCAGCTCCGGGAACGTCCGGTGGATCTCCGCCCGCATCTGCGACGCCACCTGCCGGAACTCCCACTGCGCCCGCGTGCACAGCCGGAGGTCGCAGATGTGCAGCAGCTCCAGGAAGTTCACCGTCACCTTGAAGTTCGTGTTCGCCGCGTTCGGCACCAGGAACCGCGCGTCCTCCGCCGGCACCCCCGCGTCGATCATCTCCTGGTACAGCTCCCCCAGCCGCTCGAACGCCTCCTCCATCTTGTCCGCCATGCCCGCGCGCTTCACGGTCTCCGGCACGGTGTATGGGAACTCGCCCTTCTTGAACGCCACGTAGCGCTGCGACTGCTGCTCGAAGCTGATGCCCACGTGGTGACGCACGAACTGGTGGCTGAACGCCCGCGACACCCCCGAAATCCCGAACTCGAACCACACCTGCTCCAGCGGCGACGCGTGCCCCGTCTCCAGCCGCTTCTCGATGAACTCCTCCATCTGCGCCCGGCTGATCTTCTCGCTCTCGATGCGGTCCGCGATCTGCTGCGGCGTCAGCGCCGAATACGCCACCCGGTACGCCAGGTACAACGACCGCGTCGGGTCCGACGTGTGGTCCAACATGCGTACGTTAATCGCCATGAAGCCCAGTGTATCGCCGTGGCGGCCCGAGTGGCCTCGATTATCGTTAACCGGAGAGGTTAGATGTTGGATGTTCGAGGTTGGAGGGCTCACCGCCAACTACGAACTACCGACTACGAACTGTGAACTGTTCACTCTGAACTGTAAACTTCCCTCCATGCACGACCGCGCCGCAGCCTGGGACCTCCTCTGCGAATACAGCCTCACGGAGCCGCTCCGGAAGCACGGCCTCGCCGTCGAGACCGTCATGCGGCACTTGGCGCGGAAGCACGGCGAGGACGAGAACACCTGGGGCGTCACCGGGCTCCTCCACGACTTCGACTACGAGCGCTGGCCCACGGTCGAAGGCCATCCCTTCGAGGGGAACAAGATCCTCACCGAGCGCGGGTGGCCGGAGCCCATCCGCACCGCCATCATGGGCCACGCCGACTACTCCGGCGTCGCACGTGACACTCTCATGGCGAAGACCCTCTTCGCCGTCGACGAGCTCACCGGCTTCGTGACCGCCGTCGCCCTGGTCCGCCCCAACAAGAGCATCTTCGAGGTCGAGGTCCCCTCCGTCCGCAAGAAGATGAAAGACAAAGCCTTCGCCCGTCAGGTCAACCGTGATGACATCGTCAACGGCGCGGAACAGCTCGGCGTCCCGCTCGATGACATGATCGCGGAGGTCATCGAGGCGCTGAAGTCGAACGCCGATGCACTGTCGCTGCGCGGCACGGGGACGTAGCTCGTCAGCCGGTCAGCGCCTCAGCCGGTCAGCTTCAATTGCTCGGCACTTTTCGTTGTTTTCGGGCGGTGGTCGTCTCCTGCCCTGCGGGTTCTGAGGCTCAACTGCCCGCCGCCAGCTTCAATTGCTCGGCACTTTTCGTTGTTTTCGGGCGAGTAGGGGACCTCCTTTCTTAGCCGACACCGTGGACGCGGGCGGTTCCGGAGCGATTGTGCGACGGGCGCTGGGAGAACTCCAAGCGCGCCGGATCACTTTGGCGAAATTTCTTCGGCCTTCGGGGAGCGGGCTGGCTTCCAAGAACGGTCGAGACGCCGGAACTGCTGACAAGCTGATGGGCTGACACGCTCCCGAGGGCCGGGTAGTGTAAATCCGCGCCGTCTTCGCTAGGCTACATCCATGCCAGAACGCGGCCGCCCGAAGCACCCGGACGTCCTCACGCCTCGCCAGTTCGAGGTGCTGGAGCTGCTGCGCGAGCGCCTCACCAACCCCCAGATCGCCGAGCGTCTGGGCATCTCCCCCGACGGGGCGAAGTGGCACGTGAAGGAGATCCTCTGGAAGCTCGACGTCCCCTCCCGGGAAGAGGCCGCGCGCTGGCAGCGCGAGCGGGAGGAGGCGGCGCCGACGGCGCGGCTCGCCGCCACAAGACTGCGTCGGGTTCGACGTGACGATGGAGGATGGAGGATGGAGGATGGACGACGGATCCGGAGGACGGGAAGCGGGAGGGGGACGCGCAGAGAGGGCTTTACGTGCCGATTCAGGTGGTCGCGCAATGCGACAGCCGGCGGAGCTGGCTCCGCGGCGACTCCTCGAAAAGCTCCGCGGGTACTGGCCGGACACGGCAGCTCGTTCATCCATCCGTTTCATCTGTTGATAGAAGGACCGACGACATGATTATCCCGTCCGTCATCGAGACCTCGCCGCGGGGAGAGCGCGCGTTCGACATCTACTCGCTGCTGTTGCGCGAGCGCATCATCTTCCTCGGCACCCCCATCGACGACCAGGTAGCGAACGTCATCGTCGCGCAGCTCCTGTATCTGGAGCGCGAGGATCCCGACAAGGACATCAACATGTACGTCCACAGCCCGGGCGGCAGCGTCACCGCCGGCCTCGCCATCTACGACACCATGCAGCTCGTCCGGCCCGACATCGCGACGTACTGCGTCGGCGCGACGCACAGCATGGGCACGGTGCTCCTGTGCGCAGGCACGAAGGGCAAGCGCTACGTCATGCCGAACGCCACCATCCACATGCACCAGGCGCTGCTCGGCGGAGGCGGCATCCAGGGCCAGGCTTCCGACATCGAGATCCAGGCGAACGAGATCATCCGCGAGAACGACCTCCTCCGCGGCATCCTCGCGAAGCACAGCGGCCAGGACGTCGAGCGCATCAAGAAGGACTTCGACCGCGACTTCTACCTGAATCCCCAGCAGGCGAAGGACTACGGCCTGGTGGACGAGATCCTGGTCGCCCGCGAGCATGAGATCAAGCCCGCCGCCAGCCTGCGGCGGTAAACATCATGGAGAACGCCGCACGGCCGCCGTACCCGTACGGACAGGTCTTCAGACCTGTCCTGCTCCCGCGGGAGACGTAATCGCGTCGGATTTCGTCGTTTGCCTCCCCGGAAGCTGGCACAGCGCCAGATACAGCGCGAAGCTCACCACGAACGACGGTATCGTCCCGCCGATCTCCGTCATCCACGAGGGCACGTCCGTGATCCACGAAGCGTGCTCCACCAGCCATGGCGGCTGGCCGGAGGCCGCGTACACCGCGAACCCCGCCGCCCACGCCGCCATCCCCGCGACGTTCACGCCCCCGACGAACCAGTACCGGCCGCCGGCGCGATACAGGTCGTCCGCCTCGTACCGCTGCCGGTGGTTCACGAAGTAGTCGGCGCACATCACCCCGAACAGCGACACGAACACCCCGCCGATCAGCAGCAGGAACGTTTCGTACCCCGCAAGGTCCACGCTGATCGCGAACACGAACGCCGCTACGCCGACGGCCGCCGCGAGTGTGCGCTGACTCAGCCGCACGAGATTCTGGAGCGACACCGCCGTCGAGTAGATGTTCGCGAAGGCGTTGTCCATCTCGTCGACGAGGATCACGAATAGGAACACCCAGCCCAGCGCGAGCGGCAGCAGCGAGTCCACGAGGTCCAGCACGAACGGGTTCCCCGGACTGAACTCGCCCGCCGGGTACAGGGCGAGGACGTACGCCGCGCCCAGGAAGAAGAACCACACGTTGGCGATGGTGTACGAGGCGAACGTCGCCGCCATCGCGCCGGTGCCGTTGCGCGCGTACCGGCTGTAGTCCGCCACGAGCGGCAGCCACGACACCGGCAGCGCCACCGCCAGGTCGACGGCCAGCCAGAACCCGGGCCAGCCGCCGGTACCGTCCCTGTTCCACAGCTCGCTGAAGTCGTAGGCGTCCCACAGCCGCCACGTCAGCCATGCGGACGCGGCGATCACGATCCACACGCCGAACCGCTCGAGGAACTGGCGGACGACGACGACCGGCCCGGCGACCGCGAAGGCCGTCCCCGCGACGGCGAACAGCGTCATCCACAGGTAGTACCCACCGAACCCGAAGAACTCGTCGCTGATCGCCTCCGCGGCCTGCGACATGATGATGATCTCGAGCCCCGCCCAGCCGATGAGCTGGCCGATGTTCATCAGGGACGCGACGTACGACCCGCGGATCCCCAGCGACGGCCGCAGCGCCACCATCGTCGGCACGCCGAGATCGCTGCCGACCTTCCCCGCCAGCGCCAGCAGCGCGGAGCCGATCACGCTGCCGACGACGATCGCGAAGAGCGCCGTCTTCAGCCCCAGCGATGGCACGAGCAGGCTGCCCGCGACCAGGATCAGCAGCCCGACGCCCAGGTCGCCCCAGAGCACACCGAACTGAAGCGGGCCCAGCGTCCGCCGACCGGGAGGGATGGGGCGGATCTCTTCGTGCGCGGATGCCTCGAACGCCATCTGGTCCCTCCGACGGCGGGAGCAGCGCTCGACGAAACGAGAAACGCCGCTGGCGGTGGCGAGCGGCGTGTCGAAGCGTGTGTCCCTTCGCCGGTACTAGCCGGATCAGGTTCAAACGGTCGGCCGCTGGCCCTCTCAGCCCGCTCTCGCGGGCTCCCGTCACTGTGATATGCGGTTGTCGTCGCCACGGTACATCTGCGCCGCGCCCTTCGCAAGGCGCGCGGCCAGGCTCGCTAGACTGACCGCATGCCCGAGATCCCGACGTCCGTCCACCCGCGTGTCCTCGCCGTGATCAACTGGCGCCGCCTGGTCCTCGCCGCACCGGTCCTCGTCGCCCTGGCGTTCGGCCTGGTGGTCCTCCTCCGCGCCAGCGATGCTACGGCGACCACGCCGAAGGCTGTCCTACTCGAGACTCCGCCCGTCGCTGGCGGTGGCGCCGGCGTCGTGAAGGGCAGGGCTGCGCGCGACTTCACGGCCACCACGCCCGACGGCGGCTCCATCCGCCTGAGCGACCTGCGTGGCAAACCGGTGGTCATCAACTTCTGGGCCACCTGGTGCACCAGCTGCCTCACGGAGATGCCGGAGCTCAGGGACATCCAGCAGGAGTTTGGCGCCGAGAACGTCCACGTCCTCGCCGTGAACTCGGGCGAGAGCAAGGCAGCCGCTCAGGAGTTCCTCGAGTTCCTCGAGGCCCCGGACTTCAAGACCGTGTTCGACCCATCGCTCGCCGTCACCGACGCGTACGGCGTCATCGGCCTCTCGCACAGCGTCTTCATCGATGCGACCGGCGTGATCCGCGCGACGTATACCGGCCAGCTCTCGAAGGACCTGATGCGCGAGTACATCGAGGCGGCGTCGGCGGGCACGACTACGGGCGAGCCGCCCTTCAAGTTCCGCCTCCCCGGCAGCGTCGAGGCGCGCACAAGTGTCCTGCTGGTCGAAGAGATCGAGCACGGCGTCGCACGCTTCACCTCGAAGCGCCTGCGCTGCGACGATTCGTTCTGCGGCGCGCCCGCGATCGACGCGCTCGCCGCGCAGCCCGGGATCCTCGCCATCGACCGCGACCTGGAGGCCGATCCGCCGGCCATCACAGTGACGTTCGAGCCGCAGGTGATGCCGCTCTCGCGTCTCGGCGAGTCACTCGCGTCGCTTATCGAGCAGCAGGAAGACCCTCTGTACCAGCAGCCGGTGACGATCGAAGGGCCGTAGGGTTCGGGCAGCCGGACTGGCGCGGCGGGCGGCGTTCCTATTCGCTGGTTGGCGGCGCTGCCGGCGCGATCCCGCGCACGGAAGCGATGTCCCTGGCCGCGGCGGCCGCCATCACGCCGACCTCGCTCGTGATCATGATCATCCGGTATCCGGCCGCGGCGTGCTTTGCCGCCAGCCCCGCGTTCGCGTGCACCCCCGCGATCACGCCGTGCGAATGGCACGCGCGGGCGATACGCAGCCGCGCCTCCTCCCACGGGCCGTCGTTCTCGATCCTGGGCGGCATCCCCAGCGACACGCTCATGTCCGCTGGCCCGAAGTACACGGCGTGCACCCTCGGCACCGACAGGATCTCGTCGATCGAGGCCAGCGCCTCTTTCGTCTCGATCATCGGGATCACGGCGACCTGCTCGTTCGCGTGCTCGAAGTAGTCGGCCCCGGCGTAGAGTGTGACGCGGCCGGGCCCGTAGCTGCGCGTGCCCAGCGGCGGATAGAGGCAGGCCGACACCGCGGCGCGCGTCTGTTCCAAGGTGTTGGTCATCGGGATGATGACGCCCATCGCCCCGGCGTCCAGCACCTTCCCGATGATCCCCGGCTCGTTCCACGGCACGCGCACGAACGGCATCGTGTCCGTCGTGCCCAGTGCGAGCAGCATCGTCACCGCCACCTGGTAGTCGATGTGGCCGTGCTGCATGTCCACGCACGCCCAGTCGAAGCCGGCGTGCGCGATCACCTCGGCCGAGTACGCGCTGGGCACGGTCAACCACGCCCCGTACGCGATCTCGCCCCGGCCCCACTTCTCCTTGACCAGGTTGCTTCGCATCGACTCTCCCGTGCTCAAACGAACAGCGGCGACATTCCCCGCTCCCTGACCAGCTCGCCCATCTCCGCGTCCGAAGGCCGGGTGCCAAACCGCTCCGCGGCGTCAAGGATCTTCGGCAGCAGCGTCAGGTCACCGGACGTGTTGAGGAAGACGCCCGGTCGCCCCAGCACCCAGTGCACCGCCCGGTCGATGTCCGCCTGCTCGGCCAGCGGCTCGTACCACGTGCCGTGCGTGTGCTCCTTCTCGTTCCAGGGGCCCAACGTGATCCCCTTGATGGTCTGCATCGCGATCCCGCGCTCGACGCACACCCTCGAGAGCCGCTCGAAGTCGGCGGCGTAGGCGGCGTTCTGCATCATCACGTAGTTGTACTGCAGCAGCACGCTGTCGAACGGAAACCGCTCCAGGCTGCGCAGGTGCATCGCTGCCACGGTCACGCCGTGCCCCGTCACGCCGATGAACCGCGTCAGTCCTTTGTCCCGCGCCTCGATTGCGTACTCCAGCGCCCCGCGCTCCCCCAGAGCCGTCTCCCACTCAGCCTCATCCACGAGATTGTGCAATTGCAGCAGATCAACATGGTCCGTCTGAAGCCGCTCCAGCGAGTGCTCGAACTGCGCTTTCGCCTTCTCGTACGTCCGCTCGTTCGTTTTCGTCGCCAGGAAGAAGCGTTCCCGGTGCTCCGGCATCCACGCGCCAACACGCCGCTCCGACCGGCCGTACGACGCCGCCGTGTCGATGTGGTTGATGCCCCGCTCGATCAGAAGTTCCAGCGCCCGCTCTCCGTCCTCCTCCGACGCTCCCCAGAGCGCTGCCGCGCCGAAGATCGTGCGCGTGCTCTCGTGCCCCGTGCTTCCGAACTGCTGCCTGGGAATCATCATCGCCTCCAGTCGCCCTCACCCGCGCCAGTCGCGGGATCAAGCCTACATCGCGCGGTGTTATACTGATACAAGGAGCGGCAGTATGCGAACCCGCATCAAGTGGCAGCGGTTGCTCGTGAATCCCACGACCCATGTCGAATCGCAGGAAGGCAACGTGACTCGCCTTCGCGTCGATGGGCTGGTTTGCAGTAGCATCTGCGCCGTTCGTACGAAGCGGGCCCTGGAAAGCCTAGGCGGTGTCGGCCACGTAGCGGTCGACTTTGACCGGGGCGTGGCTACGGTCGTCGGAGACCCGCACGAGCCCGCGGAGTACGAAGCCGCCGTCACTGGGGTCGTCGCCGGACGGCCGCTGCGCCGCATCATCGAATCCTGGGCAAAGCGCGTACGCCGGTTTTCCACGCTCCCGCGATCTGCCTCCGGCGTCTAACCTCCGGGGCCCTTTCCGCTACGATCTCGACGCGTTTGTACGCAGCGCAGCGGGCCTGCAAGGAGCTTCGTCATGAAGATCGGCGCCCACGTCTCCACCGCCGGCGGGCTCCACACGGGCCTCGAGCGCGCGGCCGCCATCGGCGCCGAATGCATCCAGGTGTTCGAGTCTCCGCCGCAGCAGTGGGGCACCGCGCGCCTCACCGATGAGGCCGTGCAGCAGTTCCTCGACGCGAAGGCTGCCTCGGATATTTCCCCCGTCTTCATCCACGGCAAGTACCTGATGAACCTGGCGAGCGCCGACGCCAAGATCTTCAAGACCTCCGCCAGCACGCTGCGCAGTAGCCTCAACATCGCCGGGCGCATCGGGGCCGCGGGCGTCATCTTCCACACCGGCAGCCACAAGGGGTTGGGTTACGACGCCGTGCTCGAACAGATCTGCGAAGCCGCCACCAACGTCCTCGCGGAGACGCCGCCAGAAGCGTGGATGATCTTCGAGAACTCCGCCGGTCAGGGCGGGACGGTCGGGTCGAAGTTCGAGGAGCTCGGCGAGATCCTCCGCCGCATCGCTAATCCGCGCGCGAAGATCTGCCTCGATACCTGCCACGCGTTCGCCGCCGGCTACGACCTCAGCTCGGAGGAGGGCGTCGCGGCGACGATGGAGGAGCTGGGCCGCGAGATCGGTTTCCAGAACGTCGCTGCCATCCACTGCAACGACTCCAAGACGCCGCTCGGCGCGGGCCGCGACCTGCATGAGAACATCGGCGAGGGGACGATCGGGCGGGCGGGTTTCGAGGCGCTGCTGGCGCGGGCCGAGCTGGCGGAGGTGCCGTTGCTGCTGGAGGTGCCGGGGTACAAGATCGACGGCGCGGGCAAGGGGCCGGACAAGCCGAACGTCGATCTCCTGAAGGAGATCCGCGCGAGGGTGTCAGGCGGTGGGGTCGCGTCGGCGCCAGCGGAGCCGGTGCGCAAGGCGGCGAAGAAGGGCTAGGCCGCGAGTTCCCGCTGGCGCCAGCGCGCGCAGACTCCGCAGCTCCCGTGCGCGCCGCTGTCGAATGTTCGCGCTGGCCTACCGGTACTTCAGCACGGAGGTGCCGGCGGCCATGTCGTGCCACGTCTTGTTCTCGGAGTTCCACAGCGCCCAGAAGTAGCCGAGGAACAGCGGGATCACGCTTACGAAGCTAACGAGGGCCCGTAACGCCGACTTCTGCAGGTCGGGCGCCGTGCCGGTGCGGTCATCTACCAGGTGCTGGCCGGTGATGATCATGCCGACCGTGCCCGCCGATGCGCCCAGGAGCCAGAAGTACCCGAACCAGATGCCGGCGTTGATCGATGATCCCACGAGCAGTGGCGCAGGCCCGATCAGCACCGGCGTCAGCAAGAAGAAGGCGACCGTTTGTAGAATCGTGATGAGCACGATGTCGACGACGAATCCGATGAGGCGTGTGATGAAATCCACGCGCACCATCCCCGAGACGGCGTTCGGAGCCGTGCGGTCCAACCCCGCCACCGGCCGCAGGCCCTGGATCGGGTCGCCGAGCTTCGCTTCGACCTGCCGGCTGGCCGAGACCTCTTCTACCGTCACGAAGCCGATCTGCCCCAGGATCCGCACGATGTAGTGCGGGCCTTCGCGGCGGATGACGGCCAGCCGCGTGTTCCGGTTCACGGTCCGGATCACCTGCGACTCCGTCCCGTCCGCGAACACGGGCAGCTTGTCCCGCACCGGATACACGGCGAATTGCTGGTATGCCTGCATGGCAGCCCCCTTCGAAGATCCTGCTCCCTTACAGGATCTTCGGAAGGAGAAGCGCATGCGTTAAGGCCGTCCGTCGGCGATTGCCTCACAAAGCTTGGAACGGAGGTTCGCTTTTGGCGGACGCGGAGGGTCACCTGCGAGCAGTCGGCTGCGAGTGAGAGTTAGGGGGTAACAGCTAATGGCTAACCGCGAAGACGCTAGTACAGCGCCTGCTCGACCAGCGCCTCGGCGATCTCGTCGTCGCTCATGCCGAGAATCTCGCGGCAGACGTACTCGTTGTGCTGCCCCAGCAGCGGGGCCGGGCTTCGCAGCGACCCCGGCGTCTTCGACAGCTTGAACGGCGATCCGTCGTATGCCGATCGGCCGGTTTCTGGATGGTCGAGGTACTCGAAGTACCCGCGCGCCTTCATCTGCTCGTCTTCCAGCACGTCCTTCGAGTTCTGCACGACGCCCGCCGGGATCCCCTTCGACTGCAGCAGCGCCATCGCGTCCTCGGCGGTGCGTTCGCGCGTCCACTCGGTGATCTTCGCCTCAAGCTCGTCCTCGTTCGCCCTGCGCGCTTCCAGCGTCGCGAACTTCGCGTCCGCGGCCCATGCCGGCGAGCCCATAACCTCGACCAGCGCGCGCCACTGCGCATCGTTGAAGACGCCGAACGCCACCCACCGGTCCATGGGTTGGTTCTCCCACGTGATGTCCTGGCAACGGAAGGCCCCGTGCGGCGCCGCGTATGACAGCCGGTTCCCTTTTCGCGTCTGCACGCGTCCGTTCTCGTTGTAGTCCATGACGACGGGGCCCAGCGTTGAGATTACGGACTCCAGCTGCGCCAGTTCGATGCACTGCCCCTTGCCCGTCTTCTTCCGGTGGCGCAGCGCGGCGAGGATGGCGATGAGGGTGTGGCCGGGGTTGATCACGTAGTCGGGGTAGTTTGTCCCCAGTCCCATCGGCGGACGGTTGGGAAATCCGCTGAGCTCGTTATATCCGGTGATTGCGTTCAGCACCGCGCCGAACCCGAAGAAGTCGCGGTGCGGGCCATCGAACCCCTGCATCGGTTGGTACGCGGCGATGATCTCCGGGTTGATCTTCTTCAGTTCTTCGTAGTGAAACCCCCACCGGTCGATCATGCGCGGCGTCTGGTTGGTGATGAACACGTCGCACCAGGCGATGAGCTTCCGCGCCATCTCCTTGCCCATCTCGGTGCTGAGGTTGATGGTGACGTCGAGCTTGCCGGCGTTGTAGTTGTTGAAGTAGCCGCTGACGTTGTACCCGGTCCGCGTCACCCTGCCGGTGTTCGCGCACTTCGGGCAGCCGCTGCCGCCGCAGTCGCCGCACGGCTGCTGCGCGAACGGCATCACCCCGCGCAACCCGTCGACGTGCGCCTCCGACTCGACGCGCACGACGGTGGCGCCGTAGCGGGCGAGGTTCTGGGCGCAGATGGGACCGGCGCCGAACCACGAGAAGTCCGCGACCTTGATGTCCGTCAGGGGCAGATTGTGCTTGCCTGTCATCGCCGTCCTCCCTCCTCGCGCGCCCGCTACATTGCGCCCGCGGCCTGTAGCCGCTGCATCTCGCCCGCGGAAAGCGCCAGCTCGCCGCCGAGGATCTCGCTGTTGTGCTCGCCGGGCAGCGGGGCTCGCCGCCTCATCGACCACGGCGTCGCCGAGAGCCGGTACGGCGGACCCATGAGCGTCACCTCCGCACCCAGGTGGTCGTGTTCGAGCTTCTGGTACCACTGCCGCGCGGCAAGCTGTGGATTTTTCGCCAGGTCTTCGGGGGTGGAAACGATACCGATCATTAGGCGCTGCTTCTGGGCCTCTTCGTAGATGTACCACTTGCTGAAGGAGGCGATGAAGCGCGCGAATATCTCGCGCATGTGGGCCAACACCTTGATGCGGGCCGGCAGCTTCTCGGGCTCGCGGACCAGCGCCGTGAGGAAGCCGAGGTTCAGGCTCTGCACCATCTCGTAGTTCTCGCCCTGGGTCAGGTCCTCGGCCTTGCCCTCGCGGGCCATCCACTCGACCATCGTCGTCCAGGGGGCGCCGCCGGGGGTGCCGAGGTAGCAGAACACCTGGCCGTCGTTGGCGTCGAAGATGCCGATGCCGGGCAGATCGATGGGGATAAGCCCGCGCGCGCCCGTCCTCGACGCGATGCGGTGCGTCATGTCGTACGTCATCATGGCCGTCTCCTGGTTGATGCAGAGCGCCTCCTGCATCGAGACGTCGACGTGCTGCCCCTCGCCGGTCAGGTCGCGGTGATACAGCGCCATCATCGTGCCGGCCGCTCCGTCGATGCTGGCGCAGATGTTGCCCTGGTTGCCGTACGGGCGGTTCGGCGGGTCTTCCTTCTCCCCCGCCAGCCACATCATCCCGCTCATCGCCACGCCCTCGATGTCCGACCACTCGTATCCCGCGTGCGGCCCGGTCTGCCCGAACCCCGTCATGGACGTCAGGACGATCTCCGGCCTGATCTTGCAGAGCCCCTCGTACCCCAGCCCCAGCGAGTCGAGGTACCCCGGCTTGTACGTCTCCGCCACCACATCGGCCGTTGCGACCAACTTCTCGAACACCGCCCTGCCTTCGGGCTTCGTGATGTCCAGTGTGATGCTCCGCTTGTTCGTGTTGTTGTGCAGGAATGCCAGGCTACGGTCCGCCGCCTTCTCGTCGTGCCAGAAGGGGCCGATGTCGCGCAGGGGGTCGCCTGCCGGCGGCTCGATGCGGATGACGTCGGCGCCGAGGTCGGCGAGGAGCTTGGTGCAGTAGACGCCGGTCTCGCCGGTTAGGTCGAGCACGCGGATATCGGAGAGGGCAGAAGTAGTCATTAGTCGTTAGTCGTTAGTCGTTAGTCGTTAGTCGTTAGTGGTTGGTGTTGGATTGTGGACGTGACGCGGATTTGTGGCAAGCGGCTCTCTCGGAGCGGGCACGCCTTTCGAACACACCCGCGCTTCTGAATGCAGCGATCGCATCGCGCGGTTTGACGTTTCGAAACGGTGGCATCAGGCTGCGGACGAGGCTTCGACCTGAACACTCGAGATGATGAGCGTTTGCTGCGGAGCGGGCTGGCCATCTTCGCGAAGTGCCTCGAGGTGGGATTCTATGATCTCGGAGCTTCCGCAAGGAGCTCGTCAATGGTCTCTCCCTGCACGTAACAGCCGGATAAGGCGGGGATTTCCGCCCAGAAACCACCCTCATCCGCCTCATGGATGACGAGCACGTACTCCATCGCCGTCATGTTACACAGAAGCTTGCACCCGTCGCTTCAGCCCCTCCGAGAGGATCTCCGCGGCGCCGCGGACCATGTCGGCGAAGATGTCCTTCGCGGGACGTGACTCGTGCAGCATGCCGGAGATCTGGCCGGCGGGGTTCATCAGCAGCTCCAGGCGGTTGGCCTCGCGCGCGCCGGCCATGATCTCGCCGGAGACGATGCCCTGCATGCCCATCGGCAGCGCGTCGAGCTTCTGGCCCTCCCAGTACTCGATGAGCGGGTTGTTGATGTTGCGCATCGTCTTGCCGCTGTAGAGGCGCGTCACGCGCGTGTCTTCTTCCGTCGCGGCGAGGATGCGCTCCTTCAGCAGGTCGGGCCACGTCGCCTCCCGCGATACCAGGAACGCCGTGCCGATCCATACGCCGTCGCAGCCGGCCGCCAGCGCCGCGGCGATGCCGCGCCCGTCGCCGATGCCGCCCGCGGCTACGACGGGTGTCGGCGCGATCGCGTCGATCACCTGCGGGATGAGAGCCAGCGTGCCGATGCGGCCCGTGTGGCCGCCCGCCTCCGTGCCCTGCGCGACGACGACGTCGGTGCCGCTGTCGGCCAGCCGCTTGGCGTTCTTCACGTTGCCGACCAGCCCGATGACCTTCGCGCCCTGCGCGTGAAACGCCTCGACGTGCGGTCCCGGGTTCCCCAGCCCTGCCGCGAACACCGGCACCTTCAGGTCGAGGATGGCCTCGACCTGGCGCTTCGAGAAGTCGCTCGCGCCCAGCCGCCGCATCCCCGCCGAGAAGTCCTCGTCTTGGCCGCGCTCGGGCAGCCCGAACTCCTTCTCGGCGCTGGTGATGAATGTCTGGTACGGGGCGGGGAGGTAGTCACGCGGCCGCTTTGGCGATGCGTTCACCTGTGCCGGCGCGGCCTTCTCCTTGCCGTTTGTTGCTGGTTCCTTGCGGTCGTCCCCCGAAGGGGCCCGGGCTACGCCGGACGGCAACAGTACGTCCACCCCGAACGGCTTCGAGGTGAGGTCGCGGATGCGGCGCACCTGGCGCTCGATCTCCTCGGGCGGCATAGACGCAGCACCGACGATGCCCAGCCCGCCAGCCTCCGAGACCGCCGCCACCAGCTCGGCTGTAGCTACTCCGCCCATCCCCGCGAGGATGACCGGGTACTCGATATCAAGGATGTCGCAGAGTCTGGTGTGCAGGACGGGCCGGCCCATGAGGGCACCTCCGAGAAATCGCGGGGTGACGCAACTCGCACCCTCACGTACAGGTGAGGCCAATCTAGCGCCGCCTTCGGGGCCGGGCAAGAGAGCCATGGCTCTCTTCGCATGGAAGCTGGCCGCCCCGGGACACTAGATCTGATTTTCGATGAAATCGACTTCAGGTATCTCGACCCTGTGTCGATTGTCAAGAAAGGGGGAGTCATAGCCGGACATGGAGGTCGCGCCCGTTTGGGCCGCACATGACTCATAGCAGGCGGCTCTCATCGACACGATTGAGATGGGAGTACTGCCCATGCGCCGCTACCTGCACTTGCCAGCCATCCTGCTCGCCCTTGCCGCCGTGGTCGCCGTCCCGCGTCCGCATAGCGCCTCCGCAGGCGCAAACCAGCCGCCCGTCGTCACCATCCTTTCGCCCACCGACGGCGCGTCCTTTACGCCCGGTACGATGATCTTGTTCTCCGCCACCGCCATCGACCCCGAGACGGGGCCGCTGGGCGGCGTAAACATGTTCTGGGCCTCCAACATCCAGGGTGGCCTCGGCGTCGGCACCATGTTCTCCCGCAACGACCTCATCACGGGCACCCACGTGGTCACACTTCGCGCCTCCGACCCGACCGGCCTGCAGACCGCCCGATCCGTGACCATCACCATCGGCGTGCCGACCGCTACCCCGACGGCCACGCTCACACCTGTTCCAACGGCCACTCCGACACACACACCCACGCCGCTGCCACCTACGCCGACACACACACCCACGCCGCTGCCACCTACGCCGACACACACACCCACGCCGCTGCCACCTACGCCGACACACACACCCACGCCGCTGCCACCTACGCCGACACACCCACCCACCCCGCTCCCGCCGACGGCGACGCACACCTCCACGCCGCTACCGCCGACGGCCACGGGTACGCCCACCGCGCTACCGGCCACGGAGCCGCCGAAGACCGCCGTGCTCACGAAGACACCGAAACACGCGACCGCGACGAAGACGCCGAAGATCGCGACGCCCACCAAGACGAAGGCGCCCTCGCACACGCCGACCGCCACCCGGACCCCTCGCGCCGATCGCTGCGCCGATGTCGACGGGAGCGGTCGCGTGAGCTGGCGCGACGTTTCCCTCATCGCCAGGGCTATCGGGCGCGGCAGCGAGGATCCGCGCTACGACTTCAACGGCGATGGCCGGGTGACCTTCAAGGACCTGCGCGTCGCCCTATACCAGCTGGGCAGGAAGTGCCACGGGCATGTCCCGGGCGCCTCGCCGACGCCGGACATCATCATCGATTGATCCGCGCTCCGGAGGAGTCTGGAAGGGCGCGACCGCGGTCGCGCCCTTCCTGCGTCTCGCACGGGCGCACCCTGTCACCTACAATCGCGATCGATGACGGGACAAGTCCGCGGCCGACCCCACGAACGGGTCCGCGCGCGCCTCGAGGAGCGCGAGCAAGCGCTCGCCCCCGGGGCCATGCATGTGGTCGACACACGCGGCCGTCTGCGGCCCGAGCCGCCGTCCGATATGCGCACCGAGTACCAGCGCGACCGCGACCGCATCATCCACTGCAAGGCGTTTCGCCGTCTCAAGCACAAGACGCAAGTGTTCATCGCCCCAACAGGCGACCACTACGTCACCCGCCTCACCCACACGCTCGAGGTCGCGCAGGTCGCCCGCACCATCGCACGCGCGCTCGAGCTCAACGAGGATCTCGCCGAGGCGATCGCGCTGGGCCACGATCTGGGTCACACGCCGTTCGGTCACGCGGGGGAGCAGGCGCTCGGCGATCTGTTGCCGGAGGGCTTCCGCCACAACGAACAGAGCGTCCGCATTGTGGATCTGCTGGAGGGGTCGGGCGCCGGGCTCAATCTCACCTGGGAGGTGCGTGAGGGTATCCTCAAGCACTCCAAGCCGCGCGAGGGCATCTTCGAAGAGCTGGAAGAGCGCTACTGGTCGAAGGACCTCTGGGGCGATCCGCTGGCGTCGACGCTGGAGGGCCAGATCGTCCGCCTGGCCGACTCCGTCGCCTATCTCAACCACGACATCGCCGATGCGACGCGCGCCGGGCTCCTGCGCCCCGACGAACTGCCGGCAACCGCCCGCCGCGTCCTCGGCGAGACCCACTCACAGCGCATCGATGCCCTGGTCAGCGATATCGTCGATGCGTCGTGGGACGCGGCACACGCACCTCGCGATGGAGCTGCCAACAGTGCCATTGTCATGCGCGACGACGTGGCCGCGGCCGCCGACGAGCTGCGGGGCTACATGTTCGATAATGTCTATCTCTGGGAAGAACGTCTCGCCGAGGCAGCCCGCGCCCGCCGCGTCATCGAGTTCCTCTGGGAGCGGCTCATCAGGCATCCCGAGGAGTTCGCCGCTTCCGAGTACACGCGCCCGGATGACTCTCTCGTCCGCCGGGTGGCCGACTACATCTCCGGCATGACCGACCACTTCGCCGTCGCCACCGCGGAGCGCCACGGCTTCACCGGGTAACTCCGACTGTCGCACTGAGCGAAGCGACGAACCTCGGGGGAAAAGGGCGGGCGCCGCCATCAAGTTCTCAAATGAAAGAGCGGGCCACCTGGCCCGCTCAACTGTTCACTGTGAACTGTCAACTGTCCACTCAGCCGACCATGGTCGGCTGGCTGTACCGCTGCCGCTCCTCGCAGACGATCTGGTGTACGCGCTGCCGTGACACCTTGAAGTGCTCGGCCAGCCGCGACTGGTTGCCTTTCGCCATACAATCGCGCTCCAGGAGGTACCGGATCGCGATGCGGAGCTTCTGCGTTCGCTGTGGATCCCGCTTGGCCATGTTTTGTTCGTCTCCGTTACGATTGAACCGGCGTGTTGGTTTCTCGGGCTACGACGCCCTCCACGACGGTTGGGCGGGATCCGCCGTCGCTGCTTCCATCAGTGGTCCGGCCTCGGCCGCTGCTCCGCGAATCACCTCACGCCGCTCTTCGACGACGATCTGATGCACGCGCTGGCGCGTGACCTTGAAATGCTCGGCGAGCCGCGTCTGGCTGCCTTGCACGAGCGTTCCGTGCTCCAGCATGTACCGCACCGCTCGGCGGAGCTTCTCGGTGCGCTGAGGATCACGTTTGGCCATACCGCTATCTCCGAATACCCTTGACATACGGATCAAACGGCCGATCCCCGGCCGCATTACGCTGGCGTGGGGGATCCCGGGATTCCCACCCGACTTCGGGCCGCCCGGCCCTGTCAAGGACTCCGTTCGATGGCGACACCCGAAGCGATCAGAGAGCTCCTTGACAAGATGGCGCAGGAGCGAAACGCCCTCCTGGCCGAAGCCGAGGCCCTCTCGCCCGAAGCTGCCGCATACGCCCCGCCGGACGCCGAGGGCGAGGCCCAGTGGTCGCCGAAGCAGCAGCTCGCCCACCTGGCGGAGATGGAGACCGCGTATCGCGCCTGGGTCCAGCGCGCCCTTGAGGCCGACGACCCCGACGTCAGCGACGTCCGGCCGGAACGGCCCGCCATCCGGCTCGACCAGGCCCCGGAACAAACGGTCCCTGCGCTCACCGCCCAGCTCCGCGACCAGCGGGCCACCACGCTCCGCCTCATCGGGTCGATGACCCCGGATCAGTTCGACCGCACCGCCTCGCAGCCGATGTTCGGGCGGCTGACGGTGATGCAGTGGCTGCGGTCGTACTACCGCCACGACCGCATGCACCGGGACCAGATGGCGGGCCGCGACCCGGAGTACAAACCCAAGTTCGTCGGCGGCGAGGAACCCGACCAGCGCCACGGCCCCCGCATCTGAACGGTCCTCTATGGACTTCGAGGCTCGTCCCTACCGCGATCCCGCCGACCTCGACGCAATGAAAAGCGTCCTCATCGCCGGCCGCCACGCGTCACGCCACTCCGGCTACCGCCACATCGGCGATCTAGACTGGGCGCTGTTCTATGACCCCGACGGCAAGTCCCGCAAAGCCACCATCCGCCTGTGGTGCGATGAACAGGGGCATACGGTGGGGTGGGGAAGGGCGCAGGGCAGCGTGTACTTCGAGCACCAGTTGCTGCCTGAGCTGCGCGGCTCCGCGCTCGAAGCCGAGATCGTCGAGTGGTGTGAGGGTGCGGTGCGAGCGGTGGACGCCGTCCCGGTCGATGGTTCAGTGTGCGCGACGGAGATCTTCGAGGATGACACCAGCACGATCGATATCTTGCGGGGTCGAGGTTTCGGGTCATCCCGCGTCTCCGGCCTCTACTTCAGCCAGGAGCTTCGCGGACCGCTTCCGAATCGGCGGCTACCGGAAGGCTTCACTGTGCGCGGCCTGCGTGAGTCCGACATCGAGCAGCGCGCGGCCGTCCACTTCGCCGCGTTCTCACCGGGCAGCCGGATGACCGCCGCGGCTTACCGCGCATTCATGTCGGCTCCCGGCTACGATCCGGATCTCGACACCGTCGTGGAGGCGCCGGATGGACGCCTCGCGGCCTACGCCATGGCCTGGCTCGACTCAGCCGACGGCGTCGGTGAGTTCGAGCCTGTCGGTACGCACCTCGACTTTCGGCGCATGGGCCTGGCGCGCGCCGCCCTGGGTCGGGGCCTCATTGAGTTGAAGGAGCGCGGGATGACCACCGCTATCGTCTACACGAACTCCGAGAACATCGCTGCACGCGCTCTGTATCCATCGGCGGGTTTCTCCCTCGTGAACCGATTCGTAACCCTCTCAAGAACGCAGTGGTAGAGGTGCATGACATGAAGAAACTCGAAGGTAAGGTCGCGATCATTACGGGCGCCTCGCGCGGGTCGGCGAGTACATGGCTATCGAGTTCGCGAAGGAAGGGTGCAACATCGTCGTCGCCGCACGCACCGAAGCGGAGGGACAGTCACGGCTCGAGGGCACGATCGTCGAGACGGCACGCGAGCTCGAGAAGCTCGGCGTCCGCGCGCTGCCGGTCCGCTGCGACGTCACTGACGACGCGCAGATCGAGGCCATGGTCCAGCGCACCATCGACGAGTTCGGCCGCGTCGACATCCTCGTGAACAACGCCGGCATCATGGCCCCGGCGAAGCTCGCCGATATGCCTCTGAAGCGATGGGATCTCATGTGGCGGGTCAACGTCCGCGGCGCCATCGCCTGCAGCAAGGCCGTACTGCCGCACATGATCGCCCGCAACGACGGGGTCATCTTCAACATCTCCTCTATCGCCGCCGACCAAGACGGCGCCGGCAACATCAGCTATATGCTCACGAAGCACGCCCTCCGCGAGCTGGCCAGAGGCCTGGCCAGCGAGGAGAAGGACCACAACATCCGTGTCTTCGCCCTCTCGCCGCTCGGCTGGGTGCCCACACCCGGAACCCTCTTCTACCGCCTCGATGAGACCATGCCCGCGGTTGGCCCTATGCTCGAACGCCCCGAGGCCATGGGCCTCGCCGCCATCTACCTCTGCGGCGAGGAGGCCAAGACGCTCAGCGGCCAGCATTTCTACAGTCGAACGTTGCTAAAGGAGCGCGTGAACAACGGCGTCGATCTCTATCAAGGTGATGAAGAGTTTCTGGCCCAATTCAAGCCGTAACTCGGCCGTGAGGCCGTTTCGCAAGCAACTCGGGCCGTGCGGCCGCCCTACAATATGAAGAAGTGAGATCGAGCGACGACCACCCCAGGGATGAGCGCGCCGAGCGCCGTGAACGCCGCCGCCAGGCGAAGCGCAACGCCATCCGCAAGCACGGCGCGACCCTGGGCGAGGTCTACCGTAACGCGATCCTGAAGCGCCGGCGCAAGTACCGCCGCCGGTAGCCACTCCCGCAATAGTCCCGGTCCTCACACAGCAGGCTCTTTACCGGCGTGTGCCTCAAACCGATATATAGTCGGCCGCGTTGGCCGCTACCTGTTGGGGTATTTCCGTAGAAACCCGCTGAATGCCCCTAAACCCCGCCTCCCCACCGTCGATAACGACCGTGAGGGCGGCACGCTCTCGACTAGAGACGCGAATACAGGGGGAAGAGGTCCATGCTGAGGAAACTGAACAGTGAAAAGGGCTTCACGCTCACGGAGCTCCTGATCGTGGTGGCGATTCTGGGGATCCTGGTCGCAGTCGTGCTGCCGAACTTCGTCGGCTTGCTGGGTACCTCCAAGACCAGCGCCGGCGCTGCCGAGCTCCGCATCGTGCAGACCGCGGTCGACGCCAAGCTGGCGAACACCAGCGCCTCAACCACGACGGCCATTACCACAGCCACCAGCGACATGACGACGGCTGCGGGTGGGTTCAGCCTTACGCCGACCTATATGCGCAGCACCGCCACGCACGGCACCTACACCGTCGACGCGACGGGCCAGGTGACCCAGGCAAGCTATCCGTAGCGGTTCGCGCGGACCGGATCTCCGGTCCGCCCGAGAAGGCCTCGTATGGACGCGACCGCAACCGCAGTCATCCGCAAACGCCTCGGCCAGATGCTGGTCGAGGCGGGCTTGCTGTCCGAGCAGGACGTAGTGCAGGCCGCGGCCGAGGCGCGCGAGGCCGGTATGCGCCTCGGCGAATACATCGTCCAGAAGGGGCTCGTCACCGCCGAAGCCCTCGCCCTCGCGCTCAGCACCCAGCTCGGCCTCCGCTTCCTGGACCTCATGCGGATCAACGTGCAGCACGAGGCCACAAGCCTCGTGCCTGCCGACGTCTGCCGCGAGCACACCCTGATCCCCATCGAGACCGATGGGCGCTCCTTGCTCGTCGTCATGGCCGATCCCGGCAACATCCAGGTCATCGAAGAGCTGCGGTCGATGACCGGCCTCGATATCAGGCCTGCCGTCGGCATCCCCGACGAGATCCGCCGTGCGATCAACATCAGCTACCGCGTCTCATCGGAGATCGAGCGCGAGGTTGGTCTCGTCGTCCCGACGGTCTCCAGCCAGACGCAGACCCAGGCCGACAGGCAGGACCTGGACCTGCAGATCAGCCAGACGCCCATCGTACGCACGGCCGACCTGCTCCTCGCGCAGGCCGTGCGCGACCGCGCGTCCGATATCCACCTCGAACCGGAGTCCGAGGCGCTGCGCGTCCGCCTGCGCATCGATGGCGTCCTGCACGAGTCCATGCGCCTGCCCCGCGACGTGCACGCCCCGCTCATTTCGCGCTTCAAGGTCATGGCCGGCATGAACATCGCCGAGAAGCGCCGTCCCCAGGATGGACAGATCAGCACCGAGGTCGAAGGCAAGCGCATCGACCTGCGCGCCGCGACCTCCGACTCCGTCCACGGCGAGATGATGGTGCTGCGCGTCCTGGACAAGAGCGTCTCCCTCATGTCGCTGCGCGAGCTTGGCTTCTCGCCCGCGGCGCTCGAGCGGCACATCCGGCTGCTTCGCTCGCCCTTCGGCATGGTGCTGGTCAGCGGGCCGACGGGATCAGGCAAAACAACCACGCTGTATGCCTCTGTGAACATGCTGAACGACGCCGAGCGCAACATCATGACCATCGAGGACCCGGTTGAGTACCAGTTCGAGGGCATCAACCAGATCCAAGTGAACGAGAAGGCCGACATCACGTTTGCGACCGGCCTCCGCTCGCTTATGCGCCTCGACCCCGACGTCATCCTCGTCGGCGAGATCCGCGACAGCGATACGGCGCGCATCGCCTCCCAGTCTGCGCTGACCGGCCACCTGGTGCTCTCATCGATCCACGCGAACGACGCTGTCGGCGTGCTCATGCGGCTCGCCGACCTCGAGATCGAGCAGTTTCTCATCGCCTCGTCGCTCGTCGGTGTGGTGGCCCAGCGGATGGTTCGCCGCGTCTGCAGCTACTGCGCGACGGACGCGAAGCCCGGGGTCGAGGAACAGGCCGTGTATGAACTCGAGGTCGGCGAACCGCTCGAGACTGTCAAGCGCGGTACTGGCTGCAACCTTTGCGCCGAAACGGGCTTCCTTGGCCGCATCGGCGTCTATGAAGTCCTCCTGCTCAACGAAGACATCCGGCGGCTTCTCATGTCCAACGCGTCCGCGGGCGCCATCCGCGAACAGGCCATCACCGACGGCATGATCCCGATGCGGCGCGACGGCATGCTGAAGGTAAAGCAGGGCATCGTCACGCCCGCGGAGATCCTCCGCAGCGTGTATTCCATCACGTAGGAGAGTCACGATGCCGTACCGCTATGTTGCCATCGCCCCCAGCGGCGAAGAAGTCCAGGGAAAGATCGACGTCCCCAACGAAACCCAGGCCGAACGCGCCCTCTGGGACGCGAACTACCGGGTCGTCAGCATCCGTAAGCAGCGCGAACTGCCCGGCCTGGAGAAGATCCTCCCCAGCCTGTTCGCTGTGAAGAAGCGCTCGCTGATCACGTTCTCCCGCCAGCTCGCCACGCTGCTGGAATCCGGCGTGCCCGTGATGCGGTGCCTCGAGCTCCTGGAGGAGCAGGCGACGTCCAAGCCGCTGGCCAGCGCGATTCATGGGATAGCCCGCGACATCCGCGGCGGCTCGACCTTCGCCAACGCTACCCGCGCATACCCCGCCATCTTCCCCGCCCTGTATCCGCGCATGGTCGAGCTGGGCGAGCGCACAGGCCGCCTAGAAGAGATGCTCAACCAGCTCGCCGATTACATGGAGCGAGAAGACGAGGTGATGAGCCGCGTCCGGTCGGCGTTCGCCTATCCGGCGTTTATCTTTGTCCTTGCCATCGGCGTCGCCGGCCTTCTCATGACGACGGCCCTACCGGCATTGACGCAGCTCTTCGACGAGTTCGGCGGCGATCTGCCCATCACCACGCGCATTTTGATGGCAGCGAGCGACTATGGGTCCGCCTATCGGGTCCAGATACTCGGCGGCGTGCTGATCACGGTGCTGGGGCTCACCCTCTTCGCGGGCCAGCCTTCGGGCAAGCGGCTCCTTCACCGCCTTCAGATCACCGTGCCGGTGATGAAAGACGTCACCATCAACGCCAATGCCGCGCGCTTCAGCCGCACCCTCTCGCTGATGCTGCGCGCCGGCCTGCCCCTGACAGAAGTCATGGACATGCTGGTCAAGACCACCGACAACAGCATACTCCAGGAGAGGGTCGACGTCGTCCGCCGCGACCTCATCGATGGGGATGGGCTGTCGGGCCCGATGAGCCGTGCCGGCTGCTTCCCGCCCATGCTCGTGCAGATGGTCGCCGTCGGCGAGGAGACCGGTACCCTCGACGCCAACCTCGACATCACCGCCCGGTTCTACTCGCGCGAGGTCGACCAGAAGGTAGACGCACTCGCCGGCATGCTGACGCCGATGCTGACGCTTGTCGTGGGTGTGGTCGTTGGCTTCGTGGCCCTGTCGCTGATCATGCCCATGTACCAGCTCATCGGCAACATCAACGATGCGACCGCCGGAACCGGGCCGGCCCCACCGCCATGATCGCGCGTCTCCGCTCGGAGGAGGGCTTCACGCTCGTCGAAGCGCTGGTGTCAGTGGCGATCCTGACGCTTGCGCTCGTTGTGTTCCTGTCGGGCCTCTCCACCGGCGTCCTTTCGTCGAATCAGTCCGACCGTCTTTCGACGGCGCACGAGCTCGCCCGTTCGCAGATGGAGTACACGAAGGAGCTGGCATATCAGGCCGCCCCGTCGTCGTACCCCACGGTCACGCCGCCCACCGGGTACGGCGTCACGGCCGCGGCCAGCGCCATCGCCGAAGGCGACGGGGACGTCCAACTCGTGACCGTGCAGGTCACGAAGGACGGCTCGACCGTCTACACGCTCGAAGGCTACAAGGTGAACCGATGACCCGGCGCGACGAGTTGGGCATCACACTCGTGGAGCTGGTGATCGGCATCGCCATCGTGGGCATGATCCTGTCCACGACAGGCATGACTCTGGTCTCCATACTCAGGACCACGACGCAAACCCAGGATCAGCTCTCGGCGACGCACCAGCTCCGCACGGGCTTCTTCTGGCTGAACCAGGACACGCAGTCCGGCGTCGCCACACAGGCCACCGTCACGCCCGGGGACGTCACCATGCAGTGGACCGACTACAGCACCGGCAGCGTCTACTCCAGCCGCTTCCAACAGGTCGGCACCGAGCTTCAGCGCACCATCACCGTCGCCGGTCTCGCGAACACGCACGTGATCGCGCGCAACGTCGTCACCGGCGGTTTCTCGGCGGCGCAGTCCGGGAATACCGTCACCTACTCGCTCACCGTGCAGCAGGGCAGCGGCACGATGTCCCGCTCCGAGGCCTCCACGATGCGCGTTGATGACACGCCCAACACGCCATTCCCGACGGTCACGTCCTCGCCAACGTCCACCTTCACGCCCACGCCCACGCCGACCGATACGCCCACGTTTACCCCGACGTTCACGCCGGCAAGCTGCACGAACAGCAGCACTGGCTACCTCAGCCCCAGCTCCAACGCCGCGGACACGGGCGGGGACGGCGACGGCCTGGAATCGACACCTGCAAACGCCTACGCCGATGGGGGCGCTTTCGCGACCAACGACGGCGGAGACGGCGATCGCCACCGCTACTACACCTACGGCATCAACCTGCCCGCCGGCTGCAACGTTACGGGCATCGCGCTGCGCCTGGACTACTGGCTCAAGAACACCGGCGGCGCCAGCACCATCGACGCCGAGCTCTCGTGGGACGGCGGCACGTCGTGGACAACGGCCAAGACCGACGGCAGTGAGCCCACAAGCGAGACGGCCGTGATTCTCGGCTCCAGCTCGGACACATGGGGACGATCGTGGACGGGCGCCGAATTCAGCGACGCGAACTTCCGCGTGCGGGTCACCATGCACCTCGGCAACTCCGGCCAGGAGGTCTATCTCGACTGGATCCCCATCAACATCTACTACGCGCCCCCCCCCACGGCCACGCCCACGCCGACGGATACGCCAACGTCCACCTTCACGCCGTCGAACACGCCGACGCCGACGGATACACCTACGATCACGCCGACCTTCACGCCGTCGTCAACTCCCACGCCCGCGCTCACCTGCTCGGGACTGAGCGGCGACTACTACAACAACACCAACTTCACGTCGCTCGCCCTCACCCGGATTGATGGGACGGTCGACTTTGACTGGGCCTCCGGCGCTCCCGATCCCGCGATCGGCGCCGACACATTCTCGGTGCGGTGGACGGGGTACGTGATCCCGCTTTACTCGCAGACGTACACGTTCTATACGCAGTCCGATGACGGCGTGCGGCTGTGGGTGGATGGCACGCAGATCGTGGACAACTGGACGGACCACGCGACGACCGAGAACAGCGGCACGATCGCGCTCACGGCTGGTGTCAGCTACACGGTCCAGATGGACTTCTACGAGAACGGCGGTGCGGCGGTGGCCAAGCTGTCGTGGTCGAGCGCCAGCCAGGCGAAGCAGATCATCCCGCTGAGCCGGCTCTGCTACGACGGGGCCTCGGCCTCGCCGACCTCGACGGCGACGCCCACGAACACGGCCACGCCAACGCCGACGAACACGAACACGCCTACTCCCACGTCCACGCCGGGCGGCTGGTTCGCGACGGGTTCCTACACAGGCGACGGGACCGACAACCGCGACATCACCGGCGTGGGGTTCCAGCCCGACATCGTCATCGTCCGCTACGACAACAACACCGCGCCCGTGATCCGCACGTCGGACATGCCGGCCGATCGCGCGAAGCGCCTGAGCGCGAATGACGCGCTGCAGGCGAACTACATCCAGTCGTTCCTCGCTGACGGCTTCCAGGTCGGCTCGGACTCAAACGTGAACAACAGCGGGCGCCTGTACCACTGGGTGGCCATGAAGGCCGGCACGAATGTCCAGATCGGTACCTACACCGGAAACGCCGCCGACAACCGCAACATCACCGGCGCCGGCTTCCAGCCGGACTGGGTAATGACGATGGCCGACAACGAGCAGGACGTGTTCCGTCCCGGCCCCGTCGCCGGCGATGCGTCCTTCCTTATCAACGGCGGCGGAGCCAGCGCGAACAAGATCCAGTCGATCCTAGCGGACGGGTTCCAGGTGGGTTCGCACTCAGACGTGAACCGCAACGGAAGGACGTACTACTGGATCGCGTTCGATGCGACAGCCAACGTGAACGTTGGTACATACACCGGCAACGGCGTCGACAATCGCAACATCACCGGCCTTGGCATCACTCCGAACTTTGCCTGGGTGAAACGATCGGTATCCAGCGAAGGCGTCTGGCGCACGGACACCGTTTCGGGCGACCGGACACTCTACTGGGATGCCGGCGGCCCCACGTCCAACCGTATCCAGTCCCTGCTCGCGGACGGATTCCAGGTCGGCACCCACTCCCAGGTCAACAGCAACGGCTCGACCTACTACTACCTGGCGCTGACACCATGATGGGACGCCTATTTCGGAGGCTGACGTTCCTTAGGGGAGAGCGCGGACAGGGGCTTCCCATCGCCATGGGCGCCCTCGCGCTGGGCGTGATCCTGATTGGCCCGCTTCTGAACGGCGCCAGCGGGGGCTCGCAGGCCACCGGCCTCATCGGCCGCCGCGCGCTCGAGCGCTACAGCATGGATGCCGGCATCGAGTGGTCAGGGTGGCGCCTGATATCGGATCCCCAGCTAACAACCGTTACTACCTTCACGGCGGCGCCGCTTCAGCCGTTCCCGGCCACCGTGAACGGCCAGGCGTTCCCGCAGACCGAGATTCGTTACGTCTCGGGCGAAAGCGCCGTCGAGGCGCAATCGCCCGCGTGGCAATCGGGCGGAGGAGACAGGTGTTACACCTTCTCGGCATCGGACCCTGGGACGCTATCCGCGCGCATCACCGTCGATGCGGGCCAGGTGTGGGCGACCGTCCTGCCCGCCGCGGCCCCATGCGTCCTGCCAGGCGGCCTGTCTCCCCTCGGTTCCGCGCCCCAGGTGGGCGCCGACTTCTCGCTGTCGGCGGCCGGTTCATACCAGCTGCTCGTTTCGACGGACTCGGCCACCACGGGGACCATTCAGCTCAGCGTTCCCGCGGCCACGTACGAAGTTCGCTCGATCGTCGACAGCCGCAACGTCGTGGCACGGATCGTGGCCGGGTATAGCGGGGTGAGGGTGACATCGTGGCGACTCAACTGATCCCCCGGAAGCTCTCCGGCATGTTCGTCCCGGGTGAGCAGTTGCACGTACCTGCGCGCGTGCTCACCGCGGCCTGTGTCGTCGCGGTCCTGGTATCGCTGGCGTCAATCCTGATTGGGACCTGGAGCGCGCAACACGATGAAGAGACCGCGCTGCGAAGGTACGAGGATGCCGAGGCGCTGCTCGCGCTTCCCCCGGTGGACATCACGTCGCTGCAGGAGGAGGTCACCGCCTCGAAGGCAGCGCTCGCCGCGGCGCAGGCGCTCGCGAAGCCGGCTTCCGTCGATCCGTCCTCCGATGCTGCGACCTCCCTGCTCGTCCGCCGCGCGTCCGAATCGGGCCTCAGCGTTCGGGGGATAGCCAGCGCACCCGCCTCACACGCGAAGAACGGAGAAGTCACCTACGACGTGTCCGGCATCCGCATGAGCGTGGAAGGCGCTGTCACGCAGATGGTCGACCTCCTGTACCGGCTGGGTGAGGACGAGCCCGGGCTCATCCCATCCCTCAGCTCCATGACGGTGGACGAGAAGAACGTCGCCCGGGCGGAGGTGATATTCAGCGTCTACGCCCCCGTCCCGACGCCCACGCCGGTCCCCGCGGCCTCCCAGGGAGGATCAAGATGAACCTCCGCTCGCTCCTGCGCCAGCCCGTCCTCACCATCGCCTTCCATGCGACCGGGGTGCGCTGGACCGTGGGCGGCCGTGGCAGGGTCGCCTCGTCCGGTCGCGTGCCCTTGCCGCCGGGGTCCCTCTCCGATGGCGTTGTGCTCGACCCCGCGGCCGCCGGCCGGGTCCTCCATGACGCCGATGGGTTCCGCGGACGCGGCCGCATGCAAGTCGCCCTCGCATTGCCGGCCCAGCGCACGGTGTTTCGCGTGCTTGAAGTCCCGCCCGTGAAGGGAAAGCAGTTCGGCGAACTCGTGACCCGCGAGATCCGGCGCGAAATGCCCATGATGCCGGAGAACGCCTACGTCTCCTGGAAGCGCATGCCCGATCGCGACGGGACCGCTATCGTGTTCGTCGTCGGCGTTGCGCGCGATATCGTGGATTCCCATGCCGCCGCGGCGAAAGCTGCTGGCCTCCATCCGCAGTCGGCCGACCTGCGCATCATCGCTGCCGCCCGCGCCGTGGGCGAGACCGACTGCGTGATCGCCAGTGTCGAAGACGACGAGGCGGAGATCGCAATCTTCCGCGATGGTGTGCCCATCATCGTCCGCCACGTGGACCTGCCCCTGGACGGCGACGAATCCGTCTGGACACGCCAGCTTGCCGAAGAGCTGGCGCGCACACTGAAGTTCTACCGCGATACGCATCGCGACGACGAGCTTGCCGACCGCCTGCCCATCACGTTCGTCGGCGATGCGGCCCGTCGGGCGACGGCTGGCCCCGAGATCCGCGAGCAGACGGGCAGGGACGTCCAGATGCCGGCGCTCAGGCTCATCACTACACCTGACCAGGACACCATCGGTTTCGCCGCGAACGTCGGTATGGCGCTCAAGGATATTGCGGCATGAGCACATCCGACCTCGTGCCCGGGATCATCGATGTCAACCTCCTGCCGCAGGAGCACCGTCCCGCCCAGGTCTCCTGGATGGCGCTCGGCGTCGCCGCTGTGCTGGCCGTCCTGCTGCTGGCCATGATCCCGCTCGCATTTCGCCTCGAGGCCGCTCGCACGCGTGCCGATGAGGCCCTCCAGCTCGCAAAGGGTTCGGAGCTGGAGCTGACCGGTATCGAAGGCGAGCTGGCGCGGCAGCGCGCACTGCGCGTCGAGCTCGAAGCTTCAACCGCGGAGACGACGGCCCTCCAAGAGGAGCGTGAGGCTCTCCAGGGTGGTGTCCGCCCGTTGGCCGACGATCTGTTTTGGCTCTACGGGTTCGGCTTCCTTCCCCCGGGCGCCAGCATCGTGGCTGTCTCGCCTTCGGAGGGCGGACTCAAGGTCGATGGCAAGGCGAACGGACCGCTTGATGGCATCGCCTTCGCCGAGAAGCTCGTGTCCCAGGGCGGTTTTCAGGCCGCGCGGATGACCGCGTACACGCCCGCCAGCGAGCAGGGCGGCCAATTCACCGTCGAGGTGACGCGATGACCGACCGCCCCACGGCCGGGCTGGCCGAGCTGCTCCGGCACATGGTCGAATCCGGCGCCTCGGACCTGCACCTGTCGTTCAACTCTCCCCCGGTTTTCCGCCTGCACGGCACACTCAGCGTCGCCGAAGGCGCAGGCCCGCTCACCGCCGCCGACCTCCGGGAGGCGCTGGCCGTCGTCGCGGGAGAGCACGAGCGCGAGCGTTTCGAAAGTGAACGAGAGCTAGACAATGCGCTCAGCCTGCCCGGCGTCGGCCGTTTCCGTGTCAACGCGGCCTTCGAGCGCGGCCAACCCTACTTCTCGTTCCGCCTCGTGAACGACAGCGTCCTCTCCATCGAAGATCTCGGCCTGCCACCCGTCTGCGACCGGCTTACGCAGCTCCCCCGCGGCCTCGTGCTCGTGACGGGCCCCACCGGCAGCGGAAAATCGACGACCCTCGCTGCGATGATCGAGCGCATCAACGAGCGGGACGCGCGCCACGTCGTCACCATCGAAGATCCGATCGAGTTCGTGCATCGCAACCGTCAGAGCATCATCGAACAGCGCGAGGTCGGTGTCGATACGAGGTCATTCGCCGAGGCGCTCCGCCGCGCCATGCGCCAGGATCCGGATGTCATTCTCGTCGGCGAAATGCGCGACCTCGACACCATGGCCGCGGCCATCACCGCCGCCGAGACCGGTCACCTGGTCTTCGCCACGCTGCACACGCCCGACGCGCCGCAGACGATCGATCGCATCGTCGACGCATTTCCCGCGCACCAGCAGCAGCAGATGCGCCTCCAGGTATCCATGGTCATCGAAGCCATCGTCGCCCAGATCCTCATCCCCGCCGTCGGCGACGACGGCAGAATCGCCGCCTGCGAGATCATGCTCGGCACTCCGGCCGTCCGGAACCTCATCCGCGAGCAGAAGACCCACCAGATTCCCAACATCATCGCCACCGGCGCCCAGATCGGGATGCGCACGCTGGATCAGGCGCTCGCCGAGCTCGTGCGGAGCCACGCCATCTCGCGCGATACCGCCTTCTCCTACGCCCGTTCGCCTGAGGAGCTGGGGCGCCTGCTGGGAGGCGGCGTCGCGTATGCAGCTTGAGGCCCCGCGCCGGCGCAGCCTGAGCCTCCCGCTCTCCATCACGGGCGCGCGCGTCAGCGCGAACGCACTCTCACGGCTCGCTGCGGCCGCCGTTGGTGGCGTAGCCTTCGCCGTCTACCTCGCCACCCTGGCGCCAAACGTCATGTGGTACGACATGGGCGAGTTCGCCACCACCTCCGCCTCGCTTGGCATCGCCCACAACACGGGTTACCCGCTGCTGATCCTCACGGGGAAGTTGTTCACGTTCCTGCCCGCGGGCGAGGTCGCCTGGCGCGTGAACCTCATGTCCGCCGTCTTCACCGCCCTCGCTGTCGCGATCGTCTTCGCCATCATCCACGATCTCACGCACGACTACATCGGCGCGGCGATCGGCGCGCTTACGCTGGCCTTCGCATCCACGGTCTGGGCGAACGCCACCTGGGCCACGTCGTACGGCATGAACCTGTTCTTCACGGCGTTGATCACCCGCCTGATGCTGTCGTGGTGGCGCGACAGGTCGCCGCGCACGTTCGCGGTTGCCGCTCTCGCGTTCGGGCTCGCGCTGTGCAATCACCGGCTGATCGTCCTTATCGCCCCCCCGTCGGCGTTGCTCCTGGTGATGGGTTGGCGCAGCATCTCGCCGCGCGTGCTACTGGTGGCGGCGGGCGCCTTCCTCGCCGGCCTGAGCCCCTACATCTACCTCCCCGTTCGCGGCGAGATGGACCCGGAGCTTTCGTGGGCACGGCCCGCGAACTGGCACACCTACTGGTCCATGTTTCTGAACGGCCAGACGCCGCGCGAGTACTGGAGCATCGATCTCGCAGATCGTATCGACGTCTTGTGGGCGTATCCGTCATACGATCTCACGGTCGCGGGCCTCGCCCTCGCGGGCCTGGGCGCCGTCGTCTGCGCCTTGCGGTACCGCGGCGTCGCGGTTTACCTGGGCGTGCTCATCCTGCTCGATGCGGTCGTCGTCGAGACGTACGGCATCCACAACATCTACAACTACCTCACTCCCGGGTATCTCGCCCTCTGCGTGCTGGTGGGGATCGGCGCCGCCTGGATCGTCGGGACCGTCCGCCGCATTTCCGAGAACAAACTCTCCATACGTCCGCACGTGCGCATCGCCGGCGCCGCCGCGGTCCTCGCACTGCTGCCTGCCCTCCTCCTCTTCCGCAACTACGAGCGCGTCGACCGCAGCGGCGATTACAACGCCTACGACTTCGCTCGCACCACGCTCGATCGCCTCCCGCCGCAGTCGGTGATCCTCACCGATAGCTGGACAGCGTCGCCCCTCTGGTACGTCCAGATCGTCGAAGGCCGGCGCCGGGATGTGCTCGTCTCGCCCGTATTCTCGGTCCCCGGTGAGGATGTCAGCGCCTTCGCGCGCCGCCACATCGATGAAGGACGCAGCGTCTACGTCGCGGAGGGTCTTCGCGTACCCGCCGGCGGCCTGGCCGAGGAGTTCACGGTGCAGCCCATCGTCGTCGAAAGCATCGAGCGCATGGTCATCGACTCACTCCCCAAGCCGCGCTATCGCGACGATCTGGTGATGACGGGTTCGCTGTACAAGGTCTGGCCAACGCCGCCCGACACCACGGTGCCGAGCATTCCGTTGGGACTGCAGCGCGATGTCGCATTTCCCCCCGGCGTGACCCTGGCTGGCCTCGAGGCGCCACCAGCGGCGATCGATCGCGGCGATGTGGCAGAGATCACGTACTACTGGCGCGCCGATCGGCAGATCGCCACCGACCTCAGCGCGGTGACGCTCTTCTTCGATGCACAGGGCAGGGCTCAGCAGCGGCAGGGAGTGCCCTTCTGGTCCCAGCCGCGCGACATAGGCCAGGGCGTGATCGAGACTTCCCGCTGGCAGACCGGCACGCTTTACCGGGAGACGTACTTCTCGCTCGTGCCACGTACACTCGCCCCCGGCGTGTATGACATCCGTATGGCTGTGTTTGATGCCGCGGACGAACGCGCCCAGGCGGAGGCAGACGCCAGGGATCTCATTACCATCGGCCAGATCGTCGTGCGCTAGCCGCGTTCCGCCGCTGCCATCGACGACCGCGCGTCCCGCAGCGTCTCGAACTTGCCCAGCGCCACCCCTTGCACCAGTGCGTTGCCCAATACGGTCGCCTCAACCGGGCCGGTCGTTACCGGCACCCCGCACTCCTCAGCGATCAGCCGGTTCAGAAGCTCGTTTCGAGCGCCGCCCCCCACAACGCAGACTTCCGTCATCCGCTGGTCCCGCAACATCTCCAACTCGCGCACGACGCTCGCCGCGGCCGCCGCCAGCGAATCCAGGATGCAGCGTGCGACGGCCGCTCTTCCCGCTGTGGTTGGCAGATGCGCCGCGCCGCGGACCTCCGCTTCCATATCCTCAGGGGCCAGGAACCGTGCGTCGGTCGCATCCACCTGCGCCCCTCCCGCTGGAAGCGCCTCCGCCTCGCGGAGCAGCTCCTGGAGCGGCGGGTCGCCCCACTGCGTCCGGCATTGCTCCAGCATCCACAGCCCCATCACGTTCTTCAGGAACCGCACGTTGTCGAACACGCCCGCCTCGTTCGAGAAGTTCGCCCGCATCGCTGCGTCGGACGTATCCGGCTCGTCCACCTCGGTTCCCACGAGCATCCACGTCCCCGACGAGACGAACGCCACGCCGGGCCCCGAAGATGGCAGTGCCGCGACGGCAGACGCTGTGTCGTGCCCGCCGACGAGGTGTACCGGCACGCCACGCCACATCCCCGCGTACGCCGTCGCCTGGTGAATCCGCGGCATGATGGTCCGATCGACGCCGATCGCGCGGAGCAGTGACGCCGACCAGTCCCCGGTGCGTATGTCCACGAGTGACGTCGTCCCGGCGGACGTTCGTTCGCCCATCAACGCGCCGGTGAGCCCGTAGACGAATAGCTCCGGCAGCATCAACAGGTGCCGAGCCCGCGCGAGCTCGCTCCGATCGTGCGCCGCCAGCTGGAAGATCGTGTTGATCCGCATCAGCTGGATCCCGGTCTCCCGGTACAGTTCTTCTCCGCCCAGCCGGTCGACGATATCCCGCCAGCCGGCGGTCCGGTCGTCCCGATAGCAGTACGGCGCCGATAACAGCGCTCCGTCCGCGTCCAGCAGCCCGTAGTCAACACCCCACGCATCGATGCCGATGGACGCAACCGGGCCGGTGTGGATGCCTGCCTCAAGTCCCAGGAGCACCTCGCGCGTGATGCGGTCCCACTCCCACCGCAGGGCACCGTCTCCATGGCGTACAGGACGATGCTCGAAACGGCGCAGGATCTCGATCGAAACAGGATGCGCGTCTATGTCCACGCAGGCGACCCGCGCAGACGATGCACCCAGATCGACGGCCAGTACTCGTAGCACGGCGAAGGTGCCCCCGTCCGGCGGGCAGTCCCTACTGCGCCGGAGTCTGCCTGCGCTTGACTTCCTCGGGATGAACCAGCAACACCGGCGCGACGCCAGCCTGTACGACCTTCTCCGCCACACTCCCCACCAGCGCGTACGAAAGACCCGTTCGTCCGTGCGTGGCCATCACGATGACGTCCGGTCGCTCCTTCTCCGCATGCTTGATGATGGCCTGGGCCGCGTGCGAATCGACCTCGCCGACCGTGGTGAACGGCGTGCCGGGGGGGAGCCTGGCGCCAACCCCCTCCAGGTAGTCCTTGATGTCCGCCAGCAGCCGTCCCACCGCTTGCTCCTTCGTCTCCACGATCGCTGGCTCCGTCTGAGGGACGACGAAGGCCGATCCCGATTGGCCCGCAAGGCCCACGGCGGTCTGCGGCGGAACCGCCTCAGACTCCCGGCGCCCCTGAGGTTCATCGCCCACGGAAAAGAGCAGGAACTCAGCACCCGACAACGCCGCCAGCCTCGTCAGCAACGGCAAGATCGCCTCCGAGAAGCTGGATCGGTCGAACGTCGCCATGATCTTCATGGTTCTCCTCGATTCGCGCTGCAAGACCGTAGCATCGCATACTTCGGGCGGCGCGCCAACGGGGATTTTCGACGCATGCGGCCGAACGCCGGCCGCCGGGCGTGGGCGTGGGGCAGCAAGAGCTTCGGCTCGTTCGACGGCAACCTCGACGACGAGGCGATTTACGACGTACCGCCCAACGGTCGCCGCCAACGCCACGGCCGGCTCGCGGTTCGACGTTCCGCCTCTACTCGGCGACCACCAGCGTCGCTTGCATGATGTGGTGCAGCGTGCAGTAGTAGTAGTACGTGCCGGGGGTGTCGAACACCCGCGACCACTCATCGCCCTTCTGCAGGGTGTCGCTCTCGAACGCGCCGCGGTCCTCGGTAACGTTGTGCGGCAGGTCATCCTCGAACTTCCAGGTGACGGTCGCACCCTTCGGCACGGTCAGATCGCGCGGCGTGTAGTCCAGGTTGTCCACGATGACGTCGACTTGCATCTCGGTTGTCACGACGGGCTTCGTCCGGACTGGCCGCTTCGGCGTCTCGTCGCGCCCAAATGCGAAGAAGCTCGCGGCCGCGACAATGACCGCGAGCGCGCCAAGAGATGCCACCAGGAACGTCCTGCTGGCGAGAAAGCTCTTCTTTCGCCGGACCGCTTTGCGTCGCTTCGCCATAGTCTCCCGCACCCGAAACGCGGTCGGGGAGCTGAGCGCCGGCTTCCGACCGCCGGGAGCTCCCCGGGGCCTCGCGCGGGTCGCACGCTCCTACCCGGCCGCCATGCCAGCCGCACGGACTCCCTGTCGCTCACGCGGGCGCGGCGACATCGCCTGATGCTTCCCAGTATCCGGTACAGGGCCGGATCCGCTCAGGGCCGATGGGCGACGGATCTGTGCCAAACGGCCCCTCCGACCGGCGTCCCAATCCCGCGGGCCCGGCCGCCCGCCCACCCCTGCCGTTGTTTCGTGACGAACGGCCCGTGATGCCGCACTGTCTCGCTGATAGTCTCCCGAGAGTGAGCTTAGGCGCGGACCCCCGGCTGAAGTTGGTCCTGGTCGACGATCACGAGCTTGCCCGCGCCGCCCTGGCGAAGCGGCTGCGCCGGCACGACCAGATCGTTGTGGCCGGCCACACCTCCGCCCCGCTTGAGGCGCATGAGATCGTTCTGGCCTGCGCGCCGCACGTCGTCCTGGTCGATACCGTCCGTGAAGACAGCCAGGGTGCGAACATTCTCTCCTCCCTCGCGGTCTTGCCCATCCCCCTTCGTCCCGTCCTCGTGGTGCACCTGTCCTACTACCAGCCCGAACTATGGGACGTCGCTCGCGCCGCCGGCGCCGACGACCTCATCCTGAAGCAGATCGCGGTCGATATCCTCGCTGCCAAACTCCTGCAGGTGGCCCTGCGCGTTCTCTCCCGCGACCGCTGGCCAGCCATCGCGTCGGCCTGACACCATCGGCCCGGCGTTTCATCGATTCTCACTTACTTAACTTTCGTGACCTCCCATCCCCTTGTAGAATTCGATCGTGCCACACGATGGATAGCGCCACCGACGACCTCTTCCGGCACATTTGCGAAAGCGCACCCGACGCCATCGTGGTTGTTGATGCGCAGGGCTGTGTCGTCCTCGTGAACCAACGTGCCGAGGAGATGTTCGGCTTTCCGATGAGTGAACTCGTGGGCTCCAGGGTTGATGTCCTCCTCCCCGACGCGCTGAGATCCGCTCACAAGCACCAACGGCAGGCCTACATGCATCACCCGGTGACCCGTCCGATGGGGACCGCCCTTCAACTGTTCGCCCGTCGCCGGGACGGCAGCGAATTCCCGGTCGAGATTAGCCTGAGCCCGTTCCAGTCCAGCGGCGAGACACTCGTCATCAGCATCGTACGCGACATAACAGAGCGTCGGCGTCTTGAGGCCGAGCGCGAGCAGCTCCGCGCCATCGCCGACATGGAGAAGGAGCGGCAGCGCATCGCCATGGATCTGCACGATGGCATCATCCAGTCCATCTACGCCGTCGGTTTGAATCTGGAGTCCGCAAAGGAGGATGTGAAAGTCAGGCCCGACGACGCGGTCGCCCAGGTGAACCGCGCGATCGACCGCCTCAACGACACCATCCGCGACCTGCGCAGCTACATCCTGGACTTGCGGCCTCCGCGTTTTGGGGGCGAACTGCTCGACTCCTTGAACGCGCTCGTGGCCGAATTCCACGCCAACACCCTCATCGAGCCCGCCCTGGATATCGCGCCTGAGCTTCCCCTGTTGAGCGAGGAGCAGGGCAGCGCCATCTTCCATATCGCGCAGGAAGCCCTGAATAACGCCCGGAAACACTCCCGGGCAACGCAGCTTTTCCTCCAGCTGCGCCCGGCCGATGGGACACTCCGGCTGGAAATCGCCGATAATGGCAGCGGCTTCGATCCGGGCGCCGACCTGCCGGAGGAGCACCGCGGTATGCGTAATATGCTTTCTCGCGCTGCCGCCGTTGGCGGGCTGCTACGAGTGGAGACGGCACTGGGGGCCGGGACAAGCGTTATGGTTGAGATACCCGTTCAGGCAGTGACTGGAGAAACACGATGACGACGCGCGTACTGATCGTCGATGACCACGAGGTCGTGCGGGAAGGCTTGCGGACCCTGCTCACGCGCCGCGACGGCATGGAGGTCGTGGGTCAGGCGGGCACGGTCCAGGAAGCCATCACCGAAGCGTTGAAGATGAAGCCCGACGTCATCGTCATGGACGTTCGCCTTCCCGATGGCAGCGGCATCGAGGCCTGCCGCGAGATTCGCGAGGCCCGCCCCGAGACCAAGGTCATCATGCTCACCTCCTACGCCGATGAGGAGGCCGTCTTCGCCTCCATCATCGCGGGCGCTGCCGGCTACGTGCTCAAGCAAACGCGCGGCGCCGTCCTTGCCGACGCCATCGCCGCAGCCGCCCGCGGCGAGTCGCTGCTCGATTCAGTCGTCACACAGAAGGTGCTGGAGCGCGTCCGCAAGGCGAACGAACGAAAGGAAAACGATCCCCTCGATGCGCTCACCGACCAGGAACACAAGATCCTCTTGCTCATCGCCGAAGGCAAGACAAACAAGGAGATCGCCCAGGAGGTCTTCCTCAGCGATAAGACGGTGAAGAACTACGTCAGCAACATCCTCAACAAGTTGAACCTGCGCCGCAGGAGCGAGGCCGCCGCCTTCATCGCGCGGCGGGAGCCCGCCGACAAGTGACGCGGCCGACGCGCCTCATCTCCGCGTCGCCACCCTCGCCCGCTTGACGCTGTCCGGGTGCACCAGCAGAACCGGCGCCACGCCCGACCGCACAACCTCCTCTGCCACATCGCCGAACAGGATGTGGACCAGCCCGCTGTGTCCGTGCGTCGACATCACGATGACGTCCGGTTGATCCGCAAGCGCCCGGTCAATGATCGCGCGCGCCGGATCGTCATGTGCCACCGTCGCGCAGATGTACTTCGGTCCGGCTGGCAGCTGCTTCTCAAGCCCGTGCAGGTAGTCGGTGCGATCGGCCAGCTCTCGCTCGATTGCCTGGCCCTTGTTCTCGACATATCCCGAAGGCGTCTGCTGGATCACAACAGGACTCGTTCCCGGACCGGGCGCCACGCCAACCACCGGGCGCAGCGGCCCCCGCATCCGCACTCCCTTCTCCGGTGGCTCCACCACGGAGAACAGCACCACCTCTTCCACCGGCAAGTGCAGGATCTTTCTCAATTGCTCCAGCGTCGCCTCCGAAGAAGGCGATCCGTCGAACGTCGCCATGAGCTTCATCTCACCCTCCCTAGCGGGCCACGAACCCGCCATCCACCGGAATCGCCGCGCCCGTCACAAACGAAGATCGATCCGATGCCAGGAACAGCGCCAGCTCGGCCACCTCCTGCGGCCGGCCCAACCGGCCGAGTGGCTCCGTCTGCGCCAGCGCCGCTACGGCCTCAGGGTTGCCATGCGTAAAGCTCGCTGCCATCGGGGTGTCGATGATGCCCGGGCAGAGGCAGTTCACGCGCACACCCTGGGTCGCGTATTCCAGTGCCGCCGCGCGCGTGAGCTGCACCACGCCGCCCTTCGACGCGCAGTACGCCGGGAACCCGCCAAAGCCCACCAGCCCCGCCACCGATGCGGTGTTGATGATCGAACCGCCCCTCCCTCGCAGCATCGCGTCGATCCCGTACTTCACGCCCAGAAACACGCTTCTCAAATTGACCGCGATGACGTGGTCCCAGTTCTCAGCGGTCGCATCCGCCGTCGGCGCCTGGTCGCCCAGGATGCCGGCGTTGTTGAACAGCACATCGAGCCGCCCGTACTGGCTTAAGGCCAGCGTGACCATCGCTTGCACGTCCGGCTCTCGCGAAACGTCGGCGTGCACATAGGTGGCGGTGTGGCCGCGCGATGCCAGCCCATCCGCCACCGCGCGACCGGCGTCATCGCACAGGTCGGCGATCACGACGACCGCCCCCTCCTCCGCGAACAGCTCGGCGGCCGCCCTTCCGATCCCGGAGGAGCCCCCGGTCACGATGGCGACCTTGTCCGTCAATTCATTCATCGCTCCGGCCCTTCGGTTAGGAAGTTCGCTAGCGTCCCGCCCAGCGTAGCCAGCTCCCGCGCCCGTGTAATCGGCCGTAAGCATGTGAACCACGGTGCCGATCGGCACCCGCGTTCTGGCGCGATTGGCCCGGAATGAAGCGGCGAGGCCCCCGTGGAGCGATCGGGAGCCTCGCCTTAGGCCGTAGCTGGACGCGCCCTGTCAGGCCGCGTCCAGGAACACCGCGAACTGGCCCGTCATCCGGCCGCGGCGGTCGGCAAGGCCCGCCACATCCAGCCGGTGCATGTATTCATTGACCTGCCGCCGCCTGACTGCCATCAGCTTCCTGAATCCGTCATCCATGTGATCCACGCCGCCGCCCAGCAAAATCGCCAGCGACTCCATCGAGCCTCCGCTCGCTGTGACGCCCGTTCCCGCGAAGATCTCCTCGCCAGCGTCGAGATAGCTGTGGATCTCTTCCCGCCGTTGCGGCGTCGTCTCCAGGACGTGCTTCATGTGCATCACGCCGAACGACACATGGCGCGACTCGTCCTGTGCGGCGAGCCGGAACATGCGCTTTTCTGCTTCATTGTTGGACAGCAGTTCGCCGGACCGGAACAGGCTCTGGATGAACCCTTCACCGATGATGTGCATGATCGCCGACATCTCGCTGAAGTCTCGCGAGGAGATGATCTGCCGCAGGCCGGAGCCGGGGCCCCCGCTCATCAGTCCGCCCCCGTTGGCAAGCGCGCGCTTCCTGAACACGTCCAGGTGCCGCGCCTCATCCATGACCTGGCTCGCCAGGTACAGCTTGATCTCGTAGTGCTCGTTGCTGATGCTCGGCAGCCACTGTCCCGGCGTGTCTCCCGCGATGAACTCCACTTCCGTCAGGAAGGTGCAGAGCTGGCTCATCGCCCGCTCGATGTCATCCGGTAGCGGCTGCAGGGTCTCCCACGGGATGTCCGTCGCGCTGCTCCACTGTCGCTGGACGGCCTCTTCGTACAGCAGCGTCGCGTTCTTCGACCACACATCGTCCCGATTCAGCGTGTACCCGATGTGCGGCACGCCCACCCGGTGCCCGGCTCCTCGCGGGCGCATGGTCTGGTCGCCCGGCACGTTCGCGATCTCGCCGTATGACGTCGCGTTGATCTCGTCCAACGTCAGCCCGCGTTTTCCGGGCTTCGCCCAGATGCCCCAGTCCGTCTCCGACTTCAACCATGAGAGGTCCAGTTCCGCCGGTAGCGGCGTCTCCGTCCTCAGCATCGCTCCGTGGTCTATGGGCACGCTCCGTACCTCCATCGCGCACATCCGGTCACACCAAGGCCGCGCGAACGCGATCCCGGTTATCCAAAGGTACGCCTCGCACCCCGCAATGCAGATGGGCCGATCGGCCCTTCCCCTGGCGGTCCTTTGGCACATCGGCTTATCAACCGCGCCCTTCAGGAGCTATGGACTGCGGGAAGGGACGTTCGGCCCTCTTGCCCTGTCGCGCCGTCGGGGATACTCGTCAACACGATCGCCAGGCGAGACCAACGGAGGAGGAACACGCAGATGAAGCGAAGATGGATCGCAGGTTCGTGGCTGGTCATCGCACTGGCGGCGTTCGCTGCTGTCACCCTGACCGTCAACGGCGGCGGTGGCGCTGGAACGGCCGACGCCGCGACGCAGTACTTCGGCCCCAAAGAAGCCGACGTCACGCAGGAGGAGGACTACAAGGTCGTCCACCTCATCAGCTCCAAGTTCATGTGGCAGTTCCGAGACGACCAGGAGCCTGTCGAGGTCTGGGGCTACAACAACCAGATCCCCGGCCCGACCCTCCACTTCCGGGCCGGCGACAAGGTGCGCATCTACTACCGCAACGACCTTGATGAGGCCTCCACCATCCACTGGCACGGGCTCATCGTCCCGAACTCTATGGACGGCGTCGGGCTGCTCACCCAGCCCCCGGTGATGCCCGGTGAGACATTTGTGTACGAGTTCGATATTCCCAACACCCCGGGTACGTTCATGTACCACGCCCACATGAACGACATGGAGCAGATCGGCAACGGTCTATCCGGCGCGTTCATCGTCGACCCGCGTGACGGCGGCGACGGCGGCTACGACCAGGACCACGTCATGTTCATGCAGACCATCAAGGGGCACTTCCTGATCAACGGCAAGGAGTTCCCCAACATCGAGCCTTACATCGTGAAGAAGGGCGACGAGATCCGGGTGCGCATGATTAATATCGGGCCGGTAGATCTCCACCCCATGCACTTCCACGGGCACTTCGTGAAGGAGATCTCTCGCGATGGCACGGCCGTGAGGGGCGGTGACGCCGCCAGGGTCGAGAACACCGTGCTCGTCGCGCCCGGGCAGACGATCGACGTCGCGGTCAAGATGGAGGCGCCCGGAAAGGGGGCCTGGCTCTTCCATTGCCACATCATCTCGCACGTCATGGGCCCCGACGGCAAGTCCCTGAACATCGCGCTGGCCAACGGTGGCATGATCGTCCCCGTGGCCTACAGCGACAGCGACAACTTCCAGGACATCGTCGATGTGCTCACCGCGGCGGTGGAATCGCTCAAGGAGGGCGGCATCGCGCCCGGGAGCGGCGACGTCACCGGCGCCATACAGGAAATGAACAGCTCGATGGCCGGTATGTCAGCGGCCGCAACCCCGGCGGCTCAGTAGCTGACCGCGCGAAACAGAGGAGGAGGAACCATGAATCGCGTATCCCGGCGCCTGGGCGTGACCCTTGCGGTGGTGACCTTTGGAGTCTCTGCCGTGATCCTCACCGGGTGCGGGGAGGCCACCGAGGCCGACCCCACGCCCGTCAAGACCTGGAAGATTACGCCCGCGGCCAATGGCGAGAGCACGCCGACGCCGCCACCAGCCGAGGCGACGCCGACCCCCGCCGCCGCGGCGCCCGCCGGTGGCACCGTGCTCGAAGTAAAAGGCGTGAGCAGCATCTTCGACGTCGAAGAGCTCGAAGCGTCCGCCGGCTCCGTCACCATCAAGTTCGACAATCAGGACGCCGGCGTTGTCCACAACATCCACTTCTTCGACGGTGAAGACGCGAAGGCCGACGATCTCGCCCAGACCGAGCTCGAAACTGGCCCGATCCAGCAAGAACTCACATTCACGGTCGAGGCGGGAGAGTACTTCTACCAGTGCGATGCCCACCCCACCACGATGACGGGCGTCCTCAAGGTCAGTTGAGCGTCGTCCGCATTCCGATAAGATCGAGAGAGGCCGTTCCGGCGGCCTCCCTCAAGTCTTGCCGGCCACTCGTAAATCCCGGTCTTGGAGGCTCAGGATGTCCGTCTACAAGCTCTCCGCGTATCCTCGTCAGCACACGCTGCGGGACGGTCGGACGATCGCCATCCGCCCGCTCGAGCAGGGCGACAAGGATCGCCTGACATCCTTCTTCCTTCGCGTGCCTGACACAGAGCGCCAGTTTCTCAGGCAGGACGTCACCTCGCCCCGCACCATCGCCGCCTGGTGCGATGATCTCGATTACGATCGCGCTCTCCCGCTCGTCGCTCTGGACGGCGATCGCATCGTCGCCGACGCCACTCTCATTCGCAGCCGGCACGGCGCCTACCGCCAGGTCGGCACCGTCCGCGCCGTCGTCGATGCCGAATACCGGGCCGTTGGCCTCGGCACCACCTTGCTTCGAGATCTGTGCGATGTCGCGGCCGACGCCGACCTCGAGAAAGTCACCGCTGAACTCGTGGACGGCGTGCAGGACGACGCGATCGAAGCGATGGAGCAGCTAGGGTTCATCCGAGCGGCAACCGTGCATGAGTTCGTCCGCGACGAACATGGCCATCCCCACGACCTCGTCGTGATGGTGCTCCCGCTGGGCAAGTGGTACCAGTGGCTTCAGTTCTAGCGCCGCGATCCGGCCAGGTGGAACGCCGGCAAACGTGCGTCTGGACTCGAATACGCACGGCGCTACCAGCGCAGGACCGCTCCCACGCCCTCTGGCCCGAGTTCCGCGCCAACCCCCGACGACAGGAACCGCACCTGGGCGTCCGTTGTCAGCGCGCCACGCACAGCGGCCTCCGCGATGTCGTCCGTGTGCCAAAGCGGTTCAGAACACAGCGGGCAGGTGCGCGCGTCTCCCGCGGTGAAGTAGTGCCCCTGCGCGCACTGCACGCCCGTCCGCGGCTCGTGCGCCGCCAGCACCAGCAGGTGCACGCGGCCCTCTCCTAACGCCTCCAGGGTCCGGTCCCAGCCCAGCACCGCGTGATCACCTTTGGCGGCGTTCGTGGTTAGTTCCCCCACCAGTGCCCGGTCCTCCCGTTCCCGGCCCTCGGCGTCCAGAGCGTCCACGCGCCGGACCACCTCCGGTGTCGGGAGGTCCAGGTCCAGGTGCACGGTCGCCACGACCGACCGCGCCAGCGCCTTCGGCAACATCCGCCGCAGCGCCGAGATGGGCTCATCCGGGCCGCTCAGGATCAGCGAATGGATCGGCCGCGACCGATCGATCGTCCACAGGTGCTCGATGACCCGGTGGATGTGCTCCGTCAGGTGGTGCTCGCGATGCCGCGCGTATCGCGGCTGAAGATATCCGCCCCAGCCTCCAACGTCGGTCCGCGGGAGGACGTCACTCTCCAGGTGTATCTCCTCCTCCACCGACCCCAGCAACACGGTGATGAGTCTCGCCTGCGCCTTGTCCAGCATCACGATGCAGTAGCGGTGGTGCTCGTCCAGCGCCGCGATCAACGGCCGAAGCAGCGGGCGCCGTTCGAATTTCGCAACGGTTGCCACCGGAAAGTGCAGCGGCAACACGATGCGAAGCCCGCCCGGCCCGCTGAAGAACATGACCACCGAGCGCCCGGGCGGTTCCCTCCAGCTCCGGACCTCTTCCGTGATGCCCGACATCTCGTATTCCAGCCGGCCGCGGGTCCACTGATCCATCTTCTGGGCTTTCAGCGGCTTCCACGCCGAGATCAGCTCGGCCTCGTATCCTTCCCGCGTCGCCAGCGCCGGCTCGATGTTGAGATAGACGCTGAGCACTCCCTCGTTGTTGTGATACGAAATGAGGCGCCTGATGAACTCCTCGAACCGCGTGTCCTCCAGGAGCGTCCCGTGTGTGTCCGTATGCATGGCGCGCCTCCCGATGACTACTGTGCCGCAAAAGGACGAAGAGATGGTCCTGCCGGATGGCCGGATTCGTCTGGACGAACATCCGCAACTGCCACGTGCCAAATGGCGACCGCGCGCGCCACCTCGGCACGGGCCACTCCGCACAGACGAACCCGTGGTTCCTGCTGCCTTCCGGAGCGCCCGTCATCAGCCGGTGCTAACCACAGGCCACCACCTTTTCTGCATGAGGACGCGCTCCGCTTCCACCGCCCACACCGCGGCTCCCGCGTCCGCCGGCCGGGGATCCCGTGCGTTCGCTATCGAAGTTCAGATCGGAGGTTGACCGCCTCTCGGCCACTCCAAGTAAGATTTCACGTGTGGTGACTCGCCGAACTGCCCCGGACGTGACCATGGACGAAGGCGCCCTCGCCACGCTCCTGCACGGGTTCCGGCGCGAGCGAACGGATCTGCTCCCGATCCTGATCGCCGCCCAGGAAACCCTCGGCCATCTCTCTGAAGCCACGCTTGCTGCCATCGCCCACCACGTCCACGTCCCCGAAAGCGAGGTCTTCGGCGTTGCCACCAGCTACAGCGAGCTTCGTTTCACCCCCCGCGCCGGCGTACAGCTGGAAGCCTGCACCGGCCTGAGTTGCCTCCTCGCTGGCGCACGCGGCCTCGTGGATGAGCTCAGCTCCTCCCTCCCGGCCGGCGTCTCGGTCGAAGAACATCCCTGCCGTTTCCGCTGCGACCGCGCTCCCGTCGTCCACGTCCGCGGCCGGTACGTCGATCACGCTAAGCCAGCGCCCGTGCTGGCCGCCCTCGCCGATCCCGCCGACGTATCCGTCGAAGACCGCACCATTCGGTCCCCTCGCCCCGGCGAAGTCCGGCGCCTCCTCGCTCGATGCGGTTCCATCGACCCGGAGCGAATCGACGACGCGCTCGCCCGCGGCGCCTACGCCGGCCTGGCGCGCGCACTGACAATGCAGCCGGACGAGATCGCGCAGGCGGTCGATGAGGCCTGTTTGCTTGGTCGCGGCGGCGCCTACTTCCCCGTAGCGACCAAGTGGAAGGCGACGCGCGCGCATCCCCAGCCGCGGTATCTCGTCGTCAACGCCGAGGAGGGCGAGCCCGGCGTCTTCAAGGACCGCACGCTCATCGAGCTCGATCCCCACCTTCTTGTCGAGGGCATCCTCATCGCTGCCCGCGCGATCGAGCCCGAAGCCATCTACGTATACGTGAACGGAGAAGCCTCGCTCGCCGCCACACGGCTCCAGCGCGCCCTGGGCGACGCGCGCGATCGCGGCTTTATCGGCGACGGCACCCCGCCCATCGAGATCCGCGGCGGCGCAGGTGGCTACGTCTGCGGCGAAGAGTCCGTCATCCTCTCCAGCATCGAAGGCCACCGCGCGGTCCCCCGTCTGCGCCCGCCATTCCCCGTCGACGCCGGCCTCTGGGGCCGCCCCACCGTCATCAACAACGTCGAGACCGTCTGTAACCTCCCCTTCATCCTTACCGAGGGTGCGGATGCGTTTCGAGCCTGCGGCACGCCCGAACACCCCGGCACCAAACTTGTCTGCGTCTCAGGCGCCGTCGCACGTCCGGGTGTGTACGAAGTCCCCTTCGGCATGACATTGCGCCACATCAGCGATGTGCTCGCCGGCGGTGTGTCCGCCGGCAGCACACTCCGTGCCGTGCTTTGCGGCGGCCCCTCCGGCACCCTGCTGCCGCCGGCCCTGCTCGATGCTCCGTTCGCCCCCGGCCGGCTCGACGACACCGGCGCCTCTCCCGGCGCCGGCGGCATCGTCGTCATCGACGACGCCATGTCCATCCGCGACGTCGTGAGTCACCTCACGGCCTACAACGCACGCGAGTCCTGCGGGAAGTGCACCCCCTGCCGCGAGGGCACCGCGCGCATGCTCGACGCGCTCGACCTTCGGCAGCCGGACGCCCGCCGCCAACTGGACGATCTGTCGGAGGCCGTCGCCGCTGCGTCCCTGTGCGGTCTCGGACAGATGGCCTCGCTTCCGTACCTGAGCGCGCGCCGCTACTTCGCCGATCAGCTTTTCGAGGAACCCGGATGACGCAAACGATCACCATCGATGGAAAGCGAGTCGGCGTGCCCGAAAGCGCCACCGTGCTCGATGCCGTGCTGGCCGCAGGCCGCCATGTACCGCACCTGTGCAAGGATAAGGACCAGCGCCCCATCGGCTCCTGTCGCACCTGCCTCGTCGAAATCGAAGGGGTGCGCGGCCTGCGCGCCAGCTGCCATACGCCTGCCTCCGACGGCATGGTCGTCATTACGAACAGCCCGCTGGCCGAGGGCGTCCGCCGCACCGTCCTGGAGCTCACCGCGGCGATGGTGGATCCGGATGCCGTCGCCCCCACCGGGACGCCGTCCGGTGAGTTCCGCGACGAACTGCAACGTTACAACATCGCCCTCGGTACGTTCGCCGCGCATACCCGGCCCCACATCGACGACAGCAACCCCTTCTACAGCACCGATTTGAGCGCATGCATCCTCTGCGGCCGATGCGTCGAGGCCTGCCAGGATGTGCAGCACATTGGCGCTATCGCCATCGCCGGCAGCGCTCGCGAAGCCCGTGTCGCCGCCTTCATGGACAGGACGATCGCCGACTCCATCTGCACCTCCTGCGGCCAGTGCGTCTCCGTCTGCCCCACCGGCGCTATTCTCGCGAAGCCGCAGCCCGCCACCGCTGTTGCGCGCGAGGTGTCGACCACCTGCCCGTACTGCGGCGTCGGCTGTGGCGTCGCGCTGCAGGTCGACCAGGACGACCACATCATCGAGGTCCACGACCAGCCCGCGAACCCCTCCAGCCACGGCATGCTCTGCGTGAAGGGCCGCTTCGGTTCGTCCTTCGTCCACGCGCCCGACCGTCTCACCCAACCGTTGATTCGCCGCGATGGCGCGCTCCAGCCCGCCACCTGGGACGAAGCCCTCGATCTCGTCGCTCGCAGGCTCGTCGAACACCGCGGGTCCTTCGCCGCCCTCGCTTCCGCCAAGGGCACCAACGAGGACGGCTACGTCTTTCAGAAGTTCGTCCGCCTCATCATGGGCACGAACAGCATCGACCACTGCTCCCGCCTCTGCCACGGCCCCTCCGTGAAGGCCATGATGCTCCAGATCGGCAGCGGCGCCACCAGCAACTCCTACGAGGACTACGAAAACGCGGGCTGCCTCATGGTCGTCGGCAGCGACACCAGCTCCAACCATCCGGTCATCGCCTCTCGCCTCCGGCGCGCCATCGATACGCGCGGCACGAAGCTGATCGTCGTCAACCCCACGCGCATCGACCTCTGCCATTACACGGATCTCTGGCTCCGCCCGAACCCCGGAACGGACGTCGCCCTTTTCAACAGCCTCGCGCGCGCCATCCTCGACGAAGGCCTGCACGACGCGGACTTCATCGCCCGCCGCACCGAAGGCTTCGATGCCTGGCGCGCAAGCCTCGAGTCGTACGCGCCCGAAGCGACGGCTTCCGTCACCGGCGTGCCCGCCGATCTCGTCCGCCGCGCCGCTCGCCTGTACGCCCGCCCGCCCTTCAGCGGCTCCTGCCTGCTCTGGGGTATGGGCGTCACCCAGCACACCTGCGGCACCGATAACGCGCACGCCCTCGTGAACCTCGCGCTCGTCGCCGGACAGGTCGGCAAGCCGGGATCCGGTATCTCACCGCTGCGGGGTCAGAACAACGTCCAGGGCTGCGGCGATGCCGGCTGCCTGGCCGACCAGCTCCCCGGCCTGCAGGGAATCGGGGCCGATGCCCTCCGCAGGTTCTCCCAGGCGTGGAACGGCGAGCTGTCAGCCGCCCCCGGCCTCACGGCGACAGAGATGATCGAAGAGGCCTTCGTCGGCCGCCTCGACTGCATGTATGTCGTCGGCGAGAACCCACTCCTCAGCGAGCCCTATCTGGCTCACGCGAAACAGGCGATCGAAAACCTCAAGTTCCTCGTCGTCCAGGAGATCTTCATGACGGAGACGGCGGAGCTCGCCGACGTCGTCCTTCCCTCCACCACCTTCGCCGAGAAAGAAGGCACGTTCACCAATAGCGAACGCCGGGTCCAGCGCGTCAGCCAGGCCATCCCGCCTCTCGGCGACTGCCGCCCGGATTGGGAGATCGTCTGCGACGTTGCTCGCCGCGTCGCGCATCTCCTCGGCCGCTCTGCCGACGGTTTTGCGCTCGACAGCCCCGCGGCCATCTTCGACGAGCTTGCATCGCTGGCTCCGTCGATGTCCGGCATTTCGCACGCTCGCCTGGACCGCGAGGGCGGCCTCCAGTGGCCATGCCCCACGCCCAATCACCCCGGCACGCCGATCCTCTTCGCCGAGACGTTCCCGATCGGCAAGGCGAAGTTCGTGCCTGTTACCCAGGGTCCGCCCGCCGCAGAGCTGCCGAGCCGCCGCTTTCCCTTCATGCTGAACACCGGCCGCGTCCTGTACCACTGGCACGGCGGCACCATGACCCGCCGCGTGAAGGGCCTCCTCGCTCGCTCGCCTGTCGTGCGGGTCGCCATCCACCCATCCGATGCCGCCGATCAGGGCATCACCGACGGCGAAGAGGTCGTTGTGACCTCGCGGCGCGGCGAGATGAACGGCCAGGCGCTGCTCACTGACGCCGTCATGCCCGGCGAGATCTTCGTCCCCTTCGTGAAGCTCGCCGAATCCGCGGCGAACTTCCTCACCAACGCGGCCTACGACCCGAAGTCCAAGATCCCCGAGTACAAGGTCTGTGCCGTCCGTATCGACAAGCCCGGCGCAGAGCGCCGCCCCCGCGGGAGCGGGCGAAGGCGCTTCTAACGCCGGATCCTCGCACTCGCCTCCGTCCGTTGTGCTGCTACGCTGGTGCATGCACCCGCAACCTGGCTTCGGGGCAATCATCGTCGCTGGCGGGCGTAGCACGCGCCTCGGCCGCGACAAGGCCTCCGAGCTCCTCCTCGGACGCGCCTTGCTCCAGCACGTTCTCGATCGCATAGAGGGACTGGTCAGCGAGATCGTCGTCGTCCGGGCCCCGGGGCAGATCCTCCCAGCTCTCAAAACCACGGCCCCCCTCAGCGTCGCTGACGATGACTATCCCGGAAAGGGCCCCCTGGGCGGTATCTACACGGGCCTCCTGAACTCGAGCGCCTACCACAACCTCGTGGTTGCCTGCGACATGCCCCTGCTCTCGCGGCCCCTCCTCCAGGAGCTCCTCCGCCGCGCGTCAGGCTGCGACGTCGTCATGCCGGTGCTCGAGTATCCCGAGCCCCTACACGCCGTGTACGCCCGCGCCTGCATCGAGCCCATTCGCGCCCGCATCGAAGCCGATCAGCTCAAGATCACCAACTTCCTCGGCGCGGTGCGCGTCTGCTACATCCGCGAAGACGAGTGCCGCGCCTTCGACCCGGATCTGCGTTCCTTCCTGAGCGCCAACACTGAACAGGATCTCGAGCTCGCCCGCGCCCTTCTCCAGCAGGGCTGACCTCGAGGGTCCCCGCAGTCCCCCGAAGCCCTGCGTCTTGGGGGGTGGAACTGCGCCCGTGATCGAGCTCATGCTAGAATCGCCGTAGCGAGCGGGAGTAGCTCAGCCGGTAGAGCATCTGCTTCCCAAGCAGAGGGTCGTGGGTTCGAGTCCCATCTCCCGCTCCATTCTCAATTAGGCGCACGGTGCCGAATCTAGTGGTAGGTAGATTCGGAGGTTTGCCGTGCTCGATCCGCGTTCCGCGTCAGCTCGAAGACCATATAACTATTCCGCCCCAGACGGCGAAGACCCGCCCGTGGAGACGCTCCTGCGAAGCTTCCGCCTGACGCTCCGTGCGGAGAATCTCAAGGACAATACGCTTCGGATCTACACCGACGCGGTGTTGCGTCTGGAGCGGTTTCGCATCGAGCGGGGAATGCCGCCCTTCACCGCGATGACTGCCGAGCACATCCGCGAGTACTTCGGATGGATGCAGGGGGTCAACGCGCCCGCGACGATGAACCAGCGATACCGGTCGCTCAAGCGGTTCTATCGCTGGCTCCTCGAGGAAGGGGAGATTCGCGAGAACCCGATGCTGCGGCTGCGACCGCCGCGTGTGCCCAGCCAGATCAAAGAGCACTATGGGACGGACGCTCTGCAGCGTGTCCTGAAGGCATGTGGAGGCGGGTCCTGGTCGGCGCTACGTGACCGCGCGGCGGTCTTGATCCTCCTCGACACCGGCGTTCGCGCTTCCGAGTTGATGGGCCTCCGCATGGAGGACGTGAACATGGACGAGCAGAGCCTCAAGGTAACCGGCAAGGGATCCAAGCAACGGCTTGTACCCATCGGCAATACGGCGGCCCTCGCGCTGGACAAGTACCTGCGCAAGCGGCCCGCAACGTACGCCGATTGCGCATGGGTGTCAACGCGGCGCGAGCGATGGACGAACAACGGTCTTCGCATGTGCCTCAAGCGGCGCTTCCAAGAGGCTGGCGTGCCGTTCCGCGGTGTCCACGCGTTTCGCCGGACATTCGCGATCGCGTATCTCGAGGCCGGAGGTTCGGCGGAGGATTTGCAAGAGATCGCGGGCTGGCAATCGCTCCAGATGGTGCAGCTCTACACGAAGGCCACGGCCGGAGCGCGGGCCCGTCGGGCACACCGCAAGCTGTCGCCGGCCGACCGCTTAGCGCTTTAGTGGTGACACGAGGGTGGTGTACGAGCGGCGGCGGGAGTTGGTGCGATGGGAACGGTATCGCCCTGCGCACCGATCTGTCGTGCTGATACGTGGCGCGTGCGATTTCGATCAAGAGCGTGATCTTAGACTTCCGCGATGCCTGATAGTGAACGGGCCGCCCGGCTCGAGCTAGCGCACATGCGTGAGGACGGGACGTAGACTTGAGCCACGAGTTCGAAGATCTCCGCGAAGAGTCACGGCGACTGCATGAGGAGAACGAACGCTTACGGGCGCTCGTCGGATTAGCTCCTGCGGACCCGAGTCGTCCGCCGATCCAAGCGACGCTGTTCTCAATGGATGAACCGCTGCCCGACGTGGACGCCCACTCAACCATGCAGAACAAAGTCACGTTCATGCGGACCCTGTTCCGTGCGCGAGAGGATGTCCACGCGATTCACTGGATCAGCGCTCGCGCAGGAAGATCAGGATATTCGCCTGCCATCGCGGGACGGTGGAGTTCCAACACAAGAGCGAGACGTTATCTCCGCCTAACGGACGAGGTCCTCGAGGCACATCTGCTCGGGCAAACTACGGTCGGCGTGTATCCCCTCATGCAGGACGACACCTGCTGGTTCCTCGCGGCCGACTTCGACGGTGGCACTTGGGCCTTGGACGCCGTTGCGTTCCTCGGCGCCTGCCACCGTCATGGAGTGGCGGCAGCGCTGGAGCGATCGCGTTCGGGAAAGGGGGCTCATGTTTGGATCTTCTTCGGAACGGCGGTGACGGCGACCTCCGCCCGACGCATGGGCACCGGTCTGTTGCGGGAGACAATGGTGAGCCGCGCAGAGATGGATCTCGCGAGCTACGACCGATTCTTCCCGAGCCAGGACTTCTTGCCGAAGGGAGGCTTCGGGAACCTGATAGCGTTGCCGCTGCAGGGGGCGAGCCGCGCCCAAGGAAACACGGAGTTCTTGGACCCCTTGAGCCTTACGCCGTGGCCGGATCAGTGGGCGTTCCTCAGCAAGCTCCCGCGACTAACGCTGGAGAAGCTGGAGCTTCTCGTCGACTCGTTCGGATCGGTCAGTGCCGGCCCCGGAGCCATGTCGTCTGCGCTGAGATTATCGGCTGATGATCCTCCTGCCCCGCCACGGATCAACTGCTCTCGTGGAGCGGTCCTAAGCGTAGAAAAGTCGGGCCTCCCGCCGTCGCTCCTGTCTTCGATCAAACACTTGGCCTCGCTCGGGAACCCGGTGTTCTACGAGCGGGACCGACTGCGCCTTTCCAACTATCGGACACCCCGGTTCATCAAGTGCTACGAGGAAGATCTGAGCCACCTCCATCTGCCGAGAGGCACGCTCGACGATCTTCGCGGCGCGGTTCAGGCTGTGGGGAGCGCGCTCGACATCAGCGATCTGCGGCGAGCGCCTGACCGACTGGCCCTTGAGTTCCGCGGAGTCCTATCTCGGACGCAGCATGCCGCGGTCACAGCGATGCTGGCGCACGACGAAGGCGTCTTGGTCGCGCCGCCCGGAACCGGCAAGACCGTAATGGGCTGCGCAGTCGTTGCCGCGAGGAACCTTCCTACCCTTGTACTCGTACATCGCAAGCCACTGCTCGATCAGTGGAGGCAGCAGCTTGCGCAGCTCCTGGGACTGTTGCCAGACGATATCGGCCAGATCGGTGGCGGCAGAACCAAGCGCACGGGATTGATCGACCTTGCGATGCTTCAAAGCCTGAAGGACGATGCAGATCTGGCGCAACTCTTTGGCTCGTACGGGTTGCTGGTGATCGACGAGTGTCATCACATTCCGGCCTTCTCCTTCGAGTCTTGCGTGAAACGGGCGGCGGTTCCGTACTTGCTCGGGCTGACGGCGACGCCATATCGGCGTGACGGCCTAGAAGACATTATCGAGATGCGCTGCGGTCCGGTACGCCATCGCATTTCCATGAGCCCATCCGTAGCTGATGGCGGACTGAGGCTCGATCTGACCGTGCGCGACACAGCACTCACGGTCGCCGGCGAACAGGACGCTTCGATCCAAGACATCTTTCGCGCAGTCGTGAACGACGCGGCGCGCACAGAACTCGTCTGCGATGACGTGCTTGCAGCGGTGGCGCGAGGACGGCGCTGTTTGGTGTTGAGCGAATGGAAAGAGCATGTCGGGAAGCTGTCCCAGTGTCTGAGAGATAGCGGCAAGGAGCCCCTCGTTCTGGACGGAGGACTGCGCAAGAAGGATCGTGACGCGATCTTCGAGTCGATTCGCGGCGCGCCTCCTGACAAGGAGTTGATTGTCATTGCCACGGGCCAGTATCTGGGCGAGGGCTTCGACTGTCCACAGCTCGACACCTTGTTCCTCGCATTCCCCGTGTCCTTCCGCGGCAAGCTCGTCCAGTACACGGGCAGGCTGCTGCGTGAGTACGTGGGGAAGACGTCGGTCACGGTGTACGACTACGCAGACCGGAGCGTCCCGGTTCTCAAGGCGATGCTCGCGAAGCGCATGAATACGTACAAGTCTCTGCGGTTCGTCACTCAAACGCTCGGCAGTGCGGCTGACATCGCGTTGCCACTTCCCGAGTGACGCGTTGGACGTGGCGCAAGACGCCGCGCGAGGTTCCGGACAAAGCAAAGCTCTCCCGAGTTGCCCTTCTCGGGATTCAGCGGTTGCTGGTCCGAGCCTATGCGCGAATCACCCACCGATCGGCAACTTGACTCATCCATGACCACCTCGAGATAAGCCATGCGATTCGTTTCTCGCGCCGTGTTGCAGCGCAGAAATCCAACAATGCCAGCCAGGTACTGGCGGCGCGGCGCTCCTGCTCAACTGACCGAAGGCATTCAATAGCGACCCGTCGGAGAGCCGCGCTCGGAGCCTATAGGCGCGTGGCGCTCGCCGGCTCCAAGGGCTGTCGTACGCGGAGCCCTCTTTGCGTTACTATCGCATTTGTGCGATAGTAGACCGCATGGCTGAGGTTGTACTCTATTCCGACCCCCGCGGTGACGAACCGGTCTACGACTACATCGACATGCTGGGGCGGTCCAGGGCGGCTGAAGCGGCATCGATTGAGAGATACGTCGACCTGTTGCAGAGCAAGGGCGAAAGGCTGCAATACCCGTTTGCATCCCTCATAGATAAAAAGGAGCGGATCTTTGAGCTCCGGCCCGGCAACCACAGAGTTGCGTACGCGTTGCATCAGGGAACGTACGTCCTGTTGCACGCGTGGAGGAAGCGGACGCAGAAGCTTGATGAGCGTGAGGCGGGGAAGGCGTGCCGACGATTAGCGGACTGGAGGCGACGCCATCCATAGTCGAAAGAGCCGACGTCAAGGTAGAGAGGACAAGCGGAGATGACAACCTGGCGAGAAGCACGAGCGAAGCTGCACGCTGGCAACCCGCTCTTGAAAGAAGAGTACGATCGGCTTGGACCGCGCTTCGAGACGCTTAACAAGCTGATCGACGCCAGAGAGCGAATGAAGATTTCGCAGAGCGAGCTTGCTCGCCGCATGGATGTACCGCCGAATGTGGTGAGTCGTTTCGAGTCTGCTCAACATAGTCCACGGCTCGACACGATCATTGCGTACGCTCACGCACTTGGCTACGAGTTCAAGGTCGCGCTCAAGAAACAGCCTGATGGAGCTGGCGTCTCGAGTGGCACTGCTCCGGTGACACTGCGGCGCAGCTCAGCCGCTCACCCGGCTCGCCCGAAGAGGGCGGCGTCGCGTCGGTCGAGGTTCTCTCGTTAGATGTGCGCGTTAACTCGCACCACTGAGGTCGCCGCCAAGTCACGCGCTCCAACGTGTGGTAGTATCGACGTGGCATCGCGTCGCTAGATTTGTTCGCCAAATTGCCGGGCTCTCAGTGGCAACTGGTGGGCGAAGTTGAATCTGGAGCCCCGGGACGGGCCGGTAGCGCTTCCCAAGCAGAGGGTCGTGGGTTCGAGTCCCATCTCCCGCTCCATCTATTTCCAGATTCCAGGGCTACATTTCGTAGCCCCTTTTCACCTCCGTTTCTCGTGACCATCGCACGGACCACGCACCCGCGTCTCTACGTCGAGTCCCCCGCGCGCCCCACCACCATCGCTGGCGCCCGCATCGACACCAGCGACCCCCTCGCCGTCCTCCACCACGGCAAGTCTGCCGCCGCCGATCTGGCGCTTCGCGATGTGGCACAGCCGTCCCTCGAAGAGTCGCCGGGGAGACCGGCTGTGCAAACCCCGGCCGAGGACACCGCCACACTTTGGGAAGCCCCCGTCGCCACCATCGCCCTCGTCGCCCCCATCCAGGGCACCATCGTCTCCATCGACGTGGTCGAAGGCGATCTCGTCCGCGCCGGCCAGCGCCTCTTCGTCATGGAGGCCATGAAGATGGAGCATCTCATCGCAGCCGAGGCCGGCGGCCTCAGGGCCGCTCAGACCGAATGACTCGCAGCAGGCGTGGTGGGAGGCGGGATGGCCCGCGAGGCTCGATTCGGTGGAACATGGAGGCCGGGCCGGCGCCCGCAAATTGCCCGCGACATGTCAGACAGTCCGTTGTGTCGCGTCTCATAATCACTCTGGGTGTATGGGACACCCAATGCGGGAAGGTGAGGACATGTCCCCGGTGCGCTTAACTGCGCCTCGCCCGAATTGGGGTGATGACCGGCGCATCAAGATTGCAGCGCGCTTGCTGCCCTGTACCGCGTTCTATCCCGAAGCGAGGTTGACTGTGGCTGACCTCGTGCTCGACACGAGCGCAACCGACGTCCGCATCTGGCCATGTGCCGTTGATGGGTTGAAATTGAGTCCGACCAGCAAAGTCGTGGACATCCAAGGAGAGTTACGCTGGTCGGCAGTAGTCCGCATACACCTGCAGTTCATGCCTGAGAGGAGACTTGTCGTGTCGGCCGTAGTCCCAGTCATGGAGACGCCTGACCAGCACGCCACTCACCCTGACGCGCCGGGCGTAATCGGAATCAATTCACGAATTACAGTTGGATGCTTATGAAGCGCAGCTGATCCTGATCGACGCGGACGCCGCGCCTACCAGCTGCTCGTGCCACGACGTCCTGCGGGCTCATTCGCAGCTCGGTTGAGAAGCGCTCGACAAGCGGATACGCCCCAACGGGTGAGTATGGCGCCTCTAAGATCACTCTCGGCAGAGCCGAGCCAGGCGTCAAAGGCAGTCTTGGTGCCGGTCTCGTGGACCATCCCATCCCCAGACCGCCTGGCCCCAAGGCCTTCTCTCGCAGTGGCAGGCTTCGGTTCGACGTGCTTTGGTCTGGCGCAGCTCCTCGCGAAACCTTTTGGGGCCGCCTCGACCGCAGCCCTTTGTCAAGCGTTCGTTGTCGCTCCTGTGCAGGATCGACCTCGCCCGGGTTCTAATCTCGTTCTGTACTACAATTTACGTGTCTGATGGCAAAATACGTAAATATTGGGCCTTGTGCGGTTCTCCGGGCCTCTGATAGCCTGAGGCATGCGAACACGTCTTGGTGCCACGGCAGACATCTTCTCAGGCCTCGTCGTAGGACCTGGTTCAATCGCGGGCAAGGGCGCGCACTTCCTTCCTGCGCTGTCCGTCCGTGACCTGGGCGGGTGGCGCGTCTCCATCGCGGATGCGGATGTTATCACCGTAGAGCACCCCGAGAAGGCCCGCCGTTACATGGCGCGGTCCGGCGATGTTCTGGTCGCGGCACGCGGCACGCAGCTGAAGGCCGCCATCGTGCCCATCGACGCCGCCGACGCGGTCGTTACCGCGAGTCTCATCGGCGTACGCCCAGACACTGCGCGGCTCCTTCCAGAAGTTCTGCTGGCGTTCCTGCGATCGCCGGAGGGCGTCGCCGAGTTGTCCGGTCGAGCACGGTCGGCAACCGGGCAGCTGGCGCTTACGCGCGCAGATGTTGAGCGCATTGAGGTGCCTCTCCCCGCCCGAGAAACCCAGGAGAGGATCGCGGTAATCATCCGCGAGTTGAACGACTACGAGGCGTCCGCCGAGCGGGCTATGCGTTTGCGGCGTCAGGCCGCGGAACAGGCCCTCTCCGACCTGATGCGCGACGCCGCGGCGTAGGGAGAGAAGGCAACATGACGAAGACCACCAGCACAACGATGAGCGACCCGGAGATCCGCGACGTGCTGCTCACGCACCTGCATGAGTTGCACCGGACGTCAAGAAGCGTCGCCAAACAGGAGATCGGCATCCGCGACCTGAACGCTGCGATGAAGGCGGCGCACGCGCTGCGGCAGGAAGAGGTTGCGCGCAACCTCGACTATCTTGTCCAGAAGGGCTGGGTGCTCGCCGTCGTGCACGAGCGGTCGTTCCGAGCCGCGGGAGGGACGCTCCAGCCGTCACAGCAGACCAAGTACAAGATCTCGGTCGATGGCATCGACCGAGTACGAGGCGGGAGCGAGTTGCCAACAGCGCCGCGTTACGCCGGCGTGAACATCAGCAACATCGGCGGCGTCACGGTCGTAGGTAACGACAACATCGTGCGCACCGAGTTCGCGCCTATCGCCGAGCGGCTCCATGAGATGCGCGGGGCCGTGAACAAGAGCGAGATGGCCGACGAACAGAAGCTTGTCGTCAACACAGAGGTAGACCGGATCGAGCTTGAACTCCGGCGAGACGACCCTGACCGTGGCGTGATCAGTCGCTCGTGGGAGGCGATCAAGGCCACGGCAACCGTGGCGTCGGTGGTGGACTTCACCCAGCGGGCCAGCCTGGCTCTCTGGCCGTTCCTTTCTGGCGTGGCATGACGATGAAGACGATGACGACCTACGCGGCGGCATACGCGCACGTGCTTCCTGAGGATCACCGCGAAGCACTGCGCGCCGGGGCGGAGATGGTGGTTGATCACATCTTCGAAGATCTACAGTCCGCCGACGGCGCGCGACCTGAGTGGATCTGGCTTTCCGCTTTTCTACCCGACGCGTACCTGCACCGGTACGACGTGATGTTCGCGCAACGCTTTCTCGTGAGCGCTGTGTCGGTGGGTCTGAAACTGGCTCAGTCGAAGCCCGCCATCCTGTGCAGCGTCGCGGAGGAGCTCGCCCTCAACGCCATCATCGATCAGGCGGAGGTTTGGCTTGAACTCGACGGCAAGCGCGCCGACTTCGACGAGTTCCGCAGCCGCGTGTACGAGGACTGGGACTTCGAGTTGCTCTTCGATCCCGAGATCGACGGCTTTCAGTACTCCGGGGTCGTCGCGGAGTTCGCCATGGCAAACCTCGCGTTCAAGGACTGGTTCAAGCCGTTCGACAACGCGCCGCCGGTTCACCCGTACACCGACGAATCGAAGCAGGAGGCAGACTGATGGCCGAACTCACCCTCGACGTACTCAAGAACCACCTCTGGGGAGCGGCGAACATCCTGCGCGGCCAGGTCGACTCGTCGGACTACAAGGGCTACATCTTCGACTACCTGTTCCTGAAGCGGCTGTCCGACGTGTTCGACGAGGAGCGGGCGAAGCTTGAGGCTGATCCGCACGGTGATCCTGATGATCCGGACGAGTACTCCGTATGGGTGCCGGAGCGCGCGCGATGGTCCGCCGTGCGTGCGCAGACCGAGAACATCGGCGACTACCTCAACAAGGCCGTCGGCGCGCTGGAAGATGAGAATCCGTCCAAGCTCGAAGGCGTGCTCGCCGGCGTTGACTTCAACGACGACCGCCGTCTCGGCGACGCGCGGCACCGCGACGCGCTGCTGTCGCGGCTGATCACGCACTTCTCGAAGTACCCGCTCGGGAACGCCGACCTACCCGAGGCCGACACGATGGGCCGGGCGCTGGAGTACCTCATTGAGATGTTCGCTGACGACGCCGGCAAGAAGGGCGGCGAGTTCCTCACGCCTCGCCAGGTCGTGCGGCTCGTCGTCTCGATGCTCGCGCCGCGAGAAGGAATGCAGATCTGCGACCCGACCGCCGGCAGCGGCGGCATGCTCATCGAGTGTGCGCGCTACATCGAAGAGCACGGCGGCGACCCACGTAACGTCAGCCTGCTCGGGCAGGAGAAGAACCTCGGCACCTGGGCCATCTGCAAGATGAACCTCTTGCTGCACGGCCTGACGGACCCGGACATCCGCAAGGGCGACACGCTGCGGTCGCCTCAGCTTGTGCGCGAAGGGCGGCTCATGCTGTTTGACCGCGTGGCGGCCAATCCGCCGTTCAGCCTCAAAGACTGGGGACACGAGGACGCACAGGCGGACCCGTATGGACGGTTCGAGTTCGGCATCCCGCCGCGGACCAAGGGCGACCTGGCGTTCGTGCAACACATGGTGGCGACGACCAAAGACGACGGCATGGTCGGCGTGGTTATGCCGCATGGTGTTCTGTTTCGCGGCGCTAGCGAGGGCGCGATTCGCCAGAAGATGCTCGCGGAGCCTTACGACCTGTTCGAGGCCGTCATCGGCCTGCCCGCTAACCTGTTTTTCGGCGTCGGCATTCCGGCCTGCATCCTCGTTCTCAACCGCGCGAAGCCAGCGGAGCGGCGTGGCCGCGTGTTGTTCATCGACGCGTCGAAACACTTTGAGCCTGGCCGGAATCGGAACATGCTGCGCGACAGCGACATCGAACGAGTAGTCACAGCGTTCCGCGACTACCGGGATGTAGAGCGCCTCGCGCGCGTCGTCACGCTCGAAGAGATAGCCGAGAACGAAGGGAACCTGAACATCAGCCGCTACGTGGATACGAGCGAGCCGGAGGAGCGGATCGATGTAGCCGATGCGCTGGCTCGACTGCGCGAGGCCGAGACGGCGCGCGATGAGGCGGCAAGGCGTATGGACGCGATGCTCGCGGAGCTTGGGTACGGCGTGTGATGCAGATAAAGACGCTCGACGAACTGATGCAGCCGCAGCGGCGTACCATCGCCTTCGGTCCGCACGGGCTCATGACCGATCGCGTCATGAAGACTGAGCCGGCGTCGAAGTTCGTGCAGAGCATGATCGCGGAGTACGACCTGCACAGCACCGTCCCCGACGACGTGCGCAGCTACTTCGAAACCGCGCGCCGGCTACACACGTACGGCCTGTTCGTCTATGAGTTCTTTACGCTCGCGGCTGACCACGCGCTCTTTGCCTGCGAGTTGGCGCTGCGACTGCGGCATGCCGAGGCAAATATTGGCGTCGGGAGGCCTCGTTCGCGTGACCGCTCTCCGGGGCTACGCGCGCTCTTGAAGTGGGCGAAGGAGCAGGGCCTCTACGGAGGTGAGCGCTCGGAGGAACACCTTCTCGTACTCGCTGACCTTCGCAACTTCGCCGCCCACCCGAACATGAACCGTATCGGCTCGCCGGCGGACTCGGCGCGGATGATCCAGACGGCAGCGTGGTTGATTAACGACCTTTGGAGCGATCGCAATGTCGCGTAACGGACACGTGCCTGACGGTTGGCGTCGCGTGCGGCTGGGTGACATCGCCGAGATCGTGATGGGCCAGTCGCCGCCGGCGTCAACGATCAACGATGAGGGAGATGGTCTGCCATTTATCCAGGGCAACGCCGAGTACGGGGCGCGACACCCGAGTCCTGTCAAGTGGTGTAACTCCCCGTGGAAGCGAGCGCGAGCTGGTGATGTGTTGATGAGTGTACGCGCACCTGTAGGTGCATTGAACATTGCCGATCGTGATCTCGCGATCGGGCGCGGCGTGTGCGCCGTGCGATTCACAGGAGTCGAGTCGAAGTACGGCTGGCAGGCAATACAGGTGGCCGTGTCTCAGTTCCGTCGGCTTGCACAAGGGTCAACGTTCACTGCGGTGGGCCGCGATGCGGTCGCCGGTTTGACTCTGGAGATCCCCGGATCCGCCGCCGAAGAGCGGACCATCGGCGAGACGTTGGACTCCATCGACGAAGCCATCGAGCGCACGGAGACGGTGATTGTGCGCGCGGCCGAGGCGAAGCAGGCGCTGGCGCACGAACTGCTCACGCGCGGTCTGCCGGGCCGGCACACGCGTTTCAAGCATACGGCGGCGGGCGAGATCCCAGACGGGTGGGAGGTTGCGCGGATCGGCGAACTCTCAACCTTCGTGACGAGCGGATCTCGAGGTTGGGCAAAGCACTACCGCACTGATGGACGGGCAAAGTTCCTCCGGATCACGAATGTAAAGCGAGGCTCGGTTCTGCCCGTTCTGGATGACCTGCAATGGGTAGAGCCTCCATTGGACGCAGAAGGCCGGCGGACGCTTGTCCGTCCGGGTGATCTGCTCATCTCCATCACGGCTGACCTGGGAGCGACTTGCGTTGCCCCCGATGAACTTGGAGAGGCGTACGTGAATCAGCACCTTGCGCTGGTGAGGTTGGATGCGTCGCGGGTACTTCCCTGGTTTGCTGGGTATTTTCTCGCCGGACCCGGACAGGCGCAGTTTCAAATGCTCATGGATCAGGGGGCCAAAGCGGGTCTCAATCTGTCGAGCATCAGGCGCCTGGCGTTGCCAGTGCCGCCGATGGACGAGCAGCGAACCATCGTGTCAGTCCTCCAGGCGTCTGAGTCCCGTATCGAACGCGAGGCTCAGCAGCTGGTGCGCTGGCGCGAAGCGAAGGAGCATATCGCCCGCGCACTCCTCGCCGGCGAGGTACGCATTCCTGACGAGAAGGGTAGATTGTGATGCCAGTATTCATTTCATATCAACGTGCGGATGAGGCAAGAGCCCTCGTCATCAAAACAAAGCTCGATGCGAATCGCGTGCCGTCCTATCTCGATGTGCTTGACCCGTCGCAGGTGGAGAGCGTTACCCAGAAGATCTTAAAGGCGCTCCACGATTGCAGTCACATGATTGCGATCATATCCGTCAACACGGCGAAGTCATGGTGGGTGCCCTTTGAGATTGGTGTCGCTACCGAGCGTGATGCTCGCATCTCGACGTTCCGCCGGGACACGGTAGATCTTCCGGACTATCTCAGAAAATAGCCGGTCATGGACTACGATCATCAGCTCGACTACTTCATTGAGCTGTACCTGAAGGACATGGCAGTGGCGAAGAGCTACTCGGAGCAAACACGAGCATCTGTGCGCAGCGCCGCAGACTTCCACTCTATGCTGAAGTCGAGGATGGGGCAGTGATGAGCACATTTCGTGAATATCTTCGAACATCCGGTCCGCCTCCGATTCGGCCGATCAAGCGGAAGGTGTTCGTTAGCTATTACCATCGCGGAGATCAGGCATGGTTCGATTACTTTACAGGGTTGTTTTCCGACACTCTGGACATCTTCTACGACAACTCGTTGGACGGTCGTATCCGCAGTGATGATGCCGAGTACGTCAATCGCCAGATCCGCGAAGAGTACATCGTCGGATCTTCCATCACGATCGTTCTATGCGGCGCCGACACCTGGAAGCGCAAGTACGTCGATTGGGAGATACGCTCAACCCTTCACTGTAAGCACGCGTTGTTGGGTATCTGCATTACGGGCACGCCAGCGCAAGCCAACGGTACGATTCGCGTCTCGGATCGATACTACGACAACTACTTGTCCGGCTACGCCCAATGGATGAACTGGCCGAGCGACGGGGCGATGCTGAAGCTGGGCATCGACGCGGCGCTCGTGCGTGCGTTTAAGCCATCTCGCATTGACAACTCACGTCCAAAGATGGAGCGCAACATCTCGTGAACTGGCGCGACATCATCTATCTGCGATTTGGCGACGAGGGCACACTGGAGCTGACAGTTGGTCCGCTGTTCTGGGCCGGTGCTGCGGCAATGTTGATCAGCATCTTTGTTTGGAGCGGCGGCTTTCGTAGGTTGAAGTCGCTGTTCTATGTGGGCAAGGTAAGCATCAATTTCGCAGGGCATCACGTCGAGCTTCATCCCAACGATGAAGTGATCCAGATAGCACACTGTGCCTGGGTCGAACTTTCAACGAGGAAGGCAGGGCTTCCGTTCGACAGCGAGAACGACGTGATCGTTGAGGTTTATGACTCTTGGTACGAGTTGTTCGGAGAGATGCGGGGACTAGCGAGCGCATGCAAGGTACGGCGGATGGTGGACGACGAGGATACGCAGAAGGTGATCGACCTGATCGTCGATGTCCTGAACGATGGGCTACGACCTCATCTCACCAAATGGCAAGCGCGATTCAGGCGTTGGTACGCGGCCGCGCTCTTGGATGACACGAACGCTGGTCGCACCCCTCAAGAGATCCAACGCACCTATCCCCAGTATGACGAGCTTATCGCGGAGCTTGAAGCCGTGAACCAGGACCTCATGCAATACCGTGACGGCCTTCGAAGGGCCGCGAGGCGCGACACATGAGGTCACTACAGGCCATCTGGAACGAAGAGCACCTCTCCGAACTTCCGGCGCTGCAACTCCTCGATCTCGTCGGCTACGAGACTCTCGACGGCCTCAATCTTGCTGGTGAGCGCGGGACCGAGCGGACGGTGATCCTCTCCGAGCGCGTCGGCCGCGCTTTGCGTCGGCTGAATCCTTGGCTCGCCGATGAGGGCGTGCGCCGTGCGACGCGAGCCATCACGCACATCGAGGCCGCGACCTTGATCGAGGCGAATGAGATCGCGTGGGAGCGGCTCGCGTATGGCACCACGGTGGAGGTCACGGAGGACAAGCGCCGTACAAGTCGCTCCGTGCGCTACTTCGATTGGGACAACCCGGCGAACAACGAGTTTGTCGCCGTTCGGCAATTGCGCGTCACGGGCACCAAGAAAGGAATATGCCCCGATGTCGTCGCGTACGTCAACGGCGTGCCGCTCGCTGTCATCGAGTGCAAGGCGCCGACGTTAGGCCCTGAGTGGCTCCATGAGGCGACGGACCAGCTTGAGCGTTATCAGGAACTCGGGGAACGCTGGCATCAGCAGGGCGCACCGCACCTATTCCACACTGTGCAGATCGTCGTGGCATCGTGCGGTCAGCGCGCATTCTATGCAACGGTCGGCACACCTGGCCGATGGTTCGCGGAATGGAAGTCGATGTACCCGCAAGACGAGGAGCACATCGCTTTGCAGATGCGCCAGCACCACAACCGAGACCTGAGCCAGCAGGACACCCTATTGGCCGGCATGCTCGCGCCGGCGAACCTCCTGGACCTCATGCGAAACTTCGTTGCCTACGACGCCGAGGGCGGCCGGCGCATCAAGAAGCTGGCGCGCTATCAGCAGTACCGCGCCGTGAACAAGGCGATGGACCGCATTACGTCGTCCGACGATCCAACGAAGCGCGGCGGCATCGTCTGGCACACGCAGGGCTCGGGCAAGTCGCTCACGATGCTGTGGCTCGCGCTGAAGCTACGCCGGCAGCCGGAACTCGATAGCCCAACAATCGTCGTTGTGACTGACAGGCGTGACCTCGACAACCAGATCACTGGCACGTTCAGGCAGTGTGGGTTTCCAAACCCCACGCAGGCCAGGACGGTGAAACACCTGCGCGAGCTACTAGAGATGGGTGCAGGTCAAACCATCATGACGACGGTTCAGAAGTTCCAGGACGCGTTGGAGGCCGGCCGTCGCCAGGCCGAGAATCCTGTCCTCAACTCGTCGCCCAACGTCTTCGTAATGGTCGATGAGGCGCACCGGACGCAGTACAAGAATCTGGCCGGCAACATGCGGGCGGCGCTGCCATCCGCGTGCTTCCTAGGGTTCACCGGCACGCCGATCGACAAGAAGGATCGGAGTACGCCGCGGACGTTCGGCCCGTACATCGACACTTACACCATTCAACAGGCCGTAGACGACGGCGCGACGGTGCCGATCTTCTACGAGAGCCGCTTGCCCGAGGTGCAAATCCAGGGCGGCGAGACGCTCGACCAACTCTTCGACCGCATGTTCGCGGACCTGTCGCCAGAAGAACGCGAGGCCATCAAGCGGCGCTACGGCACCGAGACTGCGATCGCCGGTGCGCCGCAGCGCGCGAAGCGGATCTGCCTTGACATCATCGAACATTTCGACCAGTACATCAGCCCCAACGGCTTCAAGGCGCAAATCGTGGTGGCGACGCGAGACATCGCCGTCACATACAAGGAGACGTTGGACGCGCTCAATGGGCCGGCATCCGCGTTGATCATGTCCTCGACGAACGATGACACGGCGCGGCTCGCGAAATGGCATCGAAGCCGCGATGAGATCGAGACGTACATCCGACAGTTCAAGGATCGCGACGACTCGCTCAAGGTGCTGATCGTCTGCGACATGCTGCTCACCGGCTTCGACGCGCCCGTCGAACAAGTGATGTACCTGGACTCGCCGTTACGAGAACACACCCTGCTCCAGGCTATCGCTCGTGTGAATCGAACCGCCGATGAGAAGACGTACGGGCTGGTGGTTGACTACTGGGGTGTCTCGAACCATCTCACTGATGCGCTCACAATCTTCGATCCGGGCGATGTGCAAGAAGCCATGAAGCCACTCGAAGACAATTTCGCCGAGGTCCAGGTTCTACATCGTGCGGCGCTGGGATTCTTCTCACGCGTGAACCGAGACGACCTCGATGCGTGCGTGCGCGTGCTCGAACCGGAGGACACGCGCGCACAGTTCGATGGCGTGTTCTCGAAGTTCGCAAAGTCAATGGACATGCTCCTGCCGGACCCGAGGGCGCTTCGTTACCGCGCGGACCTCCAATGGCTATCGAAGGTCAGGCTGGCCGCGCGTGCTCGATTCCGGGACCAATCGTTCAGCCTGGCGGACGCAGGCGAGAAGGTGCGAGCGCTCATTGTTGAGTACATCGGTGCCGAACGGGTCGAACAACTCCTTGAGCCGATTTCTATCCTTTCGCCCAAGTTCGAAGAAGAGATGGCGAAGCTTGGCACCACGGAAGCCAAGGCGAGCGAGATGGAGCACGCCATCAAGTATGAGTTGAAGATCCGTTTCGAGGAGAACCCAGTCTTCTTTCAATCGCTTCGCCAACGGCTCGAAGAGATCCTCGAAGAGCGGAAGCAAGAGCGCATATCGTCAGCGGAGCAGTTGCGAAAGCTTGGAGCGCTGAAGAGTGAACTCGAATCCGTCGGCAACATCGCGCGATCATTAGACCTGAGTGAAGCCGGGTTTGCCATGTACGAGTTGCTGTTGGTTGCGAAGCGCAATGGCAGCGATCTGCCGCAGGTTGCTGACGATCGAGCGGTCTATCACGGGGAGCGAGACGAGGAATCGCGAGCGCTTGCTGAGCTTGTAGAACAGGAAGTTGCAGCGCTGACCGTAGTCGATTGGCGCACCAAAGAGGATGTGCAACGAGAGATGCGACGCCGGATAAAGCGACATTTGCGCGCGGCCGGCATCGACGGTGATCGACTCGATGCCATCGCTAACGGGCTGCTCGACATCGCCCGCAGAGGCCTCCGGCGATGAGGAAGGCCGAGCGTGGAAAGCTCAAGATCGGCTCGACGAGTGTGCCTTACGTGATCGAGCGCAGCACGCGCCGGCGCAAGACCATCGAGATCCAGTTCCTGGAAGGCGGACGTCTGAGGGTCGCGGCGCCGGAAATCGCCAGCCGAGCCTCGGTCGAAGGACATCTCGCGAGCCGAAGTGCATTGATCGTGCGACGGATGAACGGCCATGCGCGCACGGATCCTGTTCCCAATCGCGAGTACGTCAATGGCGAGACGTTCGAGTACCTTGGCCGCCAGGCCAGGTTGCGAGTCGTCACCAGGGCTATCCCGGGATCCTCAGCGAAGTTGGCTCGGGGTCGGCTGGAAGTCACTCTGTCGAGTCACTCCGTGGAAGCTCGTGTTGATGCCGTTCGGCATGCGCTTCTCGACTGGTACCGCGGGCTCGCAATTCGCCGATTGCGCGAGCGAGTCAGCTACTTCGCGCCGCACGTCGGTGTGACACCGACCGATGTCTTATTGCGTTCGCAGGAGCGCAGGTGGGGGAGTTGCAGCCGTGACGGGGTGGTGCGCTTCAACTGGCGCATCGTGATGGCACCAGCGTCTCTCATCGACTACGTCGTCGTTCATGAGCTCTGTCATCTGCGCCATGCGCATCATGACGAGTCGTTTTGGCGACTGGTCGCGTCCGTTCTGCCCGACTATCAGCTCAGACGCGGCCGTTTGAGACGGGCCGGGCCGCGCTATGTGCTTTGACAAAACGACGGTCGCTCGTCGTATCCTGTTGCCCACCGCAGGACATGCTGCGCCCCAAGCAGATGGTCGGAAAGCCCGGTCGTACCAGCTCCAAGTTTGAGGTTTGCAGGAAGTTGCACGCCAGTCAGCGAACGCCTAGGGGGCGGTCTCGTGTCGAGCAAAGTCCACACTTTGAATGCCAGGGACAATTTCATGCTCGAGATAGTTCGTGACTATTTCAGCCTGAGCCCTGACGTGATGCTTAAAGAGATACAAGGCCTTCTAATCGAAACCGAGCAAGCTCTGTTGAGCAAGGGCATCCAGTACAGCGCTCTCAAAACGGCACTCGTGCCCGATCCCCGGAGGCGTGAGGTTGCCCTTGTGTTCGATACCACCGATATCGAGGAGGGATTCTATGGGCTGCCTATCCACACAAGGCTCTTGCCCCTGTTATTCGGCGAAGGCAATCACAGTGTGCTCGTGGGTGACTACGCAGGGCAGAATCAGGAACGGCTCTATGAGGCCTTTGACAAGAGCGTACAGCTAGCGAGAAACGTTACTTGGCGGCATAGCAGCCAATTCTACGTGGTCTACGTGAACAACTTGACCGATAACATGGTCCACAAGTTGCGCAGCGGCTTAGCCGGATTTGGGCCATACGCGGGCTTCGCCGATCTAACGTTCGCGTCGCCGCTCAAGGTCTACCTCTCGATGATGTTGGTCAATTACTACTTACAGCATCGCGATATCGTGATCATGGGCCATGAAGACGACGTTGACAATACCCAAGATCGCAACATGGTTGGCCTACCGTTCGACGACTTCGGGTATCGGATCACGAGTATTCAGGATCAGATGTTCAGCACCCTCCTCTCGTACAAGATTGAGCGGCCTGTCTTCGAAGGCTTCAAGGCTGATACGGAGTTCTCACTCAACGCTGTCAATCCTCGGCCAGTGGACTTGTCGGATTTTGATATTCAGGTCGATGGGCGCAAGTTTGAGTATCTGGCTCGCGAGAAGGCCAATAGCTTGAGGGGGATCGGGCTAGGCAACGCTAATGCAGCCGATCTGCGGAGAATGATTTTGGAAAAGGTGTCGTCAAACTACATCTACAACATGGAGCACGACGAAAACCACGATACTACCAAGTTCAATATCGTGTTGGAGGTTGGCCCCCCGGCAGCTTTAGCGGCCTTCCGCGTGTTGGCTGCATTGGAGTACATGCCTGACGATAAACTTCTGCGGGTAATCACGTTGTACTGACTACCATTCCCATCAAGCTGATGGTGAAGGGTTCTGGGCTCCGCCGGTACGCGTAAGTCGTACGTACCATGGGCCGATGGTGTCGAACCTCCCGCGCCTTTTGTATAGAAGCTCGTCCGAAAAGGTGTGAGAATCGACCGCGCTGCGAAGGAGAGCGTCGTCTAATCCAGCCCCGCTGCCTCCGAAGCAGATGCTTGCCAAATTCGATCCTGAATCGGGCGAAATCGGGCGTGCTGCGAAAGCAGATGGTCACCGCCACGCACCATCGTTCCTCCGAAGCAGATGCTCGACAATTTCGATCCTAAAACGAGCGAAATCGTGCGTGCTGCGTAAGCAGAGGATCGCCGGCTCAGGGCTGGTTCGCCTCCGTTCCGTCGCCTTTGCCAGGGATCTCTAGGGATGTAAGTAGATTCGCCATGGCTTCGCGCGTCTGTGCTTCGGCGGCCCCGTCACCATAGCGGTAGAAGGCCTCGATGAAGAGCGCCGGTAGTTCCGCCTCGTGCGATTGGCCGTCGATGGGATCGAGGGGTACGACGGTTAGAATCTCCCGGTACGAGGCGCTGTCACCATCTTCCTGCGCCAGGCCCAAAGGTCGCTGGCGTTCGAACTCCTGTCGGAAGGCGACGTGGCCATTCGCGTCGATGGAGTAGGTAGGCCCCTGTGGCAGAGCGCGGATGTTCACGTAGCAAGTGAGCTGGCAGCCCAGTTGGTGCGCACCCTTCCAGACTTGTATCCCATACGGATAGTCAGGCTGGCTCGGCCCAAAGACGGTGCACGGAACACACGATGCGTACGGCATAGGGGCCGCGTCGGTGGTCCAGTCTGTCGGATACTCGATGGCGGCACCGAGTTCGGGGAAGGACTGACGCTTTAGCGTCGGCGTCGCGCCCGAACGCCATACCATCGCGAATCCATCGCACGCCCCTTCATGAAGGGTGTCCGGGTCGGGGATGAATAAGTCGGAGTTCGGAACGATCTGAATAGCCTCGTCAGGTGAGCCCCTGATAGGTTGCACGACGATTCCGTGACCGTCGTAGTAGGCGACGGAGCCGCCGTCAGGCGACCATGTTGCACCACAACCGCCTCCGACGATGCGCGAGGCACCCGTGATGTCGATCACTTCGACAGGACCAAACGGCTCTGGATTGCCGAGGGAGGACGTAGTGACCACGCCTTCGCCACCAGGATTCTGGTGGACCGCAACGCCGTAACGTAACGCCCGAAACGGCAAAGCAGGGCCGATCTCGCGCCCGTTCAGGTCGTAGGCGACGCCAGTCAATCCGTCGGAACCACCAACAACGACAATCGACGCCGCCTTCGGGTCGGACAATTGATCTTCGGACCATGTTGCCTCTGGGAATGAAGGGAGACGGGATGCATCTACGATCGTCTGTTGCTCCGAACCGTCCGGGCGGACGAGGATGATGTCGGCGCTTCCACTCCCACAGCATCGCTGCCGTGTCACCAACAGCCACTCGCCATCTGGTGACCAATGCACGGCTCTCGGTTCCATCGACCAGTCGGAGGCGGCGGGTGGCTCCGAGGCGTCTGTGTAGAGATCGATACGTGTATCTGGATCGGCGGGCGTGTCCGTGTCAGCCACCCAGACTTCCCGATTGGACGCGATGTAAGCCATTCGGTTGCCGTCAGGTGAGAATGTCGGAGACGTAAACGAGCTGGATGCATCGGGCGGCCTGACGACATGAGCGATCTCACTGCCGTCCGCGTTCGCCTGCCAGATGGCACCGAGAGAGAACGTCAGTCGACCGGCTTGTTGGGCTGCGGGCGTCGAGGTAGCAGGGGCCGCGCGGTCTTCGTTAGAACAGGCGACCAACACAACGAACCATACAGCGAGGAAGGAGCGGGCAAGCATGGCGATCTCTGGCGTCCAATCTTGTTCCTCAGTGCGATCCCCTAGCGGCCGACCGCCAAGGGGCAGGCAGCTAGCCTTGTCTGCAGTTCGCCGGTGACTCTGACGCTCACTACCTGATCTCGATCGTTTCACTCCCCGTCAGGTTGAAGCTGTCCGCCGACTGCTGTGACTGAATCGTCGCCGGTTCCGCGGTGTACGAACCTGTTGTCACAACCCGCGCCCAGTATTCCGCCGTATATGGCCTCTCTTGATTCCAGGCGCAAAAGTGGACGCGCTGCCCATCGATCCGGTATGGCCATAGCCGCAGATCACCGTCGATGAAGCGCCGCGGCTGCGTGATCGGCCGCAGGCCAGACGGCGCGATGTCCGTGATCTCGTAGCAGCCGTCGAGGGCCTGTGGCCCGATTGTGTAGTCCAGCCGGACCAGGACCACGTCGTTTGGTCCTATTCCATTGCCGTCCGAGACGATGACGCGCGTAATCGTGACGTCGGGGTCCACACTCACGGACGTAGGGTCGAACGGCGCCAGGAAGTACGTCGCCACGCCCAGCCTCCCATCCAGTACCTGCGCGTCCAGCGACGCCAGCTCTTCCGGCGACACGACAACCGCGAACGACCGTCCGTTCTCGAGCGTCTCCTCGTGCCTCTCGCCCTCGAGCTCGTAACTGAACTTGACCGGCTGCGAGGAAAGTCGCGGCACAGCCCGGGCGAGGAAGCTCACCTGCTCCAACTCCACCAGAAGGTCGGTCGTAGCGTTTGTCATGGTGTACTCGAACAATCCGTCCGCTGAGGCGTCGCCCAGCCCGGCCGCGAGATCTGCCGCAAGCGCGGTCGCTTCCAGAATGTCGTCCTGGTCCGTCCCCGTGCGCACGCGCACGTACGGATCGCGCCGCTCGGCGTACCGCAACATCACCAGTCGATATTGCTCCCGCGCCACCTCTTCGTCGCCCGCCGCCAGCGCCGCCAGCCCCAGGTATAGCCGCTCCGTCACCGTAAGATCAGGTTCCTGCGCGGCGTTTGCGACTGCTGGAAGCACGGGCTCTCCGGCCGCAGCTAAACCGAACAGCGCGATGATCGCCCGTTCCCGCGTCTCGTCTGGATCGTCGACGATCGCGCGGAAGTACTGCGCCAGCCGCACTTGCTCGAACTTGTCCGGCGCAACGGATAGCGCCCGTACGCTCAGGATCAACTCGTCGTCCGCGTAAGGGAACAGTGCGAGGCCTCCGTCGTCTGTCTGGTAGAGCGATGCATCGAACAGCGCCGGCGACCAGAACACCTCCGCCTCGAACTGCTCCTCGAGCAATTTCTGCGAAGTATTGCGCGCGAGCATCTGGTCCAAGCGGTCTCCCCACGTGGACGATAGCCGCATCAGGTCATCGTAGTACCGGCCGCGGTTGTGGTCGGTGAACACCACGCGCGTCGATCCGTCGGCCGCACCTTCCAGCAGCATGCCGGGTGCCACCTCGGCGAAACGAGCTTCCGCGCGCTGTAGCCGAGACGTCACGACCCGGACCTTCCTCACGAGCCCGTCCCGCAGGCCGCCCGAACGCCCCTCGACGGTAATCTCGTGCTCGCCTTCTGAGAGGGCGGCGAGCTCGAATGGCACCGAGGTGAACGCGGCGCCTACTACGCCCACGTCGTTGAGGCCCAGGGACGGAGCGGTGATCCGGTACTCGACGACATCCCCGCGATGGAGATCGCGGCCAAACGCGCGCAGCGCGATCACAGGCCGGTCTGACGCGAGGTACTCCGTGTTCGACGTGACCTCGACAAAGAAGGGCAGGCCCGACGGCAAGTTCGTGACTGCTGATCCAGCCTGCAGGGCACCGGTCACGCCGCGTGAGGTCACCCGCCAGGACGTAATGTTGTCAGGAAGTGTGAAGGTGATACTCCCCCGCCCGTCGCCATCCGTCCGCACCGTGTCGAACAGTGCGACGTCGCGGAACTTTGAACGCGGACTACTGTCCTGCCCGCCCCCGGTATCCGGCGCCGGTATCGAGCCAGGCCCGCCACCGCCACCGCGGCCGCCGGGCGTGAACAGCTCCTTCGCCGTTGCGAACGTCGGGACGTACACCTGCAGCACGCCCGAAGGTACGGGCTGATACAGCTCTTGCAGCATCTCCGCCTCGTAGGCGCTATAACCGGCGACGCGGAAGATTGCCTCGTCGACCGCGCTCAGCAGCACTTCCGACTGGACCGGGTTTCCGGCTTTGTCACGCGTCTCCACCGATAGCGTCACTTCGTCACCAGGCTCATAGCGCTCGCGGTCGGGGATTACCTTGACGTCCAGCTCGCGATCTTCGTATTCGTATTGCGCCAGGTACGGGGTGTAAGAGACCTCGTACCCTCGCCCGTTGAACTGCACGCCCTCGATGTGAATGCTGGGTGCGTCCTCCGCCGCGAACGTGAACGCAAACTCGGGAGAGGGCTGCGTGGTGTAATCGCGAATACCGTTCTGCGCCCGCGTGTACAGGTAGCGGTACTCCGCACCCGTGTCGGCGAGGCCGCCGCTGCGCACCATCCGCAACTCGACGTCGTCGCCCTCTGACCACCTGCGAGGTTCGCGGTAGGACGCGCTCATATCCGGAGGTGCGTCCTTCTCTTGCAGTCGAAGGAAGGTGTCGTTCGCGTACGGCGAGAAGTCGATGAAGTCACCGCTCACGGTTGTGTGTGTCCCGCCGGTGCGCCCTTGGTCGTCACGCACCATCACCTCGATGCGGTACCAGTGCTCGGCTCGCGCTGGGAAGTCGAACGCGTAGGACCCATCCGGACCGGACACAAGGTTCACTGCAGGAAGCAGGTTGGTCCGCTCTATGTACTCGTACTTCTTCCGCTTCAGTTTCGCGATGAAGTCGTAGTACTCGCCCGTCTCGATCTTGTCGTACGTGATCTCCGTCACACTCGCCGCGATCGCCCTGCCTGGCACAGCGTCTCCGTAGTAGTCGTCGGACCCGTAGTAGGAGTAGTCCGAGTCATCCGCTAACGCGGAGAGGTCGATGCTGTACACCTTCCCCTGCACCGAGGCGCGTCCGTTCTCCACCGTTGCCTGAAGGTCGGCTGTCACCGCCGCCGGCACGACCACGATCGTCGCTTCACCGAAGATCTCGCCGGCTTCGGGGCCGGTCGGGCGGGCGTGCGCGTATTGCGCCTGCGGTCCGTCCAGCGGAAGGCCTCCGACGGCGGTGTGCGTAAATGAGAACCGGCCATCGTCGTCTGTGGTGATGGGCTGCTCATCGTAGTTGTTAAAGTCCTGGTACGCCGCCGCGATCCCGGGCGCCGGGCTACCGTCGAAGAACTCTGTTGTCACGTCGACATTGATCGTCTCACCGTGGATCATCGCCCGTCGCTCTGGAACGATGTCGAGCCGGTACGCCGGCGTGATGAAGTCCATCACCTGCACGTACGCCTGCGTGACGACATCACCGTCCGCATCGACGATCTCAAGCTGATATCCGCTCGCGGATGCACCCTCGAACGAGAGCGTCCCCTGGAACGTGCCTGTATCGGACACAGTGACGGGGACCTCACTGAGGACGGCGGGCTCATACTGGTAGTCGTAGTATCCGCCGCCTGTCAGACGGGCGGTGAACATCTCGCCGGGACTGAACCCTTGGCGACGCCGTGCGATGCCCCAGATATTGACCTCGTCGGTCTTCCGGTAGAGTCCCCGGTCCGTATAGACGTAGCTCCAGTATTCCGCCGACCCGCTGCCGTAGTACGGGTAGTACCCACGTCGATAATCGGCATAGTAATCGCTGTTGATGCCGATCGGACCACCCGCATCCAGCGGCACAATCGCAATGCGATCGTTGTGCTCGACGCGCAGCACGCGCGTCGGCGGTTGCTCTGTTGAAGAGCGCACATCGTAGTACGGCTCGTCGGCTGGTTGCTCTGCCAGCTCCGGTGGCGTGTCGAACATCGCGACGCCGTCCGCCGCAGTCGCGTGCGAGCCTCCGTCCGTGTCCTCCACGCGAGCGCCTTCGACCGGCGCGCCGCTCGCGAGGTCGTTCACCCACACCAGCGTGTTTGTCGTGCTGACGGATGTGTATGCCGCCAAGTCTGTCACCTGGAGCAGCGCCTGCACCGGCGGCAGCCGTTGCGCCTCGGGCACCTGGCTCTGATCCCACTGCGCCTCTACCAGATAGAACCCCGGCCCCAGCGCCTCCGGGAAAACGATGTACCGAGCGTAGGAGGCGTTGGGCGCGACGGTTTCGGGCGTGAACGCAGCCACGCGGTCGAGGCCGCTCGTGTCCAGCCTGAAATCGCGCCGCACGAAGTGCGACCACCCGGGCACTTGACCCGCCTGCTGGATCGCCTCGACGAAGGCATCGGCGTCGCGGTACCGATACACCTCGATCGGCAGTGAGGCGGGGTCAGCGAGGCCGTTGAGCACGACCTGCATGATCGGAGGCTCGCTCGTCGCCGACTCGCTGACCAACGTCGTGAACGACACGCCCTGCGTCTGGTACGGAAGCGTTTCGTCCCGGTTCGTGCTTCCGGTCTCGAACGAGAAGGCGAACGGTTCGTTCATCTCGAGCTCGGTGCCGAAAACCGTCACGCCGGACGAAAGCGTCACCGTGTACAGCGTTTCCGGAGCCAGCGCCTGCGGAACGAACACGACGACGCGCTTGTGCGTTTCGAAGCTCCCTTCCACCGCTGGCGTGATGCTGAAGCGGTCTTCGACGCCCGTCACGCCGTCGTGGCTGAATGTCAGCTCGATACCGGAGTCCAGTGGTACGTTTGTCGATGCATTGCCGGGTAGCGTCTGGACGACCCGGAGCGGCGATTCCGTCTGGAACGCCCACGACCGCAGTTCGTGGCCGTCGCTCGGATCGAGTAGCGTAAAGCGGTACGCCGCCCCCGCGCGCAGCGGCGCCGTTGGGGTGATCGTGACCTTCCCCGTGTTGCCGTCGACGTCGTAGTCGAACGCCGGTTCCACCACTAGCCGGTCTCCCAGAGCGCCTATCTCCAGGTCACGGGTGTGTGATTCCAGCACGAACGCCGTCTGCCGGGAAACGCCCCCTTCGCCCTCAACGCTGGCGCGCATAACGTACCGGTCATCCGGCGGCGCGACGTCGACCGCCTGCCACCCCTCGGACGTGACCACGTGCTCGATCGGTGGCGGCACTTCGGAGTTCTCGCGGCCACCACCATCGCGAGTGACCAGCAGCCCGGCCGTGAGGATGGCCGCAGCTAGGGCCAGCATGGCAGCGGCCGAATATAGCGCGCGGCGCCGGTCGTTCCGCATCGGGTTCATGAGGCCTCGATCTCTCGTGCCACAGCTGCTCCCACCGGAGTCGCTGAAGGAGACCGGCTGTCTGCTGAACTAGGCTCGTTCTGTATTCGTGTACTCATACAACGCGCCGCCTGTGCGTATGGTTAACCGCCACATCGATGACGATCGGCGCCTCACTACGATCATCGCACCGCCACTCCGTGATCGCTATATCCCCGCTCTGACATCCGTCTGACGAATCACCATTGGCGATCGTTCCGGTCGCCGTGGTGTGTCAATCGACAGCCAGTTCCGATTTTGAATCGAGAGAATCGGGGCGTGCTGCCAAGGGAGGGGGTCGCCCCCGAGTACCGCGTTCCTGCGAAGCAGATGCTCGCCAAATTCGAAATCTAAACCAGGGCGAAATCGCGGCTGCTCCGAAAGCAGAGGGGGCGTCAAAAGGCACCGACGTTCCTCCGAAGCAGATGCTCGCGAATTCCGATCCTAAAATCGGCGAAATCAGGCGTGCTGCCAAAGCAGTGGGTCATCGGACCGTCGAGATATTCCTCGAATCCATGATGGCTGCGTCCTAGCCTACGCCGCGCGCTATCCGCCAGCCGAGGCCGAGGCTAGACCAATCGGGACGAAGTGAAAGCTAATTAACTGCCAAAGGGCGCAGTTCGCCAGCAGGTCTGTAGCCGCGAGATACATGAACTGGTCAAGCGACTCTGGAACGTATGGGAACTGAGCGTCGAGGAATGACAGTGGGAGCATTCTCGAAAGCCCGCCACTTCCTTGGACCACCTCTCGCTCGAGGAGCCGAGGTCGAACGCACCCCAGTACGTCCCGCAC
>Ga0326597_10000182_pt1 | contig 116046 bp, 113 predicted proteins | sample RVTome_12_FD_203789 | JGI IMG/M metagenome (GOLD analysis project Ga0326597, IMG submission 203789) | Soil microbial communities from uranium-contaminated site in the Upper Colorado River Basin, Wyoming, United States - RVT100D185 | ecosystem: Environmental > Terrestrial > Soil > Contaminated...
CCGACCCACCCCACCGCCACCACCCCCATCCTCGCCCCCCCCCGCACCCCCCCCCGCGCCCCCCCGCACCCCCCCCCCCCCCCGGGCGGGGGGGGGGGGGGGGGGGGGGGGGCAGCAACCATACCGAGCAAGAAACTCATGAAACAACCTAAGATAGAAATTGTCGCATAATGTGAAGATTCGATATAGTTGAGGTTTTCGCGGTTTCCGGGAATCGCGGCCGGTCAATGGCTTGCGCTGCGACAGGAAATCATTCCAGAAATGTTTCACGTGAAACAATGGTCAGCATATGTGACCTTGTTCCTACGGGGCCGGCAGCCGCTTGCGGGCGAACTCGGGATAGATGGTGGCGAGCTTGTCGCGCACCGGGCCGGCGAGCAGCGCCACGTGCCCGGGCGCCGGCGCGGCGGTCTCCGCCACCCCGGGCGGACAGTCGAAGGCGAACCCGGTCGCCGCGCGCACCTCGTCCGCCGTGTGGCCGGGGTGAACGCTGGCGAGGCGGAAGCGCCGCGCCGCGCGCTCGTAATGGAACAGGGCGCGTCCGGTCAGCAGCGCGTGCGGCCCGCCGGTGCGGCGCACCCCGGGCGGGCTCCATCCGGGGGCGCTGACGAAGTCCACCTTCGGCACCAGCACGCGGCGGCTGTGCTCCTCGCGGAACAGGATCACCCGCGGCACCACGAAGTAGAGATAGGCCGAGCCGAAGCTGCCGGGCAGGCGGGTCGTCGCGCGCGGATACGGCCCGGTGCCCACCAGGTTGATGTTGCCCTCGCCGTCGATCTGCCCGCCGCCGAGGAAGAACACGTCGATGCGGCCCTGGCCGGCGCGGTCGAACAGCTCGGGCCCGCCGTCGCTGAACGGCCCGTAGCGGTCGGAGCCGAGGATCATCGGCCGCACCCGGCCGCCGCTCACCTCCTCCGCCAGCAGGGCGGCGGCCGCCGGGATGGGAGAATTCGCCCCCACCGCCACCGTCCGCACCTCGAGCAGCATGGGCAGCAGCGCGCCCACCAGGGTGGCGACGGAGGCGGCGCCGTCGCCTTCCTCCGTTGCCGCCGCCGTCGTCGTGGCCGCGGCGTTCATGCCGCCACCGTGTCGGCATCGAGATGGCGCGCCAGCCAGGCGTCGAACCCGGCCCGGGTCCTCGCCGCCGCCACGTAGTCGCCGAGGGCGCGCCTGTCGCGGTCGTAGCGCCCGGTCAGCGCCAGCGGCCAGGCGCCGTTGGGCGCGTGCGCCACGGCGTCAACGTAGAGCGCCGGGATGGTGCCGGCGACATAGCGCTCGTCCGCCACCAGGTCGCCGTCGAACAGGTCCTCCACCGTCGCCAGGCTGCACGCCGCGGCGTGGGCGACGGTGATCAGCTCGCGCCGGTTGCCGACCCAGACATTGCCGTGGCGGTCGCCCAGCCGGGCATGGAACAGGGCCACGTCGGGGCGGATGGCGGGCAGCAGCACGATGGGGTCGGGCTCCCCGGCGAACGGGTTGTCGATGATCAGCCAGTCGTCGCGGTGGCGCTGCACGTCCGACCCGATCAGCCCGCGCAGCGGCGCGAACGGGTTGCCCTTCTCGCCCGCCTGCAGCGCGGCATAGATGGCCGGGCAGGTGGAATCGACGATGCGGATGGCGCCCTGCTGCACCGCGTCGCGGAAGCGGGGGGCGAGGCCGAACTCGTCCATGCCGACCCCGCCGCACTCGACGGTGGCGACGCAGCCCGCGCCGATCAGCATGTCCGCCTGCAGCCCGCTGACCGGCACGCACAGGATGTGCAACTCGCGCACGCCGCGGCGGATGAGGGCCCGGGTCGCCGCCATCGGCACGCCGGAGCTGTCCTTGGGCAGCGCCAGCAGCGCGCGATCGGGGATGCGGGACACCAGCTTGTCGACGGATACGAACGGTTCGGTCATGGCGCGGCCTCCTGTCGCCTGACTCTGTACAGGGTTATTGTGGACCCGGCCGGCCGCCCTTGGCAACGGTGCGCCACAGACGCGGTGTCGCACCCTCAGGGACGGCCGAGCCGGTCGAGCAGCCAGTCGATCTGGTAGGCCACCACCTGGGTCCAGTTGTCGACGCTGCAATGGCCGGCCCCGCCGGTTGTATCGTCGTAGATGCGCAGCTCCTTGTCGGCCACCGGCAGCTCGTCATGGAGCCGCTGCGCCGAGGCGGCGGGCACCATGTGGTCGCGCGCCCCGTGGGTCACCAGCACCGGACAGCGCACGTTCTTCAGCCGGCCCGCGAGCGTGAAGCGGGCGAACTTCTCCCGCGCCTCCGCGTCCGAGGCGCAGCCGCCGATCCACCGCAGCTGGCGGCGCAGCGGCGGGTAGGGGAGGTAGAGATCGTTGAGCACGTCGTAGAGCGCGCCCCACACCACGCAGGCGCGGATACGGTGCTCGAAGCAGACGGCGCGCGGCGCGTAGTAGCCCGCCATGCTGCCGCCGATCAGGCCGATGCGGTCGTGGTCGATGTCGTCCCGCGTCGTCAGGTAGTCGACCACGGCGGTGCAGACCCGCTCGTAGTCGGGAATGGCGGGCACGTTCAGCAGCCGGATGGTGCTGCCCTGGCCCGGCCCGTTGAACAGGATGCAGGCGGCGCCGCGCGCGGTCATCTCCTGCGCGCCGCGGAACAGGTTCTCCTCGGGCAGCGCGTCGGCGCCGGTGGGAAAGATGATGCAGGGCGGCGGGCTGCCCTGCGCGGCGCTGCGCGGGTGGAAGAACAGCCCGTCCATCTCGATGCCGTCGAACGGCACCGCGATGCGCTCGTAGGGGTGCGGCAGCCGGTCGAGCCCCTTGTAGAAGCAGTCCACCGTGCGCCGGTAGAGCGGCACCTTGCGCGGATCGCCGCCGCGCAGCTCGCGCTCGGCCGAGCGGAAATAGGTGAAGGCGCGCAGGAAGGCCTGACCGGCGGTGATCCCGTGGCCCTTCGCCGCCGCTTCCTCGGCGAGGGCGAGGACGGTCCCGCCCAGATCGAGGAACGCCGTGTGCCAGTCCTCGTGGTTGCCGGCGCGCACCCGGCGCACGGCGCGGAACAGCTCGTTGGTGTCGGCGCCGCCCTGCATGGCCTCGTAGAACAGCCAGACCAGGTGAAAGGAAAACACCTTTGCCTCGAGCGTGTCGTCGGCCCAGTACTGGTACATCCCCGCCGTCTCCCCTTTTCCGTCGCCCGGGCGTCGCCCGCGTTGGCCCGAGGGTAGGGCGCTCCGCCCGCCGCGGGAAGGGGCCGCGCCCTTGCCGGGCGGGACGGCGCGGCGTACAAGGCGGGCGAGGTTTCCCATGCCGCGCACCCTGGTCCGCACGATCGGCGAGTTCTTCACCGGTGATCTCGACGCCCCGACGGCGGCGGTGTCGTCGCTGCTGATCGAGGACGGTCGCATCGCGGCGCTCGACCCGCCGGCCGGCAGCGCGGCCGACACGGTGATCGACGCCGCCGGCGGCGCCGTGCTGCCCGGTCTGGTGGACGGCCATGTCCATCCTGTGTTCGGCGAATGGACGCCGACCCAGGACGCCCAGGGCTGGATCGGCAATTATCTGCACGGCGGCACCACCACGGCGGTGTCGGCGGGCGAACTGCACGTGCCGGGTCTCGACTACGCCAACCTGTCCGCCGATCTGGTCACCGCGCTGGCCGAGGTGGCGCGAGCCACCACCGGCCGGGTGCGCTGGAGCGGGGCGAAGCTGCACGCCGGCACGGTGCTGATGGTGCCCGGCATGAGCGAGGGCCATTTCGACCGGCTGGCGCGCGCCGGCTCCATCCTCGCCAAGTTCATCTTCTATCCGCTGGAGGACGACCGTGCCGAGGCGCAGCGCTACCAGGCATGGTGCCGCGACCGCGGGCTGCGCACCAAGGTGCACACCGGCGGGGTGTCGCGTTCGGGCGCCAGCCGCGTGTGCGGGTTCGATACCCTCGAATGGCTGCAGCCGGACATCGCCGCCCATGTGTCGGGCGGCCCCATCCCCATGTCCGACGACGACCTCGACCGGCTGGTGGACCGTACGGCGTTCGTCCTCGAAGTCTGCTCGTCGGGCAACTACCGCTCGACGCTGCGCCTGGTGCGGCGGATGAAGGAGCGGGGCCAGCTCGCCCGCCTGACGCTGGGCACCGACACGCCGGGCGGCACCGGGGTGATCCCGCGCGGCATGCTGCGCAACGTGCTCTATCTCGCCTCCGTCTGCGGGCTGACGCCGGGCGAGGCCGTCGCGGTCGCCACCGGCAACACGGCGAAGGCGCACGGGCTCGACGTGGGGGTGCTGCGTCCCGGCGCGCCGGCGGACCTCATCGTGGCGGGACCGGTGACCGGCTCGGCCGGCACCACGCTCGCCGACGCCATCGCCCACGGCGACCTGCCCGGCATCTCGCTGGTGCTGATCGACGGCGAGCCGGTGGTCGCCCCGCGCAGCCGCCAGACCCCGCCGCCGGCGACCCCGGCGCAGATGATCGCCGACCATCCCGGCTGTCCGTTCTGCTGAGCGGGCTGTCGACACAGCCGCCGGCATGGAAATCCGTTCGTCCTTCGAGAGGCTCGGCACGAGCGGCTCCCGGTTGCCGCTCCGGGTGACGTTCCGGATTGCCGCAGGCACCCCGGAAGGCTACCCTGTTTCGGGGAACCAGGGTTCAAACGGGAAATTCGGTCGACTGAGGCCCGGCAATGGAAGCGGTCATCACGAGTCTGCTTTCGGGATTTCCCGTCCTCATGGTTCATATCGCGGTTACGCTCGCCATGCTGGCGGGCGGGATCGCGCTCTACCAGCTGATAACGCCCCACCACGAATTCTCCCTGATCCGCGCCAACAACGTTGCTGCCGCGATCTCCCTCGCCGGCGCCGTTTTCGGCCTCGCGGTGCCTCTGGCCGTCAGCATGGCGACGAGCGTCAATGTCTGGGACATCGTCGTATGGGGCGCCGTCGCCCTGCTGATACAGCTTCTCACCTTCTGGGTGGTGGACCTCGTTCTGCGCGACCTGTCCCGGCGCATCGAGCAGGGTGAAATCGGCGCGGCGATCTTCGTCGCCGGCGTCAAGCTCGCGGCCGCCGCGATAAACGCCGCCGCGATCGCCGGTTGACGACGGGCCTCCGCCGGTGAACGCCTGGGAGTCCCTCCGTCTCGCTTTTTTGAGTACGTTCCTGATATTGGCCCTGTGGAACTACGACTGGAGTTCGGACCGCCCGGGCCCGCGGCGTCCGGATCCGCGGCAGTTCCAGCCGGCGGAGCAACCGCCGATGATGGTGCCGCCGCCGAACGCACCGGTGGTCATGATCCACGTCGATGAACCGAAGCGATCCTCCGCCGGCACGGCCTTCTCGGTCGACCGGCACGGCGTCTGGATCACCGCGCGCCATGTTACCGACGGCTGCGACCGGATTGTCCTGCGGACCGACGCCGGCCGGTACCTCCGGGTCGACCGTGTCGTTGAGCAACGAAACGTCGATATCAGTCTCCTGTGGTCGCGCGGCGGACCGGCGGAGCTGACCGTTTACGACGGCGACGTCCGGCCGGGACAGCCGGGATATGCGTTCGGCTTTCCGCAGGGCCGGCCGGGCGACGCCCGTGGACAGGCCATAGGCCGATGGTACCTGTGGAGCACCGGCCGCCTCGAATTCGTCGCTCCCGTCGTCGCCTGGGCGCAGATCGAACGCATACCCGACCGCGGCCCGAACCTCGCCGGCATCAGCGGCGGCCCATGGGTCGACGCCGAGGGGAGGGTCGTCGGCGTGGTTATCGCCGGGGCGCCACGCCGCGGGCGGACGTATACGACCGCTCCGGAGAGCCTCCGCGCCGCGCTTGCACGGACTGACGGTACGGTGTCGCCGCGCGCAGCGTTCGCAGTGAATCCGACCAATTTCGCCGGGATCGGCGATCGGTTGCGAAGCCAGCGGACAGTGTCGCAGGTCCTGTGTGTCGTAAATTCGTCTCGCGTCCGCCGGTAGCGCGCGGGCGAAGACAACGGCACGAGAAACAGCCGCCTCCGGGGCAGACGGCGTCAGAGCCGTTCGCGCCGGGCCTGCCGGCTTTCCGGGCGCCGCGTCGGATCGCCGCGCCACGGCGAACGTTGCCGTCATCATTCAGCCTTCTTTTACGGCTGGTCTGATACAGGAATGCCAAGGGGTACCGGCATTATCCGCCGGGCGGTCAGGGCAGAGTACGCGGCCATGTTTTTTCACAAGACCTTAACCATGCCGTTCCTGGCGGCCTTCGTCGTCGGCATCGTTGCCATCGTTGCCGTGGCGGCGGGCGCCGCCGAGCCGACGCCCGCGCCCCCGTCCTCGCCGACCGCGGCGCCGGAGTCCTACCGTCTCGGCGCCGGCGACCGGGTCAGGGTCTCCGTGTTCGGCGAGAAGGACCTGTCCGGCACGTTCGAGGTGGCCAGCGACCGCACCATGGCGCTGCCGCTGATCGGCTCGGTGGACGCGGGCGGCCTGACCGCGCGCGAACTCGAGTCGCTGGTGGAGCAGAAGCTGCTGGACGGCTACCTCAAGGAGCCGCGCGTCAATGCCGAGGTGGTGAACTATCGCCCGTTCTACATCATCGGCGAGGTGCAGAAGCCCGGCAGCTACGCCTATGTCAGCAACATCACCGTGCTGAACGCCGTGGCCATGGGCGGCGGGTTCACCTACCGCGCCCGCCAGAGCAGGATGTTCATGACCCGCGCCACCGACCCGGAGCGGAAGGAGAAAGCGGTCAGCCCCGATACGGCGGTCATGCCCGGCGACGTGATCCGCGTTCCCGAACGCTACTTCTGAGCGGCCGCATCGCAACCACGCTTCGATACGCCGCTGGCGCGGCTACCACGGCAATCCATTCGCCTCTCGTCGTCATGGCCCGGCTTTGCCAGGGCCATCCAGGTTTTTTGTTTTTTCAGTGCCGGCAGATCCGAAATTGGATGCCCCGCGCTGACGGCCTATCGTATTCACACATCGCGCTGACTGTCGTTTTTCTTCCGCGGCGCCGCGACACAGGGAACCCTCTCTGCCCTCAGGGCGGAGAGGGTGCGAGCGCCAGCGAGCGGGAGAGGGGGGCGTCGGGGCGAAGGTGGTATCCGCCCTTGTCGCATCGGCGCCCTTGCACGGCTCTCCAACGCTCCTGGCGACGGCGACTCCCCCACCTCTCCCCGGCCCTCTCCGCCCCCGCGGGGCGGAGAGGGAGACGATACCGGCGCGAGATATGTGAATCCGATAGGCGCTGACGGCGGGGCATGACGGTGAGGGGGATCGGGCGGTCTCGTTCCGCCCCCGGTTGCATCCCGCCCATGCCGCGGCTACCAATGCGGCGGCACAACAAGAACGGCGGGGAAGGGAGGACGGTAGCATCGTGGCCTGGAAGGTCTTCGGCACATCCGCCAAGCGGATAGAGGATCCGGCGCTGCTGACCGGGCGCGCGCGGTTCATCGACGACATCAGCTTTCCCGGCATGCTGCACGCCGCCTTCGTGCGCAGCCCGCACGCCCATGCGGCGATCCGCGCCGTGGACGCGACGGCGGCGAAGGCGCTGTCGGGCGTGCATGCGGTTTACGCCTTCGCCGATTTTGCGCCGCATCTGGTGCAGCCGCACCTGATCGTCGGCCTGCCGAGCAAGGCGTACCGTCAGGACGTGAACCGCCCGGCGCTCGCCATCGACGAGGCCGCCCATGTGGGTGAGCCGGTCGCCATCGTCATCGCCGAATCGCGCTATGTGGCCGAGGATGCGGCGGCGCTGGTGGCGGTGGACTACGAGCCGCTGCCGGCGATCGCCGACTGCCGCGACGCGCTGGCCGACGGCGCGCCGACGGCGCACCGCAATGCGCCGCACAACCTGCTCGCCGAGTTCGAGATGGGCTACGGGGACACCGCCGCCGTGTTTGCGACCGCGCCGCACGTGATCCGCCAGTCGTTCAGGGCGCACCGCGGCGGCAGCCATTCCATCGAATGCCGCGGCTCGGTCGCCACCTGGGACGACGCCGAGGGCCGGCTGACCCTGTGGTGCTCCACCCAGATGCCCCATTCCGCCATGCGCACCATCGGCGAGATGCTGGGGCTGGACGAAACGCGCATCCGCGTGGTCATACCCGAGATCGGCGGCGGATTCGGCCCCAAGCTGGTGGTCTACCAGGAGGACGTCTCGGTATGCCTCGCCTCCATCCTGCTCGGCCGCCCGGTCAAGTGGATCGAGGACCGGCGCGAGCATTTCACCGGCACCACCCAGGAGCGCGACCAGTACTGGGAGATGGAGATCGCGTTCGACGACGCGGCGCGCATCCTCGGCGTGCGCGGCACGGTGATCCACGATCACGGCGCCTATACCGCGCGCGGCATCAACCTGCCCTACAACGGCGTGATGATCCTGCCGCTGCCCTACGAGGTGCCGGCCTACCACATCAACGTGCGCCTGGCGCTGACCAACAAGGTACCGGTGACGCCGGTGCGGGGCGCCGGCCATCCGCAGGCGATCTTCGCCATGGAGCGGCTGCTCGACCGCGCGGCGCAGAAGCTGGGGATCGATGCGGCCGAGGTGCGCCGCCGCAACCTGGTGACGCCGGACAAGATGCCCTATACGCGGCCGCTGAAAAGCCGCGGCGACACGCCGCTCGTGCTCGACAGCGGCGACTATCCGGCGTGCCTTGCGGAGGCGCTGACGCGCGTCGGCTACGACACCTTCCGCGCCCGTCAGGCGGCGGCGCGGGCCGAGGGGCGTTATATCGGCATCGGCATGGCCAACTTCGTCAAGAAGACGGGTCAGGGGCCGTTCGAATCCGTCGCCGTGCGTATAGGCCCGTCCGGCAAGGTGCTGGTCTACAGCGGCGCCACCGCCATCGGCCAGGGTACCAGGACCATGCTGGCGCAGATCGTCGCCGAACAGCTTGGCGGCGACATGTCGAATATCGAGGTGGTGGTGGGCGATACGGCCGCCATATCGTCCGGGATCGGCGCGTCGGCCAGCCGCCAGGCGGTGACGGCGGGCAACTCGGCGCACATCGCCGCCGACACGGTGCGGCGCAAGGCGCTGCAGGTGGCGGCGCACATGCTGGAGACGGCCGAGCAGGACCTGGAGATCGAGGGGCGCGAGATCCGCGTCAAGGGCGTGCCCGACATGAAGGTGTCGCTCGGCAGGATCGCGCATGCGGTTGCCGGCACGCCGGGCTTTGCGCTCCCTGCCGGCATCGAGCCGGGGATGGCGGACGAGGAGTGCTGGGTGACGGAGGACCTCACCTTCTCCAACGGCTGCCAGGTGGTGGAACTGGAGGTGGACGCCGAAACCGGCGGGGTACGCTTCCTGCGCTACATCGTCGTGCACGACAGCGGCACCATCATCAACCCGATGATGGTCGAGGGCCAGGTGCTGGGCGGCGCGGCGCACGGCATCGGCAACGCGCTGTTCGAGTGGATGGGCTATGACGAGGCCGCGCAGCCGCTGACCGCGACCTTCGCCGACTATCTGCTGGTGACGGCGCCCGACATGCCGCATATCGAACTCGCCCACATGGAATCTCCCTCTCCGCTCAACCCGCTGGGGGTGAAGGGAGTGGGAGAGTGCGGCGTGGTGCCGGCCCCCGCCGCCATCATCGCCGCCGTCGAGGACGCGCTTCAGCCCTTCGGCGTGCGCATCGGCGAATTCCCCGTCAGCCCGTCCCGCATCCGCCAGCTGATCGCGGGCGGTCCCTGACCGAGCGCCGTTCGCCCTTCGACAGGCTCAGGACGAACGGTGGAGGGAGCGGAGTCGGTGGCGCGTAAGTGTCCGCTGGGCGCCATGTTCGCACGTCCGTTCGTCCTGAGCCTGTCGAAGGATGAACGGACAGACTCCGACGGGGGACCGGCAATGCCGTTCTGGGTCTACATGCTGAAATGTGCCGACGGTTCGTTCTACACCGGTCACACCGAAGACCTGGAGTGCCGGGTGGCGAGCCATCAGAGCGGGCAGATACCCGGCTACACGAGGAAGCGTCGCCCGATCCGACTGGTGTACAGCGAGGCTTTTGCGTCCCGCCTCGAGGCCCTGGAGGCCGAGCGACGCCTGAAAGGATGGTCACGGGCGAAAAAGCAGGCGCTGGTTGCCGGCGACTGGCAGCGGATTGCCGCCTTGGCGCGAAGCCGCCGGGATTGACCGGGTGCCGTTCGTCCTTCGACAGGCTCAGGACGAACGGTGGCGAGGGCGGAGTCGGGAACGTCCGCTGTGCGCCAGGTTCCCGCGTCCGTTCGTCCTGAGCCTGTCGAAGGATGAACGGACAGACTCTTGCCTGGTGAAAACGCGGGTGCGGCCAGACGTCGCCGGCCTTCGCACCCATAAAACTGTGGCGGCCGTTGGGTCGGCACAGTAGGGTTCCCGGCTTAACAATCGATCGCATTGGCGATACGGGACAGCGATGGCGGACGAAATCGACACGGATCGGGACGCGGGCGGCCGGCTGCCGCTTTACATTGCGCGGTTCTGCGGCGCGGCGTTTGTCGCGCTGTCGATCATGTGGGCGTTCCAGCTGGCGGGCCAGTTGGGCTTCTCGGTCTACAACGAGCAATTCCTGATCTCCTGTCTTGGCCTGGCGGGAACGGCCGTGTTCCTGACGGTGCGGGCGGATCGCGGCCGGGCCGCACACGTTCCCTGGTACGACTGGGCCGGCGCAGCGCTGTTCTCCGGCGTCACCGGCTACATGGCATGGAACTATTCGCGCCTTCTGCTCGATGCGCCCTACGATACCGACGAGATGGTCGTCCTCGGCATCGTCATGATCCTGCTGGTGATGGAGGGGCTGCGCCGCGTCGCCGGCATGTTCCTGTTCGTGGTGGTCATCGTGTTCATCGTTTACGGCCTGACCGCCCATCTGGTGCCGGCGCCGCTGACCGGCGCCGACACCGGCATCCGCCAGCTCGCCAACTACCTGTCGTTCGATACCAACGCCCTGCTCGGCACGCCGCTGGTGGTGGCGACCACCATCGTGGTGCTGTTCATCTTTCTCGGCCAGACCCTGTTCGTGTCCGGCGGCGGCGAGTTCTTCACCGACATCGCCATGGCGACCATGGGCCGGCGGCGCGGCGGCGCGGCGAAGATCGCGGTGGTGGCCTCGGCCCTGTTCGGCTCCATCTCGGGCAGCGCCATCTCCAACGTCACCACCACCGGCGTCATCACCATTCCGCTGATGAAGCGGTCGGGCTATACGGCGGTGGATGCCGGCGCGGTGGAATCCAACGCGTCGACCGGCGGGCAGTTCATGCCGCCGATCATGGGCGCCGCGGCCTTCCTGATGGCCGAGTTCCTGGAGATCTCCTACACCGAGGTGATGATCGCGGCGCTGATCCCGGCGCTGCTCTATTATTTCGCCGTCTTCGTCCAGGTCGATCTGGTGGCGGCGCGCGACCGCATCTCCGTGGTCGAGGCGGACCTGCCGGCCCCACGCCGGGTGCTGCGCGAGGGCTGGCACTTCATCGTGCCGTTCGTGGTGCTGTTGCTGGCTCTTTTCTATCTGCGCGCGGAAGCCGAGATTTCCGCCCTCTACGCCGCGGCGACCATTCTCGTCCTCGGCGCGGTCCGTCCCTACAAGGGCGCGCGGGTCAACCTGCGCAATCTGGCGGGATCGTTCTGGGATGCGGGGCTGGCGACCACGGAACTGGTGATGATCGTCGCCGCCGCCGGGTTCGTGATCGGCGTCCTGCAGAAGACCGGCGGCGGGTTCGCGCTGACCCAGTTCCTGGTGACGCTGGGTGGCGGCAACCTGTTCCTGCTGCTGCTGATCGGCGGTGCGGTGTGCATCGTGCTCGGCATGGGCATGCCGACCTCGGGCGTCTACGTGCTGCTTGCGTTCCTGGTGGCGCCCGGCCTGGTGGAGGCCGGCGTATCCAAGATCCCCGCGCATCTGTTCATCCTCTACTTCGGCATGATGTCCATGATCACGCCGCCGATCGCGCTGGCGGCGTTCGCCGCCGCGGCCATCAGCCGGGCCGATCCCATGGCGACCGGCTTCGCGGCCATGCGCATGGGATGGGTCGCCTATGTCATCCCGTTCCTGTTCGTGCTGTCGCCGACCCTGGTGATGCAGGGGGCGCCGGACAGGATCGCGCTCAACGTGGTGACGGCGGTGATCGGCGTCTACATGATATCGGTGGTCATGGTGGGTTACTTTACCCGACCGCTCGGCCCGGCCGTCCGCGCGCTGCTGGGGCTCGCCGGACTGGCGGCGCTGTTCCCGGATTCCGCCATCGGGGCGGGCGGCCTGGTGGACCTCGCGGGCATCGTGGTCGGGCTCGCCATCCTCGGCCGCGAATACATGGTGCGTCGCGCGGTGGCCGCAGGTGGCGAATAGGGGCCTGCGAACGGGCGGCATGCGCCGCGCGCGGCGGCAATTTGCCATACGGTGCGGAATGTGGAAGGCTTGTAACGTTTCGGATTGCCCGCGTAGGGCGTGGCGCGGGCCCGGATGCCAAGGTAAACCAGAAACCCGATCGTCGAGGGAGACACCATGAAAAAGATTGCCCTAGCCGTTTCCGTCGCCGGCGCGGCGGCGTTCGCCGCCACCGCCTCGGCGCAGACCTACAGCATCGGCACCAATCCGCAGGGCTCGCTGTTCTATGCCGCCGGCGCCGCCATCGCCAAGCTGATGGTGGAGAAGACCGGGCTTCAGTTCCGCGTGCAGCCCTATGCCGGGTCGTCCACCTACCTGCCGCTGATCAACGCCGGCAAGCTTGCCTTCGGCATGGCCAACGGCGCGGAGGCCTACTACGCCTATTCCGGCGCCGAGCTGTTCCGCCAGCCCAGTCCCAACCTGCGTCAGGTGGGCAATACCTTCGACACCAGCAGCGGCTTCGCCGTGGCGATGGATTCGCCCATCAAGACGCTGGCCGACCTCAAGGGAAAGAAGGTGCCCATCGAGTACACCTCGGGCCGCATCTTCCACTTCCTGTCGAATGCCCTGCTCAACACGGAAGGTCTCACCAACAAGGACCTCAACGGCGTGCCGACGCCCAACTTCATCACCGGCGCCAAGCTGCTGATGGCCGGCCGGGCGGACGCGGCGTACTTCCCGCTCAACACGGCGATCGCCAAGCAGGCCAATGCCACCATCAAGGGCGGCATCCGCTACGTCAAGATGGGCTGCACGGCCGACACCAAGGCGAAGATCAAGCAAATAGTCCCGGCCGCCACGCTCGGCATGGCGCGGCCCGGCAAGAACGCCACCGCGGTGGTCGAGGATCCGACCTGCTTCATCAACGTGATGTTCACCGTCGTCACCGGCAAGCACGTGCCGGAGGACGTGGTCTACAACCTGGTGAAGACCATGTACGCGAACAAGCCGGCGCTGGCCAAGTCGCTGGGCGCGTTCAACCGCTGGAACCCGAAGAACATGGCCGAAGAGCACCCGAACCCCTACCATCCCGGAGCCATCAAGGCCTACAAGGAGCTCGGCATCTGGCAGGGCAAATAAGCCGCCGTATCCGGCGCCGGTTTTTTCCGGCACGCGCCGCCGGCCCTTTGACAAGGGCCGGCGGTTCGTTTTTTCTTGTCGCTCCCTGTCCCATCGACCCCCGGGCATGTCGCACATGAGCTACGACCCCAAGACCGCAGACCTCCTGTCGTTCAACCGCGCCGTGCCCGCCTTTCGCGACGGCGGCGACACGCCGCGCGCCTTCCTCGAACGCTGTCTTGCGACCATCGACGCACGCGAGCCCGAGGTGCAGGCGTTCGTCGCCCTGAACATCGAGGGCGCGCGCAGGGCGGCCGACGACGCGACGGCGCGCTACAGGGCGGGGCGTCCGCTCTCGTGCGTCGACGGCATGCCCGTCGCCATCAAGGACGTGTTCGACACCGAGGACATGGCGACCGGGTACGGCAGCCCCATCTTCGCCGGCCACCGGCCGGAATGGGACGCCGCGTCGGTGTTCTGGCTGCGCCGTGGCGGGGCGCTGATCCTCGGCAAGACGGTGACGACCGAGTTCGCCTTCGGCACGCCGGGGCCGACCCGCAATCCGTGGGACACGACGCGCACGCCGGGCGGCTCGTCCAGCGGCACGGCGGCGGCCATCGGCGCATCCATGGTGCCGGTCGGCACCGGCAGCCAGGTGCGCGGTTCGGTGATGCGCCCGGCCTCGTTCTGCGGCACCTACGCGCTCAAGCCGTCGCACGGCGCCATCAACACCATGGGCGGCTTTCCCTCGCCGGCCAGCCTCAACCATCTCGGCGTGCTGGGCGGCACGCTGACCGACGTGTGGCGCACCGCCCACTACATCTCCAACAGCGCCGGCGGCGATCCGGGCTACCGCAGCCTGGGCGGTACCCCGGAGCTGCCGGCGGCGAGAAAGCCGGCGCGGCTGATCCGGCTCGACACGGCGGGGTGGGCGGAAACGGACGCGGCCACGCGCGCGGCGTTCGACGGCTGCGTGCGCGCCATCGCCGACGCGGGGGTGGAGATCCTGACCCGCCGCGACGCGCCCGAGATCGAGGCGCTGGAAAGCCAGCTCGCCGGGCTTACCCCGGTAATGATGGCGGTGCTGACCTGGGAGGGGCGCTATCCGCTGGCGCTCTACGCCGCGCGCCATCCCGGCAAGCTCGGCACGGCGGTGGCCGAGCGGGTGGCGGCGAGCGGGAAGATGACCCCCGACGATTACGCCCGGGCGCTCGATTTCATGGCCGAGCTCAAGCGCCTCTATGCGGCGGTCGAGGGACGCGCCGACGGCTGCATCGCGCTGACCGGCACCGGGGCCGCCCCGGTCGGCATGGCGGTGGGCAACCCGGTCTACGGCGACGTGTCCTCGGCGCTGGGGGCGCCGGCCTTCAACATGCCCATGCTGGCCATCGAGGACATGCCGCTCGGGGTGCAGGTGATCGGCCGGCACGGCGGCGATTTTGTCCTGGCGGCGGTGGCCCACTGGCTGGTCCACGTCATGATCCGCCGGGTAAGCCCCGGAAAAGACTAGAAATTCACCCTGCGCGACGGAGACATGCAGGATTAACTAAAAATTTAGCCGTTCTTGCGACGATTGGGCCGGGAAAACGGTCGTCAAACGCCGCGGGGAACGCTCGTGAAACAGGTATATCTCGACACAATTCTGCTGATCGAACGGCTGCATCGGCAGTTTCTCGAAGTGATCAAGGCCGAACTGGACCGTCTCGGCATCGAGGACATCAACAACGTCCAGAGCCTGATCCTGTCCCACATCGGCGAGGAGGAACTGACGGTCGGCGAACTCACCTACCGCGGCTACTACCTGGGCTCAAACGTTTCCTACAACGTGAAGAAGATGGTGGAGAACGGCTACCTGACGCAGGAGCGCTCCGCCCACGACCGCCGCTCGGTGCGCGTCCGCGTGTCGGACAAGGGGCTGAAGATCTGCCAGATCATTTCCGCCCTCTACGACCGCCATATCGTCAATCTGAACGGCGGGCCCATTTCCTCCAGCGCGCTCGACGGGATCAACGAATCGCTGCGCCGGCTGGAGCGGTTCTGGGCCCACGACCTGGCCTACGGCCCGCGCGAGCCCGGCGCCGCCACCAACGCGGCCTGATCGTCCTTCCCTGAAATCCTGCGTCAGGAGGCCGGCAGAAGGCCGGGTGGCGAGGCGTGGCGGGCGGTCAGCGCCGCCTTGAGCTTGGTCAGGGCGCGGCCCTCGATCTGGCGGATGCGTTCCTTGGTCACACCGTAGGACTCGCCGATCTCGGCCAGCGTGGTCCTTTCGCCATCGAGGAAGCGATGGCGGATCACCTCTCGCTCGCGCGGGGTGAGGGTGGCGATCGCCTCGTGTAGCCAGCGCGCGCGGACGGCGCGGTCGTGCCGGTCGGTGACGATCTCCTCGGGGCTCGGTCCGTCGTCGGCTATGAAATTCTGCAGCTCGTCGGTGTCGCCGCCGCCGATGCCGGCGTTGAGCGACCGGTCGGGCGCCGTCAGGTGCGCCTCCATCCGGTCGACCGCGGCCAGCGGCACGCCGAGCTGCCGCGCCACGGCGCGCCGGTTCTCGTCCGACATGGCGCCGCCCATCTCGCCCAGCCGCGCGCGCATCCGGCGCAGGTTGAAGAACAGACTCTTCTGCGACGGCGTCGTACCGATGCGCACGATGGATGCGTTGCGCACGATGTAGTCCTGGATCGCCGCCAGAATCCACCAGCCGGCGTAGGTGGAAAAGCGCACGTTGCGTTCCGGATCGAAACGCGACGCGGCCTCGAGCAGCCCCACGTTCCCTTCCTGGATCAGATCGCCCAGCGGAAGGCCATAGCCGCGGAAACCGGCGGCGATGCGCACCACCAGGCGGACATGGGCGTTGATCAGCTCGTGCAGCGCCGCCTTGTCCCGGTGATCGCGCCAGCGCCGGCCGAGATCGGCCTCGTGGTCGCGCTCCAGGAGAGGCACCCGCATGACGCTGGCGATGTAGCGACGTTCGCTCTGTTCCATATCGGTACCGAAAACCCTGCCGATCCCCGTGTGGCCCGCACCGTAAATTCCCGCAATGCGCGCCTGGCACAAAAAGTCGTATCGAGTCGATATATTATCATTTCATGACGGACTCGCAAGGGCTTTTGGCGACCCGATACAATCCGTCGCACCCCGAAAAGCGGTTCCGGCTGGCCTTTCCTCCACGTTGGTCCTAGCTTAGGCGTCCCATGAGCGAACCCTTGACCCTTGCCGCCCTGATGGATCGACTGGGACGCATCGCACATGCGTTGCAGTTCTCCACCGGACTCAACCCCGCTCAATGGGAAGCGTTGCGCTATCTGGGACGCGCCAACCGCTATTCCGCATCGCCGAGTGCGCTCGCGCGTTATCTCGGCTGTACCAAGGGCACCGTGTCGCAGACCCTGATCTCCCTCGAATCCAAGGGCTATGTGAACCGCGTCCGCGGCGAACCCGACGGCCGTTCGGTGCGGCTCGAACTGACCGAGAGCGGCCGCACGCTGCTGGGCGAGGACCCGCTGAAGCTGATGGAGGCATTGGCCAACGGACTGCCCGCCGAGGACCGCGCGGCGGCGACGACCGTCACGCAACGCATGATCCGCGAGCTGTGCGCGGCCCAGGGCCTGTCCGAGTTCGGCGTGTGCGGCGAATGCGGCCACCTGGTCGGCTGCCGGGGAGGGGACAGGGCGGGCGAGGAGCGGGACGACAGGTCGACCTGCGGCCTGACCGGCGAAATGCTCGACGCCGAGGAACTCGACCACATCTGCGTCAATTTCCGCCCCGTATCGTAATCCCGTGGCCCGGGGACCGCGCCAACTGGCGTGATTCCATGCGCCTCTGGTAGTCTGTGCCGGTCTTGCGGGCCCGCACGCGTCTGTGCGCGGCCGCAGTGGGCGGAGCATCAGGAACGGACGCGGACGCGGCGACCCAGTGCGAAGGAAAACCCCAGCGGATACGGCCTGTCGGCCGGGATCGACCGTTCCGCGCGTTTTCGGGGCGAGGGCCGCTGCTCACCTGCATTGGAAGGGATGGCGCCATGACGGGGGGCGGGTCGCAGCGCGAGGTACTGTTCGAGTTCGTGCGCGTGGGCAACGCGGTGAAGGTGACGGCCGTCGACGCGGCCAGCGGGACGGAGGCGACCATCGTCGGCGCCGCCGGCACGAGCGAGGAGGTGCTCAAGCGCAACGCGCTCGGCAAGCTCGACTACGTGATGCGCAGGCGCGGCGGTTGATCCTTTCCGGCCGCGCGGTCGCGGCGGCGTGCTGATGGAATATTTCCTCCAGCAGCTCATCAACGGCATCACGCTCGGCGCCATCTACGGGCTCGTGGCCATCGGCTACACGATGGTTTACGGCATCATCGGCATGATCAATTTCGCCCACGGCGAGATCTACATGATCGGCGCGTTCATCGCGCTTATTTCGCTGCTGATCATCGGTCCGGCGGGCGGGGCCGGTGTCATCCTCGCCCTGATCGTGGTGCTGCTGGTGACCATGGCGCTGACCGCGGTCTACGGCTGGACGCTGGAGCGCATCGCCTATCGTCCGCTGCGCGGCGCGCCCCGCCTCGCCGCGCTGATTTCGGCCATCGGCATGTCCATCTTCCTGCAGAATTTCGTGCAGCTCAGCCAGGGAGCCCGGGTCAAGTCGCTGCAGCCGGTGGTAACCGGCGGTTTCAAGCTGATGACCGGCGAGCATTTCACCGTAACGCTCAGCTACATGCAGGTCCTCATCGTCGTGGTGACCCTGGTGCTGATGGGGACGTTCTGGGCGATGATCCGCCGCACCCCGCTGGGCCGCGCCCAGCGCGCCTGCGAGCAGGACCGGACAATGGCGGCGCTGCTCGGCGTCGACGTGGATCGCACCATTTCGCTCGCCTTCGTCATCGGCGCGGCGCTGGCCGCCGTGGCCGGCATCATGGTGACGCTCTATTACGGCGTGATCGACTTCTTCATCGGCTTTCTGGCCGGTATCAAGGCGTTTACCGCCGCGGTGCTGGGCGGCATTGGCTCCATCCCCGGCGCCATGCTGGGCGGGCTGCTGATCGGGCTGATCGAGTCCTTCTGGTCCGGCTATTTCAGCATCGAATACAAGGACGTGGCGGCGTTCTCCATCCTCGTGCTGGTACTGGTCTTCCGGCCCACCGGCCTGCTCGGCACGCCCGAGGTGGAGAAGGTCTGATGAGCGGCGCCGCGGCGCGACGGCGGCTTGCGGCCGCGTTCGGCGAGGCGGGGGTGACGGCGCTGGTGGCGGCGGCGCTGCTCGGCCCGCTGGTCGGGCTGCACGCCGCCTCGCAGGCAACCGGGCTGGTGATCCAGACCCGCTGGGCTGTGGTTGCCGTTTCCGTCGCGCTGGTCTTTGCCGGCCGGCTGGCGCTGATCGCGGTGCGCGAGCGGCTTTCCGCGCCGGCGCTGGCGGGCGGGCTCGCCGTTGCCGCCGGCGCCGTCGCGCTGCCCATGCCCGACCGGGCGCTGACGGTCATCGCCGTGGCCGGCGGGCTGGTCGTAGCGCTGCATGCCGCCGTGTCGTTGCTGCGCGGACGGAAAACGCCGGGCGCCGTGGGATTGGCGCGCGCCGGGCTGCGATCCGCATCGCACCGCGCGGTGCCGTGGATCGGCGTGGCGGTGGTGGCGGCGGCGCTGGTCCTGCCGCTGGCCCCGTTTGCGGACCGGCGGTTGCTCGACCTCGCGACGCTGGTGGTCACCTACATCATGCTGGGCTGGGGTCTCAACATCGTGGTCGGGCTGGCGGGTCTGCTCGACCTCGGCTACGTGGCGTTCTACGCGGTCGGAGCCTACAGCTTCGCCCTGCTGGCGCACAATTTCGGACTCGGCTTCTGGGAATGCCTGCCGGCCGCCGGGGCGCTCGCCGCCATGTTCGGTATGGTGCTGGGCTTTCCGGTGCTGCGCCTGCGCGGGGACTATCTTGCCATCGTCACGCTCGGCTTCGGCGAGATGATCCGCATCGTGCTGACCAACTGGGTGGACGTGACCAAGGGGCCGAACGGAATCTCCGGCATTCCGCGCCCGACGCTGTTCGGCCTGCCGTTCACCGCCAGCCCGCCGGAAGGCACCGTCGCGTTCCACCAGTTCTTCGATCTCCCCTACACCTCCATGCACCGCGTCACCTTCCTCTATTACGTGGTGCTGGGGCTGGCTCTGATCGCCAACCTGTTCATCCTGCGTATCCGCCGCCTGCCCATCGGGCGCGCGTGGGAGGCGCTGCGCGAGGACGAGATCGCCTGCCGTTCGCTGGGCATCAATCCGACCAACGTCAAGCTGTCGGCGTTTTCCCTCGGCGCCATGTTCGGCGGCTTCGCCGGCGCGGTGTTCGCTGCGCGCCAGAGCTTCATCAGCCCGGAAAGCTTCACCTTCATCGAGTCCGCCATCATTCTCGCCATCGTGGTGCTCGGCGGCATGGGCAGCCAGATGGGCGTGGTCGCCGCGGCGGTGTTGCTGATCGGCGTGCCGGAATGGTTCCGCGAGCTGCAGGAGTACCGCATGCTGGCCTTCGGCGGCGCCATGGTGATGATCATGGTGTGGCGGCCGGGCGGGCTGCTCGCCCATCGCGAGCCGACGCTGCGCCTGCACGGGCGGGGAGACGGGGCGTGAGCGCGGCCGCGCCGCCGCTGCTGACGGTGGAGCATCTCACCATGCGCTTCGGCGGGCTGGTGGCGGTGGATGATCTGTCCTTCGCCGCCGCACCGGGCGAGATCACCGCCATCATCGGTCCCAACGGCGCCGGCAAGACGACGGTGTTCAACTGCCTGACCGGGTTCTACCCGCCCACCGTCGGGCGGCTGACGCTGGCGCGTCCCGACGGGCGGCGGTTCCTGCTCGAACGCATGGAGGGCCACGCCATCGCGCGCGAGGCTGGGTTGGCGCGCACCTTCCAGAACGTGCGGCTGTTTCCCCGCATGTCGGTGCTGGAGAACCTGATCGTTGCCCAGCACACGGTTCTGATGCACGCCTCGGCGTTCTCGCTGGCCGGGCTGCTCGGCCTGCGGCGCTATCGCGAGGCGGAGCAGAGCGCCGTCGACCTTGCCCGCGAGTGGCTCGGCCGGGTGCGGCTTACCGCGCGGGCCGACGAGGAGGCGGGCAATCTGGCTTACGGCGACCAGCGGCGGCTGGAGATTGCGCGCGCCATGTGCACCCGTCCCGTTCTGCTCTGCCTCGACGAGCCGGCGGCCGGGCTCAACCCGCGCGAGTCCGCCGCGCTCAACGAGTTGCTGCTCGCCATTCGCGAGCGCGAACGCATCGGCATCCTGTTGATCGAGCACGACATGAGTGTGGTGATGGGTATCTCCGACCGCATCGTCGTGCTCGACTACGGCTGCAAGATCGCCGACGGCACACCGTCGCAGGTGCGCGGCGATGCGGCCGTCATCCGGGCCTATCTGGGCGATGACGAGGATGACGCGGCGGAGGGCGCATCGTGCTGACGGTGGAGGGGCTGCGGTCCGGCTATGGCCACATCGAGGCGCTGCGCGGCGTCTCGCTCGAGGTGCGCGCGGGCGAGATCGTCACCCTGATCGGCGCCAACGGCGCCGGCAAGTCGACGCTGCTGATGACCGTCTGCGGCAACCCGCGCGCCACGGCCGGACGCATCCTGTTCGACGGCCGCGACATAACCCGGCTTCCCACCCACGCGATCGTCCGCGGCGGCATCGCCCAGGTGCCCGAGGGACGGCGCATCTTTCCACGCCTGACCGTGCGGGAGAACCTCCTGCTGGGAGCCACGCCCGACGGCGGCAGGGGCATGGACGCGCGGCTGGCGCGCGTCTTCGCTATCTTTCCCCGGCTGGAGGAGCGGCTGTCCCAGCGCGGCGGCACGCTGTCGGGCGGCGAGCAGCAGATGCTCGCCATCGGGCGGGCGCTGATGGGCCGTCCGCGGCTGTTGCTGCTGGACGAGCCGTCGCTCGGCCTCGCTCCTCTCGTGGTGCGCCAGATCTTCCGCGTCATCCGCGAATTGAACGAGCGGGACGGCATGACCGTTTTTCTGGTGGAACAGAACGCCTACCACGCGTTGCGCCTCGCGCACCGGGGCTATGTGATGGTCAACGGCGCCATCGCGATGACCGGCAGCGGGGCCGGTCTGCTTGCCGATCCCGAGATACGTGCGGCGTATCTCGACGGCGGTCCGGGCGCGGGACCGGCGCAGCCCGGCGCGACGCAGCCCGGTGCAACGCAGCCATGAGCGCGGCGAGCGGCTTCGATCCCCGGGTCTTCGTGCTGTTCACCGTGGCGATCATGGGCGGCGCGGCCTGGCTGGCCGGGCAGGCACTCGCCGCTACCTGGCGCCCGGCGTGGCAGTCGGTGCTCGCCGCGCTTCTGCTCGGTGCCGCCGACCGCTTCCTTGTCTTCGCCCTGTTCGAGGGCACGCTGCTGTCGCTGTCCTTTTATGCTCTCGATGCCGCGGTCCTTGTCGCGATCGGTCTGGCCGGCTGGCGGCTTACCCGCGTTCGCCGCATGGTGGTTCAGTACCCCTGGCTCTACGAGCGTGCCGGTCTTTTCTCCTGGCGCGAGAAGCGCGGCTGAGTCGTTCATTCGCGGTGGCGCTGGTATAGTGTCGACGTGGGCCGCCGGCCGGCGAAGCGGCAGGCGGCGTGTCATCGAGGGAGCCCGGAAACATGACCAGACCAACCGTCAAAATCCTGCTCGCGGCCGGTCTCGCCCTGGCCGGCGCGGTGTCGGCGCGCGCGGACATCGTTATCGCCGTGGCCGGTCCGATGACGGGCGAGTACGCATCGTTCGGCGAGCAGATGCGCCGCGGCGCCCAGCTCGCGGTGGCGGACCTGAATGCCGGGGGCGGCGTGATGGGACAGAAGCTGCGCCTTGAGGTGGGCGACGACGCCTGCGACCCCAAGCAGGCGGTGGCCGTGGCCAACCAGCTTGCGGCCAAGGGCGTCCGTCTGGTCGCCGGTCATTTCTGCTCCGGCTCGTCGATCCCCGCGTCCAACGTCTATGCCGAGGAAGGCGTGCTGCAGATATCCCCTGCGTCCACCAACCCGGCGCTTACCGAGCGCAGGCTGCCCAATGTATTCCGCGTCTGCGGGCGCGACGACCAGCAGGGGCTGGTGGCGGGCACCTTCCTCGCCGACCGTTTTGCCGGCGAGAGGATCGCCGTGATCCACGACCGGACGGCCTATGGCAAGGGACTGGCCGACGAGACCCTGAAGACGCTGAAGAAACGGGGCATCTCGCCGGTGATGGTCGAGGCCTATACGCCGAAGGAAAAGGACTATACCGCGCTGGTGACCAAGCTGAAGGCGTCCGGCGTGCAGATTCTCTACGTCGGCGGCTACCACACCGAAGCGGGGCTGATTGCGCGCCAGATGCGCGAGCAGGGAATGAAGACCCGGCTGGTGTCGGGCGACGCGCTGGTGACCGATGAATACTGGTCCATCACCGGCCCGGCGGGCGAGGGAACGCTGATGACCTTCAGCCCCGACCCGCGCAAGAATCCGGTGGCCGCCCCGGTGGTGGCCAAGTCGCGCAAGGCGGGCTACGAGCCCGAGGGCTATACCCTTTACACCTATGGGGCCATCCAGGCCTGGGCGCAGGCGGCGACCGAGGCGAAGTCCACCGACACCGCCAGGGTTGTGAAAGTGCTGAAGTCGCGCCGGTTCGATACGGTTCTGGGCAGGATCGGCTTCGACGCCAAGGGCGACGTCAGCGCGCCGGGCTATGTGGTGTACGAGTGGAAGAAGGGCAAATATGACTACTACAAGTAGTACCTAGGATGTATCGGGGTGTTGAAATGAAAAGGGCCCGGCGTGGCGCCGGGCCCTGGTTCAGGGCAAATCCGCGGACGCGGCCTTATGCCTCGGCGGCCTTGCGGCGGCGCGGCGCCTTCTGGCCCTTCTTGCGTCCGAGGCCGATCTTCTTGGCAAAGGCAGAGCGCTGCTCGGCGTAGTTCGGCGCCACCATCGGGTAATCGGGCGGCAGCCCCCACTTGGCGCGATATTCGTCCGGCGTCATGCCGTAGGACGCGCGCAGGTGGCGCTTTAACATCTTGAGTCTCTTGCCATCTTCGAGGCAGATGATGTACTCCGGGGTAACGGAGCGGCGCACGCTCACTGCCGGCTTGGGCGGCTCCGACGAACCCGTCACCGGCTGACCGTTCAGCGCGTTGAGCGATCCGTAGATCGTACTGATGATCTCCGGCACCTGGGAAACCGGAACCGGATTGTTGCCCACATATGCCGACACGATATCCACCGCCATGCGGAGGAGGTCCGACGACTGGGCAGTCTTGGCGCTCTCGTCAACCATAAGAATTCTGACCTTGCCTCGTTACTGAAAATGATGCGGGTTCTTCGCATCTTTCTTATTGGGTGTCAATAAGAAAAAGTCAATAACTCTTCACATTTAATCTTTCGACGGCCTATCAACCAAGAACCTGTTTCACGGAGACGCAACGTTACGCGACCGTTGGCACGAAAAACACGCCGCCTGCCGAATACTCGACGCCGGTTCGCAGATCGATCCCTTCTCCCTGTTCTTGCTGGCGTCGGCCGGTGATTTCCGGACCTGTTGTCGCCAATGCCATTTGGCATCGCGGGCATCGTCTGTCAACGAGGATTCGGTTTGTTTTTTGCGAAATTGATTGCACGTCGTCCGTTCACGACCGATTGGTTCCGCTGTCGTCGACAGATGGTGTGATACTGGCGCAGTTGCGTCGAGATATGGTATGTTCCGGCGTTCTTTCACCGATGATCCGGGCGTAACCGAATGAACGGGAAGACGGTTGCCGTCGGCGCCGACCACGCCGGTTTCGAGCTCAAGGCCGACCTGGCCGGCGAACTCGCCCGGCTCGGATTTGGCGTGCTCGACCTTGGCGCCAGCGGTCCCGAGTCCGTGGATTATCCGGATTTCGCCGCGGCCGTGGTCGCGGCGATGAAGGACGGGCGGGCCAAATGGGGCCTGCTGGTTTGCGGCAGCGGCATCGGCATGTCCATCGCGGCAAATCGCCACACCGGGATCCGCGCCGCCCTGTGCCATGACGAGCAGACCGCGCGGCTCGCGCGCCAGCACAACGACGCCAACGTGCTGGTCCTCGGCTCGCGGCTGATCGACCGCGAGCAGGCCAGACGCTGCGTGGCGGTGTTTTTCTCCACGCCGTTCGAGGCGGGCCGCCACGCCCGGCGCGTGGCCAAGCTGGCATGACGCGGGCGCCAACCGGCGGATAGCAGGAAAGGGGAACAGAGGATATGGCCGTTACCCAAGCACGGGTGCGCGCTCTGGTCGATACCGGGTTTTTCACCGAGCGGCTCGCCGACCGGGATCCCGAGCTTTACCGCGCCGTCGACGGCGAGAAGCGCCGGCTGCAGGACCAGATCGAGCTGATCGCCTCGGAAAACGTGGTGTCGCGCGCGGTGCTGGAAGCCGCCGGCTCGGTGCTCACCAACAAGTATGCCGAAGGCTACCCCGGCCGGCGCTACTACGGCGGTTGCGAGTTCGCCGATGTGGCCGAGAGCCTGGCGCAGGAGCGGGCGAAGACGCTGTTCGACTGCGGCTTCGTCAACGTGCAGCCCCATTCCGGCGCCCAGGCCAATATCGGCGTCTATTGCGCGGTGCTGAAGCCGGGCGACACCATCATGGGTATGTCGCTGGCCGCCGGCGGCCATCTGACCCACGGCGCGGCGCCGAACTTTTCCGGCAAGTGGCTCAAGGCGGTGCAGTATGGCGTGCGCCGCGACGACCACCTGATCGATTTCGATGAGGTGGAACGGCTGGCCCGCGAGCACAAGCCGAAGCTGATCGTGGCCGGCGGGTCGGCCTATCCGCGGATCATCGACTTCGCGCGCTTCCGCACCATCGCCGATTCCATCGGTGCATACCTGATGGTGGACATGGCCCATTTCGCCGGGCTGGTGGCCGGCGGGGCGCATCCCAGCCCGTTTCCCCACGCCCACATCGTCACCACCACGACGCACAAGACCCTGCGCGGGCCGCGCGGCGGCATGATCCTCACCAACGACGAGAACATCGCGAAGAAGGTCAACTCGGCCATCTTCCCCGGTACCCAGGGCGGACCGCTGATGCACATCATCGCCGCCAAGGCGGTGGCGTTCGGCGAGGCGCTGCGCCCCGAATTCCGCGCCTACGCGGCGGCGGTGGTGGAGAACGCACGGACCCTGGCCGGTGCGCTCGCCGGATCGGGCCTCGACATCGTTTCCGGCGGCACCGATACCCACCTGATGCTGGTGGATCTGCGTCCCAGGCGGCTGACCGGCAAGGACGCCGAGGCGAGCCTGGAGCGCGCCGGCATTACCTGCAACAAGAACGGAATCCCGTTCGATCCGGAAAAGCCCACCGTCACGTCCGGCGTCCGGCTCGGCACGCCGGCCACCACCACGCGCGGGTTCGGCAGCGAGGAGTTCAGCGCCGTGGCGGAGATGATCTCGGAGGTGCTTGACGGGCTGGCGGCCGGCAACGGCGACAACGCGGCGACCGAGGCGCGGGTGCGCGCCCGGGTGGTCGGGCTGTGCCGCCGCTTCCCCATCTATCCCGACGTTCCCTGAAACAACAAGAAGGACCGGCGAGCCATGCGCTGCCCATTCTGCGGGGCCGAAGACACGCAAGTGAAGGATTCTCGCCCGACCGAGGAAGGCGCCGCGATCCGCCGCCGCCGTGCCTGCACGAACTGCGGCGCGCGTTTCACCACCTTCGAGCGGGTGCAACTGCGCGAGCTTGTGGTGATCAAGACCGGCGGCAAGCGCGAGCCCTTCGATCGCGACAAGCTGGCGCGCTCCATGTTCATCTCGCTGCGCAAGCGGCCGGTGGATCCCGACCGGGTGGAGCGCGTGGTGAACGGAATCGTCCGCAGGCTGGAGAGCCTGGGCGAGAACGAGGTGCCGAGCACCACCATCGGCGAGCTCGTAATGGATGCGCTCGCCACCCTGGACCAGGTCGCCTACGTGCGTTTTGCCTCGGTCTATCGCAATTTCCGCGAGGCGCGCGATTTCGAGAACTTCGTCGGCTCGCTGAGCGAGGCCGAGACCTGACCGGTCCATGACAGCCCCCATGGCTCAGGAGGCCGATCGCGGATTCATGACCGCCGCGCTGGCGCTGGCGCGGCGCGGACTGGGACGCGTGTGGCCCAACCCGGCCGTGGGCTGCGTGGTGGTCCGGGACGGCCGGGTGGTCGGGCGCGGCTGGACCCAGCCGGGTGGCCGGCCCCATGCCGAGACCGAGGCGCTCAGGCGGGCCGGCGCGGCGGCGCACGGCGCCACCGCCTATGTCACGCTGGAACCCTGCGCCCATCGCGGCGCCACCCCGCCCTGCGCCGGCGCGCTGATCGACGCCGGCATCGCCCGCGCCGTGGTCGCGCTGCAGGATCCGGACCCGCGGGTGGACGGGGGCGGCCTCCGCATGCTGCGCGAGGCGGGGATCGTCGCCGAGCTCGGTCTGATGGCCGACGCGGCGGCCGAGGTCAATGCCGGCTTCCTGCTACGCGTGCGCGAGAAGCGCCCGCTGGTGACCCTCAAGCTCGCCACCACGCTGGACGGCCGCATCGCCACGCGCACCGGCCACAGCCAGTGGATCACCGGCGAGGCGGCGCGGCGCATGGCGCACCTGCTGCGCGCCACCCACGACGCGGTGCTGGTCGGCGCCGGCACGGCGGCGCACGACGACCCGGCGCTGACCTGCCGGCTGCCGGGAATGGAGGATCGCTCGCCGGTGCGCGTGGTGGTGGACGGGCGCATGCGCCTGCCGCTGACCCACGCGCTGGTCTCGACGGCGCATGAAACGCCGAGCTGGCTGGTCACCCTGCCGGTACGCTCGGATGCCGGCGAGCAGCGGCGCAAGGCCTATGCCGACTGCGGGGTGGAGATTATCGACGGCGAGGCGGACGGGGCCGGCAATCCCGACCTCGCCCGTGTGCTGACGGCGCTGGCCGCACGCGGCATCACCCGGCTGCTGGTGGAGGGCGGCGGGCGCATCGCCGCGGCGCTGGTACGGGCCGGGCTGGTGGACCGGGTGGTCTGGTTCCGCGCGCCGCGGCTGATCGGGGGCGACGGCGTCCCGGCAGTGGCGGGGTTCGGCGTCGAGCGGCTGCGTGACGCGGTGGATTTTCGCACCGTTTCGTCCATGCCGGTAGGTGACGACGTAATGGAAACCTATAATATCAGGCGGCAGTAGGATCGGGCAGTCAGGGGAGATCATGTTCACCGGTATCATTACCGACGTGGGAAGGGTGCGGTCGGTCGAGAAGCGCGGCGACACCCGCTTCGAGATCGAGACCGCCTATGACATCCACGAGATCGACCTTGGCGCATCCATCGCTTGCTGCGGCCCGTGCCTGACGGTGGTGGAGAAGGGCAGCGGCTGGTTCGCCGTCGAGGCCTCGGCGGAGACCCTGTCGCGCACCACGCTGGGCGACTGGGCCGTGGGCACGCGGGTCAACCTGGAACGTGCGCTGCATGTCGGCGACGAGCTGGGAGGGCACATCGTTTCGGGCCATGTGGACGGCGTCGCCCGCATACTTGACACATCGCCGGAGGGGGATAGTGTGCGCTTCGAATTCGAGGCGCCGGCGGCATTGAAGAAATTCATCGCCCCCAAGGGCTCGGTTGCGCTGGACGGCGTATCGCTCACCGTCAACGCCGTCGATAACGCCCGCTTCGGCGTGAATATCATCAGCCACACGCGGGCGTGCACCACCTTCGGCGAACGCAAGGCAGGCGACCGGGTGAACCTGGAGATCGACATGCTGGCCCGTTATGTGGGCCGGCTTCTGGAGAAGGATTGACCGTGTCGAACATGACGGCTGCGAAACCGGGTCAGACAGGCGGCGAGGACAACGGCATCGACCTGCACGCCGCGCTGTCCGCACCCGAGGAAATCATCGCCGACATCGCCGCCGGCCGCATGGTCATCCTGGTCGATGACGAGAACCGCGAGAACGAGGGCGACCTGATCGTCGCCGCCGAGAAGGCGACCCCCGAGGCGGTCAACTTCATGGCCATGCACGGGCGCGGGCTGATCTGCCTGTCGCTCACCCGCGAGCGGGTAGAGACGCTTCAGCTCACGCCGATGGCGCGCAACAATACCGCGCCGCTGTCGACGGCGTTCACCGTCTCCATCGAGGCGCGCGAGGGCGTGACCACGGGCATATCGGCGGGCGACCGGGCGCGCACCATCCGGGTCGCCATCGACCCGGCCAAGGGTCCGATGGACATCGTCACGCCGGGCCACGTCTTCCCGCTGGTGGCGCGCGAGGGGGGAGTGCTGGCGCGCGCGGGCCATACCGAGGCGGCGGTGGACCTGGCGCGGCTGGCGGGACTCAACCCGTCCGGCGTGATCTGCGAGATCATGAAGGACGACGGCTCCATGGCACGGCTGCCGGATCTGGTCGGCTTTGCCCAGCGTCACGGTCTCAAGCTCGGCACCATCGCCGATCTGATCGCCTACCGGCTGCGCAAGGACTCCATCGTCGAGCGCATCATCGAGACGAGCATGGAGCGGCGCAACGGCGGCGAGTTTCGGCTCATCGTCTACCGCAACACCACCAACGGCACCGAGCACGTTGCGGTGATCAAGGGCGATCTGGCCGGCGGGACGCCGCCGCTGGTACGGATGCATGCCATCAACATCCTCGACGACGTGCTGCACGACCGCAGGGGCGGGCGCGCGTTCGAGTTGGAGACGGCGCTGCGCATGATCGCCGAGGAGGGACGCGGTGTCGCCGTGCTTATCCGCGAGTCGTGGAACACCGCATTCTCGCACCAGATCCAGATGCGCCACGACCTGCCCGAGCATGCGGTGAAGAACAAGCGGACCGCGCCGCCGGTGCTGCGCGACTACGGCATCGGCGCGCAGATTCTGCTCGACCTCGGCGTCGGCGAGATGCGGCTGCTGACCAACGCCACGCGCACCATCGCCGGCATAGACGGTTACGGGCTGAAGGTTGTCGAGCGCGTGCGTATCCCGAAAAAGGAATACTGAGGGTCACCGAGGACCAGCGAGGAGCAGGTGCAGACCATGGCCGATGTGCCGCATATCATGATCGTGGAAGCCCGCTTCTACGAAGACATTGCCGACGCGCTGGTGAGCAGCGCCATCGCCGAGCTGGAGGCGGCAGAGGCCAGCTACGAGCGCTTCCAGGTTCCCGGCGCGTTCGAGATTCCGGCCGCCATCCGCTACGCCATCCGCTCGATGGATTTCTATGCCGGACGGCGGCGCTTCGACGGCTATATCGCACTCGGCTGCGTCATCCGCGGCGAAACCACCCATTACGACTACGTCTGCCAGGAAAGCGCCCGCGCGCTGCAGGACCTCGCCACGCGCTACACCCTCGCCATCGGTTACGGCATCCTGACCGTGGAGAACAGGGCGCAAGCCATGGCGCGGGCGAAGCGGAGCGACAAGGATCGCGGCGGCCATGCGGCCCGCGCCTGCCTGAAGATGATCGACCTCAAGCGCCATTTCGGCCTGTTTCCGCGATGAGTGCGGCGCCGCAGCCGAAATCGGGGCCGCGATCCCGCGCCCCCGGCACGGCGCGGCACAGCGCGGCGCGGGAGGCCGCGCTGCAGGCTCTCTACCAGATGGAAATCACCGGCGCGCCCGCCGCGGTGGTGGTGGACGAGTTCGTCACCCACCGTCTGGGCGCGACGGACGAAGAGGCCACGGGCGGGCGCAAGGCCAACGCGAAGATGTTCGCCGCCCTTGTGGGCGGCGTGTCGGAACGGCGCGAGGCGCTGGATGAGGCGCTGCGTCCGCTGCTGGCCGCCGGCTGGCAGATCGAGCGGCTGGAAATCATCATGCGCTGCATCCTGCGCCTCGGCGCGTTCGAGCTCATGACGCGGCTTGAGGTTCCCGCCCGCGTGGTGGTGTCCGAATACGTGACGCTGGCGGGCGCGTTCTTCAACGGCGACGAGCCCGGGGCGGTGAACGGCATTCTCGACCGGCTGGCGCGATCCTTGCGCCCGGGCGAGCTGGAGGCGAGGGGCGATGGTGCCCGCCGGTCGCAGCGCCCGGCCGGGTGAGTTCGAGGCCATTGCCCGCTGGTTCGCGCCGCTGGCCGAACGCGAGCCGGGGGCGCTCGGGCTGACCGACGATGCGGCGGTGCTGGCGCCGGCGCCCGGCAATGCGTTCGTTCTTACCGTCGACATGCTGGTGGCGGGGGTCCATTTCCTGCCCGACGATCCGCCCGACCTGGTGGCGCGCAAGCTGCTGCGGGTCAACCTGTCGGACCTGGCCGCCATGGGCGCGGTGCCGCGCGCCTATTTCCTCGCCGTCGCCTTGCCGCGGGACGTGGATGCGGCGTGGTTCGACGCCTTCGCCGCGGGGCTCGCCGCCGATCAGCGGGAATTCGGCGTGACTCTCGCCGGCGGCGACACCACGGGGACACCGGGTCCGCTCACCCTCAGCCTGACGGCGCTGGGCGAACTGCCCGTCGATACGGCGGTGCGCCGTTCGGGCGCGCACGCGGGCGACGAGATATATGTTTCCGGCACCATCGGCGATGCGGCCCTGGCACTCGAGGCGATCGCGGGGCGGGCCGCCGTCCCCGACGCGGCCGCGCGCGACCATCTGATCGGCCGCTACCGCCTGCCCACCCCGCGCACCACCCTTGGACCGGCGCTGCGCGGTCTGGCCAGCGCCATGATCGACGTGTCCGACGGGCTGCTGGCCGACCTCGGCCATATCTGCGAGACCTCGTCGGTCGCCGCCGAGGTGGATTTCGCCGCGGTGCCGCTGTCGCCGGCCGCGGCGGCGCTGCTGGCCGCCGATCCGGCGCTGGCCGGGATCGTGGTGAGCGGCGGCGACGATTACGAGCTGCTGTTCACCGCGCCGCCGGCGGCGCGCGCGGCCATCGCCGCCCTCGCCGCCCGGACCGGCGTGCCGGCGACGCGCATCGGCGCCATCGCGGCGGGGCAAGGGGTGACGCTCAGGGATGCGGCGGGCCGGGCGCTGACGCCGGCGCGTGCAGGATGGCAGCATTTCTGACCGCGGCGACGTCCCGTACCCCATCGGGACGTGGCCGATTGGCAAGCCTTTTCCATCCGTTAACGGAGTTTTGTCGCTTTTGCCGTGTGATGGCGGCGGACAGAGAAGCCATGACCGGAAAGCGACCTTCTTCAGTTGCGCCAGCCCAAAGGCTTCGGGGGCCGCAGCCGCGCTGTGCGCCGTCGGACCCCGCATCGCGCGGCGTTACGCCGCCTGGCGGCGATGGCGAAATTGCCGCGCGCGTTGGACGGCGCCATGTACTCGGCGGGCTCGGCCGGTTCGGCCGGGCCGCGCTGGGCGCGGCGCTGCTGGTGGCCGTCGGCATTCCCGGCGGCGGACGCGGGTTCCTGGCGCCGGCGGCCCATGGCGCGCCCAACAAGAGGGGGCGGCTCGCCGCCACCCGCTATTTCACGCTCTCTCCCTTTACCCTGCCGCTGATCGACGGTGGGGTCATCACCGAACAGATGACCCTGGTGGTCGCGCTCGAGCTTGCCGACGAGGAGGAGCGGGAGGAGGTCGCCCGTCTGGTGCCCAAGATCCGCGATGCCATGTACCGCGAGCTCTATGCCATGGTGACATTCCGTCGCAAGGGTTCCCCGCTGCCCGATGTGGACCGGTTCAAGGTGCGCCTCTACAGGGTGGTGCGCGGCATCGCCTCCGAGAAGCGGGTCAAGTCCCTGCTGGTGCAGCAGGCCTTCCAGCGGCCGGTCCGCTAGATCGTCGGCCGCCGGCCAGGGGAAATCTTGCCTGCCCCGCGCCGCCCGCCGGGGCCCGTCCGGCGAGCCTTTCTGTTGCCTTGGTTCGGCTCTTCTGGCATGTTCCGCGCGGCTTAAAGCCCGCCCGTACGGCGCGGGGGTGGAAACATGCGCCGCGGGCCGCCGGTTTCCGTTTTTCTGAGACGATCGACAAGGACCAAGAACGATGGCTGGAACTTACTGGTTCGTGATCCTGTGCGGCATTCTCGCCCTTCTTTATGGCGTTTACGCGATCCGTTCCGTGGTCGCGGCAAGCGCGGGCACCGAGCGCATGCAGGAGATCGCCGCTGCAATTCAGGAAGGCGCGAGCGCCTACCTCAACCGCCAGTACACAACGATCGCGGTCGCGGGCGTGGTGATCGGCGTGCTGCTGGGGCTCACCCTCGGCTGGTACGTGGCCATCGGCTATTTCATCGGCTCGGTCCTGTCGGGCGTCACCGGCTATATCGGCATGAACGTCTCGGTGCGCGCCAACGTGCGGACCGCGGAAGCGGCGCGCAGCGGCGGGCTGCAGCCGGCGCTGGGTATCGCCTTCAAGTCGGGCGCGGTGACCGGCATCCTGGTGGTCGGGCTCGGTCTGCTCGGCGTGGCCGGCTATTACATGGTTCTGCGCGGCGCCTACAATCCGGCCCAGGCGGCCGACATGCGCCACATTCTCGAAGCGCTGGTGGCGCTCGGCTTCGGCGCCTCGCTGATTTCCATCTTCGCCCGTCTCGGCGGCGGCATCTTCACCAAGGGCGCCGACGTCGGCGCCGATCTGGTCGGCAAGATCGAAGCCGGTATCCCCGAGGACGACCCCCGCAATGCCGCAGTGATCGCGGACAATGTGGGCGACAATGTGGGCGACTGCGCCGGCATGGCCGCCGACCTGTTCGAAACCTACGCGGTGACCATGGTCGCGACCATGCTGCTCGCCGCCATCTACTTTACCGGCGCGGCGCAGGAAACGCTGATGCTGCTGCCGCTCGCCATCGGCGGGGTGTGCATCATCGCCTCCATCGTCGGCTTCAGCTTCGTTCGCCTCGGCGCGTCCAACAACATCATGGGCGCGCTCTACAAGGGGCTGATCGTCAGCATGATCGTCGGTGCGGTGCTGATCGGACTCGTGATCTGGTACATGTTCGGCAGCTTCGCCGCCGACGTGGGGGGCGCCGGCAGCGGCATCCGGTCGCGCCACCTGTTCTACTGCGCGCTCGTCGGGCTTGCGGTCACCGGGCTGCTCGTGTGGATCACCGAATACTACACCGGTACCGATCACCGGCCGGTCCACATGGTAGCCAAGGCCTCGACCACCGGCCACGGTACCAACGTCATCGCCGGCCTCGCGATTTCCATGGAAGCGACGGCCCTGCCGGTGCTGGTGATCTGCGCCGGCATCATCGCCGCCTATTTCTCGGCCGGCATGTACGGGATCGGTATCGCGGCCACCACCATGCTGGCGCTCGCCGGCATCATCGTCGCGCTGGACGCCTACGGGCCGGTGACCGACAACGCGGGCGGAATCGCCGAGATGGCGGACCTGCCGGCGGAGGTGCGCACCTACACCGACACGCTCGACGCGGTGGGCAACACCACCAAGGCGGTGACCAAGGGCTACGCCATCGGTTCCGCCGGCCTCGCCGCGCTGGTGCTGTTCGCCGCCTATACGGCCGACATGGCGCACTACTTCCCGAAAATCGCTTCCAGCATCAAGTTCGAGCTGCAGAACCCGTTCGTCGTGGTCGGGCTGTTTCTCGGCGGCATGCTGCCGTATCTGTTCGGCGCGCTCAGCATGCAGGCGGTGGGCCGTGCCGCGGGTGCGGTGGTGATCGAGGTGCGCCGCCAGTTCAAGGAGATTCCGGGCATCATGGAGGGCACCGCCAAGCCGGAATACGGCCGCGCGGTGGACCTGCTGACCAAGGCGGCCATCAAGGAGATGATGATCCCGTCGCTGCTGCCGGTGCTGGCGCCCATCGTGGTGTACCTAGTGATCTGGGGCGTGGCGGGACAGGCCCAGGCGCTGACGGCGCTCGGCGCGCTGCTGCTCGGCACCATCGTCACCGGCATCTTCGTCGCCATTTCCATGACGTCCGGCGGCGGAGCGTGGGACAACGCCAAGAAGTTCATCGAGGACGGCAATTACGGCGGCAAGGGATCCGAGGCCCACAAGGCCGCGGTGACCGGCGATACCGTCGGCGACCCCTACAAGGACACCGCCGGTCCCGCCGTCAACCCGATGATCAAGATCATCAACATCGTCGCCATCCTGCTGCTCGCCATCGTGGCGTAGCGGGAACGCGGTTCGAGATAACGCCCCGGCGCCGAAACGCGGGGGCGTTTCTTATCGGTGGAACGACGTGGCGGTCAGGGCAGGTTGCCGGGCGAGTCGGAGTCCGCCTTCGGGTTGCCGAACCGCCCCACGTTGCCGATGAGCTGACGCAGGACCGTCAGTTCCCTGCCCTTGGTGGGCGTCTCGCGGGCGACGATCCTGATATCCTTGCCGTCGTCGGCGTCGAGCTGGCGCAACTCGCGCACCACCCCCTTCTTGTCGAAGGAGATGGCGATCACCTTGCGTTCCAGCAGTTCGGGGGCGAAGAACGAGACCGTCTTCACGCGTCCGCCGATGTAATACCAGACCTCGTTGTCGAAGGTAGCGACGGTGGACGGCGTGCCGAGGACGGCTTCGACCTGGCCGCGGCTGCTCTTGCCGACCTTGACCTCGGAGAGCGTCCGCGCGTCGGGCAGGTTGCCGCGCACGTTGACTTGCTCCTCGCAGGCGGCGAGCCCCGTCGCCAGCACGGCGCACGCGGCCATGGCGAGGGGGCGTACAAGGGACGGTAACGGGCGCATTGGTCTTCCCCCGATGGTCGGCCCGCGCGGGCGATGGACAAATCCGATTGACCGGCGCCCGCCGCAAGGGCATCTGTTGCACGGGACTCTGGGCGTTCCGGCCGGGCATGTCAATTATTGCGTCCGTTTTTGCGTCCTTGAGGAACGCGGGGAGCCGACGATGGCATTGAGGAACCTGTTGCGCCGCTCCGGTGCGGGAGAGGGGGCCGGCCTGCTCTACGCCGCCGCGGTTGCACAGGCGCGCCAGCCGGGATTTTTCCTGCACTGCGGTGTGCCCGACACGGTGGACGGCCGGTTCGACATGATCTCCCTGCACGTCCACGTGGTGCTGCGCCGGTTGCGCCAGGGCGGCGAAACGGCGGCAGAGACCGCGCAGGCCGTGTTTGACGCCATGTTCGCCGACATGGACCGTTCGCTGCGTGAAATGGGCGTCGGCGACCTCGGGGTGGGGCGGCGGGTCAAGGCCATGGCCAGGGCCTTCTACGGCCGCGTGGCGGCCTACGATGCCGGGCTCGACGGCGGGGCAGGGGCGCTGGAGGACGCGTTGAAGCGCAACGTGTTTCGCGCCGCCGAGCCGGTGCCGGGGGCGCCGGCTATCCTTGCCGCCTATATGCGGCGCGCGGCGCGCGGGCTGGCGAACCAGCCGCTGGATGCCCTGCTAGCCGGCAGGGTCGCGTTCGGCCCGGCGCCGGCGGCCGGCGACATCGTGTCCGGCGGGGAGGAGCCATGACCGCGCGACAGACGGAAACGCCGGCGCCGGAGTTTTCGCTGGTCGTCCGCCCGTCGGAGATCGGGCCGGAGGGGGTGACTTATGCGCTCGAGGCCTCCGCCGAGGAGCGCGCCGCGCTGGCCCGGCGGTTCGGCCTCGTGGCCATCGAGGCGTTTTGCGTCGCGCTGCGTCTGGAATGGCTGCGCGGCCACCGGTTTCTGCGCATGTGGGGGCGTTTCGAGGCCGCGGTTGTGCAAAGTTGCGTGGTAACACTGGAGCCGGTCCACAACCGTGTCGACGAGCCCGTCGAGATCCTTTTTACCGTGGATCCGGCCGCCGCGGCCGGCGGCGGACATGAGGTGACGGTGGAACTCGACGACGTGGAGCCGCTCGAAGGCGACCGGCTGGATATCGGCGAGGTGGTGGCCGAGGAGCTTCTGCTCGCTCTCGATCCCTATCCGCGGGCGCCGGGCGCCAGCCTCGACGGCCTCGGTCCGATCGTTTCCGGCGGCGAATCGAAAACGCCGGAACCGGCAGAACCCGTGGGGAACCGGCCGTTCGAAGTGCTGGCTAGGCTGAAGCGAAACAAGTAGTATTTACCCTGCCGCTGGCGCTGCGCCAAAATGGCGCCCAGTCACCACCGTGCTTGCTCGGCCACGCATTATTGGCTAAGAAACGGGCCGCTTCATCCGACATATCGGTCGAGTATCCAGATCATGGCTGTTCCAAAGAAGAAAACCTCCAAATCGCGGCGTAACATGCGGCGGTCGCATCATGCGCTCAAACCCGCCGCCCGGGTCGAGTGCTCGAACTGCGGCGAGTTCAAGCGCCCGCACCATGTGTGCCCGTCGTGCGGACATTATCGGGACCGTGAAGTGGTCGAGGCCGCCGGCGCCTGACCGGATGCCGTAAACAGCCGAACGTCGGGGATGAGGTTTTGGACGCGCCACTGACGATCGCACTTGATGCAATGGGGGGCGACAAGGCCCCCGAAATCGTCATTTCCGGAGCGGCGCTCGCCCGGCGCAGGTTTCCCGACGTTCGTTTCCTCATGTTCGGCGACGAGCCGCGCATCGGGCCGCTGATCGACGCCGAGCCGGGCCTGCGGGCCGCCACCACGATCCGCCATACGGACATCGCGGTCAGCGGCGACGACAAGCCGTCGGTGGCCCTGCGCCAGGGCCGCAACAGCTCGATGCAGCTTTCCATCAACGCCGTGCGCGACGGCGAGGCGGCGGGCGTGGTGTCGGCCGGCAACACGGGCGCGCTGATGGCCATGGCCAAGGTGTCGCTGAAGACGCTGCCCGGCATCGACCGTCCCGCCATCGTCGCGTTTTTCCCCACACTGGTGGGCGAGAGCGTCATGCTCGATCTCGGCGCCAACGTGGAATGCGATGTGCGCAACCTGGTGCAGTTCGGTCTGCTTGGCGCGGCGTTCGCGCGTTCGGTGCTGGGGCTCGAGCGGCCGACCGTCGGTCTGGTCAATGTGGGCGCCGAAGAGGCCAAGGGACGCGAGACGGTGAAGCAGGCCGCCGCGCAGCTGCGCGAGGAAAATCCCTACTTTGCCTTCCACGGCTTCGTCGAAGGCAACGACATCGCCAACGGCACGGTGGACGTGTTCGTGGTCGACGGCTTCACCGGCAACATTACGCTGAAGGCGATCGAGGGGACGCTGCGGCTCTATTCCGAATACATGCGTCAGGCGTTCAGGAGCTCGCTGGTCACCAAGCTGGCGTTCCTGCTGGCGCGGCGCTCGTTCGACAAGATGCGCGCGCGCATGGATCCCAGGCGCTACAACGGCGCCACCTTTCTCGGGCTCAACGGCATCGTGGTGAAGAGCCACGGCGGCACCGATGCCTTCGGCTTCGCCAATGCGATCGCCGTCGCGGTCGACATGGCGTCGAATGGCGTCAACGATTTCATCATCCGCGAGCTGGCGGGTTTTACCGACGACCAGGCACCAGAAGCGCGCGCGGCCGTATCCTGATGGTGCGTCGGTCGGTTGTCGTCGGTTGCGGTTCCTATCTGCCGGAGAAGATCGTCACCAACGACGAGCTGGCCCGGCGGATGGATACGTCCGACGAATGGATCACCCAGCGCACGGGCATCAAGAGTCGTCACATCGCCGCCGACGGCGAGAAGACGTCGGACCTGGCGCTGGGCGCGGCGCGCCGGGCGCTGGCGGCTGCCGGCATGGCCCCCGACGACATCGACATTCTCGTGCTGGCGACGGCCACCCCCGACGAGACCTTTCCCGCCACCGCAACCCGGGTGCAGGCGGCGCTGGGAATGAATAACGGCGCGGCGTTCGACGTCCATGCCGTGTGCTCCGGGTTCATCTATGGGCTGAACGTCGCCGACAACTTCATCCGGGTGGGGCAGGCGCGTAACGCGCTGGTGATCGGCGCCGAGACGTTCTCGCGCATCCTCGACTGGACCGACCGCACCACCTGCGTGCTGTTCGGCGACGGCGCCGGGGCCGTGGTGCTGCGCGGCGAGGAAGGGGCCGGCACCAGCGCCGATCGGGGCATCCTGGCCAGCTGCATCCATTCCGACGGGCGCCATCATGATCTGCTCTATGTGGACGGGGGGCCATCGTCGACGCGCACGGTGGGCCACCTGCGCATGGCGGGACGCGAGGTGTTTCGCCACGCGGTGACAAACATGGCCGCGGTCATCGGCGAGGTGCTGGACGCGAGCGGGCTGACGCCCGACGCCATCGACTGGATGGTGCCGCACCAGGCCAACCGGCGCATCCTCGACAGCACGGCGCAGAAACTGCGGCTCGATCCGTCCAGGATGGTGATTACGGTGGATCACCACGCCAACACGTCCGCCGCCTCGATCCCGCTCGCCCTTGCCGAAGCGGTCGAAGACGGCCGCATAAATCGCGGGCAGGTCGTGGTTATGGAGGCCATGGGCGGCGGATTCACCTGGGGGGCGACCGTCGTCCGCTGGTAGCGGGGCGCTGCAATGTGGCGAATCGCAGTTTTGTCTTAGCCTTTGCGCCTATCCCTTTGAGATTGACGGGGTTCTATCCATTGACTAGGGTTCCCTTCGGGCAAGAGGGGGGGGACCATGTCTGACAGCACGATCACCCGGGCGCATTTGAGCGAATCCGTTTACCAGGAGGTGGGGCTGTCGCGGAACGAGTCGGCGGACCTTGTGGAAAGCGTGCTCAAGGAGCTTGCGGATACGCTCGTACGGGGCGAGGCGGTCAAGATCTCGTCGTTCGGCAGTTTCGCCGTGCGGCAGAAGGGCGAACGTCTCGGGCGCAACCCGAAGACCGGCGAGGAGGTTCCCATCAAGCCGCGCCGGGTGCTGGTGTTCCGCGCCTCCAACGTGCTCAAGAGCCGCATCAACGGAGCGCTGAACCCATCGGGCGCGGCTGCGCCGGCCAGTGACGGCACGCCGACGTCGACATGAGCGAAGAGACCGTTGCAGAACGGTCGGTCCGGCGTGACGGTAAATCGGCCGCGGCTTTCCGCACCATCAGCGAGGTGGCTTCCGAACTCGACGTGCCCTCGCACGTGCTGCGATTCTGGGAAACCAAGTTCGCACAGGTCCGTCCGCTGAAGCGCGGCGGCGGCCGGCGCTATTACCGGCCCGAGGACGTGGAACTGCTGCGCCGCATCCGCGAGCTTCTCTATCGCGACGGCTATACCATCAAGGGCGTGCAGAAGCTGCTGCGCGAGGGCGGGCTGCGCGGCGTCGGGCGCAAGGGCGCGTCCGCCAACGGCACGGGCGAGACGCCTGAGCCGGTCGCCGAAGCCGCCGCGGCGCCGGCCGCCCCGCCGGCGGCGGGGCTCGACGCCCCCATGCGGCGGGCGCTGGGCGAGGTGCTGGCCGAGCTGGAACGGCTGCGCGCCCTTCTCCGGAGCGGGGTCTGATCGCCCGTTGCGTTGTGCGCCCGGCGCAACTAAATTCGGGCCACTCGCGGGCCGGGGACGGCGAGTCCCGCCGGCCCCTCTATCGGAGCGTGGCGCAGTCTGGTAGCGCACTTGACTGGGGGTCAAGGGGTCGCTGGTTCGAATCCAGTCGCTCCGACCATTTGAAGCGAGGAACCGAGGGCGGCCCGACGGGGCCGCCCTTTTCGCATCTCCGGGGTTCCCCACACCCTGTTATTCCAGGGTGAAGACGGGATCCGATCCATCTGTTCCATAAACGAAAATTCTACTCTTCACGTTCGACGCGCACCGGATCGCCATCGCGCACCGCCGCGAGCGCCCGCACGTCGTCGAGCGCCCGCGCCCAGATATTGCACGGCGCGGCCAGCCGCGTTTCTCCATCCTCGGAGATCGGCGTGCGGCCGAAGCCGATGGCGATGGCGTGGCCGTCGGTCCAGAAGGCGATTTCGCCCGGACTCACCACGGCGCGCGCCTCCGCCTCGCGGCGCGGCCGCACCGGGGTGGCGAAATACACCTCCTCGCCCCAGGTGCGGGCTTCCGCCTCGAACGGCAGGGCCTGCCACACCGCATCGGCGGTGGGCGTGTCCAGCAGTTCGGCCTCGATACTCGCCGTGCCGATGCGGAAGCGGATGCGGCGCATGGGCTCTCCTTTCCCCTTCGTCGCATCGGACCATCGGCGCCCGGAGCGGTCAAGCGGTGCCGGTTGCGCTGCGCGCGATTCGCGCCCGATTCGCGTTGACAGACATGACCGGATCGGCGGGAATGCGAGGCCGTTCCGACGCCTCTGGCGGCGTACGGCAGAAGAAAGGGAAAAAAGGGCGGCAGGCCCCGGGGAGGACTGCATGAAGTTCGGGTTGTTCGGCGGACCGCGCTCGCGCGAGGGCGTGGAGGATGGCTATCGCGAGGGCTACATGCCCTATCTCGACGGCGTGGTCGAGGCGGAGTCGCTCGGGTATTACAGCAACTTTCTCGTCGAGCATCATTTCAGCGGCATGGGCCAGGTGTCGGCCTCGCTCAATATCCTGTCGTGGCTGGCGGCGCGCACCTCGACGATCCGGCTCGGCACCGCGGTCGTCGTGGTGCCGTGGCACAACCCGGTGCTGGTCGCCGAGCAGGCGGCGACGCTGGACCTGCTGTCCAATGGCCGGTTCGATTTCGGCGTCGGGCGCGGCTATCGCCATATCGAGTTCCGCGGCTTCTGCATTCCCATCGAGGAGGCAAGCGAGCGGTTCGAGGAATCCATGGCGGTGATCCGCAAGGCGTGGACCGCCGAGGGGCGCTTCTCCCATTGCGGCAAGCGCTGGAACTTCGAGGATATCGTGGTGGAGCCCGCCTGCGTGCAGAAGCCGCACCCGCCGCTGTGGCTCGCCGCCGGCCAGCCGGAGTCGCTGCGCTACACGGCGCAGAACGGCTACAACCTGTTCCTCGACCAGTTCGCCACCTTCGACGTGATTCTCGAGCGGCTCGGCATCTACAAGGCGGCGCTGGCCGAGGCGGGGCGGGCCTATGATCCGCTCGGGGTCGGCGTGGCGCGCGCGCTGCTGGTGACGCGAACGGCGGAGGAGCGCGAGCGGGCCATCGCCGCGCGCGCACGGGTGCTCGAGGTGATGAATTCCTTCGGCCGCTCGGCGGACGGCAAGTCGAAGTCGAGCATGGTGTCCGACGACGACCTGCGCAAGGCGACGGAGAAGGGGGCGCTGATAGGCACCCCGGACGAGATCATCGAGCGGCTAGGGTGGCTCGAGGCGGAGGGCGTCGCTTATGTGCTGCTCAACGCTTCGCAGGAAGACCTGCGCATCTTCGCCCGTGAAGTCGTGCCCGCATTGCAGCAAGGCGCAGATCAGGGAGACGGAAAATGAATATCAGGCGTATCGGCCCCGGCGCGTGGAACAGCCGGATTGCGGTGTGGAACGGCATGGCGTTCCTGTCCGGCATCGTCGCCGACGACAAGACGCAGGACACGAAAGGCCAGACCGAACAGGTGCTGCGCACCATCGACGCGCTGCTGGCGGAGGCCGGCTCGGACAAGTCGCGCATCCTGTCGGCGACGGTCTATCTTGCCGACATCGGGAACAAGGATGCCATGAACGAGGCATGGACGGCGTGGATGGACAAGGCCAACCCGCCGGCGCGGGCTGCCATAGGCGTTACGCTGACCCCTGGGACTCAGGTCGAGATCATGATGTGCGCCGCTCTTTGAGCGCCTTGCGCCGCCACAGCGCCAGCCACAGGGTCCACGCAATCACCGCCGCGCCGCTGCCCGGCGCGGGAACGGCGGTCGCCGTTTCCAGTGAGCCGTCGATCCGCAGTTCGACGAAGACGTCGAAAAAACTGTCGGTGCTGGTGGCCTGATCGTGCAGGCGCAGCCGGGCGGGGCCCAGGACGCCGCCGGAGAAGGACGCGGTGGTTTCGCCCGTGCGCAACACGTTCAGGCTTCCGGCCAGCGATCCCGACGAAGGATCGATGTCGAAGAAGACGTCGAAGAATGAATCCACGGCGAAATTGCCGATCGGCGTACTGCCGTTGAGAATCAGCGGCTGCAGACCCTGCAGGTGCATTTCCACCAGCTCGATCTGGATGGTGCCGCTGTCGCCGGGGTTGGCGAGGGAAAGCGGCGAGGTCCGTCGCACGACGGTGTCGGCCGGCGGATTGCCCGGTGTCGCCGCGCCCTGGAACAGCGTGACGTTGCCGATGGGCAGCGCCGGCGGAACGACGATCGGCGAGACCCCGGTGAGCTGAAGCTGGACCAGTTCGGTTTCGATGACCGGCGGCGCGATGGGGACGCCTGCCAGCGAGACGACGTCGGGTCCGGTCGTGTCACCCGGCACGTCGACGAACGCCGATGACAGGGACAACGTGAACAGGCGCGTATCGCCCGGGTCGATGACCAGGGGCGCGGCCCGCAGCGGCGAAGCCGCCGCGACCGCCGCGACACCCAGCGCCATAACGGCGGAGCACAGTGTTCCACGCGTGCGATCTGCGATCATGGGCGCCTTCGTTCTTTTCGTTTGCCGTCCCGAGGGAGTGAGGCAACGGTCGACCGGAGTCATGCAAAACCCGTGCCAACTCCGGCCGCCGGACGAAGTTGTTTTCTGTCAAGGCGTTATGGGGATAGCGACGAGGACCTTATGCGGTCGTTGTAAAATTTTCCGACGCTTGCGCAGCGACGGGGCATCAATAGACGACCGGTAAAGTCCGTTATTCGACGCGCCGGGCGGTGCGCGGATGGCGGAACCGGATGCCGTTTCCGGAGGCAGAAAAAAGAACGGCGGCCCGGATACGCGGGGCCGCCGTTCTCGACAGGCTGTCCGGGGTTGGCGTCAAACAGCCCGTCTGCGCCTCGCTCCTCTCGCCAAGAGAAACGAGGCGCCGGGGAAATGGCACCGGCCGCAGGACGCGGCCGATGCGCTGTTACCGAGCAACTGCGGCAGGCGCGCCGCAAGAAAGCCGATACCGACCGGAGCGGCATCGTATACCCCGACACCAGGAGAGCAGGGGGTGTTGCGCGCGGAAGTGGTCAAAACGTCGACTTTGTCTGTTGCTCAAAAAACCGGACATTGACGTCCGTTGCAAGAACTGTGCCAACTTTGCAGAATCGTTGCAAAACAATAAATTGATATCTACAAAAAATTTGTGGTTAACGGGAATTGTAAAATATTCCGACAGTTTGTCGCCCGGGTTGGGGCTAGATGCGGCGGGGCGCCGATGCCACGGGATGGAACGGAACGCAACCGTGGGTATGCTCTCCATCCGGCCTACATGACGATGGTGCCGGTGCCCCTGAGCAGGGCGTGGACGAGAGAAAGCGCCGTCAACGCCGAGGTCTTCGGATTGCCGGGGGCGGGCAGGTTGCGGCATTCCACCACCAGTTCTCCCAGCCGTCCCTGCGCCTCGATGCGGCCCACGTTGTTGGGGGCCACCGCCGGGTCGGCGACCAGTTGTATCTCGGTGTGCGCCATGCCGAGCCCGGCGAGCGCCACGTGGCCGCCAGGTTGGCGTTCTTCGGATAGAGCCGGGCGGCCTCGTTGGCCGGACCGGTGTAGAGCACGGTGCGCTCCACGAGGGTGGCCAAGTCGAACCGCTCCGCCGCCGGCGTGCCCTGCCACGCCAGCGGCGGCTTGGTGGAGATGTAGCGCACCCGCTCCAGCCCGCCGATGCGCAGCGCGTTGAGTCCGTCGATACCGGCGATGGCCCCGGCCGGCAGGATCACCTGGCGGCCGGCGGCGCGCGCTGCGTCCGCCAGACGCGCCCGCACGGCATCGTCGGCCAGCGCGCCGGTGGAGATGACCATGAGGTCGAGCCCCGCCCGCAGCACCGCCTCGCCGTATTCCGCCACCGCGCCCTGGCCGGCGCATTCGACCACCAGATCGGGGGCGAGGCCGATGAGCGCGTCGATGGCGGTGACGACGGCCGTCCCGCCGTCGAACGCCGCCCGGGTGGCGTCGGCATGGCCGGGCCGCACCAGCACGCCGGCGATCCGCACCGTGCCGTCCGGATCGTGCTCGGCGAGCTTCTGCCGCGCGATGCGGGCGATGGCGCCGTAACCGATGAGGGCGATGCGTTTCATGGGTGCCTTACACGGCCGGGCCGATGGAGCGCGGCGTCCGGATGGCGCCGGACAGTTCTTCGGGCGACAGGGCCAGGATGGCGGCCTCGTCGAAGATGTCGCCCATTCTCGACGCGACGCCGCTGCGGGCAATCGCGTCCAGCCACTTGCGATGGATGCGCGGGTCCTGGTCCTCGTACTCGATCTGGCGGCCGCCCTGCTGGATGGAGATGGAGCCGCCGCCCTCGGCGCTCCGGCGCCGCAGCGAGATGAACGGATAGCGCCGGCTGCCCATGCTGCAGGCAAGATAACGCGCCGGACGGTCGCCGGTGTTGAAATGCTGGTGGAACATCCAGAACGGCGGGGTGTACATGAAGCCGTGGCGCCACGGGAATTCCTTGAACGCCGCGTCGCCTTCGTACCAGAGCAGCGTGTATCCCTCGCCGTCCACCGCATGGACGTGGGTGCCGGCGGCGTGGCGGTGCGCCTTCTTGTAGCGGCCGGCCGGGATCTCCGAGGAATGGGCGTGCATGGTGCCGTCGGCCAGGATGAACGAGATATTGAGCGATCCCTTGCCGCGGGCATCCATCTCGAACAGCTTGAAGCTGGTCAGGTCCTGGACGAAATTCGTCTCCCACAGGTTCAGGGTCGCGACGCCTTCGCCGCGGTTGACCGGGACGTGGTTGCCTTCGCCGTCGAAGTGCTGGCGCTCGCCGATCCGCTCGGGAAAGACGTACGGGTTGGCGAAGACGAAATCCTCGTTGTGATAGAGGTTGAGGGTGAGCGGCGCGTCGTTGGTGCACGACAGCCGCGAGGCGGTGCGACCCGAGCCGTTGAAGATCCGGTAGTCGCAGTTGAGCGGAACGGCGAACAGCGCCTTGGGTCCCCATTCGAAGGTCCGCGCGTCCCCGTCGGGCAGCCAGACGGTGGTCGAGCCGTACCCGTCGAGGACATAGAAGAACGCCTCGTAGAGGTGCCTGACCGGGCGCGTCTTGCCGCCGGGCGGAACCTCCAGCACGTAGTTCGCCATGAAATCGCCGCGCCCGTGGGTATGGGCAAAGCAGCCGCGTGCCTCGAAACGGTCCCACGGTCCGGTTTCCAGCGCCAGCAGGTCGTGCCCGAAATCGAGATGGATCGGGATGCCCTCGCCCTTCGCCCAGTCGAGATACGGGTCGACGAGGTATTTGTCGCTCAGGTCCACGTCCGTTTCCCGTCCGCTATCGGCTGGCATGGGCACACCACGGATAAGGCCGGCGCAACCGGCATTCCATTACGGATACGCTGTGGCCGGCACGGCGCCGGCCGCACCGGGCGTGGACGCGTTGTCACACAGGATTGGTCCGGGCGGCAAGGTTCTTGGCGGGTACGGCAATCGGGATTAGGCTCGTGGCGCAGGAACGGCGGCGCGCCCGCCGAACAAGAACGGGAGAGGCTGGAACCATGAGGATGCTCGCTCGCGCGGTGCTGCCCGGTGCCGTTCTGGCGCTGGCCGGCGCCGCCGCGTCGGCGGACGATTTCTATCGCGGCAGGACCCTGACCTATGTGGTCGCTACCAAGCCGGGCGGCAATTACGACACCTACGGCCGGCTGATCGCCCGCTACATGCAGAAGCATCTCGGCGCCGACAAGGTGGTGGTGCGCAACATCCCCGGCGCCGGTCATATCGTCGGCGCCAATTTCATCCATGCGGCGAAGCCGGACGGGCTAACCATCGGCACGTTCAATACCGGGCTGATCTACGCCCAGGTCCTCCGGCGCAAGGGCGTGAAGTTCGACCTGCGCCGGATGGGCTGGATCGGCAAGGCATCCACGGAGTCGCGCGTGGTCGTGGTGAAGAAGGGAAGCGTGCCGGCGACTATCGACGCGCTGCGCCCCAAGGGCGAGGCGGCCAAGGTCGCGGTCTCCGGCATCGGCTCTGCCGCCTATAACGACATGGCGCTGCTGCGCGCCGCGCTGCGCCTCAACGTCAGGCTGGTGCCCGGGTTCTCGGGCAACGAGGCGGAGATGAGCGTTCTGCGCGGAGAGGTCATCGGCACCATCGGCTCGCGCAGCTCGCTGGACGATTTCGTCGCCAACGGCCATGGCGTCTTCGTGCTCGAGATCGGCGGCCGGGCGCGGCCCGGGCTGCCCCAGGCGCGCGACCTCGTGCGCGACGATCGCGATCGTGCCCTGGTGGCGCTGATCGAGTCGCAGGGCGAACTGGGACGGTTGACCGCCGGGCCGCCCGGCATGCCGGCCGCCCGGCTGGCGGCGCTGCGCGCGGCGTACGGCAAGGCCGTGACCGACCCCGGGCTGGTGGCGGAAGCGAGGAAGCGCGGACTGCCGCTGGCACCGGCGGTGGGCGACGCGGTGGGCCGCATCGTCGACGACGCGCTCAACCAGCCGCCAGAGACCGTGGCGCTGGTCGCCTCGGTGATGAACGTCGAGGTGACGACCGTGACCGTTCGCACCGGGCTTCTTTCGGTCGGCGCCAGAGGCAGGACGGTCGAGTTCATGTCGGGCGACACGCGCATCACGTCGGCGGTATCGGGCTCGCGCACCAGGGTCCGCATCGGCGGCAAGGGGGCCGACCGGCGCAGGCTCAGGGCCGGCATGAATTGCACCATCGAATTCCGGCCCGGCGGCGAGAACGAATCCCGCGCCATCGACTGCAAGGCGACGGGGGGATGATCCCGCCGACGGCCGCGGCCGCCGGCTGACCGGGTTCGGCCGCGATGGATGTCGACACCGTCCTTTCCGCCCTTGCCGCGCTGGCCGGCTCGCCGCGGCTGATGGGGCTGTTGCTGCTGGCGATTCCCATCGGCATGTTCTTCGGCGCCGTTCCCGGGCTCGGCGGCAAGATCGGCGTGGTGCTGCTGATTCCGTTCGTGTTCGGCATGGACCCCGTCGCCGGCTCCGTGTTCCTGCTCGCCATGCACGCGGTCGTTCACACCGGCGGTTCCATCCCCAGCATCCTGTTCGGCGTGCCCGGCACCGGGCCCGACGCCGCCACCGTCATCGACGGGTTTCCCATGGCGCAGCAGGGCCGGGCGGGGCGGGCGCTGGGGGCGAGCCTCGGGGCGTCGGGGCTGGGCGGCGTGGTCGGTGCCCTGTTCCTGGCGCTGATGCTGCCGGTGCTGGGGCCGGTGGTGCTGTCGTTCAGCCCGGCGGAATTCTTCCTGCTGGCGATCCTCGGCATCACCTTCATCGCCACGCTGAGCGGCGACAGCCTGATCAAGGGCGTGTCGGTCGGGCTGCTCGGGCTGATGCTGGCCTTCGTCGGCGCCGATCCGCAGACGGGCATCGACCGCTACACCTTCGACCTGCTCTTCCTGTCGGACGGGATCGACGTGATCACTGCCGTGCTGGCGTTTTTCGCGGTGCCGGAGATGATCGCGCTGGGCGTGCGCGGCGGCGCCATCTCGATGGTCGGGCGCCAGGCGGCGCGCTACAGCTTCCGCGAGGTGGTCGACGGCATGGTGGACGTGTTCCGCCACTGGGGACTGTCGCTGCGTACGTCGGTGATCGGCGCTGTGGTCGGCATGATCCCCGGGCTCGGCGGCGATGCGGCGTCGTGGATCTGCTATGGCCACGCCGTGCAGTCGTCGAAGACCCCGGAACGCTTCGGCAAGGGCGCGGTCGAGGGCGTCATCGCGCCGGAGACCGCCAACAACTCGAAGGAAGGCGGCTCGCTGCTGCCGACCCTGTTCTTCGGCGTGCCGGGAAGCTTGGGCATGGCGATCCTTCTCGGCGCGTTCGTCATGCTGGGCGTCAAGCCGGGGCCCACCCTGATGCTTACCGGTCTCGATATGGTGTGGATCTTCATCTGGACGCTGGTGCTGGCCAACGTGATCGCGGTGGCGATCTTTCTTCTCTGCGCACCGTGGTTCGGGCTGCTGTCCTTCGTGCGCGGCGGGCTGCTGATCCCGTTCGTGCTGCTGCTCGCCATGCTGGGCAGCTATCTCGGCCACGGCGCGTGGGAGAACCTGGTGCTTCTGGCCGGGCTCGGCACGCTGGGCTATTTCCTGCGCCGCTACGGCTGGCCGCGCCCGCCCTTCGTGATCGGCCTCGTGCTCGGTCCCATAGCCGAGAATTCCCTGCACAAGGCGCTGGCCATCTGGGGGCCGACGTTTTTCCTGCGACCGCTGTCGCTGCTGTTCATCGCCCTGATCGTCGCCAGCGTGGCCTTCTATGTGGTGCGCGGCCGGCGCACGAAGCGGAGTCTGCTTTATGACTTTTGACGGGCGCACCGCGACCAGCGCGGCCATGGTGGCGCTGTTCGGCGCCATGGTGATCGCCGCGCTCGGTTTCCCGCCGGAAGGGCGGCTGCTGCCGTGGGTCGTGGGCATCCCCGGGCTGGTGCTGACGGCGGCGCAGCTCGTCGTCGACGCGGCGGCAAGGCGGCGCACGGTGCCGGCCGCAGGGGCGGAAGAAGGCGGGGCACCGCCGGCGGCCCGGCGCGACGTCGCCATGTTCGGCTGGCTGTTCGGGTTTTTCGCGGCGCTGCTCGCGCTGGGATTCCTGATCGGCGGACCGCTGGCGCTCGGCGCCTGGCTGCGCTTCGCCGCGAGGGAGCGCTGGACGGTCGCCCTGCTCGGCGCCGCGGCCGGGTGGGCGGTACTCTACGGCGCGTTCGAGAGACTGCTGGACCTGGCGCTGTTCGAAGGGTTTCTGCCGCGCTGGCTGATGGGCTGAGCGCGGCGGATCGGGCCCGCCATCCGCTAATATCGGCCGTCTTCCTCGGCCACCACGCGGCCGAGATGGGTCAGCTTGCAGACGATCCAGTCGGGCTTGAGCGGGTTGCTGAACCAGGGCTCCGCCCAGCCGCGCTCGATGCAGCTCCGCACGGTGCGCTCGGACACGCGCCGGCCGTCGCCGTCGAAGAGCGGCAGCTTGCCGCCCGGCTGGTCGAGCCCGCCGCGCAGCCAGCGCCGCTGCACCGCGGTCGGGTGAACGCCCGCCCGCTCCACGGGTATCCGAATTTCCGACTTGGCCACCATGACGCTCCCCGTTTATTCGTTGGTTGAGTTTGGCTGGCCTGAGCCTGCAAAAAGACTACCCTGGCAGGGAAGAGGCGGCAATGCGCTTGTGGTTGCCGCCGGCCCGCCGGTGGGGAGGGGATATGGAATACTGCCTGGTCTACATGACCGCCGGAACGGCGGAAGAGGCACGGCGTATCGGCGCGGCGCTGGTGGACGAGGGGCTCGCCGCCTGCGCCAACGTGATCGACGGCATGACATCCATCTATCGCTGGGAAGGCGAGGTACGCAACGACAACGAGGCGGTGCTGATCGCCAAGACCCGGCGCGCGCTGGTCGAGCGCCTGACCGAGCGGGTGAAGGCGCTGCACAGCTACAGTTGCCCTTGCGTGGTAGCGCTTCCGGTGCTCGGCGGAAACCCGGCCTTCTTCGACTGGATTGGAATGGAAACGAACTCTAAATAACTCTATTTCAATAAGATAAAGTAATTTATTGAAGTTATTGAAGAGGATGAAGATGAGCCTGAAGATCGACTCCCTTGACCACCTGGTGCTGACGGTGCGCGATCCCGGCGCCACCTGCGATTTCTATGCCCGGGTGATGGGCTGCGCCGTGGTCCGCTTCGGCGAGGGGCGCACCGCGCTGAACTTCGGACGGCAGAAAATCAACCTGCATGAGGCCGGCCGCGAGCTGGCGTTGCGGGCGGAGCGGCCGACCCCCGGCTCGGGCGACATGTGCTTCCTGACCGTCACCCCGATGGACGAGGTACTGCGCCATCTCGACGCCTGCGGCGTGGCGGTGATCGAGCGGCCGGTGACGCGGGCCGGCGCCACCGGCGAGATCCTGTCGGTCTATTTCCGCGACCCGGACCGGAACCTGATCGAGGTGTCGAACGTGGTCGCGTAATACCCTATCCGGTCAGCGGGAACCGGCCAGAATCTCCTGCTCGGCGGCGGAAAAGCCCACCAGCACCCGGTCGCCGAGATCGAACACCGGCCTCCTGATCAGCGCCGGGTAAGCGAGCATCAGCCGTTGCGCACGCACCGCGTCAACGTCCTCGCGCTCCGCCGCGTCGAGCCCCCGCCAGGTGGTGCCGCGGCGGTTGAGCAGGGCCTCCCAGCCCAGCGCCGCGATCCAGCGGGCCAGCGTCCCCGCCTCCAGCCCGTCGGCGCGCAGGTCATGGAAGCGGTGGGAAATATCGTTCTGGTCCAGCCAGTTGCGTGCCTTGCGGCAGGTGTCGCAGTTCTTCAGCCCGTACATCGCGATCATCGCCTGCCTGCCTCCCCTGTGCCGGATCCACGAAAAGCCTTGAAGCCGGCCGGCGCGCCTGTCAACGGTGCAGAGCGGGCACCCGGCGGCCACGGCGACATCGAATCTCCACATTTCGCCGCCAGTTTCTCGCGTTTGCGCGCGCACCACATATAGCCTTCCATGAGTTCGACGACAGAGCCCCCGGACGACAGCCTTCCGCCATCCGTTCCGCGCCGGCGGCGCCGCGGGCTGCGCTGGCTGGTCGCCGCGGCCGCGGTGCTGGCGCTGGCGGCGGCGGTACGCCTCGCCTTGCCGTATGCCGTCGGCTACGGGGTGGAGCGCTGGCTGACGGCCGCGGGCGCGCGCGAGGTGGCGGTGCGCGATGTGACGCTGGGGCTGTGGTCGGTGCGCGTGGCGCTGGCCGACGTGCGCGCCCGCGGCGACCGCGGCGAAGGCTTCGCCTTTTCCCGGGTCGAGGCGTCCATCGACCTGCCCGCGCTGTTCGACCGTCATGTGCTACTGAACGAGCTGGCGCTCGACGGGGTCGACGTGATGGCGGTGCGCGACGGGCGCGGCGTCTGGCGCATCGGCGGATTCTCCCGCGGCACGGCGGAGGGCACGCCGGAGGGCGAGGCCGGTGCCGGCGGCTGGTCGTTCGGCGTGCGCGCGCTGGAGCTGCGCCGGGCGCGCATCCGCTGGCAGGGCTGGGGCATCGCTGACACGCTGGCGGTGGAGCGGCTGCGTCTCGCCAACGTCATTGCCTGGGACCCGGCCGGCCCGCTCACCCTTGAAGCCGACCTGGGGCTGCGCACCGGATCGCTGGCGGCCAGGGGTTCGCTGCGGCCGTTCGGCGCCGGTCGCACCGCGCGCATCGAGATCGACGCCGCGGCCCTGCCGCTGGCTGTTGCGGCGCCGGCCCTGCGCGAGTTGGGTGTGGAGCGGCTGGCGGGCTCGGCGCGGCTGCGTGCGACGCTGACCGCCGCGGAACGCGAGGGCGGCCTGCACATCGGGCTGACCGGCGAGGCGGCGCTCGACGACGCCTCGGCACGGGCCGGTGGCGCCGGCATCGGCATCAGCGGGTTGCGCTGGCAGGGTTCGGCGACCGTGGCCGTCGGTCCGGCGCTGAACGCGGCCATCGACGGCACGCTGTCGCTCGCCCGGCTCGATCTGCGTTCCGGCTCGACGGTGCTGGCGGCGAAGGATGTGGGCTGGACCGCGGCGTGGCGCGTCGGGCCCGCCGCCGGCGCCCGCGCCCTCGAGGCGACGGGTACCGGAACCGCCACCGGCGGCGCGCTGTCGCTGACGGACGGGGCCGCCGCGGCGCTGCGCTACGACACCCTTCGCTGGGAGGGGCGCACCGGGTTGCGCATCGATCCCGGCCGCACGGTTTACGCCGATGCGGACGGCACGCTGGCGCTCGGCCGGCTGCGCGGCGAGGGCGGCGGGCTGGCGCTTGCGGGCGACAGCGTCGCCTGGCGGGGCAGGGTGTCCGCCTCGCGCGCCGGACCGCAGAACGAGGCGGCGCTGCTGCTGCATGGCGCGGTCTCCGCCGCCGGGCTCGCGCTGCGCGATTCCGTGCGCGGCCTCGACGGCGAAGCGGCGTCGGCGGAATGGGAAGGCTCGGGCGAATTCGAGAGCTGGGACGGCGCGCCGGAACTTTTCGGCAGCGTGGTCGGTCGCGTCGCATTGCGCGGCGTGCGGCTCGACGACAGCGTCCGCGGGATCGGCCTCGGCGCGGCGGAGCGCGTCGCCGCATCGGGGCTGTTCGCCAGCCTGCGCGGCGACGTGCTCGTGCGCGATCTGGAACTGGACCAGCCGCGGCTGCTGGGGCGGGCCGGCGGCGACGGCACCACGGCGCCCGTGGTCGCGGCGCGCGTGCTCTATGCCGACGGGGTCGGCGTCACGACCGGGGGCATCGAGGTCGGCGAGGTCGGCCTCGACGACGCGCGGGTGACGCTGGTCCGCGACCGCGGCGGCCGTTTCGCCGGCATCGCGCCGTTGCCCGGTGCGGGCGAGGGCGGCGGTGGCGCAGCGGACGGCGAGGCCCCCGCCATCGCCGCCGTCGGTCCGGTGCGCATCGGCGGCAAGAGCCGCCTGACGTTCGAGGACCGTTCCCTGGATCCGCCGTTCCGCGCCGTGGCGGAGCCGTTCTCGCTCACCGTCGGTCCGGTGCAGGCGGGCGCGCCGGCCGCCGACACCGCGGTCGCCTTCGACGCCACGCTGCGCCCGCACACCCGGGTGACCCTCGCCGGAACCGTCCGGCCGCTGGCGGCGCGGCTGACCCTGGATCTCAGGGGAAAGATCGACGCTCTCGACCTCGCGCCCCTGTCGCGCTACGCCGAAAGCCATCTGGGCTATGCGCTGAAGACCGGGCAGCTCGACGGCGAGGCCAGTCTGCGCGTGAACCGGGGCCGGCTGAGCGGCAGCGGGACGCTCGACGTGCGCCGGCTCGACGTCGTGCTGTTCGACGGCGCCCGATCGAAACCGCTGCGCGACGCGCTGCCGGTATCTCTCGAGACGGCGCTCGCCCTGCTGCGCGACGACGCCAACCGGATCCGCGTCACCGTGCCGGTCGGCGGCGACATGGACGATCCGACGTTCGACCCCGGCGATGCGGTGAACCAGGCCATCGGCAGCGCCATTGCCGACACCATGACCACGACGCTGAAGGTGCTGTTCCCGGTCGGCGCGCTGGCCGCTGCGGTGATCGGCGAGGCGACGGCCGACCGGGCGCTGCGCTTCAGCCCGCTCGGCTTCGCCCCCGGCGCGGCGATCCTGGGCGGCGACGCCACGACCTACCTGGACCAGCTCGCCCGGCTGCTTGCCGAGCGGCCCGGCGTGCGCGTCAGCCTGTGTGGCGCGGCGACCGAGGCGGACCGGCGCACGCTCGCCGCGGACGAGCGGGAACGGCTGAGGGAGTCTGCGCGCAAGGACGGCGCGGCGACGGCGGCGTTGCCCCCCGTCACCATCGGCCCCGTCACCATCGGCGATGACGCGCTGATGCGCCTCGCCGGCGAGCGCTCGGCGGCGGCGCTGCGCTATCTGGTGCGGCAGAAGGGGATCGCGTCGAAGCGCCTGCCGCGCTGCCGCCCGTCCATCGACAGGGCCGACGGCGCGCGTCCGCGTCTCGACGTGATTCTGTAGGCCGTCCCGTTCAGGCCGGCGCTGGCCCGCGCACGGTTTCGCCGAGGCGGCGGTACTCGATCGCCGGGCAGCGGTCCATGATGGCGATGAGCCCGGCCGCGGCGGCGCGCTTCGCCGCCGCGTCGTCGATCACGCCGAGCTGCATCCACACCACCTTCGCACCGATACGGATGGCGGCGTCCACCGCCTCACCGGCCTGGTCGGAGCGGCGGAAAATGTCCACCATGTCGACCGGCTCGGGCACATCGGCGAGGTCGGCCAGAACCGTCTCGCCATGGATGGTCTCCCCGGCGCAGACCGGATTGACCGGGTAGACCCTGTGGCCCTTCGACTGCAGGAAGCGCATGACGCCGAAGCTGGGCCGGTCGGGACGCGGGCTCGCCCCCACCATGGCGACGACGCGGCTTGCGTTCAGCGCGTCGCGGATCAGGTCGTCGGGATAGTCGGGCATGGGCGTCAGCCGGGCGTTGCGCCGGCGCTGCCGGTCCGGCCGTGCCCCGCCTTCATCAGCTTGCCGAGATAGTGCTCGGCGAAGGTGACCGGCGGATATTTCGCCCCGTCGCCCTCGCAGCCGGGGATGCAGCGGATGTCCGCATCGAGGTCGGGCATGTGGAAGAACACCAGCGAGATGCGGTCGCTGCCGCGCGCTTCCGGCGGCGGGTTGCCGACCCGGTGCAGGGTCGACTTCCAGCGGTCGTTGGTCCAGCGCGCCATGGCGTCGGAGATGTTGCACACGAACCCGCCCTCGGGCCGCGCGATTTCCACCCACGCGTCGCCGTTGAGTGGCTTGATCTGCAATCCGCCCGGCACGTTGTCGCCGCGCACGAAGGTCACCGCGCCGTAATCGGTGTGCGCGCCGGCGCGAAGCTGCAGGTCTTCCGGCGCGCCCGTCTGCGCCGGATAGCGGATGACGCGCCCGGTGCTGCACGGGGCGCGGAACTTGTCGAGGAAGTAGGATTCGTCCAGCCCCAGCGCCAGCGCCATCAGCCGCGTCAGCCGGTCGCCGAGGCCGAGCATGGCGGCGAAGTAATCCGCCATCGTATCGCGGAAGCCCTCGGGCCGGTCGGGCCATATGTTGCGCGCGCGCAGCGCCCTGATGCGGTCGGTGGTGGTGTAGGCGTCCTCGCTGGCGTCCTCCGGACCGAAGGCGAAGGCCTCCTGCAGGTCGGGCGGCGCCGCGGTACCGAGCGTGTAGGACAGCGACCGGTCCTTGAACGGGAACCAGCCGCGGCTCACTTTCACCGGCGGCCGCGCCACCAGCCGTTTTTCCGCCTCGGGCAGGGCGAAGAATTCGGCCGCCATGGCGCGGGTGCGCTCGATCAGCGCCTCGGGCACGCCGTGGCCGACGATGGTGAAGAACCCGGTCTCGCGGCACGCCTCGTCGATGGCGCGCGCGACGGTGCGCCGGCCCGCGGGCGTGACGGCAGGGGAGAGATCGATGACGGGAACGGTGACCATGGCACAACGCTATCTCCAACACCGGAGGGCAGGCAAGTGGCGGTTTCCGACCGCACCGGAGTTGACAACGGGGCGGATGTTGGTGTAAATACCAACATGGCGGCGCGGCTTCCGCTTCGTGAAAAGCGGGTGGTGGACGAGGGTCGCTTTGCCGATATCGCGATCTGGCAGTTGACCGATCCTGTTCCGGCGAGCGGGCACTGTTTCAAATATCGGCTTGCGTTCGTGGTCGAGGAGGTTTGTGTCCTGCGGTTCGATAACGAAGCGGGAAAGGGCGACCACAAACACATCGGGAAGAAGGAAATGCCCTATGCGTTCACGACAGTGGAGCAGCTTGTGACCGGTTTCTGGGACGCGATCGGGGCGTGGAGCCAGCGATGACGACGGTGACGATCGGTATCTCCTCGGTGGAGGACACGAAGAAGCGGATGGTCGGCGCCTTCCAGGGCGAGGCGCAGGGCGCCTTCATCAGCTTCGCCACGCCCGAACTTCTGTGGAAGGCGATCACGCCGAAGCGGTGGGAAATACTGCGCACGATGACCGGCGCCGGTCCGCTCGCCATTCGCGAGGTCGCACGCCGGGTCGAGCGCGACGTGAAGTCGGTTCACGGCGACGTTCAGGCACTGCTCAAGGCCGGCGTGCTCGACCGCACGGCGAACGGACGGATCGTCTTTCCTTACGACGAGGTCCACGTCGATTTCGTGCTGCGGGCGGCGTGAGGAATTCGGGAAATCCTACTCCGGAAACCTCACGCTGACGCTGTTTCGGTGCTGCGACGCCGATCCCGGCGCCGGGTATGAATCGGTGCGACTAACTGAACCGCGCCGGGTTCGCCGGAGGCTCCAACTCTTGAGAGGATGGAGCGACGGAGAAGCAAGTTACCCGGATGAGGTTTTCGCCTGAAGGGCGCGCGCGGGCCGTGCGGATGGTGCTGGATCACGAGGTACAGGCATGGCAGCGGTAAAATAGTACCGCAATCTAAGTCATTGTTGTGAAATGCTTTATTGTTGTTGACACGCCTATTTTTCCTGCCATACTCCGCGCCCTTCGGAGGGGCCGCGGCCCCTCGAACCAGTTCGGAACAGCGACAATGAAAACCTACAACGCCAAGCCGAGCGAGGTGACGCCCACCTGGTACCTGGTGGACGCCGAGGACGTGGTTCTCGGCCGGCTCGCCTCGATCGTCGCCACGGTGCTGCGCGGCAAGCACAAGCCGACCTTCACCCCGCATATCGATACCGGCCATTATGTCGTCGTGGTCAACGCCGAGAAGGTGCGGCTGACCGGGCGCAAGCGCGAGAACAAGGTCTACCACCGCCACACCGGCTATCCCGGCGGCATCAAGTCCGTCACCGCGGCCAAGGTGCTGGACGGCGCGCACCCGGAGCGGGTGATCCAGAAGGCGGTGGAGCGCATGCTGCCCAGGGGGCCGCTCGGGCGGGCGCAACTCGGCAAGCTCAAGATCTATGCCGGCGCGGCCCACCCGCACGAGGCGCAGGCGCCGCAGTCCCTGGACGTCGCGGCAATGAACCCGAAGAACAAGAGGATCGCATGACCATGGCAGAGGAAACCGGGGGCGCCACCCTCGCCGACGTGATGCCGGCCCAGGCGGGCGGCACCGTGCCTGTGGTGGCCGCTGCGCCCGTGCGCGAGCGCAAGGTGGATGCGCAGGGCCGTTCCTACGCCACCGGCAAGCGCAAGAACGCGGTGGCCCGCGTCTGGATCAAGCCGGGCTCCGGCAAGATCACGGTCAACGGCCGCGAAGGCAGCGCCTATTTCGTGCGTCCGACGCACCAGATGCTGATCGGCCAGCCGTTCCACGCCGCCGATCGCAAGGACCAGTACGACGTCTGGTGCACGGTGAAGGGCGGCGGGCCGTCCGGCCAGGCCGGCGCCGTGCGGCACGGTATTTCCAAGGCGCTGACCCTGCACGATCCGTCGGTGCGGCCGGCCCTGAAGAAGGGCGGGTTCCTGACCCGCGATCCGCGCGTCGTCGAGCGCAAGAAGTACGGCAAGCCCAAGGCCCGCCGAAGCTTCCAGTTCTCGAAACGCTAGGGACCGCTTTCCCGTTTGCAGATGCGGAGGGCGTCCCGGCACGGGACGCCCTTCGTGTTTTTGCACAACGCATCTGGAGCGGATTGACTTTGGAGCGCTTTGACAAGGTACCCCGTTATGACCAGCACGGCAAACAGCGTGAACGCGGCGATCCTCGGGGCCAGCGGCTATACCGGGGCCGAGCTGGTGCGCCTGCTCGCTCATCATCCGTCGGTGGAGATGCGCCTGCTCACCGCCGACCGCGCCGCCGGTAGGACCATGGCCGAGGTTTTCCCTCACCTGGGCCATGTGTCCCTGCCGCCGCTGGTGAAGATCGAGGACGCCGATTTCTCCGACATCGACGTGGCGTTCTGCGGCCTGCCGCACGGCACCACCCACGAGGTGGCGGCGGCGCTGCCCGAGCGGGTGCGCATCGTCGACCTGTCGCCGGATTTCCGGCTGTTCGACGTTCCCACCTATGAAAAGTGGTACGGCGCGCACAAGGCCCCGGCGCTGCAGGGCGGCGCCGTCTACGGGTTGACCGAACTGGCGCGCGCGGCGGTGGCGAAGGCACGGCTGATCGCCAATCCGGGCTGCTATCCCACCTCGTCGATCCTGCCGCTGGTGCCGCTGATCGAGGCCGGCCAGGTGGAGGAGGAGGGGATCATCATCGATTCCAAGTCGGGCGTGTCCGGCGCCGGGCGCGCGGCGAAGGAGGCCAGTCTCTACGGCGAGGTGGCCGAGGGCATCCATGCCTACGGCGTCGCCAGCCACCGCCACGCGCCGGAGATCGAGCAGGAGCTGAGCCGCGCCGCCGGCCGGTCCGTCCTGGTGACCTTCACCCCGCACCTGATGCCCATGAGCCGCGGCATCCTGTCCACCATCTACGTGCGGCTCAGGGGCGGAGCGGATGCCGACGCGCTGCGCAGGACGCTCGCCGGGCGCTATGCCGGCGAGCCGTTCGTGCGCGTGGTGCCCGAGGGCGTGCTGCCGGCGACGCGGCACGTGCGCGGATCCAACTTCTGCCTGATCGGGGTGTTCCGCGACCGGCTGCCCGGCCGCGCCATCGTTATCTCGGTGATCGACAACCTGGTGAAGGGCGCGTCGGGCCAGGCGGTGCAGAACATGAACGTGCAGTTCGGCCTGCCGGAGACGGCGGCGCTGACGCAGGAGCCGCTGTTTCCATGAGCGAGGACCGGCCAATGCGATATCCCCCGACGCCGGAGGCGCGCCCGGTCATCCTGCCTTACGAGGACAAGGTGCCGCTGATCGCCGACGACGCCTTCATCGCGCCGGGCGCCGTGGTGGTGGGCGACGTGGCGATCGGCAGCCAGACCAGCGTGTGGTTCGGCTGCATCATCCGCGGCGACGAGCGCGACATTCGCATCGGGGAGCGCACCAACCTGCAGGACGGCACCATCGTCCACGTGCACAGCCGCAAGCGCGGCACGTTCATCGGCAACGACGTCACCGTGGGCCACATGGTGCTGCTGCATGCCTGCACGCTGGAGGACGGCGCCTATGTGGGCATGGGCGCCCAGGTGCTGGACGAGGCCGTGGTGGAATCGGGCGCCATGCTGGCGGCCGGGGCCCTGCTGACGCCGAAGAAACGGGTGCCGTCGGGCGAGCTGTGGGCCGGCCGCCCGGCGCGCTTCATGCGCCGCATCGGCGAAGAAGAGCGCGTCCAGCTTGCCCGCACCGCGGTGGGCTATGCCGCGCGGGCGGCGGGCTATCTGGCCCGGCTCGATGCGTCGAGGCGCGGATGCGGTTGATCCGGTTGCGCGCGTTCACGTATTATTCCGGGCACTTACCGCCGTCGCACGTGCCCGGCCGGGGCGCGGGGGGACGCGCGTCCTTGGACCATACGGACCCCTGTAACTGCAGAAAGCGGCAAGGCCGGCAATGAAAATAATTCAGGGAAAGGCCGAACGGCGCGACGCCGGACGCAGGGTCTGTCGGGCAGCGGCGTTCGCCGCCGTCTTCGTGACGCTTGCCGGCTGCTCGTCGGTGCCCGACGCGGTGAACCCGGTGGAATGGTACCGCGGCGCCACGGGCTGGTTCAGCGACGACGACAAGGCGAAGCAGACGGCGGCGAAGGCGGACCGGAAGCCGGTGCCCGGCGCGGACAAGCCGTTCCCCGCGCTGTCCAGCGTGCCCGAGGCGCCGAAGCAGGTCTCTACCGAGGCGGAGCGCAAGCAGGCGGTGCGCAGCCTCGCCGCCGATCGCGAAACGGCGCGCTACACGGACGAACAGATCCGCCGCCAGACCGACAACCTGGCCGCGGCGCCGAGCCGTCCCGTTCCGCCGCCGCCGTCCGTATCGGCGCCGCCCGCGCCGGTTTCCGCGCCGCCGGTTGCGCCGGCGCCGCGGGTGGCCGGATCCCCTGCGTCGCGCCCCGCGGCGTCCGTGCCGGCGCCCTCGATCCCCTCGGCGCCGCCGCCGCCACCGCCGGCGATGACGTCGCAGATGGCGAGGTCGGCGCCGCCTCCTCCCGCACCGGCGCCGCCGGTCGCCGCTCCGGCGCCTGCGGCCGGCGTCCTGCCGCCGCCGGTGCCGCGGTCCGCCCGCAATGCGCCGGACATGCCGCTGGTCTTCGGCCCGCCGCCCGCCGACATCGCCATTGCGCAGGGCGGCGGTGCGGCGCCGTCGCCGTCGCCCCGCTACAACCGCACGCCGAGCCGGGCGCCCACCCGCGCACGGCCGGCGCGGCCGATTCCGCCGCGGATCGTCCAGCCCCAGGTGGCGCAGAGCTACGCGCCCACCTCCCGCTATGCGCCGCGTTTCCCCTCCGGGGTGCCGTTCGTGGCCGAGGGCGGCGCCGCTGCCGGGGCCGGGGCCGGGACTCCGGTGGGAACGGTGTATTTCGCCAGCGGGTCGTCCAGGGTCGGCGCGGACGACAGGGCGGCAATTCGTCGCGTCGTCGCCGCGTTCAAGCAGCGCGGCGGCAGCCTGCTGGTGGTGGGCCATGCCAGCAGCCGGACCCGCGATCTCGATCCGGTGCGCCACGAAATGGCCAATTTCGCGATTTCCCTTGACCGCGCGAACGCCGTGGCGCGAGAAATCGTCCGCCTCGGCGTCGATCCGTCCCTGGTGCGGGTAAGCGCGGTATCCGACACCCAGCCGGTCTATTATGAAGTCATGCCGTCCGGCGAGGCCGGCAACCGCCGCGTGGAAATTCTGATCGAGAACTAGGGGCCGAACAGGACGGGCCCGCCGTCCGCCACCACGTCATTACCGGTGCAAGTCATGGAACAGGAATTCCATCGCATTAAGCGTCTGCCGCCCTACGTCTTTGCCGAGGTGAACGCCATGAAGGCGAAGGCGCGCGCCGCCGGCGAGGACGTCATCGACTTCGGCATGGGCAATCCCGACATGCCGTCGCCGCCCCACGTGGTGGAGAAACTGATCGAGGCGGTGAAGAACCCGCGCGCCCATCGCTACTCGGTGTCGCGTGGCATCGCCGGGCTGCGCCGCGCCAACGCCGCCTACTATGCGCGCCGTTTCGGCGTCGAGGTCGACCCCGAGCACGAGACCATCGTCACGCTCGGCTCCAAGGAAGGGTTCGCCAACCTGGCCATGGCCATCACCAGCCCGGGCGACATCGCCTTGGTTCCCAACCCGTCCTATCCCATCCATGCCTATGGCTTCATCATCGCCGGCGGGGCGCTGCGCCACATGCCGGTCGGCCCCGGCGTCGACCTGATGGCTGAGCTGAGCCGCGCGGTGAAGCACAGCGTGCCGACGCCGCTGGCGCTGGTGCTCAACTTCCCGTCCAACCCGACGGCGCAGGTGGTGGACCTGGATTTCTATGCCGAGGTGGTGGATTTCTGTCGCAAGCACGGTATCTGGATCCTGTCCGATCTCGCCTATGCCGAAACCTATTTCGACTGCCCGCCGCCGCCGTCGATCCTGCAGATCCCCGGCGCCAGCGACATCGCGGTGGAGTTCACCTCGCTGAGCAAGACCTACGCCATGCCGGGCTGGCGTATCGGGTTCGCCACCGGCAACCGCACGCTGATCGGAGCGCTGGCGCGCATCAAGTCGTATCTCGACTACGGCGCGTTCACGCCCATCCAGGTGGCGGCCACCGCGGCGCTCAACGGGCCGCAGGACTGCATCGACGAGATCCGCGGCGTCTACCGCCGCCGTCGCGACGTGCTGGTGGAAAGCTTCGGCCGTGCCGGCTGGGACATCCCCCCGCCGCAGGCCACCATGTTCGCCTGGGCGCCGATCCCCCAGCGCTTCCGCAATCTGGGCTCGCTGGAGTTTTCCAAGCTGATCCTGCAGGAAGCCAGGGTGGCGGTGTCGCCGGGGCTCGGCTTCGGCGAGTACGGCGAAGGCTACGTGCGCATCGCGCTGGTGGAGAACCGCCACCGCATCAACCAGGCGGCGCGCAACATCAGGCGGTTCCTGTCGTCGGACAGTCCCGCGCTGGAGGCCGCCGGGCGGCGCGTGGTCGCCCGTTGAACCGACCGCTGAAGATCGCTGTCGCCGGTCTCGGTACGGTCGGGGCCGGGCTTCTCCGGCTTTTGTCCGACAACGGCGGGCTGGTGGAGCGGCGCTGCGGCCGTCCGGTTGTGGTCAGCGCCGTCTCGGCGCGCGATCACGGCCGCGATCGCGGCGTCGATACCGGCGCCGCGCAATGGTTCGACGATGCCGTCGCCATGGCGCGCGAGGCCGACGCCGATGTGGTGGTGGAACTGATCGGCGGCTCGGACGGAATCGCCAGATCGGTGTGCGAGACGGCCATAGCCGCCGGCCGCCACGTGGTCACCGCCAACAAGGCGCTGCTGGCGCACCACGGAACCGCGCTGGCCGTGGCGGCGGAGGCGGCGAACGTGACCATCGGCTACGAGGCGGCGGTCGCCGGCGGCATTCCCGTCGTCAAGGCGCTGCGCGAGGGACTGGCCGGCAACCGGGTGGGGTCGCTCTACGGCATCCTCAACGGGACCTGCAACTACATCCTCACCCAGATGCGCGAGACCGGGCGCGAGTTCGACGACGTTCTCGCCGAGGCGCAGCGGCTCGGCTACGCCGAGGCCGATCCCGGCTTCGACGTGGACGGCATCGACGCGGCGCACAAGCTCTCCATCCTCACCAGCGTCGCCTTCGGCTGCGAGGTGAACTTCGCGGAAGTCCACGTGGAGGGCATCCGCCACGTCTCGGCGCAGGACATCCGCTTCGCCGACGAACTGGGCTACCGCATCAAGCTGCTGGCGATCGCGCGGCTGACCGGGTACGGGCTGGAGCAGCGGGTGCATCCGTGCATGGTGGCGCTGGATTCGCCCATCGCGCATGTGGACGGGGTCTTCAACGCCATCGTCGCCCAGGGCGATTTCGTCGGCAGCACGGTGTATGAAGGCCGCGGCGCCGGAGCCGGGCCCACCGCCTCGGCGGTTGCGGCCGACATCGTCGATATCGCGCGCGGCACCCGCATCCCGACCTTTGCGGTGCCCGCGGCGGCGCTGCAGCGCCTGCCCACCGCGCCGATGGACCGCCATGTCGGGGCCTATTACATTCGGCTGATGGTGGTGGACCGGCCCGGCGTGTTCGCCGACGTGGCCGCGGCGCTGCGCGACGCGAAGGTGTCCATGGAAGCGATCCTGCAGCGCACCCGCTCGCCCGGCGAGCCCGTGCCCGTGGTGATGACCACCCACGATGCGCGCGAGTCCGCCATGCGCGAGGCGCTTCGGCGAATCCAGGCGCTCGATACGGTGACCGAGACGCCCGCCGTGATACGAATCGAACCGCTCGCCAGGTAACGGGAAGAAAAGGGGAGAAGACGCTCATGTCCGGGTCGCTGAAAATGGACCGCAACCTCGCGCTCGAGGCGGTGAGGGTTACCGAAGCTGCGGCGCTGGCCGCCTCGCGGCTGATGGGGCGCGGCGACGAGAAGGCCGCCGACCAGGTGGCGGTGGACGCCATGCGTTCCGCGCTCAACAGCCTGACCATCCGCGGCACGGTGGTGATCGGCGAGGGCGAGCGCGACGAGGCGCCCATGCTCTTTATCGGCGAGAAGGTGGGCAACGGCGACGGGCCCGAGATCGACATTGCGCTGGACCCGCTGGAAGGCACCACCATCACCGCCAAGGGGCTGACCAACGCGCTGGCCGTGATCGCCATGGCCGAGCACGGAGGGTTCCTCTATTCGCCCGATGTCTACATGGACAAGATCGCCGTCGGCGGCGGCCTGCCCGAGGGCGTCGTCGATCTCGACCAGGCGCCGGCCGACAATCTGAAGAGCCTCGCCAGGGCGAAGAAGCTGGACGTCTCCGACCTGGTGGTGTGCATCCTCGACCGGCCGCGCCACGAAGAGCTGATCGCCAGGGTGCGCGAGGCGGGCGCGCGCATTACCCTGATCTCGGACGGCGACATCAGCGGCGTCATCGCCACCTCGCAGGCGGAAAGCGGCATCGACATCTACATGGGGGCCGGCGGCGCGCCGGAAGGGGTTCTGGCCGCGTCGGCGCTGCGCTGCATCGGCGGGCAGATGCAGGGCCGGCTGGTCTTCCGCAACGACGACGAGCGCGCCCGCGCCCGGCGCTGCAACATCGCCGACCTCAACCGCAAGTACAATCTCATGGACCTGGCCCACGGCGACGTCATGTTCGCGGCCACCGGCGTCACCAACGGCAGCATGCTGCGCGGGGTGCGGCGGTTCAGCGGCGGCGCCGTCACCCATTCGATGGTGATGCGGTCGCGTTCCGGCACGGTGCGCTACATCGAGGCGTACCACAATTTCGAGCGCAAGACCGGGTTCGCCCCGCTGGACACGTAGGGCCATGATGGCGGTCGCCACCGCCGACCGCGCGGTCCTCGGCGTCGAGCGGTCGCTGACCGGCAAGCGCTGGCGGGCACGGCTCGACGACGACCGCGCCGCCGCCGTCCTCGCCCAGCGGCTGGACCTGCCCGAGATCGTCGCCCGCGTGCTGGCGGCGCGCGGGGTTTCCGCCGACGATGCCGAGGCGTTCCTCAATCCGACTCTGCGCGCGCTGCTGCCCGACCCGTCGCACCTCATCGACATGGACGCGGCGGTGGCGCGCATCGTGCGCGCCCTCACCACCGGCGAGACGATCGGCGTGCTGGGCGACTACGACGTGGACGGCGCCACCTCGGCGGCGCTGCTGGTCCGCTTCCTCGGCGCGCTCGGGCGCACCGTGCCGGTATGCATCCCCGACCGCATGACCGACGGCTACGGCCCCAACGCGCGGGCGCTGGCCGAGCTGACGGCGGCGGGTGCGACGCTGGTCATCACGGTGGACTGCGGCACCACCGCCTTCGGGCCGCTGGAGGGCGCCGTCGCCGCCGGGCTCGACGTGGTCGTGGTCGATCACCACGTGGCCGAGCCGCGCCTGCCGCGGGGGTGCCTGGTGGTCAACCCCAACCGCGCCGACGAGACGTCGCCGCACGGCCAGCTTGCCGCGGTGGGCGTCACCTTCCTGCTGGTGGTGGCGGTCAACCGGGCGCTGCGCCGGTCGTTCTGGTACGGCGAGGGCCATGCCGAGCCGGGGCTGATGGGCTGGCTCGACCTGGTGGCGCTGGGCACGGTGTGCGACGTGGTGCCGCTCACCGGCGTCAACCGGGCGCTGGTGGCGCAGGGGCTGCGGGTGATGGCCGAGCGCGCCAATCCGGGCATCGCGGCGCTGGCCGATGCGGCGCGCATCGACCGCCGGCTCGACGCCTGGCACGCCGGCTTCGCCCTCGGCCCGCGGGTCAATGCCGGCGGCCGGGTGGGGGAGGCGGGGCTCGGCGTGCGCCTGCTCGCCACCGACGACGCCGACGAGGCCCGCGCGCTGGCGGCGCGGCTCGACGGCTACAACCGCGAGCGCCAGGACATCGAGCGCGCGGTGCTCGACGCGGCGCTCGACCAGGCGGAGCGCCAGGCCGCCGACGGGGCGCGGCTGATCCTCGCCGCCGGCGAGGGCTGGCACGCCGGCGTCATCGGCATCGTCGCCGGGCGGCTGCGCGAGCGCTTCGACCGGCCCGCCTGCGTGGTGGCGCTGGAGGGCGGCGTGGGCAGGGGATCGGGGCGCTCGGTGCGCGGGGTGGCGCTCGGTCCGGCGGTGATCGCGGCGCGCCAGGCGGGGCTGGTGGAGAACGGCGGCGGCCACGCCATGGCGGCGGGGTTCACGGTGGCGGCGGCGCGGCTGGCGGCGCTGCACGATTTCCTCGGGCAGGAGGTGGACCGCCAGCTCGGCGGCACGCCGCCGGTGCCGAGCCTCGGGCTCGACGGGGCGCTGGACGTGGCGGCGGCGACGCCGGACCTGCTGGAGAGCCTCGAGCGGCTGGGGCCGTTCGGCGCCGGCAACGCGCGGCCGCGCTTCGCCGTGGCAAGTGCGCGCATCGTCAACGCGCGCATCGTCGGCGCCGACCATGTGAGCTGCATCCTGACCGGGGCGGACGGCGGCGGCCGGCTCAAGGCCATCGCCTTCCGCGCCGTGGGCTCGCCCCTCGGCCGGGCCCTGCTCGCGACCGCCGGGTCGTCGCTCCACTTCGCCGGCCAGCTCCGCCTCGACGCGTGGCAGGGGAGGTGCCAGGCCCAGCTCGTCATCGACGACGCCGCGCCGGCACGCTGAACCGGATCGCCGGGAACGGGGACCGGGCGTCGAATCCCGTGGCCGGGCGGACTTGCCGCCGTGTATGATCGGCGCCGGACGGCGAGGCACGGACAACAGGCGGACGGCACCGGTAGCGGCGGAAGGATGCGGCAGGACAAGGTCCGCAAGGGCGGCAACGGTGGCCGGCACGGCTGGTGGGAGAGGTTCAGACGCCTCGTCCGCTACCGGCTCGTCGTGCCCCTCAAGCGCGCCCATCACCATCCGCCCGAGCACACCGCGCGTGGCGTGATGGTGGGTCTGATGTGGGCGCTGACCCCCACCATCGGCATCCAGATGGGGCTGTGCCTGGTCACCTGGGTCATCGCCCGCCGGCTGCTGCGCTGGGATTTCAGCCTGATCGTCGCCTGCGCGTGGACGTGGACCACCAACGTGATCACCATGCTGCCGGTCTATTACGTGCTCTACGTCACCGGCCAGCTCATGCTCGGGCGGTTCGACGACCTCAGCGGCTATCGCGAGTTCCTCGACCTGTGGCACAGCAACGTCGGCGGCGAGGACGACGAGATGGCGCTGATGGACTATTTCGTCCAGCTCGCCGTCGGCTGGGGCCTGCCGCTGCTGGTGGGGTGCGTGCCGTGGTCGGCGCTCGGCGGCCGGCTCGGCTACGTCTGGAGCCTGCGCTTCGTCCGCCGCCACCGCGAGGCGCGCCACCGCCGCCGCCAGCAGCGCCATCACCCCGCCCGGCTGCACGGGGTGTGAGCCGCGCCGCCGTTTCACGCGTGTTTCACGTGAAACAATGGTCAGCAAGGCTGACCTTTACCGGCAAGTATCTGAACAGAGAGGATTTTTCGCGAAGACCCGCCCGCGCCGGGGGAGCGCCGTCGCCGTCGGGCGATATAGCTGACGCAAGTACGCGCGGCGTATTCCGGCTTCCGTAAAGGCGGTCGTCGGCGCGGTCACGGCGGCGCCGGCCGCGCCGCTTCCTCGTAGTACGACAGATCCACATAGGCCTCGGGCGGCCCCAGCGGCCGCGCCGGCGTGGCGTAGCGGGCGCGCAGGGACAAGCACCGTGCGGGTGCCCGGCAGGCTGACCGGCAGGCCGCGCCGCAGCACCGAGCCGGGCGAGAGCAGCGCCGCGGCGGCGGCGGCGCAGGCGTCGGCGCCGAGGCCGGGCAGGTGGCGCCCGATCATGGCCGGCAGGGCGGCGGCGTTGGCGGGGTCGAGGGTCCAGTCCACCGCCGCCAGCACGGCGCGGATGAAGCCGACGGCCAGCGCCTGCCCGGCGTGCTCGCTGCCGAGCAGCGCCGCGACGCAGTCGCCCGAGCGCAGGGCGGCGAGGCGGGCGTCCATGTTGCCGGCGGGCACCAGCGTGTAGTCCGCCGGCGCCAGCCCGCCGTGCCGCGCCAGCATGGCGTGCAGCAGGTAGGAGAAGCCGGTCTGCGGCGCGTCCACCGCGATGCGGGCGCCGCGCAAGGCGGCGAAGCCGGCGATCTCCGGCCCCACCACCAGCCGGCGCGGGTCGGTGGCGCTGCCGAGGAAGGCGACGATGTCGGCCGGTCGGCGGGTGGGCGCGGCGCCCTGGCCGGCGTCGTAGGCGATGACGTTGTCGATGGCGGTGGAGGCCATGTGGTAGTCGCCGTCGATCAGCCCGGTCATCTGGCGGATGGACGAGGGCGTCGCGAGGCAGCGCACGGCGATCCCCTGCGCCGCGAACAGCCCCAGTTCGTCGGCTACCTGGAGCGGCACCGTCTCCGGCCCGACGAAGGCGCTGAGCAGGATCCCGCCGTGGTCATCCGCCATTGGTTGCCCTCCCTGTCGCGGCTGTCGTTGGCGGGGACGAGTCTATCCGGTCCGGCACCGGTCGCACAAATCGTCATGCCCGGGGTGCGACCATGACGGGCGAACGAGCCCACGGCCGTTCTCCCTCACGCCCCCAAACCCGCCCGCCGGGCCCGCCCGGCGCCGCGAAAGGCTGTTGATTTCCCGCCGCCGGCCCTGTACCTAACGGGCCGCACGACCCCATCGTCTAGAGGCCTAGGACACCACCCTTTCAAGGTGGCGACACGGGTTCGAATCCCGTTGGGGTCGCCAGCGATTTTCCCTGATCCCGGAAAACGGAAAGGCCGACGCAGGGCCGATCCTCCCGGCCATCCGGACTCCTTCCGCGGCCTGTCCCGCGCCGGGGTCTCCGGTTCCCCGCGTGTCTCCCGCGTTTCGGCGGGGGACGGAGGACGGCCGTTAACCCATCGGATTTTCCTGAATCGCCGCGCGATGGTGTATGATTTCCGGCGTGAAGAGACCGTGACGGAGCCCGGTTGATGCTGAAGGTGGAGATCGAACAGGAGGCCGACGGGCGTTTCATCGCCGAGGTGCCGGCGCTGCCCGGCGTCATGGTCTACGGGCAGACGCGGGAGGAGGCGCGGGCGAAGGTGGAGGCGCTGGCGCTGCGCACGTTGGCCGACCGGCTGGAGCAGGGCGAGGCGGTGCCCGAGCTTCCCCCCATCTTCTCGGCGGCATGACCGACTGGCCGGCGACGCGCGCCCGGCGCGTTTTCGCAGCACGCGACTGATTGATCACATCGCATTGACCGTTCTACGGACTTCTTCTTCCAAAGCGCTGAAAGCGGGAAGTTGACGTAATGGGCTAAAATCGGTGATTAATTCTCCAAGTCGATGGGCTGCCTTGTCGGGCCGAAATTTCTTTTGGCGACGCCCGTTTAACTCCGAAGCATTCCGAAGCATATCATGCAGAATTTTTTTGGCGTTTGGTTCAGATTCGATTCTATTAAGGCTTGGCAATGTAAGGGCAACAGTCCCGTGCGGATTCCCCGCCGCTTGCCGGATTGCAGCTTCATTGAACAAGAACCACGCCTCCGTCATCCGTACCGGCACCACGCAAATCCAGGGCAAGCTGTTTAAATCCAAAGGGACTAATGCTCGTCGAATTTCCTCAACTCTGTCTTCTTTACGCCGATTGTCAGAATCGCGGTGAACAAATAAGATTTCGCAAGGATATAAATCCAAAGCAACGCGGCACTTGTTATCCAGTGAGCGATGCCGTGCTGGTACCTTTGAAAGGTCCGCCCATCTTCCCTCTGGAATAAACCGATCAGCCGGTAGATATTTCCTTAACAGCCAGTCAATCGGACGAAGAAGAATTTGGTCCGACGAACCTTCGCTTACCAAAGTGTATCGATAAATACACGACATTGTTTCAAATAATATTGTTGGAGTAGTCTTCTAATTTAAGATTTAATTGTCTTATTTTTTCATCTGTATAATCTCGAACACTTATTTTTTTCTTGTGTTGACCTCTCGCTACTGGTGCCCGATTGTCAAATCGTAACGTTGGGTCTGAATATGTGAGCAGATCCCCAGGGGCGATCATGGGCATTGGATTTGGTTCGCGAGTGCGCCATGTCGACTCTATACAACGAAGCGCTAATCCAGAGATTGTGTTGCCGTTTAGCAATGCGGATACTGGCTGAGCAAATAGCAGAACGTCGGCTGGTACTAAATTTGCAACCAATGGTGAATGAGTATTGACAATAACTTGACGTAACGGATTATTTTTATCAGTGGGTTCGGTTGGGTCTACAGCAATGTCTTGAAGCAGCCTAAGCATTGCTTCAATTCGTTGTGGGTGCACCCCGTTCTCTGGTTCCTCCAAACAGATTACGCCGACTTCTTTAGGATCAAATTCAATTAGAGCCAACGCCAAAAAACGCAGAGTTCCATCCGAAAGAGATGCTGCCGGTAGTTCGGCCCCGTTCGTTTCTTTCATAATTAATTTTATAAGTTTGCGCTCCTCGTCCCTAACTACGTTCACCGTCTCAACTCCTTGTACAAGTTCGGCAACGCGGTTCGAGAGTTGGGTTAGGAGCTGTGCCTTAAAGGATTCCGCATTTTTGCCATCCTCTACCGAGGTCACAAGCCGATACAGGGTTGCGGGCAAATGCGATCCGTTGTGACCAATATGATCGGGGGCGCGGAAATCGTCTGCCTGATGCATAGCGGACGGCTCGAGTCGCAACAGTCGCCAACTCTGCATTTCGCGACGAACCAGCACAGCGGTGCGGCTTTCTTGAGCATTGCGTGCGGATGAAAGTACTGTGCGCGGAAGACTGGCTAAGTTGTACTCAAGCGCACGGCCGGCTCGGCTCTGTTTGCCTTCCTGAGGATTTTGATCCTGATGGCGACGGACTTTGCCTTCTGATTGGTTCGTCGAAATGAAGGGGGCTCCATAGCGCAATTGGAGTACTACTGAGTCTCTCCAAGGCTTTTTGTGATCAAAACCTAGACGGCTTTTTGCCTCGCTCTTTCGGACATAATCTAGTTTTTCATGAACTAATTCGATCGCGCCTCGATGGTTGTCTTCTTTACGACGCAACCGCAATCGAATTGTATATTCCACAAATGTACTTGCTGCTTTCGTCTCCTCGCCAAAATCGTCAATTCCATCTGAAGGAATAAGCATTTCGGCGATAAACGTCATCTCCTCAACGCCGGTTGTGAAGAGCAGAGCCGGATCCTCTCCTCGGATTGTGTCTACCGCTTCGACGAAGGGTTTATCAGCCAACTCTCGCAAAAAGAGTATGGCGTCAAACAGGTTAGATTTCCCGACTCCGTTGGGGCCGGCGATGCAGGTAAAGGGGCCAAAGCGGACGTCGACGTCCACCAGATTCTTGAAACCTTTAACTCGGAGACGCGTCAGCATTAGTCTGCCTCAGGCAATTTTTTTAATATTAGCACATTTAGGCGTTGGTCCGAACGGGAACGCATCAGCGAAATACGTGATCGGGTTTCCGGGGACACCGTAGCAATTCACGGATAGCAATACCTGCTGAGCGCAAGACGGATAGTCTGTTCCCTGAATTCCCGGGACCCGCTGTTTCCGACCGAGAGCCGCGACGGCGGCCGGCCCAGGGGAAAAAGAAAAACGTGGACGCCCCGGATGTCGCCGGGGCGTGACGGGCGGTGTGACCGGACGTGACGGGGGCGAGGGGACACCTGGACGGCCCCGCGATGCCCCCACGCCGTCGCGTCATGGCATTCCGTTCGCCCTTCGATACGCGCCGCTCGGGCGCTACGCGGGCCGAACGGCCAGTGAAGGCGCCCGGGCGGTCGCGCGCAACGGCCGCCGGCGTCAGTTGGCGGCGAAACCGATCGCCGCGCGCATCTCCCCGATCAGCTCGGGCGGCGTGTCGATCACCGAGGCGATGAACGCCTGCAGCGCCTCGCCCGACAGCGGAACGACCGGCTGTTTGCTCTTCTTCATGTCGGCGAGGAACGCCGGATCCTTCACCGTCGCCGCCAGCGCCGCGCGCAGCGCCGCGACCCGGTCCTTCGGCACGCCCGGCGGGGCATAGACCGAGCGGGCGATCTTCGTGTTGACGTGCAGCAGCGACACCATGCGCCGGTGCTTGTCCGTCCTGACCAGATCGATGAAGCTGGGAACGTTCGGCAGATCGGGATCCTTGTGCGGGCCGACCTGCAGCAGCGGCACGACCAGACCGTCCCGGATCCAGTGCGGATTGCTCCCTTTCAGGCTGGCCCACGGGAAGTGCCGCCCCTGCACCTCGCCGCGCTCCAGCGCGAGGTTGAGGTCGCTCGATCCCTTGTAGCCCAGCACGAGCCTGAATTTCGTGCCGAGCAGGGCATTCATCAGCGCGGGCTCGTAATAGAGGAACGAACCCTTGCCGCTCGCGCCGATGACGAGCTCGGTTCTCGTCGCGTCCCCGACCGTCTTCGCCGGCGCCGTATGCCAGACCGCCAGCACGTTGGTGAAGCTCGCCACGTTGCCGATCCAGGCGAACTTCGCGGCGTCGAACTTCACGCTCTTGGTGGCGAGCAGGACCTGCGACAGCGGGATCGAGGCGATCGGCATGCCGATCGTCGATCCATCCTTCGGCGCGGCGTTGTACATGTAGTTCGCCGCGGGAACGCCGCCGCCGCCCGCCATGAACCGGGGGACGATGGTCGGATTGCCGGGGATGTGCCTCGCCATGTGACGGGCGATGATGCGGGCGTTCAGGCCGTAGCCGCCGCCCGCCGGCGCGCCGACGACCATGGAAACCTGCTTGCCCCTGTAGAAGTCCGCGACCGGGTCGCCGGCGGCGGGACCCGCCGCGACGGCCAGGCCGGCGGCCGTCAGTGCAGCCGTGCGGATGAAAAACGACATGAGCCTCATCTGTTCCCTCCGTGCGAAAATGCCAGGCTATCGATTTTCCGGCCGCGGCAGCCGTGGGGACCAATGTCGGCGTTGTCGTTCTTCCGAGCGATCGGCGGCAGCTCGATTTCTTGTTCAGGGCCTGAGGCTATTCGATCGCGTCTGGCTTCGCAACAGCGCCCGGGTGCACGGCGACCGGGTGCGACCGGGCGCGCCAGGCCGCCTTTCTCACCGATGAGGGCTCGCTGTCGCCGTGGGGCGGTGCGCCTTCGAGGCGGTTGGTGCCGCAGGCGGCGGCGGACCGGATCAGCGGTCGCGCCGGCGCCGCCCGCGCATGGCGCCCAGCCCGGCGAGGGCGAGGCCGAACAGGACGAGGGTGCGGGGCTCGGGGACCGCCTGCAGGAAGCCGCGGATCTCGCCGCCCGGGAACACGTTCGTGTGGATGTTCAGGTACGCCTTGCCGTCCACCAAGGCGGTGAACAGGGCAAGTTCCGCAGCCGCCGCCGTGCCGCCGCTGGCGGTGACGAAGGCGGGGTTGTAGGACGCGGTCAGCGTCATGTCGAAGGTCGCGTCATAGCTGCCGCCGGTCACGCCGAGCGGAAAGCCGGCGAAGGTGGGGAGCTGGGTCGCCGGCGCCACCGTGCCGGTGCCCGCCACCGCCGTCGGGGCATGGATATGGGCCACCGTGGTCGTCCCGATCAGGTCGGAGAACGCGACGCGCACGCGCATGGTATGCAGGCCGGTGTCGAAATCGACCCGCGCGGTGCCGGTTCCCGGCGACAAGTTGGGCGGGGATTCGCTCGGCCCGTCGAGAAAGGCCTCGAAAACGACCGGCATGGCCCGGGCGTCGGGCACGACGCCGGGGACAAGGGGGACAAGAAAGACGGCGATTGCGGCAAGGCCGAGTGCGCGTTTCATCATCGGTTTCCCATCCCTCCGGCGGGTCTGCGGAAACGGACCGGCGGCGGCCGGCCCGCCGGTGCCGGCCCGCCGCATGGCGACTCGATGCATATAGTAGCGTATCGATGCAATTATCGTGCCAACATGGTTAACGCGGCGGATTCGGCCGCAGAGCGTGAAAAAAAATTGCCGGATGAATCGGAAGTGTAAAAATATCCGACACCCACTGCAGGTGGGGTCTTTCCGTCCGCCCGCCGGCAGTCGACGGCGCCGACCGCACGCAGCCCGCCGCGGGCGGGAGAAAAAGATTTATTCGTATAAACCGCGTCAATATACAAACAAAATGCAATTAATACTGATCCATTCCTTAACAGTTCGAAAATTAAACAGTGCGATAGTTGGAAATTGACGACGAATTGTTTCGGCATGTCGGGGAGGAATGTCGGACCATGGCCGACGGGCAGCCGTTCGAGATTACCGAGATCTACATCTGCCGGTTCGAGCAGCGGTTGGAGCAGTCGCTGCTCGAGGTGAGCGACGAGATCGCCACGCGCCGCCAGGCGGAGGAGGACGCCACGGAGCGCTGCCGGCGCGATTTCGAGATCGCGCGCATCTTCTATTACCGGGTCAAGGAGGACGGCTCGTTCCGCAGCATCTACCTGCACCTCAACCTCGAGGCCATGAAGCAGCGCCGCGCCATCCCGGGGGCGATCCCGATCGAGCCCATCCAGCTGCACCGCGCGCGCGAAATGCTGCGCCGCCAGGAGAATTCCCTGTGGCTGCGCTTCGCCCGGGTGGTGGGCGACTGCCAGAAGCCGCTGCAGGACCGGCTGCGGGCGCTGCAGGGGCTGAAGCCGGAGCCGGACAAGCCGGAGCAGTGACGCGCGGGCGCGGCCAATGGTCGCTCGCGCCGGTTCGGGGGAGCGGACAGGGCGCCGCCGGGGCACCATCCGGAAAACGCGCTTCATGCCGTCGGCGGCAAGGGCCGGCAGCGTCGGGCGCAATGACCGGAGGGGGCCATGACAGAGGGTACGGACGGCGCGCGCCGCATCGACGTTCATTTCCACACCGTGCCGGCGCCGTTCCGCGCCGCGCTGGCGCGGGCCGCGCTGCCCAACGTACGCGCGCCCGACTGGTCGGCGGAGCTGTCGCTGGCCATGATGGACCGCACCGGCATCGAAACGGCGATCACCTCCGTCTCGGTGCCGGGCACCCATCTGGGCGACGACGGGCAGGCGCGCGCGCTGTCGCGCGCCTGCAACGAGGACGCCGCCGCGCTGATGGCGCGCCTGCCCGGGCGCTTCGGCGCCTTCGCCGCCCTGCCGCTGCCCGACGTGGACGGCGCCTGCCGCGAGGCGCGCCATGCGCTCGAGGTGCTGAAGCTCGACGGCATCGGGCTGTTCTCCAGCTACGCCGGGCGCCACCTCGGCGACCCGGTGCTGGAGATCCTGGACGCGCACGGCGCCGTCGCCTTCATCCATCCCACCAGCCACCCGTCGGGCGAAACGGTGCACATCGGCATGCCGGGCTTCCTTGTCGAATACCCGTTCGACACCACGCGCGCGGCCATCAACTTGGTGTTCTCCGGCGCGCTGGACCGCTTTCCCCGCATCCGCTTCATCCTGTCCCACGCCGGGGGCGCGCTGCCTTTCCTGTCGTGGCGCATCGCCGACATCGCGGCGCGCCAGCTCGCCCTCGCCCCGTTCACCGAACGCTTCCCCGCCGCCTTCATCCGCGCCAACGCCGACGGGTTCGACGCGGAAACGGTCATGTCGCGCTTCCGCCGCTTCTGGTACGACACCGCCCTCAGCGCCGGGCCGCAGGTGATGGGCGCGCTGAAAGAAGTGGCGGACCCGGCGCGCATCCTGTTCGGCAGCGACTGGCCCTACGCGCCGGAGACCATGACGCAGGATTCCATCGCCGGGCTCGAAACGCCCGGCATGCTGGATGCCGGGCAGAAAAGGGCCATCGCCCGCGACAACGCCGCCGCGCTTTTCCCGCGCCTGGCGGCCGGGTGAGGGGCCGCCCACGGGCGGGACAGGCGCCGGAACGCAAACGCAAAAGGCGCACCGCGCCGGTACCGTCGTCCGTTCCGGGCAGGCCGACAGGGCTGTGGATTGCGGGGATAAGTGCGCTTCCCGCCGGTCCGGCCTCTTCCGAAAGCCGGGGCCCGTGCCCACGTTAACCATAATACGAAACGACAACCGGGGTCCGTTCATGGTCCCGGCGCTTCGACATTGCATTCCGAACGGACCGGCCGTCCCTCACCGGGCGGCCGGCAAAAGGGAGGGAACGATGGCGAACGATATCGAACCGGATCCGTCGTCCGCAGGCGACGACGGGCTCCGTTCCTTTCCGGCGCAACAGCAGGCGGGCGTCCTTCTGTCGATCGACGAGATGGCCCGACGCCAGGTTCGCATCAAGCAGCTCAACCTGCAGAAGGCGATACTGGCGACGGTGCTGCAGGAGAAGAGGCGCTGAACCGGTAATATCGGGCCGGTCTGGAACCGGAAAACAAGGAGTTGAACTGGATTTTTAAGATACAGGGTGAGCCGAATTCCGCCCCCCTTTGCCATGCGGCAAAGGGGGGCATTTTATGTGCACGAGGAGTCGCCTTCCCGGCAAGTCTGATGCATAGTGTGGGAGGGATTTATGTCGCCAATCCAGTCCCCGCCAGAGGGAAGGATTGGCACAGTCGTGTTTGGGATGATGCTTCCGTCAAGACAGGGCCTTTACGATCCGGGGAATGAGCACGATGCCTGTGGCGTCGGCTTTGTCGCGAATATCAAGGGAAGCAAATCGCACGATCTTATCCGCCGCGGGCTCGAGATCCTCGTCAACCTGAACCATCGCGGCGCCGTCGGGGCCGACCCGCTGGTGGGAGACGGAGCCGGGTGCCTGATCCAGATGCCCGACCGGCTGCTGCGCGTCTGGGCGGACGGCGCAGGGCATGTCCTGCCCGCGCCGGGCCACTATGCCGTCGCCATGTGCTTCCTGCCGCGCGAGGCCGGCGCGCAGGAGACCGCGATCCGTCATTTCGAGCGCTTCGTTGCCGCCGAGGGGCAGACCATCCTGGCTTGGCGCGAGGTGCCCGTCGATACCGCCGGGCTGGGCGCGCGGGTGCTCGAGACCATGCCGTCGATCCGCCAGGCCATCGTCGTGCGCAATTCCCGGCTCGGGGACCAGGACGCCTTCGAGCGCAAGCTGCTGGCGATCCGCAAGCAGACGCTCAACAGCGTCCGCGCCCTTGCCGCCGAGCGCGGCCAGCCTGCGGTCACCGAGTTCTACATGCCGTCGTTCTCGACGCGGACCCTGGTCTACAAGGGGCTGCTGCTGGCGCCGCAGGTGGGGACGTTCTACCGCGACCTGAGCGACCCGCTGACGGAGTCGGCGCTGGCGCTGGTGCATCAGCGGTTTTCCACAAATACCTTCCCGTCCTGGCAGCTTGCGCACCCCTATCGCTATATCGCCCATAACGGCGAGATCAATACCGTGCGCGGCAACGTCAACTGGATGCACGCGCGGCGCCATTCCATGGCCTCCGAGCTGATCGGCACCGACCTCGACAAGATGTGGCCGCTGATCCCCGACGGGCAGTCGGACACCGGCAGCATCGACAACGCGCTGGAGCTTCTGGTGGCCGGCGGCTACTCGCTCGCCCATGCCATGATGATGCTGATCCCCGAGGCGTGGGCCGGCAATCCGCAGATGGACGCCAGGCGGCGCGCCTTCTACGAATACTACGCCGCGCTGATGGAGCCGTGGGACGGCCCGGCGGCGATCGCCTTCACCGACGGACGGCAGATCGGCGCGACGCTGGACCGCAACGGGCTGCGTCCGGCGCGCTACGTGATCACCGACGACGACCACGTGATCATGGCGTCCGAGGTCGGCGTCCTGCCGGTACCGGAGGAGCGCATCAGGCGCAAATGGCGGCTGCAGCCGGGCAAGATGCTGCTCATCGACCTCGAACAGGGGCGCATCATCGACGACGCCGAGATCAAGCGCACGCTCGCCGACGAGCACCCCTACCAGGAATGGCTCAACGCCACCCAGTTCAAGCTGGAGGAGCTGCCCGGCGCTGCGGCGGCGCATGACGGGCAGAACGGCAGCGCGGAGCGGCTGCGCCTGCAGCAGGCGTTCGGCTACACCCGGGAAGACCTGCAGATGTTCCTGGAGCCCATGGCGCTCGACGGCGACGACCCGATCGGCTCCATGGGGACCGACACGCCGCTTGCCGTGCTCTCGCGCCGGCCGAAGCTGCTCTACAACTACTTCAAGCAGAACTTCGCCCAGGTCACCAACCCGCCCATCGACCCCATCCGCGAAGAGCTGGTGATGTCCCTGGTGTCCATGATCGGGCCGCGGCCGAACCTGCTCGGCCACCACGCCGGGTCGCATTACCGGCTCGAGGTGAGCCAGCCCATTCTCGCCAACGAAGACCTGGAGAAGATCCGCGCCATCTCCAGGCTGGTCAGCGGGGCGTTCCGCACCCGCACGCTGGACGCCACCTGGCCGGCGCCGCAGGGCACCGAGGGCATGGCGCCGGCGGTGGAGCGGCTGTGCGCCGAGGCGACCGAGGCGGTGCTCGCCGGCCACAACATCCTGATCCTGTCCGACCGGGCGGTAGCCGACGGGCGGGTGGCGATCCCGGCGCTGCTGGCGACGGCGGCCGTGCACCATCACCTGATCCGCCAGGGCCTGCGCACCTCCACCGGGCTGGTGGTGGAAACCGGCGAGGCGCGCGAGGTGCATCATTTCTGCGTGCTGGCCGGTTACGGCGCCGAGGCGGTCAACCCGTATCTGGCGCTGGAGACGCTGGAGCAGATTCGGGTCGAGAACGGCCATGCGCTCGACGCGGAAACGGCGCGCGGGAACTACATCAAGGCCGTCGGCAAGGGCATCCTCAAGGTGATGTCCAAGATGGGCATCTCCACCTACCAGTCCTATTGCGGCGCCCAGATCTTCGATGCGGTGGGTCTGGCGAACGGGTTCGTCGATAAATACTTCGCCGGCACCGCGTCCACCATCGAAGGCGCCGACATGGACGCCATCGCCGCGGAGGCGATCGAGCGCCACCGCAATGCCTTCGGCGACAGTCCGGTCTACCGCGAGATGCTGGATGCGGGCGGCGATTACGCCTTCCGCCTGCGCGGCGAGGACCATGCCTGGACGCCCGAGTCGGTGGCGGCGCTGCAGCATGCCGTGCGCGGCAACCTGCCCGACCGCTATCTCGCCTTCGCCGACAGCATCAACGGGCAGAACGAGCGTCTGCTGACCATCCGCGGGCTGATGGAATTCCGCTTTGCCGGGACGCCGCTGCCCATCGACGAGGTCGAGCCGGCAAGCGAGATCGTCAAGCGCTTCGCCACCGGCGCCATGAGTTTCGGCTCCATCAGCCGCGAGGCGCATACCACGCTCGCCATCGCCATGAACCGCATCGGCGCCCGCTCCAACACCGGCGAGGGCGGCGAGGAAACGGATCGCTTCAAGCCGCTGCCCAACGGGGACTCGGCGCGCTCGGCCATCAAGCAGGTGGCATCGGGGCGGTTCGGCGTCACCGCCGAGTACCTGGTCAACGCCGACGATATCCAGATCAAGATGGCGCAGGGCGCCAAACCCGGCGAGGGCGGCCAGCTTCCCGGCCACAAGGTGGACAAGAACATCGCCCGCGTGCGCCATTCGACGCCCGGCGTCGGCCTCATCTCGCCGCCGCCGCACCACGACATCTATTCCATCGAGGACCTGGCGCAGCTCATCCACGACCTCAAGAACGTCAACCGGCGGGCGCGCATATCGGTGAAGCTGGTATCCGAGGTCGGCGTCGGCACGGTCGCCGCCGGCGTCAGCAAGGCGCGCGCCGACCACGTGACCATCGCCGGCTTCGATGGCGGAACCGGCGCGAGCCCGCTGACCTCGCTCACCCACGCGGGCTCGCCGTGGGAGATCGGCCTGGCCGAGACGCAGCAGACGCTGGTGCTGAACGGGCTGCGCGGCCGGATCGCGGTGCAGGTGGACGGCGGTCTGCGCACCGGGCGCGACGTGGTGGTGGGGGCGCTGCTGGGCGCCGACGAGTTCGGCTTCGCCACCGCGCCGCTCATCGCCGCCGGCTGCATCATGATGCGCAAGTGCCACCTCAACACCTGCCCGGTCGGCATCGCCACGCAGGACCCGGTGCTGCGCAAGCGTTTCACCGGCGCGCCCGATCACGTCATCAACTATTTCTTCTTCGTTGCCGAAGAGGTGCGCGCCCTGATGGCGAAGCTGGGGTTCCGTACCGTCAACGAGATGGTCGGCCGCGTCGACCGGCTGGACATGCGCCGCGCCGTAAACCACTGGAAGGCGAAGGGTATCGATCTCAGCCGCCTGCTCTACCGGGCGCCGGCGGCGCCCGGCGTTGCCGTCTACAACTGCGAGACCCAGAACCACGGGCTGGAAAACGCCATGGACAACGAGCTGATCGCCGCCGCCCGGCCGGCGCTCCAGGCCGGCAGGCCGGTGCTGATCGAGCGCGAGATCCGCAATGTCCATCGCACCGTCGGCGCCATGCTGTCGGGCGAGGTGGCGCGGCGCTACGGTCACGCCGGCCTGCCGGAGAACACCATCTCGATCCGCTTCCACGGGACCGCCGGCGGCAGCTTCGGCGCGTTCGTCGCCCACGGCGTGCGCATGGAACTGGTGGGCGACGCCAACGACTATGTCGGCAAGGGGCTCTCCGGCGGCCAGCTCGTGGTCCGCCAGCCGGAAGGGACCGGGCGCGATCCGACCGAGAATATCATCGTCGGCAACACGGTGCTCTACGGCGCCGTCGCCGGCGAGGCGTATTTCGAAGGCGTCGCCGGCGAGCGCTTCGCGGTGCGCAATTCCGGCGCGGTGACGGTGGTCGAAGGCGTCGGCGACCACGGCTGCGAGTACATGACCGGAGGGGTCGTTGTCGTTCTCGGCGATACGGGGCGCAATTTCGCCGCCGGCATGTCCGGCGGCGTCGCTTATGTCTACGACCCGGCTGGCCGGTTCAGCTCCCTGTGCAACCGGGCGATGGTGGATCTGGAACCGGTCGCGCCCGCCGACGCCGACGCGGCGGACGATCCGGGCCGGCCGCATCAGCGTTCGGTCGGCACCGACGACAGCGGTATGGGCGACATGCTGCGTTTCGACGCCGATCGGCTGCGCGTTCTGGTCGAGCGCCACCGGCTGGCCACCGGCAGCGCCCGGGCAACCGCTATCCTGGATGACTGGGACAACGCGCTGGCCCATTTCGTCAAGATCATGCCGAAGGATTTCCGGCGTGCCCTGCTCGAACTGCAGGCCGAGGCGCCGGCGCCCGAGCTGATGGCGGCCGAGTGACGCCGGCGCCGGTCTGAAGGATAGAGCAATGGGCAAGCCGACCGGCTTTCTGGAGTACGAACGCAAGGATCGCGGCTACGCGAAGCCCGTGCGGCGCCTGCGGTCGTGGAAGGAGTTCGTCAGGCCGCTGGACGATTCCGAACTCGGCATACAGGCGGCGCGCTGCATGGATTGCGGCATTCCGTTCTGCCACAGCGGCTGTCCGGTCAATAATCTGATCCCCGACTGGAACAGCCTGGTCTATCGCAGCCAGTGGGAAGCGGCGCTCAGGACCCTGCATTCCACCAACAATTTTCCCGAGTTCACCGGGCGGATCTGTCCGGCGCCGTGCGAGGCCGCATGTACCCTCAACATCGACGATCAGCCCGTTACCATCAAGACGATCGAGTGCGCCATCGTGGACCGGGGCTGGCGCGAGGGATGGATCGTCCCCGTCGTGGCGCCGGTCCGGACCGGCAAGCGGGTTGCCGTCGTGGGGTCGGGTCCGGCGGGAATGGCCTGTTCCCAGCAGCTCGCCCGCGCCGGCCATGACGTGACCCTGTTCGAGAAGAACGACCGCATCGGCGGGCTGCTGCGCTACGGCATCCCCGACTTCAAGATGGAGAAGGAGCTGATCGACCGGCGCGTCGGGCAGATGAAGGCCGAGGGGGTAGAGTTCCGCACCGGCGTCGAGATCGGCGCCGACGTCGGCGTGGCCGCGCTGCTGCAAGATTTCGACGCGGTGGCAATGACCGGCGGCGCGGAATTCCCGCGCGACCTGGAGGTTCCGGGACGGGAACTCGACGGCATCCATTTCGCCATGGACTATCTGGTCCAGCAGAACAAGCGCGTCGCCGGAGACAGCGAGCCAGTGGCGGCGCCGCGCGGCACCATCACCGCCAGGGACAAGCACGTCGTTGTCATCGGCGGCGGCGATACCGGATCGGACTGCATCGGCACGGCAGGGCGTCAGGGCGCCGCATCGATTACCCAGCTCGAGATCATGCCGCGCCCGCCGGACAGGGAGAACAAGGCGCTGACGTGGCCCAACTGGCCGCTCAAGTTCCGCACCTCGTCGTCGCAGGAAGAGGGCTGCGAACGCGACTGGGCCGTGCTGACCCGGCGGGCGGTCGGTACCGGCGGACGGGTCGAGGCGCTGGAATGCGTGCGCATCGAATGGGTCGAGGACGCCGGCGGCCGGATGCAGATGAAGGACGTCGAGGGCAGCGCGTTCCTGCTCAAGGCCGATCTGGTCCTCCTCGCCATGGGCTTCCTCGGCCCGCGCCGCGAGGGCATGGTGGAACAGGCGGGTGTCGTCGTCGATGCGCGCGGCAGCGTACAGGCCGACACCGCGGACTACCGCACCTCGGTGGACCGTATCTTCGCTGCCGGCGATATGCGGCGGGGCCAGTCGCTGGTGGTGTGGGCGATCCGCGAGGGCCGCCAGTGCGCCCGCGCGATCGACGAATTCCTGACCGGATCCAGCACCCTGCCGCGCTGACGCGCCGCGGCATCACGCCGCCGGGGTTTCCCTGTCCGGCAGGCCCAGCGTCCGTGACTGCGAGCGCCAGCGCTGGACGATCTGGGCCACCCGCGCCTTGCGGAAATCGTCTTCGAGCCATGCGCGCGAGAACGCGGCGTTGCCGCTGCGCGGCTGATGCTCTTCGGGCAGATCGGCGAACATCAGCCGCATGGGCACGGTAACGCCCTCGCCGACGGCGATGGCCTCCTGGGTGCGCAGCGAGGACAGCGCGTTGAGGAAGCCGGCGGCGTTTTCCGGCAGGGCGTTGAGCACGAACTCCTGGTCGCGCTCGTTGCTCATGCGGAGCGCAAAGAGCGTGCTGCACTGGGACAGGATGGTGGTGGACAGTTCCGATGGCCGCTGGGTGACGAGGCCGAGCGCCACGCCGTATTTGCGCCCTTCCTTGGCGATGCGCGACAGGATGCGCTTGGACGGCTCGAACCCGGTACCTTCGCCGCGCGGCACGTAGCGGTGTGCCTCTTCGCACACCAGCAGTACCGGCAGCGCCTGCACCGGCTCGCTCCAAAGGCAGAAGTCGAAGATCAGCCGGCACAGCACCGACACCACGGTATCGATGATCTCGCTCGGCACCGCCGACAGGTCGATGATGGTGATGGGCCGTCCCGCCACCGGCACGCGCAGCAGCCGCGATACCACGTCGGTCATCACGTCGCGCACCACCAGGCCGGAGAACATGAAGCTGTAGCGGGTATCGCTGCGCAGCGCCTCGATGCGCGCCTTGAGGCGCAGGTAGGGCAGGGACCCTTCCGGCTTTTCCAGTCGGCCCATGTGATCGTCGAGGATGCGCAGCAGGGTGGTCAGCCGGTAGGGGCTCGGCGTGTCGACCGTCAGGTGCGTGCCGTCGGTGCCGGCACCGAGGAACTCCTGCTTGGCGGCGAGGATCGCGGAGAACAGGATGGGCCAGCGCGCGTCGTTTTCCGTGCGCTCGCGGCCGATCAGGATGCTGGCGATCTCCTCGCCGGTCAGCAGCCAGTAGGGCAGGTCCAGATTGCCGGTGTTGACCATCTCGGCCATGTCGCCGAACGCGGCGGCATATTCGTTGTGCGGGTCGAGCAGCACCACGTGTCCGTTCGGGTGGCGCGACAGGATGGTACGCAGGATCAACGCCACGGCGCACGACTTGCCGGTGCCGGTGGTGCCGAGCACGGCGAAATGCTTGCCGAGCAGATCGTCGATGGTGACGAACGCGGGAAGCCCGTCGCTGTGATAGACGGTGCCGACGGGTACGTTCGCCGTCGTCGGTCGCTGGTAGACCGCGGCATAGTCGTCGGGTGTAGCGGGGCGGATTGCCGTATTGAGCGCAGGATAGAACGAGACGCCGCGCTGGAAGGCCCTGCCACCGCCGGAACGGCGGGTGACGGTCTCGCCCAGCAGGTCCACCTCGAACAGCCGCTTGTCGTTGCCGTCGGCACTGTCGACCACGCGCAGCGCGCTGACGATGCCGTACGCCGTTGCGTCTCCCGTCGCGGCATGGACCAGCATGCCGACCCGGACGTCGGGCGCTCCCCCGTCGCCGGTCATGCGCGCGACCATCCGCGTTCCCGACACCGCGACGACTCGGCCGATGATCTGCGTCTCGTCCGTCATGGTTCTCCCCCTCCCGGCCTCGCCAGCAGGATGGCCGGCAAAGATGGAGGATGGGTTACCCGTCGTGGTTTACGACGCACCCACTTTCCCCATGTTTTACAGGTATTTTTGTTGCGTTTTAAAGGTTGTTTCGCAGCTTTGGCGGCGTCGCGTCGCGCCGGTGGTGGCCGGCCTATCGCCGCCGCTGCCGCCACTTTTTCAGCCAGTCGCGGGAGAGCCGGAGCGCCTCGTCCACCTCGGCGGTGGTCATCTTCGTCGCCAGCGCGTCGCGGTTCCTGACCGCCTTGTCGCGCCGTTCCCCCTCGGGCAGGCGCTCGGCGGCGACCTGGTACCATTTGTGCGCCTGTACGAAATCGCGCTCGACCCCGCGGCCGGACTCGTAGGCATAGCCCAGGTTGATCTGCGCCGCGGTGGCGCCGTTCTCGGCGGCCAGGGCGTACCATCGTGTCGCTTCGACCAGGTCCGGCGGCTGGCCCAGCCCGCGCTCGAAGATGAGCCCGAGGTTGAACTGGGCCGGCACGCTGCCGAGCTCGGCCAGCGGCTTCCACTCGCGCACGGCGGTGGCGTAATCCCCCTTGCGGAAGGCGTCCACCCCCGCCTTGAAGTCCTGCGCGGCCGAGGGGGCTCCGGCAAGGATCGGAAGCAGAACCAGAATTGCGAAATAGCGGTTCATGAATGAAAAGGAACCTGGCGGCAGGTATTTTGTCAATACGTTACGAATGCGGAACACGTTTCGGAAATTTCCCCTGTGCCGCAGGCCAGTCGAGCTTCAATCGCGGTCGGTATAGCGGCCTCACGCCGCCGTTCGCCGCAGCATCCGGCCGGGCAGGGCGCCGGTATGCGTCCCGTGGTCCAGCACAGGCACGCCGTTGACCAGCACGTGCTCGACACCGACGGCGTATCGGTGCGGGTCGGTGTAGGTGGCCTTTTCGGCGATGGCGAACGGATCGAACACGGTGACGTCGGCGCGGAATCCCTCGCGCAGCAACCCTCGGTCGGCGAGACCCAGCGCTGCCGCGGATGCACCGGTCATCTTGGTTTCCAGCGGCGGAAAGAAGCGGAAGGCGTCAGGCGAACTGGCGCTGCTGCACGATACGGCCGGAGGGAAGGGTGACGGTAACGGTTGTCCCTTCGTCGAGCCTGCTGTCGAGACGAAACTCGCCGCCATGCAGAGCGACGATGGCCTTGACCAGCGGCAGGCCGAGACCGGTTCCCTCATATCTGCGATCATGGGCGGATTCCGCCTGGCCGAACGGCTGCATGACCGTTTCGATGTCCTTCTCCGCAATTCCGATGCCGTTGTCCGCGATTTCGATACGCAGCTCGTTATCTCCCGTGATGCGGGCGTCGAGGGAGACGCGTCCGTTCTCCGGCGTGAACTTGACCGCATTGGAAAGCAGATTCAACAGGACCTGCCTTATCATTCTCTCGTCGGCGTAGATCATCGGCAAGTCGTCCATGATACGGGATTCGACCGTTACCAGGCCCTTTTTCGCGCGCTCGCTCATCAGCCGGATACACGACAGCGCCAGGTCGGCGAGGCCGAATTCGCGTTCGGTCATCGTCATCTCGCCGGCCTCGATTTTCGACATGTCGAGAATGTCGTTGATCAGATCCAGCAGATGCTGGCCGCTGCCCTGGATGTCGAAGATGTATTGCTTGTAGCGCGCATCGCCCATCGGCCCGAACGGCTCCGAAACGAGGAGCTGCGAGAATCCGATCACCGCATTCAATGGCGTCCTGAGCTCATGGCTCATATTGGCGAGGAACGCCGATTTCGCCTTGCTGGCCGACTCCGCTTCGTCCTTGGCGCGACGATAGTTCTCCTCGCGATCCTTCAGCTCGGTGATGTCGCTGCAGATGCCGACGATCTCTCCCGTTCCGGCGCGACTCATGCTGATACGTACCCAGCGTCCGTCGGCCAGGCTCAGTTCGCTGACATGGCTTTCCGCATCGCTCAGTTCCAGAACGGTGGCGAGGTTCTTCACGGCGGCGTTCGAAACGACCGGGAAGATGGCGTCGAACAGGCCTGCATGGCGCAACCCGCGGGTAAAGGAATGTCCCGCGCCAAGCAGCCCGTCGGTTTCCGGCAGTAGCCGGGCGAGCTGGCGGTTCGCGAGAACGATCCGGTCGTCCGGATCGACGAGGATCAGTCCTTCGTTGGAGCGTTCGATGGCGATCAGGCGGGCTTCCGCCGCCTTGCGCAGGGCCACCTCGTTCTGCATTATTTTGCGCAGATTTCCCTGCATGACGGCCATCGCCCTCAGAAGTTCGCCGGTCTCGTCGGCCCCGGCATCCGGAATCGCGACGTTGAGTTCCCCCGCGGAAATGCGGGCCGCCACGTTGGCGGCGGATTTGAGCGGGCGAATGATGCGTCGTGCAAGCAGCAGGGCGATGATCAGGGACAGGGCGAGCACGGAGCAGACGGCAATCGTGTTGGCGATTCCCATCCTGCTCACCTCGTCGCGGGCATTCTGGCGGAAGCGGAAGCCGTCGCCCGCCGTATAGTCGATAAGCAGTTCGAAGTCGGAGAGGATCCTGTCCGACAGGGCGTGCATCACCGTTACGTCGATGCCGGGCGTGCCATCCAGCAACGGTGCATAGCCGTCGCGCCACCGGCCCGCCATCGCCGCAAGTTCGTCCACGGTGTTCCTTGCCCGTTCGGAGAGCGAGCGGGTGCGGGCCACCGCCAGATCTTCCTTGAGAGTCCTGTGCCAGCGGGCAATGTTGGCGCGTTCCGCCCTGCGCACTTCCGCGTTATCGGAAGTGCGGAACCTGAGGGTCGCCCGCTCCATCTGCGAAAAGGCGAACTGGGCCGAGCGGGCGAAATTGATCGCCATCAGGGGTTTGTCGTAAGTCGCCTTCACCAGATCTCCGGTGTGGCGAATTGTCCCAACCGCATAGATCCCGAATGCGCCCGTCAGCATGGCGACGGCGAGAAAAGCCATGAGCAGCTTCGCCCGGATCGATGCGAAAATGCTTTTCACGTTGATTTTCCGTGCCTTGCCGACCCGTTTTTTTAAGGCGCCATCTGGGCCGCGGACGGTATGACGCCCAGTCATGTTACGAACGACGCATTAATTGTCTTTTAAATCGCCGGTGACTTTAACTATGGCCCGGGTGTTCTTACCCGTTGTTCACACGAGTGGAGCGACAATGCGCAGATCACAACTCGGCGCTGTTGCAGTTGCCATGCTGACGGCCGCTCCTTTGGCGGCTTCCCAGAATCCGGTGATCTCGCAAAAAGGGAAAATATTTGCCCCGGGCGACGTCACCATCAGTGCCGGCACCACGGTGAAGATCGCCAATGACGATCGGGTCATTCACCACGCGTATGTCGAATCGAAAGACTTCAACTTCGATTCCGGCGAACAGCCGCCGGGACGCACGCTCGACATAAAGTTCACCGAAGCCGGCACCTTCGAGGTTCTCTGTGCCATTCATCCGAAAATGAAACTCATCGTGAAGGTGAAGAAATGACGCTCGGAAATTACCGCGGGCCGGCGGGAGTGCACGTTTCCATCCTTGCGGCCGTCGCATTTGCCGTTGCCGTGGTCAGCGGGTGCGCTTCCGCGCCGACGACGCTGCCGGCGCCGTTCGGGACGAATGAAACCTCGCTCGGTACCGTACTGACCGACTCCAAGGGCATGACGCTTTACACGCTGAAATCCGATCCCGACGGCCAGTCCCAGTGCATCAAGCGCTGTGCAAAGACCTGGCCGCCCCTCATGGTCTCGGCGGGCGACGCGGCGAGCGGAGGGTTCAGCATCATCCCGCGCCCGGACGGCGGCAAGCAGTGGGCGTACCGCAATCGTCCGCTCTACCTCTGGGTCAAGGACAAGAAGCCGGGCGACGTTACCGGACACGACAAGGGCGACGTGTGGTACGTCGCGCGTCCCTGAGGCTGCGAACGAGTTCGCCCCCGGACGGGGGAAACGTCCGGGGGTTGAAAACGCACGATACCTGACCGGTTGGGACACCAGCTGCGACCGTTCCGTTCCGCCTTGCGCGCCGCAAGGGGGCAGGCCCGCAGGCCTGGTTACGCTGCGGACAGAGTAGTGAGTTTTCCCGGCTTTTCTGTCACCGGCGCGAATTGTCGCACCTGCGGCGAGGGGCCGCGCTGGCGGCAGGGGCGACCCGACGGTAGGTTGACCGCGCGATCCAACCGCCGGAGGCCCGAACCGCGATGATCCTCGACGATGCCCAGAGCGCCATATACGACGCGGCCCGCCGCTTCGCCCACGAGGTCCTTGCGCCCGGCGCCGCCGGGCGCGACCGCAGCGGCGACTTCCCGGTCGCGTTGCTGCGTCGCATGGGGACGCTGGGGCTCATGGGTGTCGCGGTGCCCGAGCGCTGGGGCGGCGCGGGCGGCGACCGGCTGGCGCTCGCCGCCGCGGTGGAAGCCGTTTCCGAGGGCGATGCCGCCATCGGGACTATCATGTCGACGCACAACTCGCTCGGCTGCATGCCGTTTCTGGCCTACGGCAGCGACGAGCAGAGGGAGCGCTTCCTGGTGCCGCTGGCGAAGGGAGAACTGGTGGGCGGCTTCGCCGTCACCGAATCCCAGGCCGGGTCGGACGCCTCGGACATACGCGTGCGCGCCGAGCGTCGGGGCGACGGCTACGTGCTGAGCGGCGCCAAGCAGCTCGTCACCTCCGGGTCGGACGCCGGCGTGATTCTGGTGTTCGCACGCACCGATGCGGATGCCGGGTCGCGCGGGATCACCTGTTTCATCGTAACGCCCGATCTGCCGGGTTTTCGCGTCGGTCGGGTGGAGGACAAGGTGGGCATCCGCGCCTCGGGCACGGCGGAACTGCTTTTCGAAGACGTCGAACTGTCCGCGGACCGGGTGCTCGGCAAGCCGGGCGAGGGGCTGAAGATCGCACTGACCAGCCTGTCGTCGAGCCGTATCGGCATTGCCGCGCAGGCGGTCGGAATCGCGCAGGCGGCGCTCGATACCGCTGTTGCCTATGCGCGCGAGCGCGAGGCATTCGGAAAGCCCATCGGCGAACATCAGGCGGTGGGGTTCCGCCTGGCCGACATGGCGACGCAGATCGAGGCCGCACGGCTGCTGACCCGGCAGGCGGCGTGGCTGGTGGATTCCGGACAGCCCTATCAGGTCAAGTCGTCCATGGCGAAGCTGTTTGCCGGGCGCATGGCCGAACGGGTGTGCTCGGACGCGCTGCAGATCCACGGCGGCTACGGTTATCTCAGGGACCTGCCGCTCGAGCGCTACTGGCGCGACGCGCGCATCTGCCAGATCTACGAAGGCACCAACGAGATCCAGCACCTCATCATCAGCCGCGCCCTTCTGGCCGGATAGGAAAACGGCCCCGCGGGGCGGGGCCGTTTCCGGTTTCACTGCGTCAGACGCGAATCACTTCGGCGGCCACTGGCCGACTTCCTTGTAGAACTTGATGGCGCCCGGGTGCCACTTGGCCTTGAAGTTGAAGGTCATGCCGTCCGGGTCGAAGCGGCTCAGGATGCGCGTCATCTTGACCAGCTCCGGCTTGCTGTCGTGCAGCAGCTTGACGATCTTGTAGGCCTGTTCGTCGGTCATCTTGTCGTTGGCGGCGAGAAAGGCGAGGAAGGCCATCATCGGGGTCGGCGCCACCACGCCGGGAAGATTCTTCGCCGGATTAAGCATCAGGACACGCGACGGGACCACGGCGCTCATGCGGGCAACGGCTTCGGGGCTGGTGTCGATGGGAACGAAGCGCACCCCGCCGCGGCCGCGCAGCTTGATGTGCGATTTCTGGATCGCGGCGATGCCGGCGGCGGTCATCGCGCCGTCCACCTTTCCGTCGCCCAGCGACTCGGCCCCCTTGAACACGTTCGGTACGGGATAGCCGACGATGTCGCTCGGCTTCAGCCCGGCATTGGCCAGCACCGCTTCCTGCAAATCGGCGATGGTGGTCTGGCTGGTAAAGGCGTTGGGAATGCGGTGGCCCTTGATCTCCCTGATCGACTTGATCGGCGAATCCGCCGGCACCAGCAGGGAGAACGGCAGCGGGAACAGCACGCTGAGCATGCGGATGTTGGGCTGCGGCCGTCCCTCGAAGGCGCCGGTTCCCGCGGGCGCCTTGACCGAATCGCTCACATTGATGATGCCGGTCTGGATCTCGTTTTCGTTGAGCAGCGGGATATAGGTCGAAGTGCCCGAGAACGGCTGAACCCGCGCCTTGATACCCAGCTTGTCGTTGAACAGCTTGGCGACGGCGACGCCGACCCGGTGATAAAGGGAGCCCTGCGGGTTGGTGGCGAGCCCGAATGTCTGGGCCGACGCGGGGACGGCGATTGCGGTCGCAAGGATCGCCATGGCGAGCGGTCTGGTAAATTTCATCTTGTTCTCCTCCCAGTGAACCATGACCCGGCCGCCCGGGAAGGGAGCCGCGGGCCAATGTCCCGGCGCAGCGCGGCGGATCGGGCCTGAGAACCGGGCCGGGACGGATTAACTCTAAACGCCCCCGGCAGTGGGACGCAATGCAGGTCTGGCCGAAATTATCGTGTCGCAACCGATGGTTGGCTCCCGCTCCGGGGTTCCGGTTAAAGGAGATTTTACACTTGGGGCGAAGAATGGCCGCCGAGAAATGCCGGACATTCCGGGCATGCGCCAATAGAGCTGCCGTCAACGTGAAAACGGCCCGTCCCGTCGAACGTCCCATTGTGGTGCCTCCGCCCGCACCGGCGGTCAGGCCTGCGCCCGATGTCTCGCCGGCCGATGGGGCCGCATTCGAACTTGTGCCCGACGCCGTGGTGATCGTCTGCGACGGCCGGGTCGTGCATGCGAACCGTCGCGCGAAGCGCCTGCTGGGCGGTGCCGGCGGCAACGGAAACGGGTCGGGCGCTTCGGGGCATGAACCCGTGCTGCCCGATGCCCTGATGGACCCGCGCATTCCCGGGGGCGGCGCCGGCAACGAGCCCCACGCCATCGGCGAGTTCACCATTACCGGCCCCGACGGGCACGCGGTGGCGGTCGAGGGATACGTCACCGACATCCGGTGGCGCGGCCGTCCGGCGGCGCTTTTTGCGCTGCGGGACCTGATGCGCCTGCGCCTGATCGAGCAGGACCTTCAGGCGCGTATCGACGAGCTGGAGCTGACCAAGCTCCTGCTGGAAAAGAGCAGCATGAAGTATGCCGAGATTTCCGGCCAGCTCCAGCGTGCGAAGGAGGCGGCCGATACGGCCAACCGCACCAAGAGCGAATTCCTTGCAAACATGAGCCACGAGTTGAGAACGCCGCTGAATGCCATCATGGGGTTCTCCGAGGTGATCAAGGACGAGATGTTCGGTCGGGTGGCCGTTCCCCAATATGTGGAATATGCCCGCGACATCCACAACAGCGGCTCGCACCTGCTCGAAATCATCAACGACATCCTCGATCTTTCCAAGGTGGAGGCCGGCAAGTTCGAGCTGGCGGAGGAGGAGGTCGAACTGGAGGAAATCATTGGCGCCGTTCATAACCTGATAAAGGGCCGCGCCGACGAAAAGAGAATCCGGATCGAGCAACGCATCCAGTACGGGGTGCCGGCGCTCTACGCCGACAAGCGCACGTTCAAGCAGATGCTGCTGAACCTGCTGTCCAACGGGGTGAAGTTCACGCCGGCAGGTGGTTCGGTATGCATCAAGGCCGGCCTCGGCGAAGACGGCGGCATGCGGATTACGGTGCGCGATGACGGCATCGGCATTGCGCGCGAGAATTTCGAGAAGGTCCTGGCCCCGTTCGGCCAGGTGGACAGTCCGCTGGCGCGCGAACACCAGGGCACCGGGCTGGGCCTGCCGCTTGTAAAGGCGATGATCGAGCTGCACGGCGGCCGGCTCGAGATGGAAAGCGAGGAGGGCCGCGGGACCTCGGTCACCCTGTGCTTTCCCCCCTTCCGGTCGCTTTCGGGCGGAACCTGACCCGCCGCTCCACTTCGCCGCGCGAGTGATTTCAGGCGCTGCCCAGCCGCCGCGCGCTGATGGATCGCCAGCCGAGTACCAGCGTTCCCAGAACCAGACTGCCGCCGATGGGCATGATCGCGATTCCCGGCGTAAACATCAGCGCCGCGAATGAGCCCAGTCCCGCGGTTACCAGCCCCCCCCGCGCCACCAGTTTCAGCGGCGTGCCGAAATAGCCGATGACCGCGATGGAGACGAAGTAGACGCCGGCGGCGCTCGCCACCATCGCTTCGGCAATCTCCGCGAGGCTGGCGTCCAGCAGAAGACCGGGGGCGGCGACGAAGGCGAACGGTACGATATAGGCCGTCCATCCGAGCCACATGGAGGCCCAGCCGGTTTCCCACGCTCCGGCACGCGATATGGTGGACGCGGCGAACGCGGCCAGCGCAATGGGCGGCGTGATCATCGACATCATGCCGAAATAGAAGATGAACATGTGGGCCGCCAGCGGCTTCACGCCGCCTTCGACCACGGCCGGTGCGACCAGGGTGGCGAGAAGGATGTAGACGCCGATGGTGGGCATGCCCATTCCGAGCACGATGCATACCACTGCCGATACCAGCAGCAGCACCCAAAGGTTGCCGCCCCCGAGATTGACCAGGAACAGGGTGAGGGCGAAGCCGAGCCCGGTGACGTTGAGGATGCCGATGACGAAACCGGCTCCGCCCAGGATCATGATCAGTTCGACGACGATGCGTCCGGCATCGCTGACGCCGGCAAACATCGTCGACACGGTCAGTCGCTGCTTGCCGTAACCCCGCCAGGTGCCGGTGAGGATGATGGCAAGGCATGCCCACAGCGCCGACACCTCGGGCTCCACCTGCGCCTCGAACAATGCATAAAGCAGCACGGCGAATGGAATGAAGAAGTGCCAGCCCTGGCGCAGCACCGTTCGCACCGCGGGCAACTCGTCGTCGACGACGGCGATGCGGTCACGCGCCGCCAGCAGGTCCACCTGGGTGAATACGGCGAAATAATAGAGGAGAGACGGAATTATCGCCGCGATCATCACGTCGGTGTAGGGAATCTCCAGGAACTCCGCCATCAGGAAGGCAGAAGCGCCCATGATGGGCGGCATGAGCTGTCCGCCGGTGGATGCCACCGCTTCGACGGCGCCGGCGGTGACGGCCGGATAGCCGGAGCGGCGCATCAGCGGGATGGTTATGACGCCGGTGGAAGCGACGTTCGACACGGCCGTGCCCGAAATGGAACCGAACAGCGCCGACGCGACCACCGCAATCTTGGCCGCGCCGCCGCGCCGCCGCCCCATGGCCGCCATGGCGAGGTCGGTAAAGAACTGGCCGCCGCCCGAGGCGAACAGAAGCTGGCCCATCAGAATGAAGGTAATGACGATGGTCGACCCTACCTTCAGCGGCGTGCCGAGCAGCGCGTTGGTGTCGAGCGCCAGATAGATGACCAGCTTGTGGGCCTCGATCGACTTGCCCTGCAGGTCGCCCGGCACCAGGTCGGCGAAGAGCGCATAGACGATAAAGACCATCACCACCGCAAACAGGGCCGGTCCCGCGGCGCGACGCAACCCCTCGAGAAACAGGATGGTAACCAGGACGCCGATCGCGATGGTCTCCGGCGTGCGCTGCGAGACGTCCACGAGCAGCCGTTCATAGGCGAAGGTGACGTGCATCATCGTGGCGAGTCCGACCACGGCGGCCAGCACGTCGTACCAGGGGACGCGCGTACGCGGTGCACCAAGCCGGGCGGGAAGAATCAGGTAGATGATGCAGAGCGCCAGGGCGGCGACCGTCGCCAGCATCTGCTCGACATAGACCGCCCAACCCATCTGGGAGGGAATCTCCAGCACCCAGACGATGGCGATGACGGTGAGCAAGGCGGCGCAGCACTGCGGGACGATTCCGAGAAGGACCGCCTTGCGGTCACTGCCCGGTTCGGCGGACGGTTCCGACATGAATCCTCATTCCGGCCGGGCAAGCGGTGCCTTGTGCGCCCGCATTCGCGACCGGTTCCCTGTTTTTCGCCGCCCCTACCGGCGGCGGTGCCCCAACCATACGAACAGGACGGATAAATTCCAAGGGAATCCATGGTTTGGCAGAGGGGGGCGGACTTTTTCCGGATTTCCGGCCCGCCGCCTGGCCGGGCGGCGTTTACGGGGTAGTTACCAATATTTGACTTAGTCTTGAGGTATTGTGAACACTGAACCCTCCAGGGCGAACGTATGATCCGCCGCGCCGCGCCGGCCTGAGGACGAATCCGGATGGGCGCAACGCCACGACGGTTCGTGCAATTGTCTGATATCTGCCATCGCCTGCTTCATTGCGTGCTCTGCTGGAAGGTGACGCTCGCCGTCTTCCTCAGCATCTTCGTTGTCGAGGCGGTCATCCTCGTGCCGTCCTACCGGAACTATGAGCGAGATCTGCTCGCGCATACGAGCGAGCAGGGCAAGACGGCCCTGACCTCCGCAGCCCTTCTCGCACCGTCCGATGGCCCGCGCGATCTGCTCGCCGCGCTCGACCGGGTGGCGGAGCGCACCGGCCTCAAGGGCGGCGCCCTGTACCGCGCCGATGGGACGCTGGTGGGCCGTTTCGGTGAAGTCACGACGTTACGTCCGGATCCGACCCGGCTTTCCCCGTACGGACATCGCTGTACGGAAGACGGGCAACGCTGCGAACAGATCTGGCCACCCGGCACGGGCGGTCTGCCGTTCTCCGTCGCGGCGCGGCTCGACACCGCGCACATTCCCGCTGCGCTGGTTGCCTTTCTGTGGCGGATCGGCGGCCTGATCCTGCTGATTTCCGTGGTGGTGTGCGGCACGGCCATGCTGGTGCTTGACCGAACGCTTCTGTCGCCCATTCTGGGCATCCGCACCAGCCTGCTCGGCGCCGTGGCCGATCCGGAAAATGCCGATCTCTACGCCATCGGCGGCAGCCGCGTCGATGAGCTGGGCGACATGTCGGCGGCGCTCGATCGCCTGCTGGTTCGCGTCTCCACCACCCACCGCGAGGAACTGGCCGCGATGGTGGCCATGGTGGACAGCGCGTCCGAAGGCATCATTGCTTACGACGCCAACGGTCAGCTCGCCTATGCCAACCGGTCGATGCTGACTCTGTGCGGCGTCCGCTCGCGGCTGGATCTGCTGGACGTTTCGTCGCTGCGTTTCCGTTTCGAAGATGAAGGGGAAGAGATCGGTCTGGAACGGATCGCACAGGACGGGCCATATTCGGGCAAGCTGTCGTTCGCCGTCGGGCAGCGGCTGGTTCCTTGCTACGTCAACGCGGGTCGCCTGAACGGACCGGATGGCGAGCTATTGCGTTATTTCGCTTCGGTGATCGACATCACCGAACTCGACGAGGCGCGTGAAAGGCTGGAACGGCAGAATCTTGAGCTCATCTCGGCCAGCCGGGCCAAGAGCGAATTCCTGAGCAGCATCAGCCACGAACTGCGTACGCCGCTGAATGCAATCATCGGCTTTTCGGAAGTGATGGAGAGCGAGCCCTACGGACCGCTCGGGGATGCGAAATATCGAGAATACATCGGGGAAATCAGGGCCAGCGGGAAAAACCTGCTGCGTATCGTCAATGACATTCTCGACCTGACCCGGGTGGAATCCGGCAATGTCGTTCTGCGCGAGGAGGCGTTCGATCCCGCGACCCTTGTCGATGCATCGTTGGGCCTGGTGGAAGGGGATGCGAAGGCAGGCGGGGTGACCATCGAGACGTCATTTTCGATGACGGCGGTCCGATTGCGCGCTGATTTCCGCATGATTCGCCAGGCGCTCGTCAACCTGCTGTCCAACGCCATCAAGTTCACGCCTCAGGAGGGCACCGTCCTCGTGGAAGTCCGGCTCGACGATCGGGGCAATCTGGTCATCGCCGTTCGCGATACCGGCATCGGCATCCGCGAGGCGGACCTGCAGAAGGTCCTGAGCCCCTTCGGACAAGGCGATGGCGGCCTCGATCGCAAGTACGGAGGGGTCGGAATCGGCCTGCCGCTCGCCAATGCGCTGATACGGCTGCACGGCGGCGCGATCGAACTGGCGAGCGTGATCGGCGAGGGGACGACGGCGCGGCTGTCCCTGCCTGCGGCACGGGTTCTCGCCTAGGGTTTCCTCTCCCTGCGCCCAATCGTCCCGCCCGCTTCCCCTGTTGCCGGGCCTCATGTAGCCTGTCCAAAATTCTGCAGGAGGGAGTGACGTGAAGCTTGAGGGATCTGTGGCAATCATCACCGGGTCGAGCTCGGTGACAGGGATCGGTGCGGAAACGGCGAAGGTGCTGGCGGCCAGGGGCTGCAGGGTAGTGGTCAACTACGCCAGCAACAAGGACGGTGCCGAGGAGACGGCCGCACTGTGCCGCTCCGCGGCAGGCGCCGAGGCCATCGTGGCGCAGGGAGACGTTTCCAATGACGCGGATTGCCGCCGGCTGGTGCAAGTAGCGCTGGACAAATGGGGCCGGCTCGATGTGCTGGTCAACAACGCCGCCACCACTAGGCCCATCCGCCATACCGATCTCGAGGCGCTGGACGCGGCGGAATTCAACCGCATCTTCGCCACCAACGTGATCGGGGCGTTCCAGATGACGCGCGCGGCGTTCAAGCCGCTCAAGGCATCCGGCGACGGGGCGGTGGTGAACATCTCGTCCATCGGCGCGTTCCGCGCCGGGGGCAGTTCCATGGCCTATACCGCGTCCAAGGCGGCGCTCAACAACCTGACCGTTTCCTTTGCCCGCATCATGGCGCCGGAGGTGCGGGTCAACTGCGTGTGTCCCGGCGGGCTGCTGGGAAACTGGACGCGCAAGATTCTGTCCGACGAAGGCTACGAGAGGCGGGTGCAGGAGGGGCTGACCAGGTACCCGCTCAGGAAGTCCATCATGCCGGTAGATGTGGCGGAAACGGCGGTGTGGCTGGCGGAAGGGGCGGGCACGATGACCGGCGAGGCGATCCGCATGGATTGCGGCCAGCACCTGCTCTGACGCACAACGGATAAAGGCGGAGGCGGCGTTATCATGGAACTCAGGCAACGGGTCGCCATCGTCACCGGATCGGCGAGCGGCATCGGCGCGGCGACGGCCATCGCGCTGGCCCGACGCGGCTGCAACGTGGTGATCAACTACACCAGGAACGAGGCGGACGCGGAAGAGACGGCGGCAGCCTGCACCAGCCTCGGCGTGGAGGCGATGCTGTGCCGCGCCGATGTCTCGTCGGACGACGACTGCCGGCGTATGGTAGCTGCCGCGGCGGAGCGCTGGGGGCGTCTCGACGTGCTGGTGAACAGCGCCGGCACCACCAAGTTCGTCCCCCACAGCAATCTCGACGGCCTCGACGCCGAGGATTTCCAGCGTATCTATGCGGTCAACACCATCGGACCGTTCCAGATGGCGCGCGCCGCGGCGCCGCACATGCGCAGCGCAGGCGCCGGCGCCATCGTCAACGTCTCCAGCGGCGCCGGCATCTACGGCCGCGGCAGTTCCATCGCCTATGGCGCGTCGAAGGGGGCGCTCAACAACCTGACCCTGGCGCTGGCCCGCGTGCTGGCGCCGGAGATCCGCGTCAACGCCGTCTGTCCGACCCTGGTGGATACGCGCTGGATGCGCACCCTGATGGGCGAGGACTACGAGAAGCGTATCGCCGCGACCCGGGCCAAGGTGCCGCTGCACAAGGTGTGCTCGCCGGAGGACGTGGCCGAGACCATCCTGTGGCTGGTCGCGGGCGCCGGCACCATGACCGGCGAGCTCATCCTGATGGACGGCGGCCAGCACCTGTTGTAGGGGCCGTACCGTTGGCCCTATAACGCCCGGCCAAGCTGGGCCATGGTTCCCGTGACCACGTCGAGCAGTTCGGTGGTGATCTCCTCCTGGCGCCGGGCGTCGGCGCTGCGCTTCAGCTTCTGCCGCAGATCTTCCACGTTGTCGCAGGCCTGTTCCATGGCCCGTAGCCGGGCGCCGTTTTCGCTGGCGAGCGACTCCATGGCGACACGGGTCAGCTCCGCCAGCACATATTCCTCCACCAGCTTTTCCATCAGCACGTCCGCTGGCAAGTTGTGCAGCGGCGGCAATGTGGCCGGTGCCGCAAAGGCGGAGAAATCCGGCGGTAGCAGGCGCAGTTCCTGTACCTCCCGGTCGCCGCCGGCACGATAGCGGCCAAATACAATATCGACCACGCGCGGCCCGGCGCGAACGGCGCGGTAGAGCGCCGGCGCCAGCCGGCGGGCGATGCCGAGCACGCCGCCGGCCTGCGTCGCCATGGGATGCGACCAGTAAACGTCGAGCCCCCGTTCCGCCGCGATCTGCACGCCGCGGTCGCCGACCAGGAAAAGCAGGGTAGGGCCGTCGGCCAGGCGTGCGGCGATACGCTCCAGCAGCACGTCATTGAAGTCGCCGACGAACCCGTGCTCGGCGCAGAAACCGATCAGCACCCGGGCGCGGCTGTCATGCGGCCACCACACCGCCCCGCCATTGCTGCCGAACGGCTGCACGCCGAGGATGGCGTTGCCCGCGACCGTCGCATATTCGCGGATGCCGGGAAGGGCCGACTGCGCCTGCTGTACCCGCATTGCGGCAAGCGAGCGCATGGCATGGATGATCCGCCCCAGCTCCTGCACCGTGGCGATACGCGCGTTGAGTCGGGCGAGGCGCTCCATGGTCAGTCCCCGACGCTACGCGGCGGCGACGCCGTGGCGGCATGGCGGACGGCCGCGTCGCGCAGCACGGCAAGCAGCGACTCGCGATCCTCGTCCGACAGCTCGCCGGTGGTGTCGATGCGCGACAGCACCGCGCCGGCGCGCTCGGCCAGAGCGGCGCGGCAGTCGTTGCGGAAGGCGGCAATGCGTTCCAGCGCAACGGAATCCACGATGCCGTCCTTCAGCGACAGCAGCAGGGCCACCTGCTCGCCGAGGCCGAAGGGGGCGAACTGGGGCTGAGCCAGCAGGGCGCGGATGCGTCGGCCCCGGTCGATGGTGCGCCGCGTACGCATGTCCAGCGCCCCGCTGAAACGGGCGAACAGCTCCAGTTCCACGAACTGGGCATAGTCGAGGCGCAGCGTCTCGGCGTAGGGCTTCATCGCGGTCGTTTGGCTTTTGCCACCGACGCGCGAGACACTTTTTCCAACGTCTACCGCCGGTTTGTGTCCTTCATGGAATTGCTTCTCGTCCAGATAGATCTGCCCGTCCGTGATGGAGACCAGGTTGGTGGGAATATAGGCGCTGAGGTTGCCCGCCTGCGTTTCGGCGATGGGCAGCGCGGTGAGCGAGCCGCCGCCGCGTTCCTGCGCCAGCTTGGCCGCGCGCTCCAGAAGCCGGGCGTGGATGTAGAAGATGTCACCGGGAAACGCCTCGCGGCCGGGCGGGGCGCGTAGCAGCAGCGATATCTCCCGATAGACCGCGGCGTGCTTGGTCAGATCGTCGATCACCAGCAGCGCGTCGCGGCCGTTGTCACGGAAGTATTCCGCCATCGAGCAGGCGGCGTAGGGCGTGATCCATTGCAGCCCGGGTGGGCTGTCGGCCGAGCTGACGACGAAGATGCAGCGCTCCGGCGCGCCATGACGGCGCACCGCGTCGATGACCGCGGCCACCGACGATGCTTTCTGGCCGATGGCGGCGTAGACACAGACGACGTCGCTGTTCTTCTGGTTGAGGATGGTATCCACGGCAATGGCGGACTTGCCGGTCTTGCGGTCGCCGATGATCAGTTCGCGCTGGCCGCGGCCAATCGGTACCATGGTGTCCACCACCAGCAGCCCGGTCTGCAACGGCCGGCTGACCGGATCGCGGTCGACGATGGGCGGAGCGGGACGTTCCACCGGGTCGAGCCGGTCGGCACGGATTTCCGCGCCGTCATCGAGCGGGGTGCCGAGTGCATCCACCACCCGGCCGAGCAGCGCCTCGCCTACTGGTGTGCGCACCACATCGCCGGTGGGGCTTACCTCGCTGCCGGCGGCGATACCGGCTCCCGGGCCGAGCAGCACACAGCCCACATGGTCGCGCTCCAGCGCCACGGCGATTCCCCACCGTTCGTCGGCGAACACCAGCAATTCGTCCAGCCGCGTGTCCGGCAGTCCGGAAATGACGGCGACCCCGTCGCCCACCTGGCGCACCACGCCAACCTGGTCGAGCCGCGGCACCGGGGCAAAGCGGAGGGCACGTGCCCGCGCGTCGGGCAGCAGCCGGTCGAGATCGCGGTCGAGGGTCGACATGGGCGGATCAGCTCCCGCGCAGGGCGGCCCGCATGTCGTCGAGCGCGCTGCGCCAGGTGAAGCGCAGCGCGGCGTGCGGAAAGCGCAGTTCCACCCCGGCGATCAAAGTCTCATCGGCTTCGAAGGCGAGGCGGGTGCCGTCGCCCAGGATGTCGCCGAGGCGTCGTTGCCAGGTCGCGGCGGTGGCCTTGTCCAGGGCACGGGCGGCGATGACCCGCAACGGCGCCCCGTCGAGCTGCGCCAACAGCGCGGCACGCTCGCCTTCCGCCATTCGTCCGAGATGCCCGGCCAACCGGTCGAACAGCAGCGCATCCGCATCGGCGGTGGTTGTCCGATTCACCAGCGTGGCAGCCATGTCGGCGGCAAGATCCACCGCCTTGTCGTAGAGCGCGGCGACGGCGGACTTGCGCTCCTCCTCCAGCGCGCGCCGGGCGGCGGCGATGATGTCTTCCGCCTCGTGCCGTGTCGCGGCGAGGACTTCCTGGCGTTCGCGTTCCAGCCGTGCCCGGGTCTCCTGCACCAGGGCGTCCCGTTCGGCCACCAGGTCCAGCCGTTTCCGCTCATAGGCGGTGCGCTCGTCGGTGGCCGCCTTCTTTGCCGCTTCCACATGGGCAAGCGCTTCTTCCGACTCGCGGCGGCGCCGGTCGAGGACGGACATGACAGGTCGGTAGAGGAAACGCTGAAGCAGCCAGGCCAGGACCAGAAAGTTGACCGCCTGAAACCCCAGCGTCCACCAGTCCATCGTCATTTTGCGACGAACGGGTTGGCGTAAAGCAGCAGCAGCGCGATCACCAGGCAGTAGATTGCCATGGTCTCGATCATAGCCAGACCGACGAACAGCGTGCGCGATAATGGCCCCACCGCTTCAGGCTGGCGGGCGATGGCGTCCATGGCGGCGGCCACGGCCCGGCCTTCGCCCAGCGCCGGACCGATGGCGCCGAACGAGACGGCGACGAAAGCGCCGATGATGCTGATCATTTCGATGCTCATGTCCGCGGTTATCCTCCTTCGATGCTGCCGATGGCGGCGCCGATGAAGACGCTCGCCAGGATGGTGAAGATGTAGGCCTGCACGATGCCGATCAGCACGCCGAGCGCCATGAACGGGATCGGCACGAACAACCCGGCGAGAACGACGACGATTCCGATGACGAACTCGTGGCTCATGATGTTGCCGAACAGGCGGATCGTCAGCGAGAAGGTACGCGTGATCTCCGAGAGCACGTTGAGCGGCAACAGCAGCAGGTTGGGCTCGGCATAGTGCTTCAGGTAGTCGCGGGCGCCGCGCGCCCGCACGCCGAAGAAATGCACCGCCAGGAACACCACGATGGCGAGCGCCGCCGGTGTGGCGAGGTCGGCAGTGGGCGGGCTGGCGCCGGGCACCAGGATCGACAGGTTCGCCGTCACGAGGAACAGGAACAGCGTGCCGAGCAACGCCAGGTACGGCGACGGATCGCGGCCGATAACCGCCCGGATCTGGGTGTTGATGGTCTCCACCACGATCTCCAGGCATGCCTGCCAGCGCCCCGGTCGCAGCGCCATTCGCCGGGTGCCGAGCCAGGAGACGACGGTCAGGACCGCCATGATGGCCCAACTGGTGACCACCGTGCGGCTAATGGGTACGCCGAGGACGACGAACAGGGTATGTGGGGCGAGGGGAGAGGTGTCTAGCATCGGCCTGACCGGATGATGTGGACGGCGACCTGGCGTGCCGCAACCATACCCAGCATTCCGCCAATGAGCGCGGGCGGGCCGAACTGCACGAGCAGCCACAGCCCGCTTCCGGCGAGGGCGATCCGCACCAGATGCAGTGCAACGGCGGGCCGGCCGCCGCCCGTCACATGCTGGCGCACGGCGAGCCACAGGGCAGCGAAATAGGCGAGGCCGAGCGCCAGCCCGCCGACGGCGGCGACGAAACCAAGGGGCAGGACGGGTGGCACAGTCATGCGCGGTGCATCCTTTTCCACGCCATCCATCCGCCGGCGACGATGCCGAGGAAGATCAGCGTGGCGGACCAGAACACGGCACGTCCGGTCACGTGGTCGAGCCAGTGGCCGATCAGCGCGCCGGCCAGTGTCGGGGTCACGATGAGCCAGCCGAGCGAACCGATCATGGCGAGGTTCCGTCCGATGGGGCGTTCGCCCTCCTTCCGCCAGCGCGCGCGACGTTCGCGGTGCAGTCGTACCGAGCGGTCCAGGTGATTGGGATGATCGGCTTCGGGCAGACGGCTCATGGCGCCTCCTGCTCTTGCGCCAGCACGCCGTGGCGTTGGGCGGGACCGCGGCCAGGGGCGGATTCCGGGCGCAGGTAACGACAGATCTGGCGGATGGCCGCTATCTGCAAACGCACCGCATCGGAGCGCGACGTCTTCTCGACACCGGCTTCGTCATGGAAGCGGGTCACCACGGTGGTTTCCAGAGCCTCCAGGTCATCGCCGGTCAGGGCCTCGCGTGTCGCCACCTCGACCGTGCGGCCGTCGCGCACCTGCAGGATTCCGCCCCGGACGGCGACGTAATGCTCACCGCCGGCGCTGTCGCGCCAGGCGAGCACAGAATTGCTGAGCACGGTGAGAAAATCCGCGTGATGCGGCAGGATGCCGAACGCGCCGCTGTCGTCCTCGGCCCGGACATGGGAGACGTCGGGCTGGTCGAGGACGATCTCCATCGGCGTGGCGACCATGAGATGCAGCCCGCTCACCGCTTTGACTCCTGTTCCTTGCGCCGCGCCTCGTCAATGGTGCCGACCATGTAGAGAGAGCTTTCCGCCCAGTCGTCGGCTTCGCCGTCGAGGATGGCCCGGCAGCCGGCCAGGGTGTCCTCAATCTCCACCGTGCGCCCCGCCTTGCCGGTGAACTCCTCGGTCACCATGAACGGCTGGGTGAGGAAGCGGATCATTCGCCGCGCCCGATGCACCGTGCTGCGGTCAGCGGCGCTGAGCTCCGACATGCCGAGCAGCGAGATGATCTCCTGCAGGTCTCGGTAGAGCGCAATGGTGCGGCGGACCTCGTCCGCGGTCCGGTAGTGGATCTCGCCCACCACCTGCGGATCGAGCAGGGACGAGGTGGAGCCGAGCGGATCGATGGCTGGATAGAGCCCTTCACTCGCCATTTCGCGCGACAAGACAATGGACGAGTCGAGATGGCTGAACGTCTCGGCGACCGCGGGGTCGGTGAAGTCATCTGCCGGCACATAGACTGCCTGGATCGAGGTAATCGCCGCCCCCTCGACCGAGGCGATGCGCTCTTCCAGTTCGGCGATTTCGGTGGCTAGGGTGGGCTGGTAGCCAACCCGTGATGGCAGCCGGCCGAGCAGGCCGGAAAGCTCGCTGCCTGCCTGGACAAAGCGGAACACGTTATCGATGAGGAGCAGCACGTCCTCCTTCATCTCGTCGCGGAAATACTCGGAGACGGTGAGAGCGGTCATGCCGACCCGCCAGCGTGCTCCGGGCGGCTCGTTCATCTCGCCGAACACCAGGGCGGTGCGCTGCAGCACGTCGGAGCTGCCGAGTTCCATCAGCAGTTCGTGGCCCTCGCGCGAACGCTCGCCGATGCCCGCGAAAACCGAGATGCCCGAATACGCTTCCACCGTGGTGCGGATCATCTCCATGATCAGCACGGTCTTGCCTACCCCGGCGCCGCCAAACATGGCCGCCTTTCCTCCGCGGGCGAGCGGCGCCAGCAGGTCGATCACCTTAATACCGGTGCGGAACACCTCGCGTCTGCTTTCCTGGCGGGCGAGTGCGGGGGAGGAGCGGTGAATGGGCCAGCGCAGCGTATCCGCCGGGAAACCGTCCTTGCGGTCGATGGGCTCGCCGATCACGTTGACCAGTCGGCCGAGGACAGGTTCACCGACCGGTACGGCGATGGGGCCGCCGGCGGCGCGTACCAGCGTGTGACGGCGCAGGCCCGAGGTATTCTGCATGGCGACTGCGCGTACGGTTTGCGGGTCGAGATGCTGCTGCACCTCGAGCACCAGCCGGCCCGGGCCGTCCCAGTCCACATAGAGGGCGTCATTGACCGCCGGCAGCGTTCCGGCCGGAAAGGCGACATCGACGACCGAGCCGCGGACCGCAACGACCGTTCCGGCGACGGCTGGGGGGGTCGATTGCACGGGTGCTTCGGGCATCTGTCCCGCTGCCTTTTCCGTGACCGGGGCGTCGACTGTAGATTTCCCCCGATTCCCGGTCAATTTATATGGATTTATATGGCGATGACGGTCCGGTGGCGCTAGCGACGCTCGCGCAGGTAAACGAACCAGTACACCGCGCCCACCAGCCCGCCGCCGCCGACCATGTTGCCCAGCGTAACCGGCACGAGGTTGTGCAGGAAGCCGGCGATGGTCAGCCCGGCAAACTGGACCGGCGCCAGTTGCGCCGCGGCCCAGAACCCGTCAGCGGCGAACCATTTGATCAGCAGCGCCACGGGGATGAAATACATGTTGGCGACGGAATGCTCGAAACCGGCGGCGACGAACGCGGCGACGGGAAAGATGATGGCGAGAATGCGGTCGGCCGTGGTCCGCGCGCCGAGACAAAGCCACACGGCGAGGCAGACCAGAACGTTGCACAATATGCCGAGGAAGAATGCCTCGACGGGGCCAAGTGCCATCTTCGCCGCGGCGATGGAAAGGGCAGTGGCACCGACGGCCCCGCCGGCGGCCGTATGGTGTCCCGACAGGAATACCAGTGCCGCGGTGCCGAGCCCGCCGATCATGTTGCCGAGGTAGACCAGCGCCCAGGCACGCAGCAGTTCCAGGCCGGAAATGTGGCGGCTCGCCCAGGCCATGACCATCAGGTTGTTGCCGGTGAACAGCTCTGCCCCGCCCACCAGCACCAGGATCAGCCCCAGCGAGAACACCAGCCCGGCCAGCAGGCGGCCGACGCCCCAGGGCAACCCGTCGGTACCGGAAGAGACCACGGTGGCGAACACCGCGCCGAGCGCAATGAACGCGCCTGCCAGCACGGCGAGGGTGACGAGCTTCGGGGCGGCGAGCCGCGCCTTGGTTGCGCCCAGCGCGTCCGCTTTCTGCGCCACGTCCTGCGGCAGCAGCGCGTCGATGGATGGGGCAGGAGGCGGGGGCGGTCGGTCGTGCAATTGCCTGTCGTCCACGCGGGAGCGTTCCTTGCTGGGCCGATCTTGCACGGTGTATCGTACACGACCACAGCGAATCGAGACGGGCCGCCGATGAGTGACGACGCCGAGATCTACCGCCGGCAGGGCATCGGCCAGCGCATGGGCTTCGGCCGGCGTCCGGCGCTGCTGGTCATCGACTTCATCAACGGCTTCAACGATCCCGGCCAGTTCGGCGGCGGCAACATTCAGTCGGCCATCGACCGGACCGAAGAGCTCCTGGCGGCCGCCCGCCACCTGGATCTGCCGATCCTGTTCACCACCCACGTCTACGCCGGGGACGGCAGCGAGGACGGACTGTTCAATCTGAAGATGCCGCGCATGCGCGAGGGGCTGGAGCGCGGCAGCCGGGCGGTTCAGGTGGTGGACCAGCTCGCTCCGCGTCCCGGCGAACGGGTCGTCGAGAAGCACTTTCCCTCGGCGTTCTTCGGTACCGACGTGGCCGGCTGGCTGGCCATGCGGGGCGTGGATACGGTGATCGTCACGGGCTGCACCACCTCGGGCTGCGTGCGTGCCACCGTGGTCGACGGCATGGGGCACGGCTTCCGGCCCATGGTGCCGCGCGAATGCGTCGGCGACCGCGCCCTCGGCCCGCACGAGGCCAATCTGTTCGACATGGACCAGAAATACGCCGACGTGATGCCGCTGGCCGAGGTGCTGGCCGCGCTGGACCGGCTCTATCCCGGCCAGCGTCCATCGTAAGAAACAAGGGAGAACCGCAACGGTATGGTCGAACCGCTGGGATGGCGACTGAAATTCGGCGTCATTTCGCCATACACCAACACCGTGGAGCAGCCCGAATACTGCGGGACGCGCCCGCGCATCGAGCCGGCATAGCGCTTATGCTGCGCATCCTTGGCCTTCTCGCACTCGGCTATTTCGGCATTCTCGGCACGCTTTACCTGTTGCAGCGGTCGTTGATCTACCATCCCAACGGGGTGCGGCCCGACCCGGCGGCGAGCGGGGTTCCCGAAATGGTGCCGGTCAGCCTTGCCACCGCCGACGGGCTTGAACTCCTCGCCTGGTGGCGGCCGCCGGCCGACGGGACGGTACCGGTGCTGCTGTTTCTGCACGGCAACGCGGGCCACATCGGGTTTCGCGGTTACAAGCTGCGGCCCTATCTTGACCGGGGCTGGGGGGTGCTGCTGCCGGCCTGGCGCGGCTACAGTGGCAATCCGGGCAGGCCAAACGAAGAGGGCCTCTACGCGGACGGCCGCGCCGCGCTGGCGTTCCTCGACAGCCAGGGAATTGCCACGGAACGGGTGGTCGGTTACGGGGAATCCCTGGGCAGCGGCGTTGCGGTCCAGCTTGCCACCGAGCGGCACCCGGGCGTGCTGGTGCTGGAAGCGCCGTTTACCTCGCTGGCCGACGCGGCCGCCGCGCACTATCCGTTCTTTCCGGTACGCGGACTGCTCAGGGACCGCTTCGATTCCCTGTCCAAGATCGGCCATGTGGCGACGCCCCTGCTGGTGGTCCACGGGGAGCGCGACCGGGTTGTGCCGGCACGGCTGGGGCGCCGGCTGCTGGAAGCGGCGGCCGAGCCGAAGCAGGGCATCTTCCCCACCGGCGCCGGACACAACGACCTGCATGAGAATGGGCTGGCGACCGCGGTAATCGATTTTGTGACCCGTTTTCAACAGGGGAGGCTGCCCGGTAGAAAATAAAAAATTTAGCGGGTTTTTTATTTAAATAATGGTCAATATCGAATTGATTGATTTTGACTTCTCTTTTTATATTTGCCATATTTATTATATACGAGGCTCGGCAGCCGGAGGATCTCCATGATCCAGGCAATGCGACCATCGATTTCCGCGTTGAAGGCGGCGAGCACTTCGCTCAGCGCCTCCGCATCCAACATCGCGAATGCACGTAACGGCGGTCGTCTTGCCGATGCCGAGGTCACCCCCATGACCCGCGCGCGCCAGACCGCCGGCCGGCAGGATCGCGTGCCCGAGGACCTCTACCGTCCGGTGCGCGCCGACAATGTGGCGGTTGCCGGTGGCGGGGTGCGCGCGGTGGTGCGTGAACATGACCCGCCGCATGTGGCGGAGCATGACCCGGGCGATCCCAAAGCCGACGAGGACGGGCTGGTCGCCCGGCCCAATGTCGATCTGGCCGACGAATTCGTGCGTATGCGCCAGGCCCGGGATTCGTACATGGCCAATCTCAAGGTGGTGAAGACGACAGACGAAATGGCCGGTTATCTGGTCGACCGGCGGGAATAGCGGGCATTCCTGGAGGCGCGTTCGGTGGCGGGCAGGTAGCGCGTCGAGTTGGGGTGAACTTCGGGATCGGGGCTGCGCGCCAGGAAGGCGGGTGGCCCCGATGCCTTTTGCGGATTACCGTGCCGGCGGGCGCGCCCCTCTGCGCGGAGAGGAGGCGGCGCTATCGGCTGACCCGCCGCAGGGCGGCGAGAAGCAGCAGCAGCAGGGCGCAGTCGGCAGCAAGCAATTGAAAGGCAGCGGTAAATCCGCCTGTGGCATCCGCAAGGGCGCCGATGCTGAGCGGTCCCAGCACGCCGCCTATCTCGGCTGCGGAGAAATAGAGCCCGGTGGCAGAACCGGTGCGCGCCGGCCCGACCTCGCGGTCCTCCATCAGGGTCAGCACCGAGACGGTGGTCATGGCGCCGCGGGCCGTGCCTTGCAGGACCAGCCCGATGAAGAGCAGCGGACCCTGAAAGGCCTGCACCAGGAACGTGGCCACGCCGGCGCAGACGAACAGAAACCCGAGGATGGCGAAGCGGCGCTCAGGCGTCGCGAGGCGCGGGATGAGTAGTGACGAGCACACTGCCAGCAGGGTCGGCAGCGATGCCCAGTAGCCCGCCGAAACGGCATCCATGCCGCCGCTGCGCAGCATCTCGGGCAGCCAATTATTGAGAGAATGGTTGAAGAAAAGGATTCCAAGACCCATTCCCACAATAATTCTTACTGAACGCACGCGGACCAGTTCGGCGAATACCCTGAGGGATTTTTGATTGCCTGTTCTGGCCTGCTGCTCCATCGCGCGGCTCGCCGGGTGGGCGCCGATGAGGAACCAGGCGACGCCGGCGCACATTACGAACGCCGCGTAGGTGAACAGAACCGCACGCCAGTTGCCGTCGAACAATGGCAGGACCACGCTGTTGGTGAGGGACAGCGAGGTCACGCCGCCCAGTGCGGTGCCGGTGAAATAGATTCCCATGGCCAGCCCCCGCTGGGAGCCGATGAACCAGAGCGCGATCAGCTTCGGTGCGCCGGTGGACAGCATCGGCCCGCCAAGGCCGAACAAAGCGACGGCGAGGAACAGCGAGAGATGCCCGCTGGCCGTGCCGCGCAGGGCGCAGGATGCCGCCATGACGAGGGCGGCGATAAACAAGCCCCGCCATGCGCCGACCCGGTCGAGGAACGCGCCGCACGGGATGGCGGCGGCGATGTAGACCAGCGGCCAGGCGCCCATGACGCTGCCCATGGCCGAATGGCTCAGCCCCAGCTCCTCGGAGATGCGGTGAACCATGGGAGCCATCGCGAAGATGGTCAGCGAGAAACTGAAATAGACCAGCCAGACGCCGGCGAGGATTGCCCAGCGATAGGGGTGCTGGCCGGCGGCGGTGCCGTCCGGATGGCGGTCGGAGGCGATGGCGGTCATGAGCGCGCCGCGGCCGCGGTCGGGGCCGGGGCGGTCATGACTCGGTCTCGCACTCCTTTGCCTTGCGCGCCGCCTCGTGCGCGGCAAGCGCCGCCGGCGTATCGAGGTCGGTCAGTACGCCATTGTCCGGCATGGCGACTTCCTGGACCATGTCCTCGTGGTCGCCGATCAGGTGGCGCGCGCCTACGTCGCCTGAAACCGTGCTTATCTCCCTGAAAAAGCGCCGGTGCCACAGCACTGGATTGCCCCGCTTGCCGTTGAAGGTGGGCACGCAGACGGCATGGCCGCCCGCCGGATCGAAGGCTGCGATCAGCAGGTCTAGGTGGGCGGCGGTGACGTCGGGCATGTCGCCGAGGCAGACCAGCGCGCCGTCCACCTCTTCTCCCAGTGCCGCCAGTCCGACACGCAGCGATGTGGACAGTCCCTCGGCGTAGCCCGGATTGTGCACCAGGCGCAGCCCGCGTCCGGCGAGCGCCGCAGCGATCCTGTCCGGCTCATGGCCGGTCACCACCACGACCGGATCGGCCCTGGACGCCCGAACCGCATCGGCCACGCGCACCACCATGGGGACGCCGTCGATGTCGGCGAGAAGCTTGTTGAGCGCGCCCATGCGTTGCGAACGTCCGGCGGCGAGGATCAGAGCGCCGACCCGGGGCACCGGTCTCCGGGGTGCGGCGGCGCGTGGTGCCACGACCTCGCGCGGGGCGGGGCGGCTCGGGATTTCCTTGAGCAGCCCGCCGACGCCCATGCGCGTCAGGTCCTCGCCCGTCACCTCGACGCCGGCGACGAGCCGCTGCAGGACCCAGTCGAAGCCGTGCAGCCGGGGCGAACGCGCCGAGCCGGGCAGGCCGAGCACGCGCATGGGACCGAGCCGCGCCAGCAGCATCAGGTTGCCGGGATCCACCGGCATGCCGAAATGCTCGATCGCGCCGCCGCCGCGCACGATGGCTGCCGGCACCACGTCGCGCCGGTCGACGATGGCGGATGCCCCCAGCACCAGCGCGATGGCGCAGCCGCGATCGCGCAGTTCGGCAAGGGCCTTGCCCAGCATGTCCTCGTCGTGGGTGCAGCGAATTTCGTGTGCCAGCGTGACGCCGACGGCGGTCAGCCGCGCGCGCGTTACCTCGACGGTCTTGTCGAGCACGGATTCCTTGACGCCGGGAAGGCGGGTCTGGACCAGCCCCACGTCGCATGGCCGGAATGCGGCGACGCGCACCGCCCGCGCGCCTTCGGCGGCGATAGCGCGGCAGCGTTCCACCAGGGGTCGGTCCACAGCAAAGGTGATGATCTTCACGGTCGCGATCAGGTCGCCTGGCTCGAGGGCGGTGAAAGGCGGCACGGTGGCGATGGTCACGGCTTCGTTCACCGCGTTGAGGCGGTCGATCAGGGCCGCGTCGACCACGGCCAGCCCGCGCGTATCGGCGAACAGGTTGCAGCGCCCGGTAGACGGCCTGCCGGTGGCGGTACCGGCGCCGGCCGCCGCCTCGGCGATGCGTCCGGCGGCCTCGTTCTCGTCCAGATCGTCCGCTTCCAGGCGGGCGGCGATGATGCTGTCGTAGCCGGCGTCGGCAAGGGCGCCGACGTCATCGGGCGACAGCCGGCGGCCCTTCTTGAAGACGGTCTTGCCCACCTTCAGGCTGTGGGCGAGCAGGGCTCCCGCCGCCTCGGCGACGGGAATGACGCCGAATTTCACGCCGCGGCCTTTTGCGGCTTCTCGTGCAGTACGCCGGTGATCTGGGCCAGGATCGACACCGCGATCTCGGCCGGCGATACGGCGCCGAGCGAGAGGCCGACCGGGCCGTAGATGCGGCCGATCTGCGCTTCGCCGAAACCGGACTCTTTCAGCCGATCGATCCGCTTGGCGTGGGTCTTCCGGCTGCCCAGCGCGCCGATGTAGAAGGCGTCGGACTTCAAGGCCACCTCCAGCGCCGGATCGTCGATCTTGGGGTCGTGGGTGAGCGTCACGACCGCGGTGCGACGGTCGAGATCGAGCTCCTGCATGGCCTCGTCGGGCCATTCGGCGATGACGGCGAGGCCGGGGAAGCGGTCCTCGGTGGCGAAGGACTGGCGCGGGTCCACCACGATCACGTCGTAACCCGACACCGACGCCATGCGCGACAGGGGCTGGGCGATATGCACCGCGCCGACGATCACCATGCGCAGCGGCGGATTGAACACGTGGACGAACACCTCGCCCTCGGGCGTATCGAGGGTGGTGCTGCGGTCGTCGATCAGCGCATTGCGCGCCGCCTCGACGATGGAGCCGTGCACGGCGAGCGGACCGTCGGCAGCATCGGTATAGACCAGCGCCTGGTCGCCGGAAGCAAGGTTGGTGGCAAGCGCCACCGGCCGCTTCGCCTTGCGGTCCTGCAGCAGTTTGTTGAGCAGTGCCGTCTTCATGCCAGTGCCTCGACGAATACCTTGACCCGACCGCCGCAGGCGAGCCCCACTTCCCATGCGCGCTCATCGGTGACGCCGTATTCCAGCACCTTGGGCGTGCCGGTCTTCATCACCTCCAGCGCCTCGGTCACCACCGCGCCCTCGATGCAGCCGCCGGAGACGGAGCCGACGAACGTACCCGTGTCGTCAACCGCAAGCTGGCTGCCGGCCGGGCGGGGCGATGAGCCCCAGGTGTTGACCACGGTGGCAAGCGCCACCTTGCGTCCCTGCTCGCGCCACAGCGCGGCCTCTGCAAGCACGTCATCGTCCTTGGAGACCCTGGAGAGCGAGATCGCGGATTCCTTCACAGTGCCTGCAGCCATTGGCCCATATCCTCCTGTCGGCGTCCGAGCTGGCGGTTCAAAGCCGCCACCAGCTGGGCCAGGCTTTCAAGATTGTGCACCGGACGGAATTCGTCAACATGCGGCAAGATCGCCCGGATTCCCTGGGATTTCGGCTCGAACCCCTCGAAGCGGAGCAGGGGATTGAGCCATATCAGCCGCCGGCACGACTTGTGCAGCCGCTCCATCTCGATGGCGAGCCCGCGCCCGGCATCCCGGTCCAACCCGTCGGAGATCAGGATCACCACTGCCCCCTGGCCGAGCACCCGACGCGACCAGTGCTTGTTGAAATACTTCAGCGCCTCGCCGATGCGGGTGCCGCCGGACCAGTCCTCCACCGCGTCGTTGCAGCGGTCGAGCGCCACGTCGATGTCCTTGTAACGCAGATGCCGTGTGACGTTGGTCAGCCGGGTGCCGAACAGGAACGTGTAGACCCGGTCGCGATCGTTGGTGATAGCGTGCAGGAAATGCAGCAGCATGCGCGTGTAGCGGCCCATGGAGCCGGAAATGTCGCACAGCACTACCAGCGGCGGCGGGCGTGTGCGCTGGGTGTGGAAGTGCAGCGGGATCACCGCGCCGCCCGATCGCAGCGCGGCGCGCAGCGTGGCGTGCATGTCGATGCGCCGGGGCAGGGGGGTGACCGCGTAGCGCCGGGTCGGGATATCGCGGATGGGCAGGCGCATGCGGGCGATGGCGGCCCTGGCGCGCGCGACCTCATCGGCCGACATTTCCTCGAAATCCATTTTCTGCAGGAGCTCGTTGGCCGAGGCCGTCATGGTGGCCTCGACCTCCACCTCGGGCTCCTTGTCCTCGTCCGGTTCCTTCGGCTGCTCGTCGGGTTCCATGGCCTCCAGTACGCGGCGGCTGGGCGGCTCCTCCTCCGGCGTCATGCCCTCGTCCTCGGGCATCATGGGTATGGTCAGGCCCAGCATGCGCTCGAGCAGCCGCGGATCGCGCCAGAAAATATGGAACGCCTGGTCGAACAGCTCGTGCTGGTCGCGCCGGTTGACGAAGACGGCGTGCAGCGTCCAGTAAAAGTCCTTCCGGCTGGCGATGCCCACCGCCTGCACCGCCTTTACGGCGTCGATGATCTTGCCCGGACCCACCGGCAGCCCGGCGGAGCGCAGCACGCGGCCGAAGTGCATGACGTTGGGGGCGAGCTTCGCGCCCTCCAGCCGGTCGAGCAACGCCATGCCAGGCGTCGGGTCGCCGACGCGGACGACCTTCGGCCCGGTGTCGTCGTCGCCGTTGCGCGGATCGGCCATGGCGAGGGGACCCCGGCTAGATCTTGTACTGTCCGGCGGCGAGGTCGGCCTTGACCCGGTTGAGCAGCGTCGCGGCCTCGCTGCCTTTGACCTTTTCGATGTCGTCCTGGTACTTGAGCAGGACGCCGAGCGTGTCGTTCACCGTGGCCGGGTCAAGATCGATCCTGTCAAGCTGGATCAGTGCGTTGGTCCAGTCGATGGTCTCCGCCACGCCGGGCAGCTTGAACAGGTCCATGGTGCGCAGCTTCTGCACGAAGGCGACCACCTGGCGTGAGAGATCCTTGTCGGCGCCGGGCGCCTTGACGGAAAGGATGGCGAGTTCACGCCTCGCGTCGGGGTAATCCACCCAGTAGTAGAAGCAGCGGCGCTTGATGGCGTCGTGGATTTCGCGCGTACGGTTGGACGTGATGATGACGATGGGCGCCTTTACCGCCTTGATGGTGCCGATTTCCGGGACCGTCACCTGAAAGTCGGACAGCACTTCCAGCAGGAACGCCTCGAACGGCTCGTCGGTGCGGTCCAGCTCGTCGATCAGCAGTACCGGTGGCTGGCCGGAGAGATCGGGCTCCAGCGCCTGCATCAGCGGCCGCTTGATCAGGAAACGCTCGGAGAAGATGTTTTCCTCGATCTGCTCGCGATTGCGATCGCCTGTGGCCTCGGCGATGCGGATGTCTATCATCTGCAGCGAATAGTTCCACTCGTACACGGCCGAGGAAACGTCGAGTCCCTCGTAGCACTGCAGGCGGATCAGCCGGCGGTCGAGGGTGTCGGCAAGCACCTTGGCGATTTCAGTCTTGCCGACGCCGGCCTCGCCTTCGAGGAAAAGCGGCCGGCCCATCGTCAGCGCGAGATAGAGCGCCGTCGCCAGGGAGCGGTCGGCCACATAACGGCCTTCCTGCAACAGCTCCAGGGTGGCGTCGATGGACTCGGGCAGGGACATGGGCGGGTCTCGCTGGCTGAGCGATGCGGGCAGGGATTATATCTAGCATATACGAAAACAATGGGGGGCCGGCAATCCCGGTACCCCCGCGCGGTCGGCGATCCGGACAGCGCCACGTGGCGCCGTCCGGGACCGCGGCGCCGGTTCAGGCAGTCTTGCCGATGGCCTCGGCCACGGCGCGCTTCGCCATGACGGTGACCAGGTGGGCACGGTATTCGGCGGAGGCGTGGATGTCGCTGTTGAGATCCTTGTCGGGGATCGCGATATTGGCGACCGATTCCGGCGCGAAGCTCTTCGCCAGCGCCGCCTCCATTTCCTTGACGCGGAAGGCGCAGGCTCCGGCCCCGGTGACGCCGACGCGCACGTCGCCGCCCTTCTGCGACACCATCACGCCGACCACGCAGTAGCGCGAGGCGGGGTTGGGGAACTTCATGTAGCCGGCCTTGTCAGGGATGGGGAAGACCACCCTGGTGATCATCTCGCCGTCCTCCAGCGCCGTCTCGAACAGGCCCTTGAAGAAGTCGTCGGCGGCAATGGTGCGCCGGTCGGTATGGATGGTGGCGCCAAGCCCCATCACCGCGGCCGGATAGTCGGCGGCAGGGTCGCTGTTGGCGAGCGACCCGCCGATGGTGCCGCGGTTGCGCACCATGGGATCGCCGATGCCGCCGGCCAGCTTGGCCAGCGCCGGGATCGCCTTCTTGATGTCGGGGCTGGCGGCGACCGCCGCATGGCGGGTCATGGCCTTGATGGCGACGCTGTCCTTGGTCACCTCAATGCCGGCGAGTTCGGCAAGTCCGCCGAGATCGATCACGTCCGACGGCTTGGCGAGACGCTGCTTGAGCGTGGGCAGCAGGGTCATGCCGCCCGACATGTATTTGGGTTCCTCGCCCCCCCGGAACTTCTTCTTCGCGTCATCGACCGAGGACGCCTTGTGATAGGTGAAATTATACATGGCTCATCGTCTCCGTTTACGCCGTCTTTCCCTGTGCCTGCCGGATGGCCTGCCACACGTTGTGCGGCGTGGCCGGCATATCCATATGGTCAACGCCCAGCGGCGACAACGCATCGACCACCGCGTTCATCACCGCCGCGCTGGCGCCGATGGCCCCCGCCTCGCCGCAGCCCTTCACCCCCAGCGGATTATGGGTGCACGGGACCACGTTCGTCGCCACGCGGAACGACGGCACGTCGTCGGCCCGCGGCATGCAATAGTCCAGATGCGACCCGGTGAGCAACTGCCCCGAAACATCATAGACGCAATTTTCCATCAGTGCCTGGCCGATGTCCTGGACCAGTCCGCCGTGCACCTGTCCCTCGACGATCATCGGATTGATGATGGTGCCGAAATCGTCCACCGCGGTAAAGCCGGTGACCTCGATCACGCCCGTCTCGGGGTCGATCTCGATCTCGCAGATGTGGCAGCCGTTGGGATAGGTGAAATTCTTCGGGTCATAATAGGCGCTCTCGTCCAGTCCCGGCTCGAGCTCCTCGTGCGGGTAGTTGTGCGGCACGTAGGCGGCAAGCGCCACCTGGCCAATGGCGAGCTCCCGGTCCGTGCCGGTGACGCGAAACGTGCCGTTTTCGAACGTGATGTCCTCGACCGAGGCTTCCAGCAGGTGAGCGGCGATGCGCCGGCCCTTCTCGACGATCTTGTCCATCGCCTTGACGATGGCCGAGCCGCCGACCGCGATGGAGCGTGAGCCGTAGGTGCCCATGCCGAAGGGGATGCGGTCGGTGTCGCCGTGCACCACATCGACGTTTTCCACCGGCAGGCCGAAGCGGTCCGCGACAAGCTGCGCATAGGTGGTCTCGTGCCCCTGGCCGTGGCTGTGGCAGCCGGTGAACACCGTTACGGTTCCGGTGGGGTGGAAGCGCACCTCGGCCGCCTCGTACAGTCCGGCGCGGGCGCCGAGCGCGCCCGCCACCGCCGATGGAGCGATGCCGCACGCCTCGATATAGGTGGCGAGCCCGATGCCGTAGAGCCGTCCGCGTGCCTTCGCCGCGTCGCGGCGTGACGCGACGGCGGCGTAGTTCACCGTCTTCAGCGCGTCCTCCATGTTGCGGATGAAATCGCCGCTGTCGTACTGCAACGCCACCGGCGTCTGGTACGGCATGGCGGAGGCGGGGACGAAATTGCGGCGGCGGATTTCGGTGCGGTCGAGCCCGGTTTCGCGCGCCGCCTGGTCCACCAGCCGCTCGAGCAGATAGCACACCTCCGGCCGCCCGGCGCCGCGGTAGGCATCCACCGGGACGGTGTTGGTGAACACCGCCTTCACGGCGACGTGGATGGCCGGTGTCGTGTAGAGTCCTGCCAGCAGCGTGCCATAGAGATAGGTGGGGATCGCCGGGGCGAAAGTGGAAAGATACGCACCCAGATTGGCGATGGTCTTCACCCGCAGCGCCAGGAAACGACCATCCTTGTCCAGCGCCAGCTCGGCATGGCTGACATGGTCGCGGCCCTGGGCGTCGGAAACGAAGCTTTCGGCGCGGTCGGCTGTCCACTTCACCGGGCGACCCACCTTGCGCGCCGCCCAGGTGACGATGGCCTCCTCGGCGTAATGGTAGATCTTGGATCCGAACCCGCCGCCCACGTCCGGCGCCACGACGCGCAGCCGGCTTTCCGGAATGTTCAGCACGTAGGCCCCCATCAACAGGCGGATTACATGCGGGTTCTGGCTGGTGGTGTAGAGCGTGTACCGTCCGGCGGCGCGGTCATATTCGCCGATAGCGGCGCGGGGTTCGATGGCGTTGGCGACCAGCCGGTTGTTGATCAGGTCGATCCTCGCGACATGTGCGGCGGCGGCGAAGGCGGCGTCGGTCGCCGCGCCGTCGCCCAGCTCCCAGTTGAAGCAGATATTGTTTACGGCGGCCTCGTGAAGCCTGGGCGCGTCCATGGCGTCGGCACGTGCGGTGTCCACCACCGCGGCGAGCACCTCGTAATCGACCGTCACCAGGTCTGCCGCGTCACGCGCTTGCGCGCGGGTCTCGGCGATCACCAGCGCGACCGGATCGCCCACGTGGCGGACGCGCTCGCCCTGCAGAACCGGATGGGGCGGTTCGGCCATGGGCGAGCCGTCGGGCTGGGTAATGCCCCAGCCGCAGGGCAGGCTGCCGACGCCGTCGGTGTTCATGTCGGCTGCGGTATAGACGGCAACGACGCCGGGTGCGGCCAACGCCGCGGAAACGTCGATCCTGCCTATGCGGGCGTGGGCGTGGGGCGAGCGAACAAGGGCGGCGTGGGTCTGGCGCGGACGGTTT
>Ga0326597_10000183_pt1 | contig 115880 bp, 103 predicted proteins | sample RVTome_12_FD_203789 | JGI IMG/M metagenome (GOLD analysis project Ga0326597, IMG submission 203789) | Soil microbial communities from uranium-contaminated site in the Upper Colorado River Basin, Wyoming, United States - RVT100D185 | ecosystem: Environmental > Terrestrial > Soil > Contaminated...
CTCCTCTTTTTACGGGTGCGTGTTGCTTGCCCGACGGTACGTGCGAATTGAGCTTCGAACCTGACTGCACCGACCAAAGCGGCATCTTCCACGAACAATCCGACTGCCCGCCTCCTTCGGCCTGTTGCCTGCCCGATGGCACCTGCACCATGATCGCGCCGCCGTGCTGCAGCGACCCCCTCACCCTGCCCTCTCCCCCCGAGGTGGAGAGGGGTTGCGACGCGGATGCCGACGGCGACGGTATCGACGCCGCCTGCGGCGACGCCTGTCCCAACGATCCCGACAAGCTCTCCCCCGGCCAGTGCGGTTGCGGCGTGCCGGAGTTCGACAACGATGCCGACACGGTTGCGGACTGTCTGGATCAATGTCCCAACGCCGACGACCGGCTGGACGAAGACGGCGACGGCGACCCAGACTGTGCTCTAGGGCTGGCCCGCATTCCGACCATTTCCGAGTGGGGACTGACCATCCTCACGCTCTCGCTGCTCATCGAGGCCAAGATACTCTTCCGCGGCGACAAGCCCATGCTCTCCCGGCCGTGACGGTCCCGAATTGAGAATGAATCAGTTCGTCCCATCGGCGAAGCCGTGCGGGCATGACGCAAAACGTATATCATCGACTCCCCCGGTTTCAAAGGACCCGGCCCACCGGGCCCCGATGAGCTATTCAAGCGGCGTTGGAGCGGGGGCCGCTTACACGGGAGGCGCGATGGCGAAGCTGACGTTCTACGGCGCGGCCCGGCAGGTGACCGGGTCGATGCACGTTCTCGAGGCGAATGGGAAACGCATCGCCCTGGACTGCGGACTGTTCCAGGGTCGGCGGGCCGAGACAAGAGAACTCAACCGCCGGCACCCCTGCGATCCCAAAAGCATCCACGCGGTGGTCGTTTCGCACGCCCACATCGACCATATCGGGCGGTTGCCGCTGCTGGTACGCGACGGGTTCACCGGCGTCATACACGCCACGCCCGCCACCCGCGACCTATGCGCCCTGATGCTGGCTGACTCGGCGCATATCCAAGAGGAGGATGCCCACTTTCTGAACAAACGGCGGGCGCGCAGCGATGAACCGATCGTCGAGCCGCTGTACACGTCCGCCGACGCGGTGCAGGCCGTCCGGCAAATCCAGGCATCTCCGTATCAACGCTGGTTCAAAGTGGCCTCCGGCATTCACGCTCGCTATTTCGAGGCCGGGCACATGCTCGGATCGGCCGGCATCGAGGTTGAAATCACGGAAGCCAATGGGCAAAGGAAAACCCTGGTATTTACCGGCGATGTGGGGCGGTGGGGCATACCCATTCTCCGGGATCCCGCCCCGCTTCCAGAATGCGACTACCTCATCTGTGAGTCCACTTACGGGGGGCGAAACACCGATCCGATCGCAGACCTGAAACCAAAGCTCGCGGCGGTGGTGCGGCGGACGGTGGCGCGGCAGGGGCGGATCATCATCCCGGCGTTTAGCGTCGGTCGAACTCAGACGATCGTGTACTACCTCCGGCAACTCTTCACCAGCGGCGAGCTTGGCGCGTTGCCCGTGTACATCGACAGTCCGTTGGCGGTCAACGCGACCGATGTTTTTCGACTGCACCCGGAATGCTATGACCACGACGCCCGGGAGTTTACCTCCGCGACGGGCAGTATTTTCGGCGGACCGAGTTTTGAATACGTGCAGAGCGTGGAGGAGTCGAAGCGGATTATCCGCCGCCGGTCGTCGTGCATCGTGATTGCGGCCAGCGGAATGTGCGAGGCCGGGCGCATCCTGCACCATCTCCGGCACACGGTGCAGCACGAGCGCAACACGATATTGATCGCCGGATTCCAGGCCGTGCATACTCTCGGGCGGCGGATCGTAGAACGAAGCGAGTACGTCAAAATTTATGGCGAAAAGCACAAACTCAAGGCTGAAGTTGTGGTCTTGAACGGCTTCAGCGCTCACGCCGACGCCCGGGAGCTTAAGGCGCATACCGACCCGCTAGCGGGCCGCTGCAAGAAAGTTTTCCTCGTGCACGGTGAAATCGATCAGTCGTCGGTGCTGGCCGACTCTCTGCGCGCCGCGGGGCACCGCGAGGTCCACATCCCGGCGATGAACGAAAGCTTCGGGCTGGATTAAGATTTGCAAAGGGGGCGTCGCGGGGTAGACTTCACTCCCGGCCCGGCGGCACCGAGAAGGAGCCTTGATTATGCTACAACAGCGTATGCTTTGCCTTTGGTCGGCGAATCTAGTCGTCCTGGCCGCGATTCCGGCGTGCGCTGCGCCAACGCCCACCGGCGGCGGAAAGGACCGCAAGAGCAAACCGGACCGCCCATCCATTTACGACACCAGGGCCGACGGTGAAACGCAAATCGCCGATGCCCTTAAGATCGCCGGTCGAAACAACAAACGTGTTCTGCTGAAGTTCGGCGCTAACTGGTGCCCGTGGTGCCACCAACTCCATAAGCTGCTCAAAGAAGACCCCCGCGTAGCGGCCAAGCTCAAGGCAAGCTACGAACTGGTGCTCATCGACGTGGACACCGTCGACGGCAAGAAGCATAACGAAAAAGTCGACGCCAAATACGGCAATCCGATGAAACTTGGACTGCCCGTGCTTGTGGTTCTGGATGCCGAAGGGAAACAATTGACCACGCAACCGACGGAAGTTTTCGAAGTCGAAGACCGTCACGACCCGGATAAAGTCCTGGCCTTTCTCGAGAAGTGGTCGCCGCCGCGGAAATAGCGCACGTGTGCCACCGCAATTCGAGCGTTGGACGTCGGGAACGGCGCGCCTACGTGAAGTTGCTCTTGTTCAACCCAAGGAACTCCAGCGCCGTGCCGCAAAGGAGCCGGGCCTTGGTCTGCGCCGACAGGTCGTCCATCGACTCAATCAGTTGACCGGGATGGGCCTCGCCGAGGGGGAAGGGGTAATCCGAGCCGAGGGCGATCCGCTCCGCGCCGACGAGTTTGATGAGATAACGCAGGGCGTCGGCGTCATGAACCAGCGAATCAAAGTACATGCGGCCCAGGTATGAGCGTGGGTTAACTTGATTGTCGACGGCCACCAGATCAGGCCGGGCGAGGAATCCTTGCTCGATGCGTCCGATGGTGCCGGGAAACGCCCCGCCACCGTGAGCAAAACCGATCCGCAATCGCGGTAACCGTTCCAGCACGCCGCCGAAGATCACCGAACAAACGGCCAGCGACGTCTCCGCGGGCATGCCCACCAGCCAACCGAGCCAGTACTTGGAGGTTCGATCCTTTCCCAGCATGTCCCAGGGGTGGACGAACACCGCGGCATTTAGGGCTTGTGCCGCCTCGAAAACGGGAAAAACTTCCGGATCTTCGAGGTTCTTGCCGTTGACGTTCGTGCCGATCTGCACGCCGGGCATGTGCAGCTCCTTGACGCAGCGTTCCAGCTCGCGGATGGCGAGCGTAGTGTCTTGCATGGGCAGCGTCCCCAAGGCGACAAACCGCTTGGGGTGATCGGCCACAACGCCGGCCAAGTGGTCGTTAAGGATCCGCGCGAAATCGTGCCCGTCGGCGGGCTTGGCGGAATAGCTGAACATCACCGGGATGGTCGATATGACTTGGAGCGCAACCCCGAACCCATCGCACTCCGAAATTCGTCGCTTGGCCGACCAGCAATTATCCTCGATCTCGCGGAAGAACTTGCCATCGATCAACATTCGCGCCCGACACGGGGCATGGTGCTCCAAGCTTACGAACCCGCCGTAGCCGTACCTCTCGCGCAAGTCGGGCCAGTTCTCGGGCAACATGTGCGTGTGCAGGTCGATCTTCATCAACCGTCGAGTTTACAATGCGCAAGGCTTCGCGGCGAGTCGGTAGAGTCTGCTGTTCGGACGGCATTCTGAGTGCTCGTTTGCAGGAGAATGGTCCGCCCAGCGAATCCTACTTTGCTTGACAAGGACCGAACGTGACATGAAAACACCGGGGCATGGATGCTCACACTACCCAGTTTCGCCCGAACCCCCTCGTTCGCGATGCATTCATCAAATGGATCGAGACAAAGGATCGCCGCCACGCCACCGCATGGGCTCATCGATACAACGTCGACCCCGAAGCCGCGATGTGCGAAGCGTCGTTTTGGGCCGTTCTTACAGATTGCGGTGTTACGGTCGAGCCAAACGCCGACCTGACGGGTTCTCGCCAAACGCCGGATTTCGTGTGTTGGTCTGGCGACCAAAAGTTCTTTGTCGAGGTCACTTGTATTCACATTGAAACCGCAACCAAACATACAGGGCTCACTCATTTGCCCGCCGACGGCGTCGTTTGGTATCGCCCACTGAACGATTTGATTTTCGGGAAAGCTACGTCGAAAACCACGCAGTGCGCTGACCTTGATGCGCCTTGTCTGTTAGGAGTCGGAACCTTCCATTTTTCGGCGTCGGGATCGTGCGTTAGAAAGGTTTTCGGCGAGTGGCTCCTGACAGGCGAAACGAACATTTCTTGGAATCTGGAGACTCGTAGCGGACGCGCGGTAGGTGGAGTGTACGAACAGACGAACTTCAAATCGGCGACGTTCGTTCGCCCGAGTAAGCTGGTTGGAATTGAACCAGCCCGGAAACCAATCTCCGCGCTCGTGGTGGCTGGGTTCGGTTGCTCGTCTCCGCCGATCATCGGCGCTCTGCATCCGAACCCGGATCGCGAATTCGATGCATCCTTTCTGTCGCGAATCCCATTCTGCCAACTCAAGGTCGATTTTGAGCGAGGAATAGTTTCGACGGTATGGATTCAAGAGTCGGAAGACTCAGAGCAAGCTGCGAATTAAGGAGCGCTAAACACGACCTTGCCATCCTCTCCGAACAGCACCAACGATGATTCCTTTCGAGAATGCGACTCCCCAGTGGCTATAGTCGAGATATCCGTCGTTCCCAAGACCGCGCGCGTGTTGCCCTTCGGGTCACAAAGCTCAATCTTGTTCGCATTTTTGCCAACTTGCCACAGTGCCCGAGGCTTCTTGTCGTAGCGCGCGACGAACGCCATTTCGGTGTCTGACAGAGACCATATCGCATCCGTCTTGAGATCGTTCAAGAACATCGTTATGCCAGGGCTCGCGTTGCTGGACAAAGCCAGCCTGCCGTGGCGTCCTTGCAAATCGATTTCTGGTGCGTCACGAACTTCAATCGATACGGAATTCAGAGGCTCCTTGCCGGTGATGAAGAGACTATTTGCCATAAGCTGACTAAACGGATCGTCAATAGAGTCGGATCCAGCCCCTCGCAGATCAAGGGGCACCATAGCGAACTCGGCCAAGCCCATTTTCAAAGGCTTGGCCCTATTCAGTAGAAGAAGGTTTGCGCTTTCCCAAGTCGAGTTCTGCAAAACGGCTGCAATCCTTCCTTCGGAGTCGCGAAGTCTGAACGTGACGCGGTCCCACTCGTATGCGGGATAGTCGTCCACATGCCATTCGCCGCGAATTCGCCCTTTGGAATCTTTGAGAACAAATGCCTCGCCCTCGACGACACGCGTGGCACTGGGTTGCGACGGTGCTGGCGTGGTCTGTCCGGTAATGAACGCAAGCATGAGTCCTCCGGTAGCGACGACGCCGCAGCGCTTAAGCCAGACAATCTGGCGCTGCAAAGCCTCGACTTGCGCTGCGAGCTTTTCGATCCCATCATGACCTGTAAACATGTTGATTTTCCTTGATCCGCGTCACCCACGAGGCGTGGCGCTAAGTTGACCGCAGGCTTGCGCCTGCGGCTCTGATTTTCCGCTGCCTGACAGTCGCGGCTCGAATTGTCCGCTCGCTGCCGCTCGCGGCTCGGATTGGCGCTGAGGCGCTCAAAACACTTCCGCGAGCCACTGGCCGCCGTGTTCGGGGTTGCCGACGAGGCGTTGGGTGCGGAGGTCGATCCACCAATCCATCATTTCCAGCGGGATCTGCCCGAGCAGGACTTGGCGGCCCTCCGGCAAAGCAAGCACCTGAGTGACGCAGTCACGGCCTTGGGCCTCAATCCGCGCGGCGGCGTAGAGACCAAGTCTAACCGGACCGGTTACAGTCCGAGATTCTTTGTCCTGAAGATACGTGAGACCGAGCTGGGCGACGAGGGAGCCCGGCATACAGAAGAAGGTGGCCCCGGAGTCAACCAGGGCGGGAACGCTCACGCGGCGGACCTGCGCCTCCGGCATTTCTCCCCGTCCCGCGCGCTGGCGATCCTCAAAATTTTCGACGACGACGTCAACGACGATTCGTCCCACGTTCGCGCCTCGCTTGGGTTCAACAATGGACGTGACCATAACGACACCTCACTTCAATCATATTACACCTGACGAGACGATGAAAGCAAGTACTGGGCAATTCGTCCGCAGGCTTGCGCCTGCGGCTCTGATCGCCCGTTCCATGACTGTCGCGGTATTGATTGTCCGGTCGCTCTCGCTCCCGGCTCTGATCCTCGTCACCCACGAGGGGTGACGCTACAGGACTCCATTCTGGCGCGGTAGTGAGCCCATCCGCAGCGTCAGCACGACGGCAGAGTCGATACCGGGCCGGGCTTGGGGACCTTTGTGCCGCACTTCTTGCAGGTACGGCGCTTGTCGTCCTTCCAGAAGGCCTCCATGGTCTCGCGGAAGTGCTCGACGATGTCCTTGCAGGCGAACTCGATGTCGCAGACCAGCTCGCCGCACTTTTCGCAGTAGAAGACCAGGTGTTCCATTTCGTCCGGAGGGCGTACACGTTCCACCACGATGCCGATGGTATCCGGCGGGCGCTGCGGCGAGTGCGGCACGTTGGGCGGGATGAAGAAGGTGTCGCCCTCGCGGATCTTATGATTGACGATCTTTCCGCCATCGCGGGTCTGCACCACGATGTCGCCCTTGAATTGATAGAAGAATTCCTCGGAGTCGGTGATGTGAAAGTCGTTGCGGGCGTTCGGGCCGCCGACGATCATCACGAAGAAGTCCTGGCCACGGTACAAGTACTGGTTCCCTACCGGCGGCTTTAACAGGTGCCGATGCTCATCCACCCAACTCTTCAAGTTCAAAGGGGATAATTTGGTCATGAACCAACCCTCTCATTAGCGTTCCCGATTCCGAGCCAGACTCTTGCCCGGACACGATACCGACGGCGCAGCGGCCCCGCAACGTCTTCACCTGTTTGCGGATTCGCAGGCGGAGCAAACTAATGTAAGTATTTGTTAATGAACGAGTTATATGCGATTTATGGCGCCGTCATTTGGCATCGCTATTTTTGCACCCAAGGATATTTGACCTAGACCGAAAACTATGCGATAATTTGCGCAAAGCATCTCCGTCTTTACGGGATTCGACCTTATCGAAGCAGTGGTTGTTTCAGGTGGTCCCGGCCGGGGATGCGAGGAAGTAGAGGTTTGTAGTATGCCGGAAGGTACAGTGAAGTGGTTCAACGACGCCAAAGGATTCGGCTTCATCCAGTCGGATGACGGTGGAGACGTGTTCGTCCACCAAAGCGAAATCCAGTCGGAAGGTTACAGGAGTCTCAACGAAGGGGCACGGGTCGTGTTCGAGTTGACCGAGGGTCAGAAAGGACCGAAGGCGGCGAAGGTTCGCCTGCTCGGCTAGTCGGCCAAGCCCAGAATAGACTGTTGAAAACCGAGGGCATCGACGCTTCGCGTCGGTGCCCTTATTTTTTCGCTCATGAGCAACACCCCCTCTGCCACGGTCAAGGGCAACGGCGGCGAACGCCTTTGGCTGCGGGTGCTGCTTACACTTCTTTTGGTCGCCTTCGTCGTGGCGGCTTATTCCAACAGCTTTCATGGCGTACTTGTATTCGATGACGTGTACCACATCGTCGAGAACGAGCGCATTCGACAATGGTGGCCGCCGTGGGAGTTGCTCGCGGTCGAACGCCCGGTCGTCGAGCTGTCGCTGGCGGTCAATTATGCCCTCGGCGGCCTGAACCCCTGGGGATACCACGCGTTCAATCTTGTGGTTCATATCCTTGCAACGCTAACTCTCTTCGGACTTGTGCGAAGAACGATCATCGCAAATGCGGAATGCGGAATGGTTGTCACCCTGAGCGAAGCGAAGGGTCTGTTCTCGCGATCGAGATGCTTCGCTTCGCTCAGCATGACACCGCTCATACCGCATTCACAATTCCGAATTCACGATTCCGCATTCGTCATTGCCTTTTCGGTCGCATTGCTCTGGGCGGTGCATCCCCTCCAAACCCAGAGCGTCACCTACGTCATCCAACGCGGCGAATCGCTGATGGGGTTGTTTTATCTCCTGACCCTCTACTGCGCGGTTCGGGGTTTACGCTCCTCAAGACGCCTTGGCTGGCACGGAGCGGCGATCGTCGTGTGTGCACTGGGGATGGCCTCCAAGGCGGTCATGGTCACGGCGCCCGTTATGGTATTCATCAATGACTTGGTGTTTCTGAGAAACGGCACATCGAAGGCGCGATGGGTATTGTACGGGGGACTCATGGCGACCTGGGGTGTCCTCTTGGCGTGCGGTGTTACGGGAGAAGTGTTCGATTCAGAGGCTCGACGATCCCATGTTGGATTCGGGTACCACGGGATCACGCCCCTGGAGTATGCGGCCACACAGCCGGACGTCATCCTGCACTATCTGAGGTTGTCCCTCTGTCCGGTCGGGTCTTGCTTGGACTACGACTGGCCCGTCGCAAGAAACCCGATGGAAATCGTCCCGCCCGCGCTGGTTCTGCTTCTTCTGCTCGGGGCGACGGCTTGGGGTTTGGTTCGGCGATCGTGGCTGGGGTTCACGGGGGCATGGTTCTTCTTGATTCTGGCGCCGACTTCCAGTTTCATCCCCATCAAAGACCTGGCGTTTGAGCATCGCATGTACCTGCCCTTGGCCGCCGTAATCGCGGTCGCCGTGTTCGGCGGGCAGGCTTTCTTGGACATGGTCCTCCGCCGACTTTCGATTCGTCGAGGCGTCGCGCGGCCAATCGAAGCCGCAGTCCTCGTTGTGGCGGCGATGTTTCTGTCGTACGCGACCGTTCAACGAAATAAGGACTATCGTAGCGACCTGGCGATGTGGACGGACGTCGCGGCGAAGCGGCCACACAATGCCCGGGCGCGAGTGGCCATCGGGAATGCTCTGTTGGCGCGAAACCGGATTGAGGAGGCGGTCGCCGCGTATCAAGAGGCTGTCGCGACTCGACCCGAATTTGCCGAGGGTCACTGCGCACTGGGCATGGGGTTGGCGCGGAGGGGCGCCCTCGATGAGGCTGTTTCCGCCTACCGTGAATCGTTACATCTTGATCCAACTCTCGCAAAGGCGCATTACAACCTGGGAAACGCGTTGAATCGGCAGGGGAGGATCAACGAATCGATACACAGCTTTCGGGAGAGTTTGCGCATCCAACCGCGGTTTGCGGACGCGCATTGCAACCTTGGCAACGCCCTAGCGGCTCAGGGGCAACTCGACGAAGCCACTTCGGAATACCGCGAAGCGATTCGCATCAAACCCGGGCTCGCCAACGCCCACAAAAACCTCGGCGATGTGCTCGTTCGGCTGGGCCGGGTGGATGAAGCGGTCGCGGCGTTGCGCGAGGCCATCCGGATTCAACCTGATTATGCGAACGCCCATGCAAACCTGGCTGCAACGCTTAACGACCTCGGAAAGTATGAGGAAGCGGTGCGGCACGCGAAGGAAGCGCTGCGCATCGACTCCGGGCAAGCGACGGCTGCGGAGACGCTGACCGTCGCCCAAGAGGCACTATCGGTCCGCGGTCCGCCTTGAGCGAAAGAGAATCCGCGTCGAGAAATAATGCCCCAGGGCGTAGGTGGCGAACGCGAGGAGAAGCGCGAGGGCCAATGAAACGAGGATGATTAGAACGGCCAGCGCGATTTCACCGGCGCCGTGCAGGCCCAACTTGCTCGGCTCGGTACAGAGCTGCCCCAAGAGCCTGAAAATGTCGTCGGAGCGGAGGCAACGAAAGCCCGCGGTTGGTGACCCTTCGATTTCGGGACATGGCCCCTCGCGGTCAACTGGCATTTCGGTTGCGGCGTTGGGATGGCTCAGTCTCGCCAGGGGAGTCGAAGCGCGGGTCGTAATGATGGACGCCATCTCGTAGTAATCGCCCGGCAAGTTGTAAAACGGGGCGAGTCCCACCACGACGGCGATCGGGAACAGGATGGGTCGGTGACGCCGGGCACAGAGCTTGAGGAGCGGCACACCTATGATCACGGAAAGCACGAATGGGCCGAAGTCCGTGGCCAGATAGATCAGGTCGGACCCGAAGGTACGGAACCCGGACAGACGACCGGCGTAGTCGCTTTCGCTCACGACCCAAGGAAGCACTTTAGCGAGGAGCGATCCGCCGTAATACCACCTGATCTCCAAGCGTGTGATCTCACCGCCGGTCACAACGCACCCCAAGGCGTGGAGTAGCTCGTGGATGGGGACGTAAACGACCCAGCATCCAACCAGACTCAGGAACAGCGGAACAAGGGCCCGGGCGGGGTTTCCGACCGTGACGATCGGCTCGAGACAGGCGACCACGTCGTAGATGGGCTGGCGAAAGAAAGGCTTCATTCACGACGCCGTCAGGTACCACCAGAGCACCGAATATAGTCGGGGCCACCGCGAATAGCTTATCACAAGTTCGTCGGTTATTCCACGCCGCGGCAGGGAACCACCGGCGCCTCCAGCCGGTTCGTCGGAAAGTGTCGGTACCTGAGGATCGAGGGTTTGGTGATTGACGTGAAGCGCGGGGGGCGTCTAGGATGGCGACGCCCTACGGGCGAAAACCGACCACGGCTCGGCGCGGGCCATGGTTCACTGCCCACTAAGGTCGATAGTTGATCGATCACGGTTGCGAAGTTCGCATTGACCGATGCGACATGGAGGCGGACAAACCGCATGATTGGTTTCACGAAGGCACTGGCCTGGTTGTGGTTCTTGGGTTTTGTGGCTGCGGCCCCGAAGGGGTCGGAATCGGCGGGTGGGGAAGTTGCAGCGGCGCACGGCGTCGAAGTCGACGCCGATTCCGCCGCCCTGGATCTCCCCGCCCTCGCCCTCGGAGGAGGCGACGGGCCTGGCAGTACGTCCGCGGACACGGTAATCCCGCCCGATCGCCTTCGATGGCACGTCCCCGACCCCGACGCGGAACGCCAAGCGGCCTTGGACTCACTATCGAAAGCGCAGCGCGACGGCGATAAGGCCACTGCGGGACAGATCACGCGGATCCTGGAACGCGTGGAAACGATTCGCCGACCGGATCAACAACTTCACCTCACTCTGCAGGACGCCCTGCGACGGGCGCTGGAAACCAACTACGCCATCCAGATCGTGCGTTACAACCCGGCGATCGAGACGACGCGCGTGGTGGAGGCGAAAGCGGCGTTTGACGCTTTGGTTTTTACCAACATCACCAAGAATAACATCGACCGACCCTCCGGCAGCCAGCTCCAGGCGACGGACATCGACTTGTTCGCCTCAAGCTACGGCATCCGCAAAGTGCTGCCGACTGGCATGTCGGTCCGCGGAAGCTACGACCTGGGCCGCACGAAGTCGGCGCTTTCGTTCCAACAGATTAATCCGGAATACACCAGTAACTTCGTCTTCGAGATGCGCCAGCCGCTGCTCCGAAACTTCGGGATCGACTTCAATCGCTCGTTCATTTTGCTCGCCAAGAACGACCGGCTCATCGGCGACCAGACGTTTCGCCGCCAGGTGCGCGATACACTACGGCAGGTTGAGGAGTTCTACTGGCGCTTGGTGTTCGCACGGCGCGACGTTGTCATCAGCGCGCGGTTGCTGGGTGAATACGAGACGATTTACGACTATCTCGTCGCTCGACAGGCGTTCGACATCACCCCGGTGCAGATTTCGGCGACCCGAGCCAACCTGGAGCAAACACGGGCGGAGTTCGTTCGCCGCCGGGCCGCCGTGTTCGACGCCGAAGACCGGCTCGCCGCCGCAATGAACTCAGTAGACGTGGACCTCGCCGACGACACGGAGATCATCCCCGATGACGTGCCCCAACTGCACCGGATCGAGGTGGACCGGCTGGCGGAAGTCCAGACCGCCCTCGACAACCGGTCGGAAATCAAAGAACAAGAACTCCGTGTTGACAACGCCAAGATCTTGGTGGGCCGGGCGAAGAACGGCGAGCTCCCTCGCTTCGACCTGACCTTCCGCCAAACGTACGACGGGCTTGGCAAGAATGCGGACAGCTCCTTCGACGAGCTGACCCGCGGGAACTTCATCGAGTATTTCATCGGGGTGGAGTTCGAGATGCCCATCGGCAACCGCGGGCCGCGGGCGGCGCACCAACGATCCGTACTCCAATACAGTCAGGCGGTGGCGACGCTCAGAAAAGTATTCGAGGACGTGATCCTCGATGTGAACCTAACTACGCGAGCCATGACCACCGCCTACGATCAGATCGGGCCGAGCTTCGAAGCGGCCGAAGCCCGTGTCAAGGAAGTGGATTCCATCGTCGCTCGCGCAGAACGCAAGGATATCAACACCCTCAACACCGAGTTGGGTGCTCGTCAAAGCTTGGCCAACGCCCGTCGGGCGATGGTTTTGGCGATGGTCGAATACAACATCGCCATCGTGGACCTGGAACGGGCCAAGGGTACCCTGCTCACCTATAACAACGTCATCATCCCCCCGGACGACGAATAGCCTCGCTGGGCCGCGCGTATCGCCGCCCCCGACCGTGGCGAGAGGTGCGTCCTATTAAGCGTGACGGGGATATTCGTTGCGTGTCTTGCCAAGCGAAGCGAAGCATATCGAGGCGTTAGAAGAATCCTCGCTTCGCTCCGAATGACATCCCGGGGCGTTTTCCCCCTCCATACGGGATGAACCCCCCGGGGCGAGATATGCTTGCGGAGCCGAATTGGGGTATCCTATTCCACGATGACGATGGAGGATTTGCAAACGCTGATCGAGAAGATGTACAGCGATAAAGACCGCCGGCGGGGTACGCCGGCGACGTTTCTTTGGTTGTGCGAAGAGGTTGGCGAACTGGCCGGGGCGCTCCGCGAGGGGACACACGAGCAAAAGTGCTCTGAGTTCGCCGATGTGGTCGCGTGGTTGGTGACGCTGGCCAACATCAACGATGTGAACCTGACCCAAGCCCTCGAGAAGAAATACGGAAAAGGGTGCCCCGGTTGCGGAAAGCTCGCGTGTAGCTGCGATTCGAAACCGTGACATGGGAAAGTGCTCAATGCCCCGTTCCCTTCGAGGGGAGAGGACGGGTGAGGGGTGAACGGGGCATTCGACCCTCACCCCAACTTCCCTTGGAAAGAAAGGGAGTCGCACATATGGCCGAATTGATCATCACGCTAGCGGACGGCCGGACGATCCGACACCGACTTGGGCAGGACCCCGCGATCATGGGTCGCGACGCCACCTGTGAAATCCCCACCGATGACCCCAGTACTTCGCGCCGCCACGCGCGAATCACACCCACTCCATCCGGATACATCGTCGAGGATCTGGGCAGTAAGAACGGCACGCTGGTCAACGAAAAGCCATGCGCCGGCGCATCGCTCAAGCACGGGGATCGCATCCTGATCGGGGCGACGCTGGCGGTGTACCACGACTCCACGGCTCATTCGTTGACGTCCTCAGTGGTCGTGGCCGACGACATGACGCAGAGCCACGCGACGCATTACAAAACCCGCGACCAACGGCTCGCCCTGTCGCAGCGGCGCCTGGAAATGATTTACGAGCTCAGCGAGCGATTGACGACCCTTCAAAGCCGCGACGGACTGTTGGAAGGGGCCATGGAGATCTGTTGCGAAACGCTGCATTTCGAGCGGGGTGCGATCGGGATCCGGCGTCGCAACCAACGGGCCGTGGACTGGCCTGTGGTTCGAAATCTCCGTGGAGCGGAAGGCGAATTGACCATTAGCCGGACCCTGCTGAGCCGGGCATTGGACCACGGCGAACGGGCGATCTTCACCGACGATGGCGCCGCCCGGATCGATCCGAGCGTGAGCATGGTGCAGCAGGGCATACGATCGGCCATGTGCGTCCCACTTCTCCACGGTGAGCAGTCCCTCGGCGTCATCTACGGTGACCGCCTCTCCACCTCGACGACCTACACCAACGAGGACATCGACTTCCTTGCCGCCATCGCCCGGCAAGTGAGCATCGGCCTGATCAACTGTCAATTACTAGACGACCAGCGGCTGATGATCCAACTCAGTCACGACTTGGACGTTGCTCGATCCATCCAGAACGGCCTCTTCCCGACGACCCTGCCCAACCACGCCACGCTGAAGGTGGCGGCGCTGAATGATCCGGGTCGGCGCGTGAGCGGCGATTATTACGACGTTATCGAGCGTGGTGACGGACGCCTGTGGTGCTTGATCGCCGACGTGACGGGCGAGGGCGTGGCCGCCGCCCTGCAAATGGCCAATCTCCAGGCAGCCGTCCGTGTCAGTCTCGGCGACGCCGATGACCCCGGTGAGTTGCTCACTCGCTGGAATCGGTTCCTCTGCCAGAACGCCACCCGGTCTCGCTTTATCACCTGTCTGCTGGCTTTACTGGACCCGCGATCGCATTCGGTTTGCTTTGCCAGCGCCGGCCATTGGGGGCCGCTGGTCGCCCACGGGGTCGGGACGCCGCCTCGTGAGCTTGAAACCGATTCGGGGTTTCCCCTAGGCGTGGCAGAGGATGCAGAGTTCCAGTCGACCACCGTCGAACTCGGTCCCGAGCCGTTCGTATTGTTCTGTTACACCGATGGCGTGAATGAGGCCTTGGACTCCGCGGGCCAGCCTTTTGGTCAGGAGCGCTTGCTGCAAGCGATAGCCGAGCGCACCGATCTGAACCCCAACGCTATTATCAAGCAAGTTCGAAAGCAGGTGGCCGGATTCGTCGGCCCGGCCGAGCAGAGCGATGATCTCACCATGCTCGCCGTTTGGGTGGCTTAGGTGCAATCACTAAACTGCGATCGTCTCATGCCGCGCCACCCTACCATCGTACGCCGCCGTCTCGCCTTCGAGGCAACAAGGTCGCCGTAATACCGCTCGTAGTTTTGCACCGCTCGGTCGAATTCAAAAGCCTGTGCGCGAACTCTCGCTGCTTCACCTAGTTCGCGGCGCAGTCCCGGAGACTCGGCGAACCTTCGCACGGCCTGGGCGATCGCCTTAGGCGATTGGGATTTGATGATAAGGCCGTCCCGACCGTCACGGAGCAGGAGAGCGTTGTCGCCGACGTCGGTCGCAACGATCGACAAGCCGCTCGCCATCGCTTCGACGACGGCGTTGCTCATTCCCTCGGTGGCGCTAGCGCACACATAAACGTCCATCGCCGAGTGGAGCAGTGCAACGTCGTCGCGCCATCCCGTAAAACATACACGGTCTGCCACGCCGGCGTCGGCTGCCTGTCGGGTCAATGCGCCGCGAAGCGGACCGTCGCCGACGATCAGCAACTTCATGTCTTTCATTGTTCCCGCAAGATGAGCGAAGGCTTCCAGGAGTTGCGCGTGGCCCTTCACCGCAGTCAATGACCCTACAGTCCCCACGACTACCTCTGAATCAGAGATTGCCAACGACTGCCGGACCTCCCGTCGTTCGTTTTCGCTCCTCTTACCGTAGTTCGCAACCTTCACGCCGTTCGGAAGAATGTCGATCTGTTCGGATCGAATGCCGGCTTCCCGGCGCATTTTCGATGCTCCGGCATTGGAAACACTTGTAAAACGAGCGCCCCATCGCAACCCCCATCGCATCACGAAGCGCTGGCGGCGCGCGAAATGAGACGCATTGTCCAATCCATGGAATCCGAGAACCACTCGCGCGCAAGGCGTGAGCACGCCCGCGATCACCGCGTCGCCCCAACATCCTGTGTTTCTCGCGTGAATAACGGCGGGCCGTAGTGGTGCAATCGCTTGAGCCGCTCTCCACCCCGCAAGCCAACTTCTGCCGCTCACTTCCATGGGATAGCAAGCCACGTCGCCGGGCAACTGCGACGCAAGCGGCCCGGCGCCGCGCAACGTGATTACCGAATGCCGAAAGCGGCCGACGTGAAGCGCTTGCAATAGGGCGATCAGGAACCGCTCCGTTCCGCCGCCTTCCAGCGACTGCACAATGTGCACAATGATGGGTCGGCAATCAAAGCCCATGTTGCAACTCGCCGATGGGCCCCGGTCCTTCAGCGACCACGCTGCGAACCGCCGGCGCTTCCACAATCGCGCGGGCGTCAACTTCCGAAAGTACGGCCCGGTACAATGAGAGAGGCAGGCCCAGGATCCACCAGAAGGATTCACAGTAAAATCGCTGCGTTCCCAGTGCGGTAACGAGATACGTTACCAGTGAAATAAGCAAACCATAGAACATAAATTGAGTCTCGAGCGGCTCATCGCATCGTTCGGCCAACTTCGAGCTTCGATGGAGTAGCCACACGGATCCCATCGCCATCAGGGAGAAGACAAGACCGCCTTGGATGCCCAGTTCCGTAAAGCAGACAACCAGGGAGTTATGACTCGCTCGTTTGTGATGTCGAGGATCGTAGTCGCCAATGACTTTGGTGAAGTTACCCACACCGACTCCCAACGGGTAATCGGCGATGATGCGCAACGAGGCCCACCAGATCTCGCGGCGGCTCACCGTCGCCAAGTCAGTCTCCAGAAGGGCTTGATCGGATAACGTGCCCATGCGTTCCCAGAAATGATCGTCGGTCAACGCGAACGCCATCGCACAGCCGGAAATGAGCAGCACATGAATGCGAAACCGCCTCGCCCGAGGCGCCACTAGAAAAGCGGTCAATATGCCGACGCCCAGGCCTATAAAAGCCGATCGCGTCCGACACATGATGACCGCGTTCACCATCAGGGCCCCGGAAATAAGCGCAAGCACTCTCCATTTCCAGTTTTTCGCAATCAGAAATGCCGCCCCGATAATGGGCAACATGGCGCTGAAGTGGGCGGCGGCTCCCGAAGTGGTCGAAAAATCAGGGCCGCCAATCGTCTCAAGGCGCCCCAGGAGAAACGCGGACGGCGCAGCTGTGTAGGCGTCGTATCCCAAGTAAAGGCAGCCGATCACCAGCACCCACATCACCATGTGCAGGTTCTTCCGCGTACTCGCCATCCTCACGAGAATGAGAGTGAACAAGAGGACTTTCCAGAACTTGCCGAATTCCAAACGCGCTACCGGGCCGTAGCCTACGCCGAGCCCTATATTCACGACGGCAATTGCGAATAAGACGACGATCCCCCACTCCCACAGGGAAAACGCCGGACGGACCGCGGGCACGTGCTTGCGGCCGAACACCAGTCCCAATGCCGTCGATCCCGCGGCGAGTAGAGAAAACCGCATGCCCAGATCGACGAGCGGAACTCCCCACCAAGTCTTCGTTGGATCCGTCTGGTATGCGAACATGTAGTTCATCACACCCCAAATGGGATTGAACAGAGCCATCGCGCATGCCGCCCAGAAGAGAAAAAAATAAAGTAAGCTCTTCAGCGGCCACATGGATAAGCTCCCACTGCAACGCCTCCGGAAATGCCGGCGGCTGAACGGGACACGCATTCCCTGCTCATTCGCGCTCGCCGACGCGGAAGCCGGCCGACAGTGGTGAATGCGGCGACCGCAAACGCCGCCGCACACAGTGAGAATGCGCCAACTAGGAGCTTAGGCTCCTCCATTAGGAGTGGGCGGGGAATAACGTGGACCGCACCCGTACCATCTCGGTCGAGCCAATTGCGCACTATCCTTGTGAGACCGTTCCTTTCCCAGTTGATGCAACTGGCCCGCGAGTACGCAGCGCACTCGGCATTGTAGGAGTGAATTGGATGCGACCGCGGGAGCTCGGCCCGCAGTTGACCGAGCCGCTCCAAGAGAATGGAGCCATCGCCTCGTAAGTCCAAGAGTCCATAGTGCTGACCGGGGTGCGGCTTGGGGAAGTACAGGTCATATGCAGGGTCCACGACCATCGTCGCATCCGCTGCGACGGAGGCGACGACAACGGTATGCGTTGGATCACCGGAGCGAGGGTCGAAGCACATGGCCATGCTAGCCGATATCCCCACCTCTCGCAACATCGCGCTGAGGAGTCGTGATTTGTCGGCGCAGTCTCCGCCTGTTTCCAAAACTTGGCACGGAGTCGCTCGCATGTGGGGAACGACAAAGAATCTCCGGTTTTCTTTGGTAGATTGGTTCCCATAGACCCAATGTAACAATGCAATGACGCGGTCGGTTGGAGTGTGTTTTGCAGGAGCGATTTCCGCGGCGATTCCGCGCAGCCGCGCGCAATCCCTTTGATAGGAGAGGAAACATGAGAGCGCAGCCATTGCTGAGACAGTTGCAAACAAAGCGCTTACGCGGCGCGCTCGGCGACAGCGACTAGGCGGTGGAGGCCGCGAAGGAGACGATTCCGGAATGCATGAGTTCGTCTTCACGGGCCTTCGCCCCGCGGCAGACTCGTCGTGAGGGCAATCCGAATCGGTTTCCCGGTCCGGGGCATCGGAATATCGAAGTGTTTTACCTCGCGGACGATGGGCTTAGTCAACTTGTAAACGTCAACAGTCTTGGCGAACCGACAGGAGTCGACGGGAATACCGATCTGGTGCTCGGAGTCGAGGCGATAGTCGCCGCTTTCAGACAGATATCGACGCAGAAAATCGTCTTCTCTCGTTCCAACTTTGTTCTCCCTCTCAATGAAAACGTAGTCAAACGCAAATCGGCGCATCAGCTCGGTCAACTGCTCGGCCGAGTTCACGTAGGATACGAGATCGAGTTGCGGACCCGCGGTGCATGTATAGAGAAGTTTGCTGCCGCGAACAACGACGCAACTTTGCCAGGGAAGCTGCTCGCGCACTGCGAAGATGAAATCCCCGTCGCGCAGTCCGCTGAAGAGAACTACCCTCCTATCCAAGGAGTCGCGATGGGCGGCGACGACTGGCCCATAGTCCGGGCATTGTCGGACGGGTCTTGCGAATGCGGACCCCAGCAGGCACACGGCCACGCCCGCAGTCAGCACCCCGCGGGGAACGTGTTTGGGAAATAGCGTCAGCACACGGCGCATTCCCAGCGCCGCCCAGACCGCCAGCGGAAATAGGCCGACATAGAAAAAGCGCGGGACCTTCAGGCTCGCCGCCGTCACCATGACGTATGCGACGACGGTCCAACTCGCGAGGAGGAGCCAGTGGGCGCCAAGAGTGCGCCGGCTCGCCGCCGCCCCCAGGGCGGCCAGGGTGAGAAGGACAAGTCCTGTCGAATAGGGGAGCGTTCTCAAATAAAAGCTCAGAGAGCCGAAACTCCAAGGATCGGAATAGGTGTTGTATCCTGACAAGGTCTTGAGGCATGCGCGATCGAATGATAGAATGACCAGGAGCAGCGTCGCCCCGGCCGTCACGGTTGCCGCGATGCCGTGGCGGATGGGGACGACCCCGGCGAAGGCGCATGCGATCAGGGTCATCCCCGTGGCACAAACAAGGAAAACGGCGGATTGCTTGAAGGCGATCGCCGACAGGACGACGGCGAGAAGCAGGGCAAGCCGACGCACCGTTGGATTCCTCAAATACCAAGAAAAGGCGACGGCCCCCCAAGTCAGAACCGCGACCGTCGGCACCTCCAGCATGGTCTGACGCCCCCATAGGGTCGTCGCAGGCATCGCCAACAGGGTCATGGCCGCTAAGACTCCCGCGCTTCGACCGGCAAGGCCGCGTGCGAATACAAACGTCCCTGTGATTGCGATCAGACCGAAAAGCAGGACACACAAGCGCGCAGAGACCGCGGATATCCCAAACGCGGCGAAAAAAGCGGCCTCCACGATGGCGAATCCGGGCGGGTAGTGTCGTCCGATCCCCAGCGTGGGATAGTGGCCGTATTGCTGCCGCGCGAACTCCATCGGTGCTTGCCATGCGGACGGCCCAGCCATAACCCAATCATGGATCAGAACGCCGTCCATGACGTGAGCGGCGGAGTCCGCGTCGGCCAGCCCGCCGGACGTGATGTCCTTGCCGAGCACCACCGCGGCGGCCGCACAAAGCAAGGCCATGAGCGCGCAGTCCAAAACAGTCATCCGCGCGGGCGACGAATTCATTGGCGTCTGGACCAAGCTGACCAACGCTTTGCGCACAGGGTCTCTCCACCTCAGTGTGAGGGTCCGCGAAGGCGGTACGACCGCACTCGGCTTATCGGACACTTGCGCTCGACGATCCAGCAACTGAGACCCTCCCGCCATAACCAATCGTCGTGGACGGATCGGCTTCCCGGTGATAAGCTCGATCCTATTGTGCACGGCAAAAGGGCTGTTTAGGGACTGAGGTTGATCCTATGGACCCAAAGTGGCTCGGTATTGGGGCTATGAACGGGCTTCTTGGCGTCGCCGCAGGGGCGTTCGGGGCGCACTTTCTGAAGGACCGGTTGAACGCCGACCTTCTGATCACGTTTGAAACAGCCGCTCGGTATCAGATGTACCATGCGCTGGCCCTCCTCGCGGTCGCCGTCGTAATCCACGCTAGGCCGTCGGGCGCCGCCTCCGCCGCCGGGTGGTGCTTGCTGTTGGGCATCGTATTATTTTCCGGGAGCCTGTACGGGCTCGCACTGGGTGGATGGAAATGGCTGGGGCCGATCACGCCGATTGGCGGGTTGTTGTTGATGGCCGGTTGGTTGATGCTCGCGGTGGCGGCCCTTGGCGGGCTTCGTTTTCCCTTATCTACTGCCTAGCGCGGAGCGCTCCACATGGGACCACCCTTAGACCAATCGGTCGTTCGGCATGTCGCCCGACTTGCGCGCCTAAGAATCAATGACGCCGAGGCCGCCTTGTTCGCATCGCAACTCTCGATGGTGTTGAAGTACGTCGAACAACTCAACGAGGCGGACACGAATGGCGTCCTTCCTACCGCCCATACGCTGCCGGTTTCAAATGTATTTCGCGAAGACGAAGTTCGGCCTTCACTGAGCTCCGACCAGGCCCTCCACAATGCACCGGATCGCCATGACGGTTTCTTCCGCGTCCCCAGGGTTCTCGATCAAGAAAGCGCTTGACTGGTGACCTCACGAAATTCGGCACTAAGCATATCCACCGCCCTGCAAAGGGGGGATTACTCCGCCGAAGAGGTTGTGGAATGGAGCATCGGCCGGATCGAAGCGCTTCAAGGCCGATACCATGCCTTTCTTCACCATGACCGCGAGCGTGCCCTTTCTCTTGCCCGAAACATCGATCGCCGCCGCACGCAGGGCGAACCGCTCGGTCCACTCGCGGGCGTTCCGGTGGCCGTCAAAGACAACATCTGTACCACCTTTGGAGCGACGACCTGCGCCTCGCGGATTTTGGAATCGTTCCATTCACGGTTTGACGCCCATGTGATCGAACGCATCGAGTCCGCGGGGGCCGTGGTGATCGGCAAGACCAATCTGGACGAGTTCGCCATGGGCAGCAGCACGGAAAACAGCGCCTATTTCACCACCTTGAATCCGTGCGATACGACTCGCGTAGCTGGCGGATCGTCGGGTGGATCGTGCGCCGCCGTGGCCGCGAGGATCGTGCCCGCGGCGCTGGGAAGCGACACCGGCGGATCGATCCGACAGCCGGCGGCGTTCTGCGGCGTGGTGGGGCTGAAACCCAGCTACGGACGAGTGTCGAGGTACGGGCTTGTCGCCTTTGGAAGCAGTCTGGACCAGGTCGGGCCGATCGCGACCGACGTGCTCGATGTCGCATTGGTTTTGAGCGTGATCGCAGGCCACGATGAGCGAGACTCCACCAGCGTGGACCGGCCCGTGCCGGATTACCTCGCTTGCCTTGACCGGCCCGTGAAGGGACTCCGAATCGGGTTGAGCGAAGAGTATTTCGGCGAAGGGCTTGACCCCGAAGTACGGGCCGGCGTGCAAGCAGCGATCGACCTGATGGCCCATGAGGGCGCGGAAATCATCCCCATCCACCTTCCTCACATGAAGTACGCGATTGCCTGTTACTATCTGGTGGCGACGGCGGAGGCGTCGAGCAATCTCGCACGATTCGACGGGGTCCGTTACGGCCGCCGGACCCCGCGACCGGGCGATATCCTCGATCTGTACGAATCCTCCCGCGGTGAAGGATTCGGCCCGGAGGTAAAACGCCGGATGATGTTGGGAGCGTACGCCCTATCGAGCGGGTATTACGACGCCTACTACCTGAAAGCCCTCAAGGTGCGGACGCTGATAAAGAATGACTTTGACAAGGCTTTTGAAAAAGTCGACGTCATCGCTTCCCCGGTTACCCCGACGACCGCGTTTCGGGTCGGAGAAAAATCGAGCGATCCCCTCACCATGTATCTGAGCGACATGTACACGACCTCGGCCAACCTCGCCGGGATCTGCGCCATCAGCGTTCCCTGTGGACTTGACTCCCTGGGCCTACCCATTGGATTGCAGCTCATGGGCCCGGCGTTCGGCGAAGACCGACTCCTCGCCGTCGCGCACCAGTATCAGCTCCGCACCGACCACCATAAGAGGATGCCGTGCACCGAATGACCGCGGACCAGTCTTCCCAGGTTTTCGGCGCACTTTGCTCGTGGTGCCCGGCATCGGGAGCTCCTTGCCGATCGTCGAGCCGAAGGTTAGAGTCACACCCCGCCTAGCGAGGCGCGGACCATGACGGACCAGACCCTAACCATTTCGAATTCCCCGGTGGTGACAAGCCCCGCAACCGACGCGGTGGCGCTTCGCGGCGAGGGGACCGGCCCCGAGGCGACGCGGCTAAACTGGTGGGAATACGCCACGTTTACTTTGGCCCACGGTGCCGTCGCCGGACTGCTTTTCATCCTCACGTTGCCGGGCTTGCATTGGTTCGGACGTGCATTCGGAACGGTCGAATGGTTCCTCAACTACAAGCGCCGCCGTCGGTTTGAAGCGGCGTTGCGACAGGTGTCGGGGCGGGAAGTGACCGGCAAGGAGCGCCGACGGTGGACGCGTGAATACTTCACGCGAAGCCGCTGTGACAAGCTGTTCTATCTGCTGTTCGATCGAATCCCGCGCGCGAAGGCGTTGACGCTGTTGTCGATCGGGAATCAGGGGTTGTTAGACCAGGCGCTAACGCGGGGGCGCGGAGTCTACATGGCCATGTCGCACCACGGATCGCTGCACGTTGCGTCGCTCTTGATGGCGCTCTGCGGATACAAGACCGCCGGGGTGCGCGACCGTCGGGAAGGTGCGATGCGACGTTTCATCCAGAAACGATTCGACCGGCTGTACCCGGAGTTCGAGCGAATGCGGATCCTGTTTGCGGACAGCTATCCGCGGGAAATCTACCGCTGCTTGTCCGATGGGTACCTGCTTTACAGCACGATGGACGTGAGCCGCGTACGTCAGCCCAATCAGAAGACGGAGGAAGTCAGCATCTTCGGCGAAACCAGACCGTTTCCCTCAGGGCCTCTGCGAATCGCCTATCGCTGTCGGGCGCCGGTGTTGCAGGCGTTTGTGTTGCCGGAAAACGGGTTCCGCTACCGCGCCGAAATCGTGGGGATGCTCCTCGACCCGGACGATTCGACGGATGAGGACTCCGCCGTCGCGCGAGCGATGCAAACTTATGCGACAAACGTGGAAAAGTATGTTCGGGCGTCGCCCAGCTTGCTAACGAGGGTCTAAGCCCGGCTTCCGCGCGATTCGTTCCACGATGGATTCGACGATTCCACGACGCACATCAGAAAGCGCTCCCGGGATGCGGGCGCCGGACGCCCTTCGGTGGCCGCCGCCGCCGAAGGACTGCGCAAGAGCGGCAACGTCGATGTCCGCTGCGGCTTCCCGGGTTGAACCCCCCGGCGACTCTAGGGGCGGCTTGCTGCGGAAACTGGCGCGAACGACCCCGTCGTCGTGCTCCACGAGGAGCACGGAAACGAGCACCGATGCGATCCGCAGCGGTTCGTTGACGATATCCTCAGTATCCGCAACCGTGGCGCCGGCGTCGGCGAGGGCGCCGCGAGAGAGGATCATTAGGGCGGCCCGGTCCGCGGCGAGCAATTCCAGGGACGCAATCGCGGCGCCTTGCAGACGTACGCGGGCGGCGGATTCCCGCAGAAAAAGGGCTTCGTACAGTTCATGCGACCGGACGCCCTGAGCGACAAGGTCGGCGGCGGCGGCGAGGACGCGGTGGTCGGTGTTGGCGTGACGGAACCAACCCGTGTCCGTGGCCATTCCGACGAATAATGCTTCGGCGATGTTCCTGTCAATCGCCCATTTCGCCCCCAGGGCCCAGTCATAAATGATGACGCAAGTGGCCGCCGCGCCTTCATCGACCAAGGTGAAATCGGCGAGGTCGTCGCGGGTGGTGTGGTGGTCCACCGCGAGTTTCGGTTGAGGGGCGGCGCGGAGCCAATCGGCGATGGGACGAAGCTGGGTGTAGGCGCAAGTATCGAGGACAATGACGGCGTCGCAAGCATCGAGTTCGGACGAATGAAAGTCACGACCCAGGACGGGAAAGGACGAAAAGCGGTGAAACAACTCGTAGCGGGCGGGAATCGGGTCGTATAAAAGCGCCCTGGGTTGCATGCCTTGGGAACGTAAGAGAGCGCGCAGGGCGACAAGCGAGCCCAGAGCGTCGCCGTCCGGCTTCTCGTGAGTCACCAGCAACGGGCGCCGCCAGGATGCAACGCAGGTCGCGGCCTCAAGAAAGCTTAGCGCATTCAACGTAGTCATGGGAATTCCCCCGTGGATTGTCCATTGTCGAATAGAGAACGCCCCGACAACCTCAACATTTGACACTCGCCATTCTTCATTCGCCATTCGTTACCGCGAGGACGTCACGACGCAGTTGCTCGACGAGGGCCTCCGGCGAAGGAAACCGGACTTGCGGGCGAACAAACCGTTCGAACTCCACACGGATGGTTCGGCCATAAAGATCGGCGTCAAAGCCGACGATATGGGTTTCCACGCGGAGCTGATCCCCACCGAAGGTCGGGGCGGTCCCGATGTTCGTCGCGGCGGCGAAGGCGCTGTTCCCCACCAGTGCCCGACCGGCATATACGCCTTCACCGGGAATGAGTTGGTCGCGAATATCGAGGTTGGCGGTTGGAAAGCCAAGGGCTTGCCCACGGGCCGATCCCCGTACCACGGTTCCGGTCAACCCATAGGAATGGCCCAGACACTGGGACGCTTCACACACCCGGCCCTGGGAAAGCAGGCTGCGGATAAGCGAACTCGAAACCATCGCCCTTCGGCCGTCCTCGAGCGTCGTGTAGACCGGCTCCACGAGGTGCATCTCGTAACCGTACCGCGGTGCAAGCCGGGCGAGAAGCTCGGGCGTCCCCGTCCGACCCCGGCCAAAGCCGAAGGACGGACCCTCAACGATGTGCGTGGGGTGAAAGCGGTGGACCAAAACGTCCTCGACGAAGCGCTCCGCGTTGAGGCTGAGCAAACCAGGCTCGCTTCGCGCCACGACCGCGATATTCACGCCGGCGTCGGCGAGTCGGTGCAGTTTTTCATCGGGCAGGGAAAGGCGGGGCGGGGCCTTGGCCGGCGCGACGACCGTCAGCGGGTGAGGTTCAAAGGTCAGTACGACGACGGGAGCACGCGTCTCGGCGGCGAGCGCGGAGGCTTGATCTAGCAACCTTCGGTGGGCGAGATGAACGCCGTCGAAGTTGCCGACGGTGAGCACCGAATGGGTCAACGCCGGGTCCAGTCCTTCAAGTCCGTGAATAATCCTCACCGCGTAGTCCCGTTCGTTGCCACCTCCGCCTTCCGCGTGGAAAGCCTCAGCATAGCGCCCGGAATCGAGTGTTGCAATGATCCATGGGCGCGCACGGATCCGCGGAGTGCATCCCTAGGGAGGGGCGAATATGCCCAAGGATGTCATTCTGAGCAAAGCGAAGAATCTCCTTACGCCTCGAGATGCTTCGCTTCGCTCAGCATGACACGAAACGATTGCCCCCGCCAACCTTCATGGGATGTACCGGGATCCGCGCGCCGAAGCCCGCGGCTCGGATGGCGGTTGACAGGTGCTGCGGGCGGTGCTGTTATGGTGAATGTGTCTGAATCGACGGAGAGTGCCCGGCCTCCCATGGTGAGCGCCGCGCTCTGCGTGGACAGCGAGGCGCTCGATCGTTTTGGGCGCGTTCTTCAACATCTCTGCGTGGGTCTGATCGATCAGGCAGTCTCGGTTCGATTGTTAGGTTCTGATGCTCGGGTGAGGTCGCTGGCGTTGGGTCCGATCAAGTCGCTGGTTCACCCGCGGATCACGTGGCCCGCGGCGAATCGGCGGATCGAGCGGTTGTTGGACGCGCTCTCGGCGCAGCCGCCGACGGTCGTCCATGCCATGTCGCATGGGTCGTACCGTTTGGCGTTGGCCGTCGCGAAGGAGTTCGACGCAGACCTGGTATTGGGCGTGACCTCGCTTGAGGATTGTGACCGGATCGTCCCGCAAAGCGTCGGGAAACACGCTCGTTTTCAGGCCTTCAGCGAGCCTCTTGCGACGCTCCTCGAAGCGCAACTCAAGATCGCTCGTAAGCAGATCGAGGTCATACGGCCGGGGATTCCGGTCGCGCCGCGGGCGGCTTGTTTCGCGGAGTCGGGACGGGCAGTGACGGTGCTGTGTACCTCGGCGTTTGAACGCGACAGCGGCGTGGACCGGCTCATCGCGGCGGTGAATCTGCTCGCCCAGCGCGGGCACGCCTTGCAGGTCTTTCTCCTCGGAAAGGGTAGCTACGAATCGGCGCTGCGCCGGTTCGTCCGGTCATTAAACCTGTCGTCGTCGGTGACGTTTGCGCCCTCGCTGTACGATCTGACGGCGGCGATGCAGAGCGCCGATATCTTCGTGAGGCCTTCGGCGGATTCGGAATTTACCGTGGATGGGCTACTGGCCATGGGCGCCGGGTTGGTCGTCGTAACTGATCCAAGCCCGCTCTGTGATCATGTTCGACCAGGCGAGACGGCTATGGTATGTGCCCATCCTACGGCGGAGTCGCTGGCGGTGACGATCGAAGCGGTTCTAAACCATCGCCAGGAGGCCGTCGCCGTCGCCTCGGCGGCAATGGACTATCTTCGTGAGCATCACGGCGTGAGCATGATGGCCGAGCGGATCGCCGCGGCGTACCGCCAACGGGCGCTGGCACGCACCACCTTTGCGATCCGGGAGCGCTAATCGTTTGAACGCTGCGGCGATCAGCCTTCCCGTGCGACGCGATAACGAGCCGCCGCTCGCCCGCCGACTGCGCTCGGCGATCCATGGCGAGGTCCGCTTCGATCGACTTTCCCGCACGCTCTATTCCACCGACGCGAGTATCTACGAGATCACGCCCCTGGGTGTGGTCCTGCCAAAAAATGTCGCCGACGTCGTGGCGGTGGTGAACGAGTGCCGTGCCGAGGGCGTGTCCATCATTGCTCGCGGCGCGGGCACGGGTCTGACGGGCGGGGCCGTCGGGGCGGGGGTCCAGCTTGATCTATCGCGGTACATGAACGGCATCGGTCCGGTTGATTCGCGGTCGCGGACGGTAGACGTCGAACCGGGTGTCGTACTCGATGAGCTTAACGCTCATTTACCGCAGTATGGTCTGCAATTCGCGCCGGACGTGGCCACGAGCAGCCGGGCGACCATCGGGGGGATGATTGCCAACAACTCTTGCGGAGCGCACTCGATCGTCTATGGCCGGACGGTCGATCACGTCGTTGGATTGACCGTCGTTCTCGCCGACGGTGAAGTCGTCACCTTCGCCGACCGCTGTCATGCTGAGCGCAGCGAAGCATCTCCCTCCGGTGACGAGACCCTTCGCTGCGCTCAGGGTGACAGGCCGCTGGACACGGATCGCGCTTCACGCATGGAAGGCGAGTTGGTCCGCATCCGCGATGCAAACTACGAAGAGATCGTTCGGCGATTCCCGAAGGTGCTGCGAAGCAGCGGCGGATACGGGTTGGACCGCCTCGGACCGCCGGGCGCGCCAGCCAACCCTGTCAAAATCCTCTGCGGCAGCGAAGGGACCCTGGGCATCGTCGTGCGGGCGAAGCTGCGGCTGGTTCCGATCCCGCGATGCACGGGGCTGGTCGTGCTCCATTTCGGCACGTTGCTTGACGCCCTTGCCGCGACTCCCGCGATCCTGCGGCACAAGCCTTCGGCGGTCGAACTGATAGACAAGCTGATCGTGGATGCGGGCCGGGCGAATGCAGCGCTGGCGCCGCGGTTCGACTTTTTGGTGGGCGATCCGGCGGCGTTGCTGGTAGTCGAGTTCTTCGACGATAGGGACACCGCTTTGGCATCACGCGTCGAACGGCTCTTGAGCGACCGCGAGGTAACCATTGCGACGTACTCGGCGAGCAAAGTCTTCGATCCGGTCCGGCAGGCGGACGTGTGGAAGTTACGCACCTCGGGGCTGGGACTGCTGATGTCCAAGCCGGGCGACGCCCAGCCGTACGCCTTCGTCGAGGACTCGGCCGTCGATCCATCGCGCTTGCGGGATTACATCGCGCGGTTCGCGGCGATCCTGGACCGCGAGGGTGTACACGCCGGGTATTACGCCCATGCCAGCGTGGGCTGTATCCACGTCAAACCCGTGCTCAATTTGAAAAACGCGGACGACGTGGAGCGGATGCGGCGGATCGCCGAGGCGGTGAGCGACTTGGCGTTGGAATTCGGCGGGGCCATGACCGGGGAACATGGGGACGGGATTGTTCGCTCGTGTTGGGTCGAAAAGATGTACGGCCCGCGGCTCACCGCCGCTTTCAAGGAGGTGAAGCGGCTGTTTGATCCGCTGGGAATCTTGAATCCGCACAAGATCGTGGACCCCTGGCCGATGACAGAGCACTTACGGTATGGGTCGGCGTTCGCGACGCAGTCGGTGAAAACACACCTGGACTTCGCTGGGTACGGGGGCATGGCGGGACTCGCGGGGATGTGCACGGGGGTGGGTCAGTGTCGGCAGCGATTGGTGGGAACGATGTGCCCGTCGTACATGGCCACCGGCGATGAGACGCACACGACCCGGGCACGGGCGAATGCCTTGCGAATTGCGCTATCCAATCGGGGTTTGCTTGAGGGGCTGGACGATCCACAACTCGCGGACGTAATGGACCTGTGCCTGTCGTGCAAAGCCTGTAAGACGGAGTGTCCTACCGGCGTGGATATGGCCCGGCTCAAAGCCGAGTACCTCGCGCGGCGGAACCTGACGCATGGTGCGAGCAGCCGAGCGAGGCTGATTGCGGAACTGCCGGATCGACTGGCGTTCGCCGCAAGGTTTCCGCGTCTGAGCAATCTACTCGCCCAATCGAGGCCGTTTCGCGCACTGGCCGAACGACGTTTTGGGCTCGATCGCCGTATTCTGCCGCCGCGCTTGGCCACGAGGACTTTTCGTGCGTGGTATCGGCGGCGCCAACGGCGGCGCGGGTCTCGGAAAGAGTCGCGCGGCGCGGTCATCTACTTTGTCGATACTTGGACGAACTACTTCACGCCCCAGGTTGCGATTGCGACCGTCAAGTTACTGGAGAGCGCCGGTTTCTGCGTCGATTGCCCGCAGACGGTTTGTTGCGGTCGTCCTGCGATCAGCCAGGGTTTGCTCGTCGAGGCGCGGCAGCTTGCCGAGATCAACGTCCAGAGGCTATCACAGGCGGCGCCGGCGGGAATCCCGATCATCGGAAGTGAACCGAGCTGCATTCTGACGCTCGTCGATGAGTACCCGCAGCTCGTGCGAACGCAGGGCGCGCGACGTGTCGCGTCACAAACGTTGACGATCGAAAGCTTCTTGCGCCGCGCGCTTGCTGAGCGGCCGGACGCGCTTCGGTTTCGACCGACGCAGAATCCCCTCTTGTATCATGCCCATTGCCATCAAAAAGCAATGGTCGGGTCGGCGGACGCCGTCGCCGTTGTGAGAGTGGCGTTCGGCGGGGCGTCGGAGATCAACAGCGGTTGTTGCGGCATGGCCGGGGCGTTCGGGCATGAGGTCGAACACTACGAAGTCGCCCGTGCGATCGGCGAGCAGCGCCTGTTCCCGGCCATTCGCGGTCGGGGTGAGGCCGAGGTCGCGGTGAGTGGCTTCAGTTGTCGCCAACAGATCGAGCACCACACCGGCGTACAAGCCAGGCACGTCGTCGAGTATCTCGCGGATCAATTGATGTAACCGGCCCCGCCCGCGCTTGTCGGTTCCGACAGGAAGACTATAGTTCTCTTGGGCGGCCCCGGTTCCTTGGGACGCGTTGGAAACGGCTTCATGGATCGACGTTCGAGAACTTGGCTCGGTTGTGCACTGGCGCTCACCCTCGCCGCCGGCTGTATGCCGACAATGAACGTCGAGACCATGAAGCAGATGAAGCCGCCGCGGCCGGCGGAGTTGGAGCACCTCGCCGCGCTCATCGGGCGGTGGGACACCTCCGCGGAAACGAGGATGACCTGCCTGGACTTGGTCCTCCCGATCAAGGGCGTCAGCGAGAACTCCTGGGCGGGCGACGGCTGGTGCATGATCGAGCGCGGCGAGTACGAAATGGGCGATCTGGGTACGGTCCATGAATTCGGCGTCTGGACCTGGGATTCCGCGGCGAAGAGATTCCGAACCTGGCGGTGTGATAGTTTCGGCGGCACGCGGATGGGGACGGCGAAATTCGACGGGAATTCCAGGACTTGGACGATGAAGGCCAAAAGGCGGAGTTCATGGGGCTCATCGGCGGATCGGGGAACGATCAAGATTGTCGACGACAATACGTTGGAGTGGACGTGGGAGGAATGGTCCGCGTGGGATCCCCTGCGACTCTTCAAAATGGCGGAGTTTAGAGGAACAAGTAAGCGGAAGTAGTTGCGGCGAAGTTCCAAGAACATCGGGAGTGATAACGGGATGAAGTTCATGCGCGTGGTCGTTCTTGTATTGGCGATGGTGTCCGCAATTGAGGTGGCGTCCGCGGAGGAACAGAAAACTCACCCGTTTTCGGTACACGATATGCTGGCCATGGACCGGTTAAGCGACTGGCAAGTCTCTCCGGATGGTAAAATGATCGTGTTCACGCGGCGGACGACGGACTTGGAGGCGAATAAGGGTCGGACCGACCTTTGTGTGGTCGGCGCGGATGGGAGCGGGCTTCGTCGATTGACTACCCATCCCGACGCCGACCATAGCCCGCGTTGGAACGCGGACGGGAAGTCAATCTGCTTCCTCTCGACGCGGTCGGGGTCGTCACAAATTTGGCGGATCGCGGCGGACGGCGGCGAGGCCGAGCAGGTGACGAAAGAGCCGCTGGATATCGGGACGTTTGTGCTCTCGCGCGATGGTTCACGTATCGCTTTCAGCATGGAGGTCTTCCCGGACGCGGATTCGGTGGAAGCGACGAAGAAGCGACTGGACGAGACGGCGGCGAGCAAGAGCACTGGTCGGGTATATGACCGACTGTTCTTCCGGCATTGGGATACGTGGAAGGACGGCCGCCGTTCGCATCTTTTCGTCATGCCGACCTCGGGCGGAACGGCCGTCGAGGTCATGAAAGGAATGGACGCGGATTCGCCATCCAAGCCGTTCGGCGGGTCCGAGGAGTTCACCTTCACGCCCGATGGCAAGGCCGTCGTGTTCACGGCCCGCGATGCGGGGCGCGATGAGGCTTGGTCGACGGACTTGGACTTGTACCTCGCCCCGATCGACGGGTCGGCAAAACCGAAGTGTTTGACGGAGGCCAACAAGGCGACCGACACGCAGCCGGTGTTCTCACCGGATGGAAAAACGCTTGCCTACCTGGCGATGGCGCGACCAGGCTACGAAGCGGATGCATATAGAGTTCACTTGATGGAATGGCCCGGCGGGTCGCCGCGCGCGATCGCCTCGTACCACTCTCCTGGTTCAATCGCATGGTCGCCCGATGGCAATACGATTTACACGACGGGCGATCATAAAGGGCAGCATTCGCTGTTCGCCGTGGAAGTGCAGGGCGCTGAGAAGCGCGTCGGACAGGAAGTCCTACAGAGTCGAACGATTGTCGCCGAGGGCAACGTCGCGTCTCCGGACATGAGCGGCGACAGAATCGTATTCGGGCTGGATCATCTCAAGTCCCCCGTGGAACTCTACTCGATCAAGACCGACGGCAGCGACATGAAACAGATCACAAGGATTAACGCGGACAAGCTATCTGCCGCCCGCATGGGTGACTTCGAGCAGTTCACGTTCGCTGGCTGGAACGACGAGCCGGTTTTCGGCTACCTCGCCAAGCCGGTCGATTTTGACCCCTCGAAAAAGTACCCCGTGGCATTTTTGATTCATGGAGGACCGCAGGGATCCTTTGGGAATCACTTCCACTATCGTTGGAACCCACAGGCATACGCCGGGGCCGGGTATGCCGTGGTGATGGTGGACTTCCACGGATCGACCGGATATGGGCAGGCATTCTGTGACTCCATTCGCGGCGACTGGGGAGGGAAGCCGCTGGTCGATTTGCAAAAAGGATTGGCCGCGGCCATTGAGAAGTGCAAATGGATGGACGGGGAAAAAGTCGCGGCATTGGGAGCGTCTTTCGGCGGATACATGATTAACTGGATTGCGGGCAATTGGCCCGATCGGTTCCGATGCCTCGTTTGCCATGACGGCAACCTCGACGAGCAAATGGCCTACTACGACACCGAGGAACTGTGGTTCCCGGAATGGGACCACATGGGAACACCTTGGGATAATCCGGACCACTATGAGAAGCACAATCCCATCAACTATGTGAAGAATTGGAAAACGCCGATGCTGGTGATTCACGGGGCATTGGATTATCGAGTGGTAGACACTCATGGAATGTCCACGTTCACGGCCCTGCAACGTCGCGGAATTCCCAGCAAGTTCCTGCATTTCCCCGACGAAAACCACTGGGTGCTTAAACCGGCAAACAGCATCCTTTGGCATGACACGGTGATCGGATGGCTTGACCAGTGGACGAAGAAATAGACTCGATCGGAACCGGGAGCGCTAGCGACCGGTCTTGGGCTTTTTCGGTGCTCGGGCTTCGGCCCCGTCCGCCGCGGCGGACGCTTGGGATTCTGTAAGTTGCCCTAAATACGAATTACGGAGTGGAAATGAATACGATCAATAAACTTTACGAACAAGGCCAGTCCGTCTGGTGCGACAACCTCAGCCGCAAAATGATCGACTCGGGCGAGTTGACGCGGCTCATCGACCTGGGCGTCGTGGGGATCACCTCCAATCCCACGATCTTCATGAAGGCGATCACCGGCGGTGACGACTATGACGATCTCTTGCAAAAGGTGTTGGATGAGAACCCTGATATCGTGACGACGTATGAGCGGCTGGTGCTGCCCGACATTGCCGACGCCGCGGACCAACTTCGACCCGTGTACGAGCGCACGGACGGCGTAGACGGTTACGTCAGCCTGGAAGTCAACCCCCGTCTCGCCTACGACACGCACGCCACGATCGCCGAGGCGCGGCGACTTTTCGCGGAGTTGGACCGCCCCAACGTGTTCATCAAGGTGCCGGCCACGCAGGAAGGTATCCCGGCGATTGAAACGCTGATCGCCGAGGGCATCAACGTTAACGTGACGTTGATCTTCTCGGTGGCGATGTATCGTCAGGTGATGCGCGCCTACCTCGAAGGGCTGAAACGCTACGACAAAGCGGGCGGAAACCTCAAAAGGGTCGCCTCCGTCGCCTCTTTCTTCGTAAGCCGCGTCGATACATTGGTCGACAAATTCTTGGACGAGAGACGCATAGCCGGCGCAAAGTCCGAAGGTCTATTGGGCCTTGCCGCCGTTGCCAATGCGAAGCTGGCCTATGCCCGGTTCGTGGAGGTCTTCGATCGCGCCGGTGATTTCGCATCCTTGGCGGCGAAGGGCGCTCGCGTCCAACGCCCATTATGGGCCAGCACCAGCACCAAAAATCCCGCTTATCCGGACACCAAATATGTGGACGATCTGGTCGGCCCCAATACGGTCAACACCATGCCGCCGGAAACGCTCGCGGCCACGCTCGATCATGGCCGAGCCGAGGTCACGATCGACCGCGACTTGGACGCCGCGCGGGCGGCCCTCGCCCGACTTGCGGAAGTCGGCATTGATCTCCAGGCCGTCACCGATCAACTCACCGTCGAAGGGGTTCATTCCTTCGCCAAGTCGTTCGACGACCTCCTGGCGAATCTCACCGCCAAGCGGACGCCACTCAACACCGCCGCCCGCTGACGCCACGCGAATTACAATAATCCCGGGCGTCCCTCGAACCCCGACGAAACGCTCAACCCGAAAACGGATTGGGGTCGATCTGCTCGCGTTTGTCCTCCACCTTCGCGGCTTCGTCGGCGCCGGGAAGGGGTTCCTTCTGGGCGTCGATGACCGGCCACAACGGAGTGTACTTCGCGTTGATCGCCACGAAGTCCTTCCATTTTTCGGGAAGGTCTTCCTCGGCGAAGATCGCCGTCGTGGGGCACTCGGGCGGGCACAAACCGCAGTCGATGCAAACCTCCGGATCGATTACCAACAGGTTCACCCCTTCGTGAAAGCAATCGACGGGGCACACCGCGACGCAGTCGGTGTATTTACACTTGATACACGGCTCGGCAACAATATGGGCCATCGGGCGTTTCTCCGTTCATAAACCAATCAAACTCGCCTGCGGCGAACCGTAGGATTGCTGCTTTCTACCACAAGTTTGTCGATCAACAAACCTGAAATACCTGGAGCAATCGGATTGTGGGCATTTATGCCCCATTCGGCTGCTTGTCACCCTGGGCGGCGAATCCTATCGTGCGGTCGATGGCGACATCGGGTCGATTCCTACCTTCCGCTTGGTTGATCGCGGCGCTTACCTTCGCCTCACGTCTGCTAGGCCTGGTCCGCGAGTCCCTTTTTAGCTATTACTTTAGCACCAGCGAGCTACTTTCCGCGTTTCGAATCGCCTTTCAGGCCCCCAACCTCGCCCGCCGGCTGTTCGGCGAGGGCGCCCTTTCATCGGCCATGATCCCCGTGCTCACGGAGAGCATCCAGCAACGGGGCGAGGAAGCCTCACGCCGCTTCGTCGGCACCATCCTCACCCTGCTGGCCTGGGTGCTCGTGCTTGCGGTGATCGGCGTCGAGATCGTCATCGCCGTGTGGCGGATGGTGCAGGACGATCCGGCGTTGCAACTGACGGCGCTATTGATGCCCTACATGGTGCTGATCTGTACGGCCGCCGTCGCCGGCGGCGTGCTCAATGTCCGCCAACACTTCGCCATACCGGCGGCGGCCCCCACCATCCTCAACGTCGCCATGATCGTCGCGTTGCTCGGTGGGGCACTTCTCGGCGACCTTACCCGACCGTCGTTAATGAATTGGGTATGCGGCGGAGTGTTGTTGGGGGGCGTGTTCCAACTCGTCATCACCGGAGCAGCGCTCCGCCGAGTGTCGTTCTTTCCGATCTTCGGCGGGACCTGGCGCGACTCGCAGGTCCGCCGCGTATTCGCCCTGATGGCCCCGATGGCGTTGGGGCTGTCGGCCGTACAAATCAACACCCTATTGGACAACGTGATCGCCTATCTCTTTGTCTTTGAGGGCGGCGAGCGGGTCGGACCGGCGGTGCTGGGCTACGCTCAATTCCTGTATCAGTTGCCCTTGGGCGTGTTCGGGATTTCGCTGGCCACGGCGATTTTCCCCCTCCTTTCAACCAAGGCCGCCCAAGGGGATCGCGCAGGGATGGCCGAGGTTCTCGAACGCGGCGTCCGCATGAGCCTGTTCATTGCCCTCCCCAGCTCGATCGGGCTGATATTCGTCGCCCACCCCCTTGTGGCCACGCTCTACCAACGAGGAGAGTTTGACGCGGCGGACACCCAGCGGGTCGCCGCGACGCTCGTGTATTACAGCCTCGGCATCGCCGCCTACTTCACCCAGCACATCGTGGTGCGTACGTTCTATGCCCTGCAAGACAGTCGAAACCCGGCGCGAATCTCACTGTACATGGTCGCCTTGAACCTGCTCTTGAATCTCAGCCTGGTGTTCGTCATGCAGGAGCGCGGACTGGCGCTTTCGACGTCGGTTTGCGCGACGGTGCAGATTGTCTGGTTGCTGGCGAGACTGCGGCGCGCGCTTCCCGAGGTCGGCTGGGCTAGGATGTGGTTGGCCTTGTCGCGGACGGTCCTGGCCACGGCGGCGATGGCCGTCCCACTCTGGATCCTCACCGCCTCGGGGCTTTCCCTTAATCGTCTGACCGGGAAATCGGCACTCCAATTATTGATCCTTGTGGTCATCGGCGTAGCCGTCTACCTTCTCGCCGCTCGAATCCTACGGATTGAAGAGCTTTCGATGCCCTTTCATCACATTGCCGATCGATCCACTCGACAATCGACATTCGATAATCGACAATGAAAGTCCGACCAGGCGGCTGGCAACAGTTGGGAGAAACCGATATGTCCCTCAACGAACAACTCGAACAATTGCGCCAGACATCCTGGGGCCGCTGGCCCAAGGAAAAACTCGACGTGGTCCTCCGCGCTCGCGACGAGCTTGCCCGCTCGGGGATCATCGATCGTATCTTGCAGCTCGGCGACAAGGCCCCCGACTTCTCATTGCCAAGCTCCTTGGGCGGTGCGGTTCGACTCTCGGATCTGCTGGCCCGCGGCCCGCTGGTCCTCGCTTTCTACCGAGGCCACTGGTGAAGGTACTGCAACGCCGAGCTAGCGGCGCTCCAGCAGTTGCTGGCCGACATCCGAAACCTGGGCGCGGAATTAGTGGCCGTCTCTCCCGAATTGCGCGACCGCTCTCACATTACCGCCGAAAAGAACAACCTCACCTTCCCCATTCTGAACGACGTGGGCAACCATGTGGCTAAAAAGTTCGGCCTGGTATTCCAACTGCCGCCCGACCTCCGCGAAGTCTACCTCAGTTTGGGGATTGACCTGCCCGCCCACAACGGCGACCAAACCTACGAGCTTCCCTTGCCCGCGACCTACGTCATCGACCGCGGCGGCGTCATCCGTGCCGTCTTCGCCGACGCCGATTACGTCAAACGCATGGAACCCACCGACATCCTCGCCGCCCTGCGCAGCTTGGACTAATCGTCTTCGCCCGCCGACGAGCCGCATGTTTTAGCCTGCGCGGACGCGCCGCGCGGGCTAACCCCCGCGGCTTGCTTCTCACGCACCGACGCGTAACCAAAGCACCTTCAGATACGCCGACTCCGGGCAGTGGAGCATAATGGGATGATCCGGCCCCGCACCGGTCTCGTCGAACATCTGCAACGGCCTCTTCAATCCCCGCCCCGCACGATGCACCGTCTCGATGAACACATCGCGGGAAATCAACCCGCTGCAACTGCATGTCACCAACACGCCACCCGCCCGGACCACCTGCATCGCCAGCCCGTTGAGGTCGTGATACTTCCGAAGCGAATCCTGTACGTCGTCCCGCGTCGGAGCGAACTTCGGCGGGTCGAGAATCACGGTATCGAACTGCCGTCCGTTGGCGATCATCTGCCGCAGGTAGGCGAAAGCATCGGAATGCACCAGGTTGATCCGCGTCTGGTTGAGGTTCATGTTCTCGCGGGCGACAGCGATGGCGGCCTCATCCAGATCGACCGAGGTTACGTCCTTAGCCCCACCCAGTAACTTCGCGCAAAGCCCGAATCCGCCGGTGTAGCAGCATAAATCCAGCACCGTCGCGTCGCGGCAGAACGGCGCGATCCGCCGCCGATTTTCTCGCTGGTCGCAAAAGAATCCCGTCTTGTGACCGCCCGCTACGTCCACGCGGTAGCGCACGCCGTGTTCCCGAATCGTGAGCACGCCGACGTCCGCCTGTTGCTGCGTCGCCACTCGAAATCCTTCGATGCGTTCGATCGCTTGATCCGCCCGAACGACCGTCCGCCACGTTCCGCTCGCCCGTTCGGGACGATCAAAGCTCGTCGGCGGCCCCAACAGGTCCGCGAGTTGCCCGGCCAGCATCGCCGTCCGTTGAAACATGCCCAACGAGAAAACCTCGAAGACCAGACAATCTGCGTACCGCTCCACGATCAACCCGCTCAGTCCGTCCCCTTCCGCATGGACCAACCGGTACGCGTCCGTCGTTTCGTCGAGGTTCAACCGCCGCCGAAGTTCGATGGCCTCGCCTAATCTCGACCGCCAGAACGTGTCCTCTGTGGCCTGGTCCCCATAAACCAGTACGCGAAGAGCGATCGTGGAATGGGGGTTGAACAATCCCCGGCCAAAGAAGGCGCCGGACTTGTCGTAGATGTTGACGACATCACCGGGCTTGGCCGCCGGGTCGGCGTCCCCGACCATACGCGAGTAAATGAACGGATGCGAAGTTCCCGAACGAAGTCGAACCCAGGGAGTCACCGCGCCCGGCGGCGGATCAGCCACCCCGCGCCATTGTTTCTTCGGGGAACGACTTCCACCGGCCTTCGCGCTACGCATTCACCCATACTCCCCCGACCCATTCGGCCCCGCAAGCTGCGTTGCACAGTATGAACGAGATTCACTCCGCCCCCGCAAGCGACACGACGATGTAGCGTCACCCCTCGTGGGTGACGATCCGTCCCGGTAGGGACGCGCGATCTTAGCCCAGCACTTCCAGTGCTGGGTTCGCAAGTCCCCCCAAAAACTCCCCCTCTCCCTCCCAGGGAGAGGGCCGGGGTGAGGGTCGCGACCAGCCCATAGCCGCCGAAACGCCCCGATTTTAGGGCCTTGTTTTTCTCCCGCGATCGCCGTAGAATGACCCTCCGTTCTTTCCGCTCGCCGCCATCGAGTCCGGCGAACATACCGAGGAGGGCTCCATGAATCCGTCAGTTCGAAAAAACGCGCGTCGTAGCCGTGCAACAATGCGCCGGGCTTGCGTCTTAAAAACCCTCTCCCCAACGGGGGGGAGAGGGTAGGGCGAGGGGGTTCTCAGATCCACTCCTTGCAGGAATCCGAAGCACTTGCGTCGTCATCTTCGCCTGCTTCAGCGTGGCACTAACTCCGGCGGGCACCGCCGTCGCAGACCCGCCTCAAGGCTCGATCGTCGGCTGGGGAAGACAAGTCATCGGTGTCGACCTAAGCGAGGGGTTCATTAGCGTCGCCGCAGGATACTACCACAGCCTATGCCTCAAGGCCGACGGCTCCATCGTGGCATGGGGAGACAACAGCGTTGGTCAAACCAGCGTTCCTACGCCTAACACCAGTTTTCTCGCCGTCGCCGCGGGCGAGGCCCACAGTCTGGGTCTCAAGGCCGACGGGTCCATCGTGGCCTGGGGATGGAACTACTACGGTCAGACCAACGTCCCCTCGCCAAACACCGGTTTCATCGCCGTCGCCGCTGGCGGGTTTCACAGTCTGGGTCTCAAAGCCGATGGGTCCCTTGTCGCTTGGGGATACAACGGCCACGGTCAAAGCAGCGTCCCCGTGCCCAACACCGGTTTCATCGCCGTTGCCGCGGGCCGGATACACAGCCTAGCCCTCAAGGCCGACGGCTCCATCGTGGCCTGGGGATCCAGCAGTCAAACCAACGTTCCCACGCCCAATAGCGGCTTCATCGCTATCGCCGCAGGCGCGGGCCACAGCCTGGCCCTCAAGGCCGACGGGTCCATCATGGCCTGGGGAGGCAACTACTACGGTCAAACAAACGTCCCCGCGCTCAACTCCGGCTTCATTGCCGTCGCCGCAGGCGGGGACAACAGCCTCGCCATCAGACAAGTGGTCGAAGATGCCGATGGCGACGGCGTGGTGGACCCGGACGACAACTGTCCGGTCTCCGACGTCGGCGAGACCATCGCGATCGACAAGTGTGAAACCGGCATTACCAACGAAGTGTCCGACGAGGGCTGCACGCGGGCCGACGCCGTGGCCGCTTGCGCCGAGGAAGCCCGCAATCACGGGCAATTCGTTCAATGTGTCGCCCTGCTCGCCAACGGCTGGAAGCGCTCCGCCGCCATTACCGATACGGATCGCGGGCGGATCAACCGCTGCGCCGCCCGCGCGGGCATCCCGCTTTCGGACGACCAACAGGCAATTGGGCCTAATCGCGCGGCGCGTCGCCTGGGTCGATCACTCCAGCCGTCCCACACCCAACACTCCGTGCTCTTGTCCGATCAGGAAGATGGAATACACAAGGTTCCTGGGACGGGTGGAACTGTTGCGGAATGAGTGACAGTGTGTGCCACCGCTCTTAAGCGGCGCCGGATGCCATGTCCGGGCTTGCGTGGGCATGTTGAAAACGCACCGATAGTGGGTGGCTCGAAGGTGGCCTTCCGTCGCTGTGAGATCCGCTTCCACTCTCCCAGTTAGACCGATCCTTTCGCCCGGAGGGCGTCCGCCTGCGGCGGATTGCCAGGGACTTCAAGTCCTGGTGGGCGATTCAGTTTTCTCTTTTCCGCCCGGAGGGCGGGCGAGATTTTCGTTCGCCCTCCGGGCGAGAATAAAAAAGAAGGCCTTGTCCGGGGACTAAAGTCCCCGGCAACCACCGTTCGCTCTCCGGGCGAGGCAACCACGCCCTGATCGCTCCAGTGCTTGTGCGAGAATCCATTCTCGCACCCAATCTGCCGGGAATCCGTTCCCGAAACGCCGGTATGTGAATCCCGAAACATGCCGGATGCCATGCCCACGCCTGCGTGGGCACGTAGATACGAGCCGATCGTAGGCGGCTCGAACCCCTTCTAGTTTCCAGTTTCTTGTTCTCTAGTTTCTGGATAATCGGTCCCCGATCATCCATCCACCGCGCGCCCGTGACGTTATTGGGGTGGACTTCCGGCGAATGCGCCCCATCCGCGCAATTTGCCGGAGCGGAGTTACGGGCCTTGCGAAAAAGCGCTAATACCAAACGAAACCAGCCGAAAAACACGCAAGTCGCGGCCGCGAAAGAATGTACGTCGAAATGCCTCCGGAAAAACGAAGCCGATCAAAGCCAAATCGAAGCCAATTACATACCGGGAATCGGGGTCCGGGTGTGGGCTCTCCGCGTCTCTGCGCTTCCCGTTGGATCAGCGCATTCGGTGGCGGACGATTTCGCCCGTGCACACGTAGACGACGTCCTCGGCGATGTTAGTGGCATGATCGGCGATGCGTTCGAGGTTCTTGGCCACGGAGAGGACGTCGAGAAAAGAAGCAATCCTCGCGGGCGAAATCGACGCCTCCGCTACCAAGCGGCGGATGATCTGGCCATAGAGGGCATCGACGGCGTCTTCTTCCGACAAGACGCGCCGCGCGTCGTCAACCACCTGCGAGCCGTAAGCGCTTACGGCGCTGTGCAGCATGTGCACGACGATCGGACCCATTTGGCGCAAATCTTCGTAGGGCCCGGCCAAGGTCCGGACGTCGACGTGCCGGGCGCGTTCCGCGACGTTGACGGCGCAATCGGCGATGCGCTCCAGATCGTTGTTCACCTTCAGCACCGTGCACAGCAGACGCAAGTCCGACCCGACGGGTTGGTAAAGGGCGAGCAGTCGGATCACCTCGGATTCGACCTCGACTTCCTCGCGGTCGACGTCGTTGTCCCGCAAGACGACGCGCTTGGCCTTCTCCACGTCGGCCTGGAAGACGGCGTCGCACGCTTCCTTTACGACCTCCTCCACCAGCCCGGCCATGCGCAGGGAACGGCGACGCAGGGCGTCCAACAAATCCACGAAGTGAGCGGTCATACGTCTACCCGAATCGACCCGTGATGTAATCCTGGGTCCGCTTATTGCCGGGCTTGGTGAACATGATGTTGGTGTCGTTGACTTCAATCAACTCACCGATGTACATGAAAGCCGTCCGGTCGGAGACCCGCGCCGCCTGCTGCATGTTATGGGTGACGAGGACCACCGTGTATTGCGATTTGAGCTTGTCGATGAGGTCCTCGATGTACGCCGTGGCGATGGGATCCAATGCAGAGCACGGCTCGTCCATCAACAAAACATCGGGCTGGAGGGCGATGGCCCGGGCGATGCACAGACGTTGCTGCTGCCCGCCGGACAGTGCGTACGCACTATCGTCCAGCTTGTCCTTAACCTCTTCCCACAGGGCCGCCTGATGCAATGCCCGCTCCACCAATTCTTCGAGATTTCCCTGATAGCCGTTGATGGCCGCTCCCCAGGCCACGTTTTTGTAGATCGACTTGGGGAAGGGGTTGGGCTTCTGGAAGACCATCCCGATGCGACGACGCAACTCCACCGGATCGAATCCGGGGCGATAGATGTCGTCGCCGCGGTAGTAGAGTTTCCCCTTCACCGAGGAACTGGGGACGAAGTCATTCATTCGGTTCATCGCCCGAAGCAGTGTGCTCTTCCCGCAGCCGGAGGGACCGATGATGGCCGTGACGTGGTGTGAGGGAATCTCCAAGCTGACTTCGCGCACCGCCGCGAAGGTGCCGTAGTAAATCGATAATTGCTCGGTGCGGATCACGCACTCAGACGACGGCGTCGGACGATGGTCGGGCATTCGGGGCTTGGGCACATGAACGAACGTCAGCGCCGGATCCCTCACCGGCGACTGCGGTTCATTCTCAACCACGTTTACCATGTCTTCTTGCCTTGCTGCCAAGCACGGACGACGACGGCCACGGCGTTCATGGGCAACAGGATTCCCAAGAGCACGATGATACCCACCGCCGCGAGATAGTAAAACCCCGGCCAAGTCCGGTCCCCCCAGGCAGTCCACGCCGCCCGCCTTTGATCCCGCCATGATCCGGCCCAGGCACAGCTGGTAAGCTCACCAGGAGCGTCGGAGCGACCGCCACCCTCCCCCCCAACACAAAGTGAACGATGAAAATCACCAGCGAATCGTTTGGCGGCTACGATAGCGGAGCCCAATAGCCAGGCCGTTCATGGACAGCGTGATCAGCAGAAGCACGAGTCCGGCGGCGGCTGCATTCGCATGGAAACGAGGGTCCGGTCGCGATATCCAATTGAACATTTGAATCGGCAAAACGGTGTACTCGGAATTGAGCCAGGCAAAGGACACAAACGGCGGCTGCGATTGAATCGGGCTCGGAGGCAGAAACGCTATATAGGTCAGCGCTCCGATCGTGATCAACGGCGCCGTCTCACCGATGGCCCGCGACATGGCGATGATGACTCCGGTCAGGATCCCGCTGAGGGAATAGGGGAGGATGTGGTGCCGCGCGGTCTGCCAACGGGAGGCGCCGAGCGCGTATGACGCCTCGCGAATTCCCTGGGGGATCGCCCGAATGGCCTCTCGCGTCGCGACGATCACGATGGGCAATACCAGCAGCCCCAGCGTAAGTCCGGCGCAAAAAACACTTCGCTCAAGCCCAAGCTGGTAGACGAGCAATCCAAGCGCCATCAGGCCCCAAATAATGGAGGGGACTCCCGCCAGGTTGGCGATGTTGATCTCAATGATCGTAGTGAACCAGTTCCGTTTTGCGTACTCCTCCAGGAACAACCCGGATGCGACGCCCAACGGCAGCGCAGTCAGGGCGGTCACGAGCATGACCAGACACGTGCCCACGGCGGCGGACGCAATCCCGGCCTTCTCCGGATGCCGGGAAGGGAAGGAACCGAAAAAGCTCAAGTCCAAGCGAGCGAGGCCGTCCCACATCAGGTTGCCGACGAGGGCGACGAGCGTGCCGAGCGATAGTGCGATGAGCACCGCACCGACCGCTAAGAACGCAGCGTCAAGGAACCGACGGTAACGGATGCCGGTTGGATCGTACATCGCTCAGTACGCCTCCCGAAACCGTCGTTGAATCAAGTGGCCTACGACGTTCAGGACCAGCGTAAGCACCAACAAAGTCAATCCCGCCGCGAAGATCGATTGGTAACCGATGCTCTGATGCGGTAGATCACCGAGGCTTACTTGAACGATGTACGCGGTAATCGTCGCCGCCGGCTCCGTTGGGTCCAGCGTCAGGTTGGGCTGCATCCCTGCGGCGACGGCGACGATCATGGTCTCACCCAAGGCGCGGGAGACCGTTAAGATGTACGCGGCGGTAATGCCGGAGAGGGCCGAAGGAAACACGACGCGCCAAGCGACCTGGATGCGCGTCGCCCCGAGGGCGTATGCACCCTCGCGCAACGCGGCGGGGACTGTTCGCATGGCATCCTCGCTCAGCGATGTCACGTAGGGGACGACCATGATCCCGATGACCAACCCGGCGCTGAGCATGTTAAATCCGGGTAGGCCGGGAATCAATCGTTGAAGCAGCGGCGTGACAAACAAGAGCGCGAAGTAGCCGAAGACGATCGTCGGGACCGCGCTCAGCAGTTCGATCGCCGGCTTGATGACCTCACGCAATCGATAGGAGGCATACTCGCTCAGCCAGACCGCGCAAATCGTGCCGACAGGAATCGCGACCAGCAGCGCAACGACTGTGGTCACCAGGGTGCCCGTTACGAGGGGCAGAATGCCGAAGCGCGCGTCCGCAAAGAGCGGCGTCCACTGCGTCTCCGTAAGGAATTCACGCAATGAGACGTGGCGAAAAAACGCGGCGGACTCATAGCCGAGCACGCCGACGATGCCCATCGTAATGAGCACCGACGACGCAGCCGCGAGAAAGAGCCCCGACTCGATCACCCACTCTTTAGCACGCATTACGCGCCTGCGCGACGCACTCCAGCCGAGGCGCGACCGCGCGGCAACTGTGCTGGTGATCGGTTCCGTCGCCATCAATTCTTCCTGTCGTCCGCGTGACAAGCTTACGGCGAACCATTCGGCCTACTTGCGCGGCTCCGTGGTGAGGGGGCGTTTGAACAACTCGTCGATGTGCAATCCGGTCTCCGAGTGACCGCCGAAAGTCGTTCCAATCGCCCCGTCTTTCACGCGAGCGAGACCTTTTTCGTACGCATCCGCCGGAAGAGGGATGTACTTAACCTCCTTCGCCAATTTGGCGCCTTCCTTCAGGTAGAAATCGACAAACTTGCGGACTTCCGGTCTTTCCAGGGATTTCTTGTTCACATAGATGAAAATCGGCCTGGATAGCGGCGTATAGGTACCCTTCATGACTCCCTCTTGCGACGGGAGGACCGGCGTGCCCTCGTGATTGACGATGGGCACGGCCCTCAGCTTGGACTTATTCTCCGCGTAATAGGCATATCCGAAGTAGCCCAGCGCATTCTTGTCGTTGGCGATCCCCTGAACCAGGACGTTGTCGTCTTCGCTGGCGGTGTAGTCACCGCGGCTGCTCTTGGCCTTGCCAACGGTCGCTTCCGTAAAGTAGTCAAACGTACCCGAATCGGAACCGGCCCCATACAGTTTGAGCGGAGCGTCCGGCCAATCAGAACGCACTTGGTTCCACTTGGTAATTCTCTCTTGAGCTTGGGGTTCCCACATCTTTTTTAGCTCGGGGATCGAAAGCATTTCCACGAACGAATTGCTCGGATGGACCATGACGGTCAACGCGTCAAACGCAACCGGGAGTTCGATGTACTCTATGCCGCTTTTCTTGCACTCTTCCATCTCCGCCGCCAGGATGGGACGCGAGGCGTCTGAAATGTCCGTCTCGCCGCGATGGAACTTCTTGAAGCCGCCTCCGGTGCCCGATATCCCCACGACCACCTTGAGCCCGGGGTTCGACTTCTGAAACTCCTCGGCCACTGCCTCGGTTACCGGAAAAACGGTGCTCGAACCGTCAATCCTCACCGTGCCTTTGCGCTGTGCCCACGCACTGCCGCCGGTCGCCCAAACCATAGACGCCGCGAGCAGGACCGACCCCGTTCGCAAAGTAAACGGCCTTCGTGAATCGTCCACGGCGGAACCGAACCTCATAGATCGCATCATATACATTCCCCTTTGAAGTAACCTTACAGGTTGCCTAAGACCAAGGCCACCGGCGCCCCTGGACCACCGGCTTGCCGTCCCGCCGCGCCTGGACTTGCCCACTTTCATTCGAGCACCGGCTCAAACAGATCGGCGGGGAACAACTGATCGAGAATCGACGCCGTGGTGTTCTCAATGAACCCCAAGCTTCCGTCGACGGCGCTCTCGCGGATGCTTTCCGCGCAACTGCTGCCCAGGACGAAGGCGCCGGGCACCACCAGGCCGGCCAACCGTCGAATGACAAACTTACGGAACGGACTTCGCATTCGTTTTCTCCTTGTCATGTTAGAAGCTGATCCTCACACGCACACCGCCGACGATCGCGTCGCGGTCATCCTTGTCGCCGCCGGGATTCGTGATCACCTGAAGGTGCGGCGATACCACGAACCACGGCGTCGCCTCATAAGCATAATACAACTCATAGGCCGTTTCACGGTCCGCGCCGGCGTGGCGCTCGTCGCCGTACCGATCGGACAAAATCGACTGCGAAACGGCCAGCCCGGTTACGTCGCGATCCCGCTCGGGAATCAAGCCTTTGTACGAGGCCCCCGCGGACCAATAGTCCGTAATGCGGTTGCGATCGGCATGAGCATGCCCATACCGGGCGAACATTCCCAACCCCTGCGTATCCTTTTCGTCGGCACGTTCCTTCCACACGACCTGGTCCGCGCCGAAGTAGTATCCCACGTCGCCGGATTGGACTTCCGCCGTGCCCGTGTCCTCATACTTCGTTTTTGGCGTAGGATCGTACCATACGCCCACGCGGAGGTTTCCGGGCATCGGCCCCTTGGCCGATTTCCACTTCGGGGTCACGCCGGTTTCGGAATATACCATGAACCACGGTTCTTCGTGAAAGGCGGTGTTGAAGCCGGTCGTTCGTGCCTGAAACTGGGCATCCAGCGTCGCAAACTGGGTATAGAGCCATTCGACCGGTTTGACCTTTAGGAAAACGCCGATGCCGTTGCGGTGCGGAATCGTGGCGTTTCGGATCGAGCCGCGGTTGATGAAGTCCTTGTCCTCGTGGTTGGCATACGCGCTGACGTCGAACAAATCTTTGTTGGTTTGCAGCAGGCCGAGCCGCAACTCAACTTTGTTGTCTGCGAATTTCTTCCAGAGCCACCACTTGTTGATAAAGATCGCGTGATCGTCGCCCGCGTCCTGGTTGACGTTGTTCAACGCGCCGACCTTGTTGGGGTTGATCCCGTCCGACCAAGTGCCCTTGGCCGCCCGCATGAAGAACCCGGCGTCGTCCATGAAGCCCATCTTCTCAAAGTCCAGCAGCAGGTTGAGATCGTAGCTGCCCGACAATCGGTGTCCGTTGTGGGTATCCAGGCCGCCCTTGAAGTTCTGTTGAAACTGCTGGTTGTAGTAGAGCTGAAGGGTGATGCCCTTCTCCTCAAGCTCTTTGCGGGCACCGCCCCAGTCGCCGGTGAGCGTCTTTCTAGTCCAAAAGTCCGACGCCGGTTTCTCGGCGGATTCGGGTGGAGGGGCGGTCGGCTCCTTAATCTGCGCTGGCAAAGATTCAGTTGTGGACGCTGCGCAGACCAATACAACAACTTGTATTTTCCAAATCCCTTTGCGGCATCGCATCATTTTATCTCACCTCGCCGGGCCGACCCTACGCGACCCTGGTCTGGCGGTATATTTACGGGGCATTTGTTAACGCACCATTATGAGTCCGCTAATATCGTATAAAAAATGACACGACGTACGAAAGTTTAGCTTCGAAGTCGGTCAAAAACGCACCCATTTAACCTCCCCAAACATTTGGTTAGAATGTTAGGTAAGGCCGAGGCTTCGCTTGGCACCGGCCATGCGTAACCGGCAGAGGGGTGGTTGTGAAATCTCCAGGTCTTATCCCGTTATTAACCGTTGCTTTCGCCGCGGTCCTATCGCCGACCGCCCGCGCGGACTTTCATCTGATCGTCGTGAACGAGATTTACACGAACGCCGACGGGTCGATCCAATACGTGGAACTAATCGCGCGAGCAGCCCTCCAGACGAACCTCGGCCCGACGCACGTCGAAGCACTGAACGCCGAGGGAACGGTAACCACGGTGGTGTTCGATTTTACGGCGTCCTTTCCAGCGTTGGGCAATGGAGAAACCGTCCTCATTGCCACGCCGGATTTTCAGACCGTCGCCGGTTTCGCTCCCGACTTCGTCATGCCCGCAGGTTCGTTAATCTCTTTTCCGTCGGGACGCGTCATCTTCGATCGAGACGTGGGTTTGCTGGTCGATGCCGTCGCATACGGGGACTACACGGGCTCGAACACGGGCTTTGGGACTCCCGCGGCGGCGATGCCATGTGACGGCGTCCTCTCCCTGACGCGGGTCGCGACCGGTCCGCTGCCCGACAACGCGGTCGATTTCGCGGTTCGCGTAAATAGCCCGCAGGGGAACAACGGTACGACCACAACGTTAAATCCATCGATCGGAACCGATTGCAACGGGAATCAAATCTCGGACCTCTGCGACGTGGCAACCGGCGATGCGCTCGACGACAACGGCAACGCCATCCCCGATGAGTGCGAGGCCCGTGGGGATTTCGACGGCGACGGCGACGTAGACCTGGACGACTACCGACGGCTGCACGAATGCCTCGAGGGTCCCGGCGGCGGGATTTTTCCCGGCTGCCAGGAGCAGGACCTCACCGGCGACGAGGCCGTGGATCTCGCCGATGTCGCCCAACTGCAAAATGCGTTCGGTACGCCGCCGCCCTAGTACAGGCATGCACATATCCGCTGCCCTCGCTGAACTCATCGGTCCAAACGTCCGATAGGACTTCCCAGAGGCGTCGATAGTTTAGAGTCACCCGCCGTCGACTGTTCAGGACTTGGCGGAAAGACGCCCGAAGATCGGATTGGGAACGATGTCGATTAGCGGGCGATCCGGTGACGTGGGCAGACGGAGCGCTTCCGAGCTTTCACGGCAAGCTCCAAGCCGGCGCGAGGTGGTTGGCCGGGGAGTTAAGCTCGCCTTCGTCGCACCGGTCCTCTCGACCTTCTTCGCCAGCCAAGCGTATGCGGCAAACTATAGCTGTTACCCCGTTGGTCATGCCTGCGAGCCACCGGGGCAGGGCGCGGAAGACTGCTGCCAAGGACTATCGTGCGTCCAAGTCGGACTGGAGGGGTTTTGCATGTAGCCCGGTCTGATGCGTTAAAGGCCATTCGCTACTGACGTGCGCCCGGGCCGAAGTTGCGAACAACTAGATAAGTCGGCCCACGGTGCCAGGGATGATCGAGTCCGTGACGTTAACCCAAAAACCGGCGGTCAGGCCGCTCGGACGGCCTGACCTTACCCTCCACGAGTTGGACGGCGAAGCGCTGATCTATGATCCCACGTCGGCCGGCACTCACCGACTGAATCCCACCGCACTCTTTATCTGGCGGAAATGCGACGGGACCCGCGATGCCGCGGTGATCGCAGAAGAGTTGGCCGAAGTCTACGACGTCCCTCCTGACGCGGCCTTGGAGCACGTCGAGCAGATGTTGCACGAGTTCGCTAAAAACAACCTGGTGATGACCGCTGATGGCCCGAGTCACTGACGACGACCTCCGCCATTTTCAGATCGGCGCTATCGGCGTCTCGTTGAGCACGACGCTGCGAGTTTTGCGGGACGAGTACACCTCGCTCTATCGCCCGTTCCAAGTAGACGTGGCAGCCGCGAACGCCGTCCGAGTCAGTGTTCGACCCAAGCCGTTCGCGCCCTTGCGCCGTCGGCGTTACGAAGTGAGCGTCAACGACCGCGTGCAGTTCGAGCCGACTCGGGCCGACGAGTATCTCCCCTACGTGGAATGGTCCCTCAACTGGGAAATCCCCCACGTTTATTCTCACTATTTGCAGGTCCATGCCTCATCCCTGGAAATCGAAGGACAAGGAGTGATCCTTCCCGGCGAATCCGGCAGCGGAAAATCGACGCTCACCGCGGGGCTTCTGACGCGCGGCTGGCGCTACCTATGCGACGAATTCGCCCTGATCCACTCAGACACGCTCGCCCTTCATCCCTACCCGCGGGCGATTTGCGTGAAAAGACCCTCCCATTCGGTCATCGAATCGTTGGGCATCCAACTGCATGGGAAGAAGCCATACCTCAAAGGGTCGAAGGGTTACGTTCGATTCATCAACCCTTTGGAAATCCGTCCCGACGCCATTGGGGCTGAGTGCCCCATCCGATACGTCATTTTCCCGAAGTACGCTCCGGGGGCTACCCCGACCTTGGTTCCCATCAGTCGGGCGGAAGCCGCGTTCGCCTTGCATCGCGTCTGTTTCAACTTGTTCGGATGCGATCGCCTCGGCCTGGACGTGTTGGCGACCATGATCCGCGGGGCGAGCTGTTATCGTTTGACGAGCGGAGACCTTGGGCGGACTTGTGACCTTCTCCAGCGGCTGGTCGGCGACGGACTTCGGCTGTCCGGCGGGCAAGCCAAAAGGACGTTTGCGCCGCCGCGAACTTCGGAAATATCGCACTTGACGGGTAGCAATGGCGGCGCTTTGCGTCCCGCAGTAAACGGTACTCCACCGCTCCCCGCGGCGTCCACAGCGACCGCTTTTCGTACCGCCCGCCAATTGCAGCTCCTCGAGCGAATGGGGGTGAGGTTCAATGAATCCGGCATTCCCCTTCTCGTACTCAAAGGGGGAGCGCTCCACCTGACGGAACCTCGACCGCCGACTGAAAGACCCATGGACGACATCGATTTGTTGGTGCGACCGGAGCACGTCGAGCGGGCCTGCGCGCTGCTTGAGGAGTTGGGCGGGCTGCGCGCGGTCCCGCAGGTGCGCGAAGATTTCTTCCCGCGGTTCCATTACGAGGTCGAATACAGGATAGACAGAGTCTGCCCGGTCAAGATTGATCTCCATGTGCGCCCATTCCGACCCCTGCGCTATGGGAAAACGATTCCCCAAGAGGCATTGTGGGATCGCGCCCGACTGATTGCCCATGGTCGAGCGACCCTGTTGATTCCATCACCGGAGGAAATGCTGATTCACCTTACCGTCCATGCGGCCATCCACGGATATGGGCGCCCGAAATGGCTTCATGATTGCAAGCGGTGGGCCGACGCCCATCAATCGCAAATCGACTGGGACGTATTCCTCCTTTCGGTCGCCAATTGGCGACTGGCCCATCCCGTGCGACAGGCGGTACGCGTCATTGAGCATCGTCATGGGGCCGTCTGCCCTCCGGCGGTCACGCAACGGTTGTCCCGAATGGCAGTGACCTGGCGCGATCGGTTGGCCTTGTGGCACGCCCCGCGCGACGCCGCCAGTCCGGTCGGCCATGTCGTCGTCAATTCGCTCTGCACGCCCGGATGGCGTTTCGTTCTATCCTATCTCCTGGCCGTCGCGCTGCCCGACAAGAGGCACATGGCCGAATGGTATGGGCGACGGCACTGGGGTTGGGTCCCCTGTGCGCATGTGGCGCGCCTGGCTAGTCCGCTTCTCTCACGAATCCCCTTGCTTTGGCGGCGATTCACTCCCACGAGCACCCGACGAAGCGCCATTCACGGCGTGGGAGTCTTCGCCAACCGAGCATTCCCGCCCGAAACAGTCATCGCACGGTATCAGGGCAAGCCGGTCGAGGCCGATGGAGCCTATGTCACGCGACAAGTCGACGAAAAGGGAGTATTGCGGCGCTTTGAACTCACCGGAAAGCTGAGGTTTTTGAATCATTCCTGCCGAGCGAATGCGGAATTCTCGGGCTTCGAGCTTATTGCTCGCCGCCACATCCCCGCCGGACAGGAGATCACGATCGACTACGGCCCGACCGCGTGCGCGTGTTCGCGGCATAAGCATGAGCAACACCGCGGCGGAGGTTCGCTTTTGACCGCCGATGTAGCTTAGTTCAACGGACGGGTCCGTGGACCCGACTTTGGGATTGCGCAACAATGGCACGACCGCCCAGGCAAGTCATCGTCGTCCTAACCGTGAAGAACGACCCGGCAGGGTGCCGTCTTACGCTGTCGTCGCTTCTTCGCCAGACTCGGATTCCCGACGAAATCATCGTGGTGGACGGCGGTTCGACGGATGAGACGGTGGAGGTCATAGGCAAGTTCACCGCGGGTAATCCGCACATTCGGCTCATCGAGGCTGCGGGGGCGAACATCGCCGCAGGCCGCAACATCGGCACGCGGGCCGCACGCGGGGACATCGTCGCCACTACGGACGCCGGATGCCGCGCGGCGCCCGACTGGCTTGCGAAACTCGTTCAACCATTCGAAGATGATCCAAGCACTGAGTTTGTCGCCGGCGTTTACCGTGTGGACGGGCAAAACTTGTTCGAGACCGTCGTTGGACTGGCCACCATGCGCGGGCAGCTTGATCCGGTTTCCCCGGAGGCATTCAATCCATCCGGACGCTCCATGGCGTATCGCAGGACAGTGTGGTCTCAAGCCGGCGGCTGGCCGGATTGGGTCCAGTTTTCCGAGGATACCTTGTTCGATCACAAAATGCGACGCTTGAATGTGCAATGGCGCTTCGCGGGCGACGCCGTCGTTGACTGGCGACCGCGGAAGACGCTGTCCGCCGTCGCCAAACAGTTCTACAACTACGGCACGGGTCGAGGGCAAACACAAATCGGCGCTGCCGATTTCGCTTACAATCTTCGAAACATCGCCGTCATGGTTCTTACGGTCTTTTCGTGTTCTCTGACCCATTGGGCGATTCCAATTCTGATCGGGTTAGGAGTGTATTTCTACGTCTGGACGTTTCATTACAAAGCCCTGCGAATTGTCCGTCGTACCCGCCGTTTGCCCGCCTATCCCCTCTGCCTGTTGGTGATGTGGGTGGTCCTTTTTTCCAGCGCAGCGGGTTATGTGGTCGGCACCGTGCAGCGATGGGTGAATCGCCATACCTACCAACATCGGCTGGAAGCCTACTTGAGCACGTCCTAGGGCCCAGGAAATGACGGCTGCTTCCGCCCATTCCAGTCTCTTTCGCGCCTCGCGACGCAGACATTGGCTTTGCATTGCCTACGCGTTTCCCCCCGTCAACCGCAGTGGCACCCATCGCACTCTCGCGTTTGTCCGACATTTGCACGACCTGGGTTGGGACGCCACCGTGCTCACCGTCGACCCGATGCATGAACCCTTGGATGAAAGTCTGCTGGACCGTGTGCCGTCCAACGCCACGATCATTCGTACGCCTTGGCGTGATCTCATTGCATGGCTTAAGCTCCTTCGATTTCCAACACGAACGCGCGGCCAGTCTCACTCCACCGACCGATCCAGCAGTCGACAATCGGCAATCGGCAATCGACAATCCTTGCGCGAGCGGGTTTCACGCCTGCTCATCACTCCGGACTCGCGCATCGGCTGGCTTCCCTTTGCCGTTCGGGCGGGTCTCAAGGCCATTCGTGGTCGTCGTCCTGACGTCATCTATTCCACCTCCCCTTACATGAGCGCCCACTTGATCGCGCTGGTCCTACACCATGGCACAAGGATTCCCTGGGTTGCTGATTTCCGCGATCCCTGGGTGGACAATCCATTCCGCAATCTCAGCTTTCCCATTCTCAAAGCATGGGATTCATTCCTTGAATGGTTGGTTCTTCGTAGCGCATCCCGCGTCGTTTGCAACACGGCGACGATGGCCGAGGCCTTCCGCCGCCGACGCCCGTGGGTAGCGCGAAAGTGCACAACGATTTTGAATGGGATCGACCGCGACCTCCTGTCTGAGGTGACGGCGGTGCGCATCACCTCATCGAAAGATTTCGTCTTCACCCATTGCGGCCAGTTCTACGGCCCGCGGAGTCCGTGCGTCTGGTTCGCGGCCCTCGCACGAATTCGTCGGGAGTCCCCGAAGATTGCGGATCGCATTCACCTGCTGCTGATCGGCGGCGAGGCCTACAACGGACGCCCCCTGGCGGAATGGGCTTCGGAGGCCGGCGTCGGCGACCAAGTGCATATCGCAGGATGGAAGTGCCACGCAGAGGCACTATCAAAAATGGCGGGCAGCGACGCCTTGATCCTTTCGGCGCCTTCCGGAACGGGCGGCGACCGCCAGGTCCCCAACAAGCTATTCGAGTACCTCGGCCTGCAACGGCCGTTGATCGCCGCCGTCCCCAAGGGAAGCCCCATCGTTGCGATTTTGCGCGCGGCAAGAGCGGACGCGATTTGTTGTCCGCCGGACGACGAGCGGGCGATCGCGGACGCGATCGTCGCACTTGTTGTCCGGCCGGAATCGGCGGCTACCGATCTTTGGAGCGGCGTTCACCGGTTTGACCGCGTTCATCGCGCGGTGGAGTTGGTTGAACTGTTCCGGCGAATCGCTCGATCTCCACGACCGGCGTCCGGTCGTGTGCTGGCCGCATGCACGCGACCCGCGCAGTCCACCTTGCCGACGTCGTCCCGCGGGCCGCTAGATCCCGTGGAGTACGAAGGGGTTGGTACGGCGTTCGCGTCCGATGGTGGTCTCCGGCCCGTGACCGGAGAGGACGCGGGTATCGTCGGGCAGGGTCATCAGATTGTCGCGGAGGTTCCGCATTAATGTCGGGCCGCTGCTATTGGGGAAATCGACCCGCCCCACGCTCCCCGCGAACAACGCATCGCCGACGAAGGCGATCTCAAGTTCCGCACAGTAAAGCGTCCGGCCGCCCGGCGAATGGCCTGAGGTGTCAAGAATACGCCACCGGCTGCCGTCCAGTTCGATCTCGCCGCCGGACGGTAAATCAATGGGGTCATGCACCCGCGTCACCAAGCCCGGTCCCATGAGCCCCGAAAGGTTCTCCATCGGGTCGGTGAGTGCCGCCCATTCCTCTTTGGCAAGATAGACGGGAATGGATCCGATCGCGTCGCGTACCTCGTCGATCCCTCCGATGTGGTCCGGATGGGCGTGGGTAAGGACGATTACCGCGGGGGCGAGCTCGTGGTGACGCACGTGGCGGATGATCTGCTCGGCCTGCGGCGGCAATCCCGGATCGATGATCCAGCAAGGCCCGCCCTGCCGCAGGTACACCGTGTACCCGTTCTCCATGTACATCGGGTCGTTGGTGACGTGGATTTGCAGCGTCGCATCGCTCCCGTGGTATGCCGCTCCGCCCCTGTTGCGCCACATCCTCTGGGAAATCGAGGATGGGGACGCCCAGCACTCCGTGCTATTGCTCAGTCTGCGCCGGCATTGCTGACGGACTGACGTGATTGGTTCTAGAGTCGCCCGCAACTCGGCGAGTCATTCTCTGCGAGCGACGGGTTTTTTCGATTCGCCGCGCCGCCCGGCCCGAGCGCCGGTCGCCTGGGAAGAAACCAATTTCACGACCGGCGCTGCCCTTTTGGACGGCCGGGACTTACCAGTCCTCCGATCGCCGCAACGGTTAGCCGCCAATGGTGATCAACGCTGAGGGACCGGTGCGGTATTCGAACATCTCGTTTTGTCCGTCGGCAAGGAACGACTTAACGCTCGTTTCAAAGGAAACTTCAAACGTTCCCCTGGCCCCCGGCGACGGCCGGAAAGCATACGTACCAAGGTACGCCGGCGTGGCCATGTCCACGCCGCCGTCAATCAGCACGCCGGCCAATCGACCGCCAATCTGGTCCTCGGCGGCGATCGCCTCCAACTGTCCAAACACGAAGTCAGCCCTTGCTTTGTCAATTTCCACGACCTCGCGCACCAATTCGCCGCTCTCACCACCGCTGACCACCAGCCCGATCTGATAGGAACGGAGGTTGGTAACGCCCTGAACGAACACGTCGACCCAATAGACGCCGTCCGACTGCCCGACCGGCACGAGGCTAAGCAGCGCCGAAACCGGCGTTTGCGTGGGAACGAGAATGGGAGGCTCCCCGTTAAGCAATCGCACCACGCTCTCCGAGTTGACTGCGGTGATTCCCGTGATGGTCACTCGACTGCCGGATGCACCCGTACCCAAAGTGCCGGCCGACATTATTTTGTTGTCCACGTAAATCGCCACTCGATCGCCGCTCTGGTGTTTGCGTTGCGTCGCCAGGCGCTCCGCGGCCTCTGCCGACAGAGTCAACTCCATCACCGATCCGTCTCGCGAGTCCGTGGTTCTTGCCGAAACCACTTCCTTGCCGGTCCACACCGCTCGGGGACCGACATACAGCGTGCCGGTATCACCCTCCGGCGCGACCTTGTCGTAGCCGTTAATGGGCGCGGTGCTCGCCAAATGGAAACTCACCCCGCCGCCCTTGGCCTCGCGAACGGAACGCGATTCCGCTCGAGCCGATGCCAAGCCCGTGACACCGATCCCTACGACTCCCACCACCATTACCAAACCAGTCCGTCGCATCGTACGATCCTTTCCACTATAAGAAGCCGACCCGCGCCGGCCGCAGGCATCCACCACCCGCGCACCGAACACCCCAGATCCGTTCGCTGCCTCTGCACCATTGCTGATTCCCCGGCACTCCACCGCCGTCCCACCCCAAGAGATTCGCCCGCTCTCCCCCTAATGCTATTAATAGCACAACCTACCCGGTGAACGCAAGTCTTTTTACCGCAAAAACTCCGTGTAGATACAGCCAAGCAATAATCGTTCTCTTGCTCCGCTTTCCTCGACCGCCGCGGCAGCACATCCTTCACCATCCCGCGTCGCCGCATAAAAAGTACATAACGATAGTGTTTACATATAGTTATGAGCTTCCAGGCGGAGGGCAAACACGTTCCACGATGCGCTTGGGGGGAGACCAGACGTTCAGCGCCCCGCGCGCCCAATCATCGGGCGAAACGGCGGGGAGCGGACACCTGTCGGGGATCGTTGGCGGTGGTTTGGGCCAGTTCACAAACGGTTCGCCACGTTTCGGCGGCCCGGTCGAGGAGCCCCATGTTCTGCAAAGCCAAGGCCAGATTAGCGACGTAATCGAGGTTGGTCGGCGCCTCTCGAACGGCGTGATCGAAATGGTCCAACGCCAAGGCGAATTGGTTCTTGTCGGCGAACATCAACCCCAGTTGGTAGTGCAAATCAACGGTATGCGAGTCGATGTCCAAGGCCCGCTGAGCAACCTCGATGGCGGCCTCCCCGCGACCCGCTTCCCGCAGGGCCAACGCGAGCTTGATGATCGCCTTAAGGTAATGCGGGTTGATCGTGACCGCTTGCAAGAATGACTCGATTGCCCCGTCGAGGTCGCCGCTGTGCCGCAACAGCAATCCCAATCGGTAGTGCAAGTCGGCATGGTTGGGGCGTTCACGAACGGCCTCCCGCAGTCTGGCGGTCTGAAGTTCCATGATCGCGGTCACTTCTTCGTCGCGAGGCCCTTCAGGTCTCGCGGCGATGCCCTTGGGTGACATGTAGCGCTGCGCCTGCTCCGCCGCCGAAGCCTTGAGTTGCAACCGCGCCATTTCACTGAACAGGAGCGTGCTGTTAGGCTCGATGCCCGCCGCCATCTCCAAGCTCAACCGCGCATCGTCGGTTTTGCCCATGGCCTGTTGGGCAACGCCCATCCCGACATACGCGGTTACAATCCGATCGTTGATTTCGATCGCCCGGCTGAACGCCTGTGACGCCTCCACGTATCCCCCCCGGCGGAGGTTCGTAGTCCCTACCTTGATGGTCGCTTCAAGATAGTCCGGGTGAAGGGCCGCGGCGTGGCGGTAGGCCGTCAAGGCCGCGTTCCCGTCGCCCGACTTGGTATACAAATCGCCCAGGCGGACGTATTGGTCGGCGCACTCCGGGCGCTTGGCGATCAACTCCTTGAGCAACGCGATGGCCTCGTCACACTTTCCGGATTTGTAAAATTCAGCAACAAGATCGTCTTGCGCCTCCCAGTTGTCCGGGTCGATGGTAATGGCCGTCTGATAGCGATGGACGGCATCCTCATGCCGCCCGGCCCGCGAATAAAGGTTCGCCAGGGTGATCGCCGCATTGATGTCGCCGACTTCGCACCAGCACAAATGCTCATAATGGGCGATGGCCATGGCCACGTCGTCGCGCTTCAAATAGATGGCGGCCAGTCGTTCGTGGGCGTTGCGGATGCTAGGGGAGACGTCGAGCGTTGACTCATAGCAGGTGATGGCCTCCTCCGTCTCGCCGAGCTTCTCCCGGCAAAAACCCAGAGCGAACAAGGTCGGACCATCCTCGGGGTTCTTGACCAGGAACTCCCTCAGACGATCGGCGGCGGCACGAGTCTGACCCAGTTCATCGAGCGTGCACGCCAAACCGACTTGTGACACGCCGTCCGTCGGATCCAAATTCAGCGCCTCGAGAAATCCGCCGCGCGCCCGACTGTATTGGCGGTCGGCAAGCATTCGCAAGGCAAGTTGACGGTGACGAGGTGCGGATTGGGGTTCGCCCTCCGCCGCGGATTCGAGGTTCTTGGTGGCGACCAGCCCGTCTTCGTGCAGGAGGCCTCGGAAAGCGGCCGCCAACTCGGCCAGCAATCCTCGCCCCAGGACTTCCAAAAGATACGACATCTTTCCCCTCGGATGGTTATGTGGACAGCGCGGCTAGGGCTTGTTGAGCGGCCTCGTATCGGTTGTTGATGGCCAAGGCGCGGCGATAGGCGCTTCGCGCTCGACTCACCTGACCTTGGTCACGGTAGAGGTTACCCAGAAGATAATACACATCGGCGTATTCGGCCCCGGCGACGATCGCTTGTTCGAGGCGCGTGGTCGCGTCCTCCGTGCGATCGGTGTCGCGGTACAGTTTTCCGAGTTCGATCAGCGCCCGGATAAACGTCGGATTGATCTCCACGGCCCGCTCATTGGCCCCGATGGCGTCGTCGCGCCGTCCGAGCCGGTCCAAGACCCGGCCGCAGTGGAAATGCAGCTCGGCGTGTTCCGGCTGCCGCTCCAAGGCGACTTCCAACGTCGATAGAAGCATCGCAAAAACCCGTCCATCGACTTCCCCTGCGGGGATGGACAGGAAGGCGTCCACGAAATCGGGATCGCCCTCGATGAGCCGAGACAGTTCTTCAATCCCGGGGCGATCCACGCCCGCCTCTCCGTCGGCGATGCTCGCCCGAACTCGGACGGCGAGTCCCTGCTGCTGCATGGCCTTCGCCGCTTCGGCCAAGAGCAGGCCGATCCGGGCGTCGTGCGGCCGTCGGGCTTGGGCGCGTTGTAAATGCGACACCGCTTCACTCGCCGCACCGCGCGCGCCGCAGCATAACGCCAAGTTCGTGAGCGCCTCGGCCTGTTCGCGGTCGATGGAAAGCGCCTGCGTGAAACGCAGCTCCGCTTCGTCGAACATCTCCGTCGCCGCCAGCATCGTGCCGAGTTGAAGGTGAAGCTCGGCGCATTCCGGATCGTCGCCAACCGCTTGGCGTAACGCTTCGATCGCCGAGCCTGCCTTCCCCGCGGCCCATAAGGCCTGGGCGTGCCGAATTCGGCTCACCGAATCCCTCGGGGCGTCCCCGACCCTCTGCGCCCATTGCCGGGCGGCCTCATCGGTTCGCTCTTGACCGACCAAACAACCGGCGATGTACGATGAGAGGGAGCGGTCGGTCGAACCCAATTGCTCGGCCTTTGAGAATGCCGCCGCGGCTTCGTCATACCGTCCCGCGTTCAACAGGCACACACCCCTTCGAACTTGGTCAGCGGCCTCGTACTGCGACTTCAATCGCTCCATCAACTCCGCCGGTGAGAGTTTGGGGGACCGTATTTCGTTCTTTTGGGCTGTGATTTTGGGCATGGTTCAATCGCTTAAGGGACCTATGGACCCATTCCCGCCGTGGTATATCGGTAGTTTCCCGATCGCGGCCCATTAGAGCCCTGGAGACCCTTGATATAAAACCGACTTTCCACCCCGTCGCGGGCGTCGTTATCGGTCAGTGGCCACCGACAGTTGGACATATCCGCACCGCCACTCTACCCTGATACGAAGGGTTCGAACCTCACCCCATGCGAGGAACTTGCCCGCTGATGCTTGTCCACGCCCTGCTCGACGCCAACCGATGCTGCCCGAACGCCCTCGCCGTCGGCGACGGCTCGCGCACCCTGAGCTACAGGCAATTGACGACGCTCGCCGCGGTCTTTCGCGAGGTCATCTCCCATACGACCGACTGCCCGCGCGTGGGCATCATGCTCCCCGCTTCGACGGCCTTTCCCGCGGTCTTCTTCGGAACTCTGTGGGCGGGTCGAACCGCCATTCCCCTGAACTTCCTACTCCAAGCCGACGAACTGACCCGCATCATCGCGGACGCGCAGCTCGATTGCATATTCACCGTGGGCCATTTTCGGGAGCTTGTCGAAGCCTTGCCGGTGCGCGCCGTCTATCTCGAAGAGCTGTCACTCAAACGGCGGATGATTTTCGCCATGCTGAAGCGCCGCCCGCCCGCACCCACGGCAGACCCGCAGGCGACCGCGGTCATCCTCTACACCTCGGGCACTACCGCCGATCCCAAAGGCGTCGAACTGACCTATGGCAATCTCCACAGCAATTGCGTGGATGCCATCTACTCTCTGGACATCGACCCCGGTCACATATTCCTCAACATCCTCCCTCCATTCCATGTCTTCGGGCTGACGGCCAATGTGCTCGTTCCTGTATTTCTTGGGGCATCGGTCTACGCCATTCCCCGTTTCAATCCGCTAGCGGCGGCGCGAATGGTCGCCGACCACAAGATCACGGTTGTCCTTGCCATTCCCAGCATGTATGCGGCCATCCTCCGCACCAAGTCCACCAAGCCGGACACGTTTCGCTCGATCTATTTGGCGATCAGCGGCGGAGAACCTCTGCCCGACAGCGTGCGCAGCGGGTTCGCCAAGCGCTTCGGCGTCACCCTACGACAGGGGTATGGACTGACGGAGACTTCTCCCGTCGTTTCCGCCGGCTCAGCGGCAATCAACAGAGACGGAACGGTCGGGAAAGTCATTCGCAATGTACAGGTGCGTATCGCGGGACCGGATGGGAATGAATTATCCATGGGACAAGACGGCGAAATCTTCATCCGCGGCCCAAACGTCATGAAAGGGTATTACCGTAAACCCGAAGAGACGCGGCGTGTCCTTGATGCGCAAGGGTGGTTCACCACCGGCGACATCGGTCGGTTCGATGCCGACGGGTTTCTTTCCATCACCGGGCGGGCGAAGGAAATGCTCATCATCGGCGGCGAAAACGTCTTCCCCCGCGAGATCGAGGCCGTTCTTGAAATGCACGATGCCGTCTTGCAGGCCGCGGTCATCGGCGTTCCCGACGGACTCCGCGGCGAGGCCCCGGTCGCATTCGTCATCCCCAAGAAGGACGCCGTAGTCACCGACGACGAACTCCGCAACTTCGCCCGCCGAAAATTGGCCGGCTTCAAAACCCCCAAACGCATCGAAATCCGCGACGACCTCCCCACCGGCCCGACGGGGAAAATCCTGAAACGCAAATTGCGCGAGATGTTGTAGCGTCGAGGCCCGCCCCCGGCGACGTCACCGTAGTTCCCATCGGCGTGGCAACCACGACATCCAGTCTATAAACCGCAAATCGTGTCGATCCCGGCCACTTTCAGATCCCAAAGCCGCTGATCGTTGGTGATAAAGGTCGTCGCTTTCGCTGCGGCTGAACACGCCAATTGAATAGCATCCGGTTGCGGGACCGACGTGGAAGCACGAATCTTCGCATAGTGCTCGGCGGCGATGCGGTCGAACACTGTGAGTTGGAATCGTTCACCCACGGTAAGAAGCTCAACGTACTGCTCCACCAGCTTGCGGTTCCCGTGGCGCAACGGCAGGACAAGCAATTCTCCAAGCGTCAAGGTTGAAGTAACGAGGATGTCACCGTCGGCTAGATGTCGCTCATAACGTGCGAGAACGCGAGGAAGAAAAATTGGGTGTTCCTCAATGAGGTAGATGAAAACGTTGGTGTCCCAAAATGTTTTCAATCCCACCCTTCTCTCTCGCGGCGTTGGTATTCCACGGGGTCGATCCCCTGCCAAATCTCGGCGCCAAGACCGCGGAGCTCCAGAATAGGATCGCGCCCTTTGCTCCTCGGCACGGGCTCAACCGTGATCTCCAGGGGGGTATCCTCGGGGACCGAAATTGGTCCGTCGAGGACAAGGACTTTCCCGTCATAACGACCCGTGATGCGTACCACGCTTGTCTCTCCTTTTGTCACGCTTCCATGAAATTGTACGTTCCGTCTCGCGTACCATCAACCGCGAACATTTGACCCGCTGCGCCGGGTTCACAAAACTGAGATTTCGCTATGGCCTCACGTCGATGTCCATCACGCCGTTGAGGTCGTAGTCGCGGGAGAGATCCTCGCGGAGCTTCGTGTCCCACGCTCCGTGCAGGTCTTGGAAAAGGTAGTTGGTGCCGCCGTAGTGGCGGTCGGAAAAGCGATTGCCGTTGCGTCGCCCGTCGGAACCGGCGTAGTTGGCCTCGCCCGCGTCGATGTAGCTGCAATCGTCCTCGCCCAGGCCGTCGCCGCGCTCCGACACTTCGTTGGCGTCGCCGATCAGCGGCATGCGCACGCGGATCGATTCGCGGTTCGCCCCGCGGAAAGGATTGGCCCGCGTGGTCTCGCCCCAACGCCCGTTGGGTTCCAGGCCGTAGCTCCCGCTGCTCCACGCAGGCAGGTACACCCGGTAATGCCCGCTGCTCACCCCTTCGTCCCCGACCCCTTGGCAAAGGAAGTATTTCTGAAACCGCCGCCCGTCGAGGTTCCGCTGCGCGGGATACGACTCGTGCAGGCGGACCTCTTCACCATACACATAGGAGAACAGTATCTCCGACCAGCCGTATTCCACGGGGCGCGGCGCTTCATTGAAGTTGTTTTGAGGGTTCGACGCAGGCGCCTCCAAGGCCGATTCCGCGGGCGTCCATTGCGCCGGCGGAAGCGCCCCTCCGGTCATGTTGTCATAGGCGGCCAGGGCATTGCCGAATTCCTTGAGCCGGGCCAGGCAATGCACGCTCTTCGCCTGGCCCCGCGCTCGACTCAGCGACGGCATCAGGATCGAAATCAACAACGAAATGATCGAAATGACCACCAGCAGTTCAATCAACGTGAACCCGCCGTGGCCTCGTGTACGTCGGGTGGCCCAGGTCCTTTGGACCTGGGGGAGTCGATGATTTGCGTTTAGCGACATGCCCACGAACTTCGTGTCGCGTGTACTGCGTTGGAACGATCGAAGCATATTCGGCTTCCGATAATCTCCCGAAGGGAACGCTGCGGACAGCTCGCAACGCAGCCGTTATAGAATCGTAGCCGCAACTGGCGGGTAATCAAATGCTCGACATTTACGGGTACGGGCAAAGTTTAGAACTCCCGTCCGGTTGACAATGCCGCAGTAATGCTTGCAAGGGCAAGCAAAAGAAGAAAACGCGCCGCGACGTGACCGAGATAGCCTTATCCGTTTTGGAGCGTGTTATCGGCGAAAAGTTCGCGGGAAAACCAAAGCCGGAACAAGTCGAAGAACCCAAGTCCGATGCCGCGGCGCTCAGCAAGCTAGGGGCGAGCAAAGGCGGTATGGCGCGAGCGAAGAAGCTGACGGCCATGAAGCGATCGGAAATTGCGCGGAGGGCAGCGAAAACTCGTTGAGCTACTCATCAGGACGAGCAAGTTCCGCAGTAGTGGCCTAAGCCTTTTGTAGCAACGATGCGTCGTTCTTGACTAAGGCCGCGCCGATGTGGTTCTCGATAACCTTATAAGCTACTCCATTCATGAAAGAGTTCATATAACAATGATGAATGGAGAGAACCAAGTCTTGTAATTCGTTGTCGTCCTCCAATAGCCGGACCTTCAATCCGATCTTCTTGCACTCTTCAAAGTGGATTGGTCTATCATGGCTCTTGTTGCCGCTATAGTCCGTCAACTTACGAACGATCGCACCGGCCTTTGTCTTGGCGTTTTTCGCTCCCCGAAACATTGCATCCTGAAGTTGATCTGTTACGAAGTCTTTTGACCACGCCAAAGCGTTCTCGCACTGACTCAAGAACGCGGGACGATATTGTCCCACGATCGCTTGCCACACTGGTGCAGAGGATCGATCTTTTTTGACTTGACGGCACGCCCTTTGGAATTCTTTGATTACACCTGAAGCCGGGATGCCTCGCAGGTGTGGGTCAATCGGACCCAACTGCGAGTGCTTCGCCATGATTATTTCCTTACAGGCGCATGCGATCATTGTGCCTGCCGACATTGCAATTTGAGGTACGATGGCTCGTATATCGTCACCGAACTTCTGGCGAAGGTAGTTTACGATAGCGAATGTGGCTGACATGCTTCCCCCAGGGGTATGGAGAATTACGTCGAGACCCCTATTCGTATCTATTTTGTGAACGGCCATCATGAAGCCGTTCATGTCCTCGTGGTTGATCTCTACTTGGAGAGCTTGGGGCTTCGACAAAAAGCCGGAATAGTAGGCGATGATGTTTCTATCGGTGCGCGCAAACAACTTCGACAAGAAACTCCGGCGAATGGCATCAGAAGCGGCGGCAGCTTGAAACTGGTGGCTAGCTTGGGTTTGTTGGATTTGGCGGAGTATTTCGTTCCACGCCGGCATCTAGGCAGTCCACGAAAACAGGCTCACTTGCAACGCCATCGGTGGCGTGACTTGGAACGAAGTCTAGCGGAGACGGTTGAACGAGGGAATCCTCATCCGACAACTGTTTCTGACTCACAACAAACAAGCGTGTATACTGGCGCTCTAGTCGGCCTGTTGATCCTGCTCGTTTTAATGATCGAGCCATATCCCTTACCCCCGTGGAGCATATGATATCGGCTTTTTCATGCGTGTCAAGATGTAAGTCGTTTATTTTCATGGGTTTACGTAACTCATTGCCAGATATCGACTTACGATTCTTCGCCTTGACAAGTCTTGAAGGGTTCACGGCACGTAGGAACCAGCCCCGCTGAAGCATCCGGGCTGGCGGATCATGTTTGGACACTGGACGAATTGATCGGGCTGCTTCCTTGAAACTTTACCAGTACCCATTTACGGCAGGAACAGATTCCCCAGCGACAGCGGGTCGTACGCATTCCCCACCGCCCCGGACCAGGTGCTGAACTCCTGCCGCGCGGCGTCCCATCGCGTGAGATTGAATCCCCAAACGGTTTGCGTGTGCCCGTCCGGGTTGATGTCCCTCAGTGGCACCCGAAGCTCCGCGGTCCAGCGTTGCGAGGACGCAGCCGTGGCCACCTCGATATCCACCGCCCACGGCTCGCGCGGCCCGCACGGAGGATCAAACCCGATCCCCTTCTCCGTCAGATCGGTCCCCGAACGCTTGACCACGATGTGATACAAATCGCCCGGCGACCGCGTTCCGCCGTTCAGCGGGTCGATCAGCACCTCGATAAGGTCCTCATCCTCAGTCGGAATGAGATCGTCGTAGCGCACTCCCTTGCGTCGCGCCGACGGTCCCTCCGATCGCGCCTCTCGTTCGCAGTTGACCGCGATATAGAGGTAATCTTTGTCCCGCAGGACGAACCCCAACGTCTTTTCCGTGGGGCGCGACAAAAGTTCATCGTCCCCGTCTCCCCCCCTCCCGGCAATCAGCCGAAAATCACCCGCGACGTTGACGCTGCCCGGCGGCCAATCGGAAAGATCGCCGTCGATGCGGATTGCTCCCTCCGTGGGCAACGCCGTCAAGGAAGCCGCCCGGACCGCCCGCCGATGCACTCCTCCGTCATCCGTCGCCAGCTCGACGGGCAGCGTGAGTATCCCGCCTTCGCCCGTGGGAACGTGCGACGTCCGAACGCTGAGTGTCACACGCCTGGCACTTCCCGGCGCAATCGTCGAGATCGCCGCCTCCTCCGAACGCCCCGACCATCCCTCGGGCAGGGCGCCGAAACGAACCGTCCCCGATAGGGGGGTTCGTTCCCGATTGACGATCGTCAGGCTCGTTTCCAGTTCAACCTCCCGCGCCGCCGGGGTCCCGATCATTCGCCCGCGCACCCCGTCCGTCTGCACCTCCGCCTTCCGTGTAGCAAGCATGAACCGTCGCCACGCCGCCGTTCGCCCGAACGGCTGCGAGCGCTCTCCCGCCTCCTTGCCTGACGACGCGCGGATCAGCTCTTCCGCCATGATGTCCCTTGCCGCGTCGTAAAGATCGAAGTCATCCGCCCAGCCGTTCGAGCGGCCATCCGCAAAGTGAGTGCGGTACGCGTCGCTTCCCGCGTACCCCACCAACGACTCGCGCAGCGTCGTCACCACGTGCCCCAGTCCGTGCTCGTTCAACAGCCGAAAGTAGGCCGCGTCCTGAAGACCTCGACGCAGATGTTTGAGCCGGACCGACGTCACCGGCTCGTCCAGCCCGAACGCCCGCCCCGGATACAACAGCACGAGCGGATCGAAGCGCACGCAATCATCCGCCGCGGGCCTCCCAAAGCCCCAACTCCCGTGAGAGTTGGGGCGAGAAGTCGAACCAAGAACGTCGGGCCAAGAGTTCACCCGCCCGATCGACAGCGCTTGCGCTTCCAGCGCTTCGGCCTGCCACGGTAGAACTCGCGCGTAAGTTGACGGCGCGTGGATCGAGGTCGATCCGCTAAACGGCGGACGGTCCGCTGCCAGCCACGTTCGTCGCCCCTTCTTCCGTTCCTCGGCCATCGCCTGCACGTCGTAGAATTGCGCCCGCGGCATCCATATGTCCACCACATCGGAAAGATCGGAAAAAGGGAAGTCCCACCAGCCGTACGGGCGCATGTCCTGCGGAAACCCCCGCGAAGCCACCGCCACTCGCCCGTCCGCCTTGTGGACCGAGCCCGCGAATCGCCGAACCGCCTCCGACGTAGACGCGGGCGCCCGTGCGTAGCACCGCTCCAACCAGCCCTTCTGCTCGAAGTGCTTTGCGTACAGCGCGAGGTATTGCTCCAGCATCGAAGCCGATCCGGGAGCGCGGCTCGCATCCGCCGATGGAGGAGAAAACAGGTCTTCCACCGGCATCGGCCAAAGCCTCAACCCGACGCGGTTGAAGAACGCCCGACCGGATAGCAACGGCTCCACCACCGCGTCATACGATGCCCAGTCGACCACGGGGCTGCCCGCCGCATGGACCTTGCGGGTCGGACTCAGTTCCGGCAGCACGGGTGTCAGGCGGTGGCCCTGAAGCGTCCGCAACGTCGAAAGCAGCAGTGCATCCATCTCGCTTCGTCGAGGATGATCGCGCCAATCGTCGCCGCTCGGCGGAGGCGCATGAGCGTCGAAACGCACGTGGTGTTGAAACAGCGCTCGATGATCGACTTCTGCGAGGACCGGCACATCCGAATCATCCGGCAGCACGATCGGCCAAACCGTCAGCCCAACGTCCACCGAGCCGACGACCACCCTGTCCGATAGAAGATCAATACGAGTAGCATACGTCCCCTCGAAGGTGCCCTTGGGAATGGCGACATCGACCCAGAATACGTAGGTGTCATCGGGTGACAGCGCGGCCGGTAATCCTCCGCGCGGGGCACGAACAGGCACGAGCACGTCCAGCGGCTTATGATTCCGCATCCCCGGCGGGATCAAGCCGATGTGCCAACCGGGAAACCCCGTCACCTCCACGCCCTGCATTCGATACAACGTCACCGCCGACGGATCGATCCTGCCTTGTACCGAGGTCAACGCTGCGACACGGAAATCAGGTCGCCCGATCGCTTTCTTGCCCGCCCCGACCGCGAAGGAAAAACTCAATGTCTCGTTGATCGCCCCCGCAAGACGGACGCGCGGAACACGGAGATTGGCCCGTTCGACCGCTATTTCGGCGCTGGAAGGTGTGGCCGCGGAAGTCGGATCAATGACCCAAACAAAGGCTCGGTCACCGGCATTGCGGCACGCCGGCGACACGCTTGCCGCAAAAACGGCCGCCAACGACGCGACCCGGGAAAACTTCGCGGTGGCACGCCGACCCGGCACGTTTCTCGTTCGTCTGTTAGGGCTCAACCACGGGATCCGCCGGTTCCACCGCCGCTTCGTCCGCCGGCGCCTCGCTCGGCGGAGGCGGGGGCGGGGGAGGCTCGACCAAGACCTTCGTAAAGGTCGCGTCCAGCACCTTCAACCGATCCAACGCCGCTTGCTGGAACGGCAACGCGTTCAGTTTCGGATTGCCGACGATGGCATTGAGGTGTGTGCGGGCCTTTCCCTTGTGGGCGAAGTAGCCGTCGAGGACGAACTCGTTTTCCTCAACCGTCGCCAGACCCGAAAGGGCGACGCCGACGGCCAATGGACTGTCGCTGAAGCGCGATCGCAACTCCTCAAACGCCGCCCGCGCTTTTTCGTTGAGCTCGCGGTCCGGCGGAAACGGAACTTGCTGCGCCAGTCGAAGCGCCTGCCGACCCTGGTCCATCAGACTCGACAGTACGAATTCCTTGTCGGATACCTCCTTGGTAATCTTTTCCAGCGCTTCCAAAGACTTCTTACCCACGTCCACCGGCTCGAACTCCAGATCGCCTCGCCGCTGCCAAATCTCTTCCATGGCCGCCGCGCGTGAACGGAGGCCCAAAGACACCGCTCCGAACACCACCAGGATCGCCACCGCGATCAGGCCGATTTGCTTACCATGCACTTCGAGATAGTTGCGCGCCCTGTCCAGGGCGAGCAACAGGTCGTTGTCCTTCAGTTCATGACGTCGCTCGGCTCTCATGGTCCCGTAGCCTTCGCTGCTCCTGGCCGCACCCGACCGCGCCCGCCGCCTGTGGACATCCACCCGCGGTCGAGCGAAGCACCGCATCGTACACAACTCTACGCTGCGGTCCAACCAGTTCTTCGACCGACGATTGGGTATGGGTGCATTCTCCAAAGATTGGAGGTCCAGGGAAGGTGGCACGGTCAAGCGTAGGCCCGCCTAGCAGGCCGAAGCTTGGCCCTGATATCCCGGTGCTGAACGACCTTTGACTTCCCCGGCTGATCCCTTAAAATGCCGCCCGCGAGCGATACCCTTTTCCCAGGTCCGAGAGGCATGGGTGATCTCTTGGTTAAATTACAGCTTAGTAAACTAGCGGAAATCCTGACTCAAGCCGGCTTCCCTTCGGCACTACAAGGCGAAAACCGGAGCATCTGCGGGGTCAATACCCTTGCTGAAGCCAAAAAAGACGACATTACCTTTCTTTCCAACCCTCGGTACCTCGCCTCGCTTAAGGAAACGGCGGCCTCGGCCGTAATTGCGCGGCCAGGCGTTGAGATTCCCGCGTCGCTCTCCGTACTCCGCTGCGACGATCCCTACGGCGCGGTCACCGTCGCCATCATCACTCTCCACGGCCACCGTCAACACCCTCGGTGGGGACTTAGTCCCCAAGCGTCCATCGACGCTACCGCCAAGATTGGCGCCAACCCGAACATCGCCGCCGGAGTCGCCATCGCCGCCGGGGTCGTCGTCGGCGACAACTGCACCCTCTACCCCGGCTGCTATTTGGCCGAAGGGGTACGAATCGGAAACGACTGCACCCTGTTTCCCAACGTGGTTATCTACAACCGTTGCGAGCTGGGCGACCGCGTGACCGTCCACGCCGGATCGGTGATCGGCGAGGACGGCCTCGGGTATGCGCCCCACGAGGGAAAATGGGTCAAGATTCCGCAAGTCGGTCGTGCGATCCTCGGCGACGACGTGGAGATCGGGGCCAACTGCGCGATCGACCGTGCCACCCTCGGCCAAACCGAGATCGGCGCGGGCACGAAGTTCGGCAATACGGTGGTCATCGGCCACGGCACCAAGATCGGTCCTGACTGCATGTTCGTCGGCCTGGTCGGCGTGGCCGGATCGGTGACCGTGGGCCGGCACGTCACCCTCGCCGGGCAAGTCGGCGTCGCCGGACATTTGGCCATCGGCGACGGAGTGTCCGTCGGGGCACAGGCCGGCATCGCCGGAAACGTCGAAGCCAACGCCTCTGTCTTCGGTTCCCCGGCCATCCCCATGGAAAACGCCAAACGCTCCATGTACGTCTTTCAAAAGCTCCCCGACTGGGTCCGCCGCATCAAAGAACTGGAACGCGAAGTCCGCGAGCTCCGCGAGAAACTGAACGGGCAAGTGGATCCGAGCCGCGCCCGTAAGGAAGCGGTTCCGTAACGCCGCCCCATGCTGGGCGGCGTCGATTGGGTTGCGCAATTGATGTTCCACGTGGAACATGATTTTGCGCGTGGCGAGCGTGGAATCATCGGGCCCGCATACGTCGCCCGACGCGGGTTTGAGGTGCAATGGTCATCTGCCTTAATAACGTCGCAGGCGCGCGGTGGAATGCACCCGTGCGACCGATCATGTCGGATGGAGGCGAAGACATGGCCACGCGAGCGTGGGCCATGCCACCCGTCGGTTAGGCGACCATCAACGGACGATGGTGGAGGACCATGAATTGGGCCTGTCGAAGCGCGAGGCTTGCGTAGGTCCGACCTTGGTCGTCACTGAACTCGACCTCAAATGCATTATCATCCAAGAGTTCGACGATGGTCCCGACCTGTCCGCGAACCAGTTGACGCTCCGGTAGGTTCACGGTCAGAGCGATCACATCAAGGAGCCTCGGTGTGCGCGACATCTTCTCGTTCCTTTTCAGGCTACGGGACAACTCGCGTCAAGAAGGAACCGAGGCCACCGGACCGATGCCTTCGATGACAAGTTGGCGCAGGGTATCTCGGCCGCCAAAGCGCTTTACCGCGTCAAGAATCTCAATCCCCGCGAGCTGCCCTTGGGCGTCGACGTCGGCGGCGATCCCCTTGCCGAGGTGCTTTGTAGCGACGGTGGTTTCTCGAAATACGATCGACATCGCGTCGACTTGGGGATCATAGGTTATACGCATGGTTCAATCGCCGGTTATGCGGTGCGCTTGTGCCGAGCGATCAAAGCCCGGACTTCCGGCACTAGCTCGACGGGGACCTCAACCATGGATTGCTTGCGGTCTTCGTACGCCGCCACGTCCTCAGCGACGGCCTCGTCTTCGGACTGCTTCTCGTAATGTTCAAGGACATCGCGAAGTCGCTCTTCGTTCCAACCCTCGGGGAATCTGTTTTTGGTGTTCATTTGTTCGTCGCCGAAAGATTCGGCGCGTGGGCGATGACTCTCGTTACTTCTTGGTCGGTGCCGGTGTTTGAGGAGGTTGGATCGCGCTGCCGCCGGATGGCGGTTTCGGGGTCCCGCCAGTTATTTGTCCGGCTGGGGTGCAGTCCGTCGGCTTCACGGGCTGATACCCGCGGTCCACTTGGGGGCGGTAACCGTAGGTCTCATATCGGCCGTTCGATTTGTCATGCATTGTCATAGAACACTTCTTCCAGTTTGCGAAACTCAATGGCCGCCACTTGGTCGGCCTTGATCAGTATGCCCCCGCTTCCCTCGACCGGAAGCCACTCTCCGTCTTTACGTAGAGTATACACCGATTCCAAGAAAATGTCACGCTCTTTGGGATCGTCTCCGGCAAACGAGCGGTAGCCGAACAGCCCATAAACCCGTGAACCGTCCTTGAGGGTGACTACGGTCCAGTACGGCAAAGCGCGGCCGAAATGGAAGTCCCATGCCGTTGGGATCTGGTGCACGGTGCGGAAGCCAAAACGCCCGAGCGTGCGGCGCGGCCAATCCGTTTGGTAGAGTCTTCCCGTGAGTAGTCCAAGCGCTGCGGGAGACAGGATGCCCGGAATAATGAGGCAAAACCCGCTCCAGCCTGGATGGTTTTTGCCGAATTCGGTAGCAAAAAGGAGCCCAAAGAGCCAAAACCAAATCGCGTGGTTCAAACAGCTTAAGGAGAGGAATTCGATAAACCGAACGTGGGCTTCCGTCGCCCGACGAGGAGCAAGCGCGGCGTGAACCGTGGACCAGATGTATCCGGGAACGAGGAAAAGCGCGGTTAGGGTCAGCGCATCGAGCGTAGGAAACGTGAGCATTTCAGCACCTGTTAAGCGACAGCGTCCGTCTGCTATCCGGGTTGTCGTTCAAAATCAAGCGATACGGAATCGGTCAACACGCGGTTGCCTCCTCCACGATTATGATTTCGTCGTCGGTTAGTTCGTAGAGTTCGTAAACGAGTTGGTCGATCTGGCGGTCGGTGGCGTCGATCTGACGCTGGATGACCGTCTGGTCCGACGGCGTCTTGGCCGCCGCGCGGTCAGCATGTACTCACAGTCCAGTTCTCCAGGTCACGTAGCGCCGGTGCTACCTGCCGCAGCACGGCGCGAATCCGCGCCAGGCCGTCGTTGGTCACGAGGACCAAGTTGTACTGGATGGCCTGTGCCGCGATCCAAAGGTCGTTCTCGTCGATTTGCAGCGTGGTCGCTGTCGCGTGGTCCGTCAATTGGCATGGCCTCTTTGTCTTTGCGCGAAGTTCGCGGGGCGCGAACCGTTCGAAGATGGCAGCGCGGAGTTTGCCGTACGCCTGACTTGTGTGTTCGTCTATCTCGAGGACTTTTGGAACTTTCTCGCGAATGAAAGCGCGGAACTCCGTTTCGCGCGTTGGATCACTCGGCGATTGGCACCGGTACCCGTACTCCATCTCCCCGATCGTCACTGGAGAAACGAAGAGCGGAGCACCGTCCGGCAAAGCCGCGACGTGTTTGACGACGGGAATATGCTCGGGCCGGTTTTCGTTAAACCAGTATTCGAGCATGTTGGTGTCGAGGAGATAGCCGTCCAGCGGTTAGTCCTCCTTGAACGCCTCGACCGCCGTCGAAAGCGCTCCGAGCACGGTCGCGGACTTCTCTGGGGACGCACGCGCCCGAAGTTTAGCGACCGTCGTCTGCTCGTAGTCCTCCGACAACAGCAGGTGCAAAGGTAGGAAAGGGCTGAACTTCGGCGGGTAATACGACTTGAACGGAAACGGCACGCCAGACCTCGGGTATCCGTCGAAAAGGTCCAGCAATTGTCGCTCTAGGCGCGGCGGCAGGTCGTAGAGCCGGAGGACTTCCGCGTCCATCGTCAGCAAGAGGTGCTTCGCATGTGCCATGTCGGGCTCAGCTTGGAGCGGCAGGCCAGAACCTGCCATGTAGGTCAGGTATTCGGCAGCAGCGCGAACCACGCGCTCCAGCCCCGACGCCAAAATGGTAGGAACAGGAACTTCTCGGAGCTCACCCGCGAGTATGTTCCGCTTGAGGGAGTGGCAATGAATGAAGGCGTTCGTTACCGGCGAGTTGCAGATAGCCCAGAGAAACTCATGCGGGAACTGATCCCTGAGCGAGCGCACTGTGAGGAAGCTGCTTGTGACCGCGTGCCCCTCAGAATCAACCGCTCCCTTCAATCGCCAGGGACCTCGGCTGACCGGGTGGTAGTTGACGATGACCTGCGGCTTGTCAGTATAAGCTCCCGAGAGCACCCGACGAATCGCGGCACGATTCTTTGTCATCCAGACGCGAGGCGGCAGCTCGTGGATCATCCAACGACGCGGAACCTTGTCGAAGCCCGGGACATCGCCGGCCCGCTTTCGGTTTGAAATGGGCTCGATGCCCCTGGGAAGATGACGACTATGAAAGACAAGACCTAGACCGACCTCGGCGATCGACGAAAGCCGCGGGAACGAGCCGAGCCAAGCCCAGACTTCGTCCAACTCAGGAAGGCGGAACGAGTGAAGGGGATGCTGTTCGAATCGCGCGGCCGGGACTGTTTGCGCCCACGTCACGCGGTACGCGGTCCGGAACTCCGCCCAATCCCGCTCTCGCACCGCGCGGAAGGAGACAGTTGCATGCTGCGCCGCCGACGCCTCGCTGCGCCGCGCCAAAAGAACGGCACTCTCGCTGTCCGCGAACGTGAAGACTTTGTCGGGGAACAGGCAAACCTCACGGATCTCGAAATGTCGGAGCAGCGCCGCCCGAACGTCCTCGGCAGCTTTGCTGCGGAGGAATCCTTGGGGAACCACCAAGCCAAGCACTGCGCCCAACTGCATCTCGGGCAGGATGCGGGCAACCAACTCTGCGGCTTTGTTGACCTGCGAGGTCGCCCAACCTTGGCGTGCATATCGCTGCCGATCCTCGGCAGCGAAGTTTTCGAACGGTGGGTTGGCGAGGATAAGGCCCGCCTCTGCCGCCTTTGGCTTCAACACGTTCGATGAGAACATATCGCACTGCTGCAAGTCCCACCCGTTCGGATTGGGAATGTCGGCGAGGGTCAGCGACAAACGGGCGATCTCGATAGCGAATGCGTCGATCTCCAAACCGTGGACGTGGCTGCGTAGATACCCCTTGCGCTCCTCGGCATCCACGTCTCCGAGCAGTTCCCGGAGTAAGCGAACGCACGTGACAAGAAAACCGCCGTGTCCACAAGCTGGCTCGAAGACGTGTCGCCGATCCGCGGGCAGCGCCTCGATCCAGTCGGCCATCTGCCAGACCATATAGTCCACGAGGTAGGACGGCGTACTGTGAATACCGAGTGCCTTTCGGACGTGCTTGGGGACAAGCGTGCTTTCGTAGAGGTAGGCAAGGGACTCCGTGGTGACGTTGCCGAGGGGAGCGAAGGCAGCGAGATCCTCTGCGGCGTTCGCCAGCGCCTTTTCCCACCTAACTCCCGAGGGGGGCAAGCCGTCAGGCATCCCATAGTGCTTCCCGACGCGCCTGAAAACGTCGTGAACATTCTTGAGGTCGAGCGTCTTAAACAATTGTACGCGCTTGTCGCGCAGCATTTTGCCAGCGAGGAGCCAGAACGCCGACTTGAAGACGCGGGAGGCGGTGTTCGCGCTCGGCGCTGGCTGCGCAAGGTCGGAGAGCATGGTTGTCACGACCCGACCCATCAGCGCGCTTAGACGTTGGCCGATCTCATCCTCGACCATCGGCATAAGCCCCGCGTCCACGAACGTCAGTTGCTGGTCCGGCTGGAACAGGCCGCGTGTCTTCGCCCGAAAGACGCGGTCAGGTGCGAAGTCGGACCGCCGTTCCTCGAAGAAGCGACCGAGATGGCTGCTCGGGATCGTCTTGTGCAGCTCCGGCCCCTCACGCCTCTGCAGCCACCATTCGACCGCGCCGGGACGGAGTGCCAAAACGTACGGCGAGCCGATCTGGCGCGATCGGCTTACAGCGAAGGTATTGTGGTTATTCCCAAAGATTGCTGCGACACAGGAGGACCGTGCGTCGGTCGGGAAGTCAGCGAAGGCGACGAGGGGTAGAGTGTCGGCCCCGTTGTCTGCGGCCAGGAACCCGTAGTTCTCCACGAGCAGGTCCGCACGGTAGCCACATCGTTCCAGATGCGGTCGGATATCAGCAATGGTGGGGGCAGCGTTCGAAATCTTGACACCTCCTCACAACCGCGGCAAAGCATAAAGGTCGGTGCTGAACTTGCAACTCGTACGATGTTTTCGATTGAGCGCCAGGCTTTTTCGCCTCTACGAAAAACTTGCGTGCGCCGCCGATACGAAAGCAATAGTCCGGGGCCTTGGTCGATCCGCCAACTTTGATCGCGTCTTCGTGGATGACGTCCTTGTAGGCTTCGGCGTGCCCGGACTCGTTGTCCACGTCCCAGCCCAGCGATTCGAAAAACGGGTCGATGAATTCGCGGCGGACCTGGGTCTCGTTGTAGGTCTCTCTCTGGTAAGTCTCGCGGTGCAGATCGAAGCGTTCGATCAGGTCGAGGATGGTCTGGGGGCAAGGATGCGCTTTCGTGCCGGAGCGATCGGGCATGGGCGAATCATATCGACTAGAGGCGAATTCACGCAACGGATTCTAACTACTAGGCGGACGCTGGACCCGGTCGCTGGCGCTCGGGGTTCGGATTGCCCGGTCGCTGGCGCTGCCGGCTCTAGTGGACCCCGCGCCTACATTTGGAGTTCGGCTAGGTCGTGGCGCTTCCGCTTCACGCTCCGATAGACCGGTCGCTTCGGCACGCGCGTCTGACGGACCTGTCGCTCGCGCTCCGGGTTCGGATTGTCCGATCGCTCGCGCTCTCGGCTCGAATTGGCCCGTCGCTTGCGCTCCGGGTTCGGACTGTCCGATCGCTCGCACTCTCGGTTCGGATTGCGCCACCCACGAGGAGTGGCGCTACACCATCCGGTCGCTTCCGCTCCCGGCTCGGATCACTCGACAATCGACAATTGGCAATTGTCAATCGAATCCCGACAATGGTCCCCGCAATGATGGATCGCTCCGACCAGACTCGTCTTGGCCTCATCGCCGGCGCGGGGAAGTTCCCGCTCATGGTCTTGGAAGGGGCCAAGCGTTCCGGCTGCCACGTCACCGTGATCGCTCTTCGCGGATTCGCCGACGGTTCTCTTGCAGAGAAGGCCGACGTCTTTCGCTGGGCGGGGCTGGCCCGATTGGGGCGATGGATCCGGATCCTCAAGCGAAATCACGCTCAAAGCGTGATTCTCGCCGGCGCGGTGCGCAAAACGAGCATGTACGGCCGGTGGCGGCTGCTACGACTGCTTCCCGACTGGACCTCTTTTCGGTTATGGTTCTTCCGGCTGCGCGATAAGCGCAACGACTCGGTGCTCGGGGCGGTGGCTTCGGAGTTCGCCCGGCACGGGATCATCATGCAAGACTGCATTCAATACACGGCCGAACACCTCGCCCCCCAAGGCGTGCTCACCCGCGTTCAGCCATCGGAGTCGCAGCGCAAAGACGCCGAATTCGGTTGGCGAATCGCCAAGGAGCTTGGCCGGCTGGACATCGGGCAGGCCGTCGCGGTCAAGGAAACCGAGGTTGTGGCCGTCGAGGCGATCGAAGGCACCGACCGGATGATCGAACGTTCGGGACTATTGGTTCCCCGCGGCGGTTGGACGATGGTGAAGGTTTCCAAGCCCGATCAAGACATGCGTTTCGACGTCCCCACCGTCGGTCCCGAAACCGTCGCCAACCTCGCCAAGCACGGCGCGAGAATGCTGGTCATCGAAGCCGGCAGGACGATCCTCGTCGACAAGGAAGCGATGATCGCCGCAGCGGACCGCCTGAATGTCGCGATCTTGAGTTTGAAATAGCGGCGCAGCGATCGGTCCGTGAGAACTCCGACCCGATCCGGTGGGCGGCGCCCGGTGCGCTCCTCAGCGCGCCGTCTACTCGTCGTCCTCTTCGTCTTCTGCTTCGTCTTCTACTTCTTCTTCGGCTTCCACGATTTCCACGGAGTCAAAATCCATGTACTTAAACCCGCCCTTTTCGTACAGCTTGCCATGCACTTCAACTTCTTGATATGCCAGCGGGATCAATGTCCGCCCGACGCCGGTCGTCCCCTGTCCCAGGAGGATCAACCCCGTCGGCGTCTCCAAGGCCGCGGGTACGCCGGCGCGGATGTTGTCCGCCGTGCTCTTGGCCTGATCGGGCGATGCGTATTGTCCGGTCATGAAGGCATGGACGCTCACCACGCGACCGGTCATCGTGACCTCGCGCGGCGGTCGCTCGCCGGCCATCGAGAGCCTGCCGGGCAGGGGCTTGGCGGCAGGCTTTGTTTTTGCGGTCGGATTGGCCTGTGCGTCAACCCGCGACGGAACCACACACCAAGCGGCAAGGGCCGCTAGAAAACTTACCGACAGAATCACCGACGTCACCTTCATTCTCATGGGCATTCTCCTTTTCGCGCCTCTAACTCGACTCCACCATGTCCTAACCGTATTGAATCAGTATATCGTCGCGCCTCGAAACGTCACTGGAGGTCCCTTGCCGATCTTAGGGTATCCCCAGGCCCCGTTATTCATCGGTAGATATTACGAAGCTCAGATGGTGCGCGGCATGAAAACAATGCAATTGGTCCCACTTCTGCCGCGAAAGGTCCCCAAAAAGCGGATGCGCACGAAGCCGGCCGCGATAGGACCGGTAACGCTCCACCGCTTGCTCCAACCCGGCCGCCTCCTCGTCCAGATTCAGGTGGGGCGGCGGAGTGAGCTTGGGATCGACGGTGTACCCCGGCGTAATCCCATGCCGGTAGGTGTACCGCAACAACCGCTTGCTGAGAAAGAACCGCTTGACGCGGTGGCGGCGCAGATTGAACCCGTCCATCGACCCGTTGATCGTACCGGCCAGATGTCGACAAACCTGCGCCAGCGTCCACTGACCCACGGTCCGATGGCCCGGAATCAGACGACGGACCTCCGGAATCAGCTCGCCAAGGTTGTCGAATGCGAGTACTCGACGCATACCGTCAACGCAAAAACGCCTCAATCCGATCCAAACCTTTGTCGATCTGTTGCATACCCGTGGCGAACGACAGGCGCACGTGTTCATCCATGCCGAAGGCCTCTCCCGGCACCACCGCCACCCGTGCCTCCTCCAGCAAGCGGGCCGCGAACTCGATCGATCCGCGCACGCCGAGCTTTGCATACGTGCCGCCAACGTTTGGAAAACAGTAAAACGCACCCGTGGGCCTGGGGCAGCGGACGCCGGGCATGGCCGTCAGCCGCCGCCACATTTGCGCCCCCCGCCGCTCGAACTCCGCGCGCATCGCGTCAACGCACGATTGATCGCCGGAGAGCGCCGTGGCATAGGCGATTTGACCAAACGTCGCCGCGCCGCTGGTGGATTGCGATTGCAGTTTGGCCATCGCCTTGACGATCTCCACCGGCCCGGCCGCGTAACCCAGCCGCCAGCCGGTCATCGCGTAAGTCTTGGAGGCGCTGTTGCAGGTAAGCGTTTGGGCGTAGGCCCGTTCACCGACCGCGGCGTAGCTCAGCGTTTTCTGGCCGTCATAGAGCAACCGATCATAGATTTCGTCGGACAAAACGATTAGATCATGCCCCTGCAATATCTGCGCGAGGGCCCGCACTTCTTCCGGGTGATAGGTAACCCCGCTGGGATTGGACGGCGTGTTAAGGATGAACATCCGCGTCCGCGGGGTGATCGACGAGCGGAGAATCTCAAGCGTCAGCTTGTAATCGTTTTTCTCCGGACCCACCGCGAAGACGGGCACGCCGCCCGCGAGGCGGACCATTTCCGGGTAACTCACCCAGTACGGTTTGGGGATCACGACCTCGTCGCCGGGATCGAGCAGGGCATGAAACGCCAGATAGGCCGCGTCCTTCCCGCCGGACGTGATAATGACCTGCTCAGGCGAATAGCGCAGATTGGCGTCGCGGGCGAGGCTTTCGCACACCGCCTTGCGAGCGACGCTTAGACCGGAGGCCGGGTTGGGATAGCGCGTCTGTCCGGCGTTCAGCGCCTCGATCGCGGCCTGGCGAATATGCGCCGCGGTGTCGAAGTCCGGCTCGCCGGCGCCGAAACTGACGACGTCGATCCCATCGGCCTTCATCCGCGCCGCCTTGGCCGACACCGCCAGCGTCGCCGACTCGACCAGCTCTGTGACCCTCCGCGAGAGTTTCATTCCACCATCTCCACGCCCCTCCACGGCTACGTGCGTTCCCGGCTTCGTAGTGATCTTCGTCGAGATGGATATATCGGACAAGAGGCGAGGGCTGGGCGGCGAGCGCAAACTCGCAGACCCCGTTGCCCCGGCAGACCGAGACGTCGACTAAATTGCGTTTGCCCGATGACGCTTCAGGTAGAATCGAAGCGCGGTAGGTCGGTCGATGAACGGCGGCGCTCCGGGGGTACGCACTCCGAGAAGTGGTTTCGGTTCCAGGTGGAACAAAGCAACAGCAACGACCAACGGCATCGAAAAGCCCATCCCGCCGGCGTGCCGCCGCGCGCGTTTCGAGCACCTTGGGTGCGAGGCAGTCAGCCGTGTCAATCGCAAATTCGGCGGGCTCTCCATGTCGGCCTGCCGTTTCTTTACCGGAAGGCGCAGGCTCATCACATCCACTCCGTTACGGCGATCGGAGGCCCCAGCCGGGCATCGCTGAGTTAGCCGCAAAGTCTCTTCCCCGTGGCGCTGTCTTCCACGGTGATGATGTCCAGCGGGCAGCTCTTGGCCGCAGCGAGAATGTACTCCAGATCATCGCCGGAACCGTCGAGGACGAACGCCTTTTGGTCCTGATCGAGTTCGAAGGTCTCTGGTGCTTCGTTGACGCATAGTCCGTCTCCGATGCATTGTTCCCGGTCGATACAAATCTTCAGTTTGGCCGCATCACCCATGTTCCTAGCTCCTAAAACAAGAAAGACAAGCTAATCCTGGCCGATTCGCCGCAATTTGCGTGCCGGAACTTATGGATTTCGGCCCATTTGCCTCGAAGGGATCGATGTAGAACATCCAGACCTGTCGACGGCATGATTATCGGAATAAGTGATCGGCCTGCGATATCGCACCAGCAATTCAATCGTTGGAATACAGGGTGTGGGCGATCGCCCTCGAATTGTCCGCTGCAACGCCGACAAGAGACGTTCACCTTCGGACATCGAACGCACCGCCGCCCACGCGTCGCGACGGCGATTGCCGATCGGGCTTGCGGCGTGGAAGTGTTGGTTCGCGCCTCGGTTCGCCATCGGCGCGTGACCCCCTTACGTTCGATTCGGCTGCAAGCTCGCACGAACCGAGTCCACGTCCACCCCTTCGATTCTGATCGTTTTCCGGGGCGAGGTGTGCCCGGATACGACGATCACATCCCGTTTGCGAACGGAAAGCAGCTTGGCCAGAAAGCCGGCAAGAGCGGCGTTGGCCTTTCCCTTTTCCGGCGCCGCCGCGACGGCGATCCGCGCCCGCCCCTCCCACACCCCCAAAAAGCGTGTTCGGGAAGCGCCGGGCACGACCTTGACGGGAAGTAAGACGGCCGAACCGTCCGGAGTCAGTTGGAGCACGTCGATATTCTACGGGTCTTCCGGTAAACTTCGAAAGGTGAGCCGCATTCTTCAGGTCGCGCGGACGTCCGGGCGATCGAAAGGCCGCGGCCCGCCGGTTCGAGGAGTCGCGGCTATGCCCACACAGTATGAGATCGGTGTGATCGGGTCCGGCAACGCGGCCGAAGGGATCGTCCACGGCATCCTCCGCAATACAATCCTCTTCGCCGATCGCATGATCGCGTCGGACCCGTCGGAGGCGCGGCGGAAGCTGTTCGTCGATCGATTCCATGTCGCGGTCACCGCCGACAACCGCGAACTCGTCGCCAACAGCGACATTCTGATTTTCGCGGTCAAGCCGCAGCAGTACGTGGAGATGTGTCGCACCATCGCCGACCTCATCCGCGAGGACCACTTGATCGTATCCATCATGGCGGGCGTGTCCACGCGGTCGATCGAAGCGCTGTTCCCCGGCCGCTCGACCCGCGTCGTTCGGGCGATGCCCAACCTTCCCATCCACGTCGGCGCGGGCATGGCGGGCGTGTGCAAGGGACAGTTCGCCCAGGCGGTCGATCTCCTGCGTGCCCAGCGGATCTTCGACGCGGGCGGTCGGTCGATCGTCATCGAGGACGAGTCGCAGATGGACGCGGTGACGGCGGTCTCCGGCTCGGGCCCGGCGTATTTCTATTATTTCGTCGAGGCTCTTGTATCTGCGGCACAGCGCGCCGGGCTTTCGCGACAGCAGGCGGACATTTTGGCGAAGCAGTCATGTCTCGGGGCGGCGCGGATGATGCTGGAATCGGGCGAGTCGCCGGACGATTTGCGGGCGAAGGTAACTTCCCCCGGCGGAACCACGCAGGCCGCCGTGGAGTCCATGACGAAAAACGGCGTTTTCGAGCACATCTGCGAGGGCGTCCTGGCGGCCTGGAAACGGGGCCAGGAGTTGGGCCGATAGCCCTCCGCATGCCGCATCACTTTGCCTCAAGCATTCTTCGACCTCAATTTTATTCTGGTTGATTTCCGCGATAGACTTGTTACGCTGGCGTGTTTGGAAGGTGCACGATGAAGGCGATTCGCTCGATTCTGCTAACGTCACTCGCGGCCCTCCTGCCCACGCCGGCGCTCGCCCAGACCATCGTTTGGACGGACCAGAACGCGCGGCGAATTCAGCGCCGGGACGTTAATGGCGGGTCCATAGAAACCATCGTGCAATTCCCCTCGCCGCAGGAAGCCTACAACATCCACTATGACCCCGTCGGGGCGAAGTTCTATTATCTTTTTTATGCCGGTCCGGGGTCCACTTTTTTCCAGCGCTGCAACCTCGACGGCTCCGACCCCGAGAACATTCCCACACCAAGCACGGGCGTCTTTTCCGTGGGCGTTGAGCTACGTAAACTCTACTGGCTGACTTCGGTCGCGACGAGTACTTTCGATTATTCGGAGTTGGACGGCACGGCACATCAGTCGCACACCTTCCCGTTTTGCTGTCTGCATATCATCGAAGCCGTCGGCGACGACCTCTTTTTGGGCACCGGCGGCACGGTGGGCAAGGGGATCTGGCGCGCCGACGCCGACGGCGCCAACGAGCAGTTCGTACACGCCAGCGGGCAGCCCTTGGACTTCGCCTATGATCCCGTCGAGGACCATTTGTATTTGGCAACGGACGGTTCTATTTTCCGAATGGAGCCCGACGGCAACGGTTTTCAGGAGGCGGTTTCGGCTGACGCAGCCTACCATGTGGAGGTCGACTCCGTGGGACGTAAGGTCTACTGGATCGATTTTGCGGACAAAGTGATCCACCGAGCCAACCTCGACGGCTCCAGCGTGCAGACCTTCGTCACCGCCGCCGACGTAAGCAATCCCAATTTCGAACCCAGTGGTCTCACCATCGTGTATACGCCTCCTCTCCCCATACCCACGTTGTCGGTCTGGGGGTTGGCCGCAATGAGCGCGCTGCTGGTTGCATCCGCGGCACTCATCCTGCGCAAGCGCCGCCCCGAAGGCCCCATGAGCGTCCCCCCCCCCCAATCTTTTGGTCCGCTTGACTCACCTGAGAAGGCTGTCGCAGACCAGAACGTTTTTCCGTGCCCTGTCACCAGCCAGGTCGAACGATAAGGAGATCAACCCATGCGCGAAGAAGAGTCAACAATAGCACAAACCTTCATGGGATTCACCACGCTTGGCTTCTTAGCCTTGGGGCTGCCCGCTTTCTTTTTGCTGGAGCAGTTCACCCATGCGGGTCCCGATGCGGTTGCAAACGTCAGGAGGACGGTGGCTGTGTACGGGTGCGAGGACGGCGTGCAGGGCTTTTCGACGGGCGGCGGGATTTGCAACATCGGAGACGACGGCCTTCCAGGTTCAGCGAGTATCGACGGCGACCATGCCGTCTGGACGCAGAATCTCTACCGTCTAATGGACGATCGTTTCATGCAGTTGGGGCTGGCGTGGGTCAAGCATGATAACTGGACCAGCGCGCTTGGTGACTGTGAAGATTGCGGTATTCCCAAGGGTGGTTGTGGATCGGACGTTGGCTTGCCTGCAGGCTGCAGAGACACCTACGCCGCCTGTCAGAATGGGCTTCAACTGCCGGCATATGGCGATTGCGTACTCGATCCTCGTTCACAGATTAACCCCACCACCGGCGTATGGTCCGGATCGTCGGCGACCCATTGCAACGCGGCGAGCGGCGACGTGATCGCCTGTCGCTTGCAGGTCAAAAGCGCTGACCTGGTCGAGGCTGTGCCCTACTTCGTCGAGCAACAGGTCATCACTCCCAGTGAAGAAACGTCCCGCACTAACAACGTGTCCTACCGAGCGGCTAATATTGGAGGTTGCGACACAGAGCTTTGCAGTGGAGCTGTTCCGGGATGCACGAGCGAAAACCAGAGTTGCACCGGCACCGGCTGTGGGTGTCCCCGCGAGTTGACGATCCCGAATTCTACCCATTGGTGCCAGGAGCCCGCCATTCGAGCGTGGCAGGACAACGACTCGTCGGTCGTCGAATCCCCCGACATTTCCGACGGCGACGGCGGGACGATGATCCTTGCCGCCAAGGCCTGGAACGTGGACGAGGGGATATGGGAATATGAGTACGCCCTCTACAACATGAACTCCGATCTGAGCGCCCGCTCGTTCTGCGTGCCCTTGCCGACCGACGTTTCGGTGACCAACATCGGATTCCACGACGTGGATTACCACAGCGGCGAGCCTTACGACGGCACGGATTGGCCTGGCACAGTCGTCAGCGGCGCTATCAGTTGGAAGACGGACCCCTACACAACAACTCCCGACGCCAACGCCTTGCGCTGGGGTACGCTGTACAACTTCCGCTTTCGCGCCGATAGCGCTCCGGTCTCGAGTACCGCCGTTCAAGTGGGACTTTTCAAGCCGCCCTATGGCACTCTTGCCCCTCTAAGCGTGGCGCCTGTGGCATCGCCCGCGACGGGCGCCTGTTGCCTCGACACCGGGTGTACAATTACGACCTCGGCTTGCTGCGCAGCCCAAAGCGGGACCTTCCAAGGCACAGGCACGGATTGTCAGAGCACCGGAACTTGTTGCGTCGGCTCGACGTGCACCGTGACCCAGGCGTGCTATTGTTTGGCTCAGGGCGGGACATTCGGCGGGACGGGCACGCTTTGTCAATGCACGGACGGCAAACTCCCTTGCGAGCTGGCCAGCTCCAAGCGGGCGTGTTGCCTGTCAGAGGAGGGCCCGTGCGTCTTGATGACGGAAGTATGTTGCCTGCAAACCGGGGGATGGTACTTCGGCTCTCTGACCCAGTGCCATCCGTGGACCTGCGGACAGATCAACGGCCCGTCGCAAGGGCCGTGACGCCGTGATGCTCCTGATGATGGGCGCGGTCGTATTGAGGAAGCACCCCGGCTCGTCAAGTGAGTGTACACGCTTTCAGGCTGCGCGGACTTCGTAACCGCCGTGATCGTTTGGCCGTTCTCCGAACCCCAAGTGCAAGCGCGGGGTCATTAGACCGGTAGCTTGCGCTCCCGTTTCGGATAGAATGCATTTCGTGTGAACTACAATGCTGGACCAGCGCAGGTCCGGGAGCGATTGAGTGATAGAACGAAAATTAACCCGATGCTCGCGTGGGGTGCGTCCGGTAGGTTGGCTTGCGGCGTCCGTGTTACTTGTCGCCGGCTGTGCGGCGGGGCATAAAGCGCGCGATGTCGGGGGCGGCGGATCGCTTACGGCGACGTTGGCGCTCGGCGTGGACGCCGCGCGGGCCTATCTGCCGCTCGCCAAAGTCGAGCCGGCGGTCGAACGGCCCAAGAGAGCGGATGCCGCAGCGCCGTTGTCGGAGCGAGGCGCCAAGCAGATCGCCGCGGCCCGCGGCCTGATCGACGACCAGCGCTACACCGAGGCCTCCCTGGAATTGGAGCGCGCCCTTCGTTACGACCCCAACCATTATGCAATCCATCTCGCCCTGGCCCGGTTGCATTGGCAGGCCGGCAACGTGGAGCGGGCCAAGGCCGCGGCGACGCGGGCGATCGAGGGCAACCCCGACAGCGCCGTCGCCCATTACATCCTCGGTCGGTGCCACGCCCTGGCGGGAGATCGCGCCGCGGCGCACACCGCCTTTCGGACCGCGCTGTTGTGCAGCGACTTCAACCAGGAAGGCGAGACCGCCGCCCTTTGTCATTACCACCTGGGGGAGGCTTTGGCTGCGGAAAGTTATCTGGATGCGGCCCTCGACGAATACGGAGCATTCGAGAAACTCGCCCTCTCCTTAGAAGCGACGTCCTCCCAGGGTGAGCTGGTGACCCTGCTGCGTTCGAGGCAGGGTTCGGCCGGGGAGGAGCGGTCGCTCATTCTTGAGAAGCTGGGTCGTTTTGCCGAAGCGGCGTCCGCCTTCGCACCGAGCGTCGAGGCGTCTCCGCAAGACCTCGCCAAGGGAACCCGCTACGCCAAGCTGCTCGCTGCGGCCGGGCGCGTCGATGAAGCCCTTTCCGCCGCACGGGCCATTCCCTCCGACGATCCCCAAATCATTACTCTGCTGTTTGATCTTCACGAGCGGGCCGGTCACCCGGAACGCATCGTGGACGATCTAAAGGCCAAACTCTCCGCGCGGCCGGACGAGCCGCGCTTGGTGCTGAACCTTGCCGACGCCCTCACACGGATGCGCCGCTTTGACGACGCACGCCGAGAATTGGAGGGGTTTCTCGCCCGCAACGGCGATGCCGACGATGTCCGTCTGCGTTTGGCGGACGTTCTTTCATCGGCGGGTGCATGGACTGAGTTACTCAACGTCTGTGCGGACGGCATCCGCCGGCAACCCGACCGAGCTGCCGATTTTGAAGCTCGTATCTTGGCCCTTACAACGGACGAAAGCGCGGCCAAGAATCTCAACCATCTCGATCTCGGCGAGCGGGGCGACTTCGCGGTTCTTTACCTGCAAGGTGTCTTAGCTACGGGCAGCGGACTTCCTGAACGTGCGGAACTTCTTTTTCGCCGCGCGGTCGATGCCAACTCCACATTCGTTCCCGCTCGTGTGGCCTTGGCGCAGGTCTACTTCCAGGCTTACCGCTATGGCGAGGCGTTGAAGGCGGCGGCGAGGGCCGAAGCGGATCGCCCGGAGGACGCCCGGCTGGAGCGGATCCTCGGTCGAGTCTACGACCGGCTCGACGACGTGGAGAAGGCGGAGCAGCATTACCGGGCGGCCACGCAGCTTGATCGGACAGACACGGAGTCGATGCTGGCCCTCGCCCAGTTGTTCCGCCGTTCCGACCGCGTTTTGCAGGCCCAACGCCAGCTCCGCGTCCTGCTCGAGAAAGACCCGGACCATGAGGCCGCCCGCGAGCTGCTCGCCGTCACTTACTTCAAAGAAAGCAAACCGGACGTCGCCTTCCAGGAAATCGAGGAATTGCGACGACGATCGACGTCCAAGACGACGGTGGCGCGCTGCCGGATCCTGTTGGAGCCGGGGCTTCGTCGCGACGCGGCGGCGAGTCGCGAGGTCTTGTTCGAGGCGATGAAATCGGGAAAACCGGACGCGTCCACCTGGATCGCCGTTGCGGAGAGTTACGGCGACAGCGAACCTGAGCAGGTCCACGCGGGCTACGTCAGCGCCCTGGCGATTGAGCCGGACAACGAGGAGGCGGCGGTCGGCGCGGCGCGGGCGGCGCAGCGCCTGCTTGCGTTTGAGGAAGCCGCCCGGCGCTTGCAGGAGCTTTTGCGTCAACGGCCGAACCGCGATGACTGGCGTCTGGCGCTCATCGAGCTCTACGCCGTCATCCAAGACTATGACGCCGCCATCGAGTTCACCAAGGCACAAGAGGCCCGCAGCGATCTTCCCGCCGTTCGTCGCAGGGACTACCGCCGGGCGCTGGTCGACGCCTTGCAAAGCGCGGGTCGGTCCGAGGAGGCCTTCGCCCTGTTGAAGACCTGGGCCGAGGAGGGGCCGGATCACGCCGCCTGGACGGGACACCTGGCAAGCGAGTACCTGAAAGCGAAGGAAGCGTCGAATGCCGTGCCGCTTTATGAGCAACTTTTGCGGGCCGACCCCAAGAACAAAGACATCCGTCGGGGCCTGCTCTGGTCCCTGGCTTCGGCCGGTCGGCATGAGCGCGCTGCTCAATACCTCCTCGAATGGCTGGATGACGACCCCGAGAACGACCAGTCGTTATGGTTGCTCGTCAGCGTACTGGCCGACGCCAAGCGCGTGGAGGACGCCCTCGAATTGGCACGGACGAGACTATTGAGGACCCCTAATCGTGAGAACTTCCAGGATGTCATCGTTGAAACCCTCGGTCGTGCGAAACGACACGACGAATGCGTCGAGTTGCTCGAATCGTTGATGGACGAAGTCATCACGATTCTTCGGTCGTGGCCGGAAGGGGGCCGCCGTCGGCCCGTTGACCGTCCGCGAGAAGAGCAGCTTGTGAACTTTCCCAACGACCCTGTAACGCTTGAAGCGCTCAACGACCGGCTTGAAAATCTGCGCGCCCGCTTTGCCATCGAGCTGATTAACGCCCAACGCTACCGGGACGCCGAAGAGAAGCTTACGGCCTGGCTGGACGCGGCCACGGACCCGCACACTCGTGTCCGTTACCTATTGGGCCTCGCTGAAGCCCAGCGATCCCAGGGCAACGAGCAGCAAGCGGGCGTCAATCTGGAACGTGCTCTCGTCCTGCAACCCATGGATGTGACCCTGAACAATGATCTGGCGTATCTGTGGATTGATCGCGGGGTGCGTCTCCCTGAAGCCGAGAAGATGATTCGCTACTCCGTGGGACGCGCGCCTCGCCAGGCCGCCTATCTCGACACCTACGGCTGGCTGATGTACAAGAAAGGGGAGTTCGCCGAGGCCACGAAATGGCTCATTCGGGGCCAGCGCGGTCGCAACGGGGAAGACCCCGTCATCCACGACCACTTGGGCGACACTCTATGGCGGTTGGGGCAGTCGGCAGAGGCCGTTGAGCACTGGGCGACGGCGGTTCGATTGTCCAATGAGCGCGACGAGGAACGGCGGATTGCCAACGATGAACGCCGCGTCCGGACCGTGACGCCCAAGAAAATCGAGGACGCCGGCGCCGGACGTGAGCCAAGCGTTGCGCCCTTGGCGGAACCGGCGCCGCCGAGCCAAGATTGAAGTTCGAAATTCCAAGATCGAAGTGCAAAACGGCGGGTAGAGCTCAGTCCTTTTCGAACTTTGATCTTCGCTTCGGGGAGTACGATTGTGTCGGGTCATTCCAAATGGTCGACGATCAAGCATAAGAAAGCCGCCCTCGACTCCAAGCGAGGCAAGGCCTGGAGCAAGCACGCCCGCGCCGTCACCATGGCCGCCAAGATGGGCGGCGGCAACCCCAACGACAATCCGCGTCTTCGCCTGGCCATCGACAAGGCCAAGGCCGACAACATGCCCAAGGAAACCATCGAGAAGGCGATCAAGAAGGGCACCGGCGAACTGGAGGGCGAGACTTACGAGGATGTTCTGTACGAAGGCTATGGGCCCAGCGGGGTCGCGGTGATGGCCCGGGCCATGACCGACAACCGCAACCGCACCAGCGGGGAGATACGCAAAATTTTCGAGCGCTCCGGCGGCAGCCTGGGCAGCCCCAACTGCGTCGCCTTTCAGTTCACCCCCAAGGGCGTCATCATCGTCGCCCGCGACCAGGCCGACGAGGACCGCATGATGGAGCTGGCCCTTGAGGCGGGGGCCGACGACGTCAGCTCGTCGGAGGATATCCACGAAATCACCTGCCGCCCGGAGGTCTTCCTTGAAGTCAAGGACGCCATCGAGAAGGCCGGGGTCGCCGTTCAATCCGCCGACATCGCCATGGTCGCGGGTAGTTCGATTACGCTTGATCTCACCGCCGCACGAAAGGTCAAGAGGTTGATCGACGCCCTCGAAGACCAGGACGACGTGGACTCCGTTTACTCCAACTCCGACCTCGCCGATGACGTCGTCGCGGCGCTGTCGAAAGAGTGAGTCCGCCAACCGACAATCAGAGCCGCGAGCGGCAGGGACCGGACAATGTAGCGTCGCCCCTTGCGGGCGATGCGAGCCGGACGTGCGAGCGAAGCGACAAGCGCCATCGGTTGGCGCAATCGATGTTCCACGTGGAACATGATTTCGCGCCTCCTGCGCGCACCGCTTCCGGGCCCGCCGCCTACCTTTCGACGAGGAATCGCCGTACCGCAATCTCTACCCCAATAACGTCACGGGCGCTCGGTGGGATTGCGAATTTGACCGATCACCCTCCGGGAATTGCGAGTTACAAATTGCAACGAGGTCCGCTCCCGACGCGGCGACAGTGATCCAGTAAAGCATGTCGTCGACGTGCTATCATTATGAAATGCAGCAATCGGAAACGGTGACCGTAGTTCAACGGCCTACCCTACCGGGCTCATCCGAGTGCGCTGGATGCGCTTCTTTGACACCAGGATCCCTCACTAAATTGCGCACAAATGATCTTGCTTCCTCAAGCTCGCCGCTATTTTTCAGATTTTTTCCCAATACTTCGTTCACCCATTTTGGGCCGTGGTTGCCCACACTCTTGCAAAAGCCTTCAAGCTCCCCAACTGGAACAATGAATAGCCCCTTCTCCTCAAGTCCTGCCAATAACCTATTACATGCAACCGTCGCATCTCCACTCGGCACGAAGGCCTTCCCAACCGTTTTAGCATGGGCCCAAGGAGAGGCCCTACGAAGAACGGCCTCGATTTCTTTCTTGATCTCCTTGGGAAATGATTTGTCCTTGATTCCAGCCAGAAGTCTCTGTATTTCTCGGGTCACTTCCGTGCTGTCTAGCTCCGGTTTTTTTTGATCGATGGAATTCTTCACCAGAGACCAGTCTTTCTCCTGCATTCCCCATTCTAAATCGATAGCCGTACAAACTTCTCGCAAGGGCGATTCTGCATTCAGCAGATCAAAATCACATACGACGCTCAGCGGCACATCCAAGTTCTTCAAGGCAGAGATTACGACCGGCATGCGCGCCGTGCCCCCACAGTGCAAGAACATTATGTGTTCACGCCTGCCGTCGCAATCATGATCTACTAGAGCATCCATGATTGCGGCATAGAATCTACAATCAGAATCGCTCTCACACAGTACCACTTTGCTGTGAAAAAGTCCGTCAAGCACGTTTGAATATCTCAGTATCGGGTCGCCCCACACCTTTCGGACACCATCGTTGTCGAGCTCCTTTATCGGATTTACTTTTTCCCGCCGCTGAATGCGAACAATGCGCACCCTCGGGGAGTTGCTATCCAAGAGTCCTCGAAGAAGGTCGCCACTGTGAGTTGCAATGAAAAGCTGTCGATCTGAAGGTGCTTCTTTGACAAGCATATTTCCTAAAAGACGAGCCTGGGGTGGGTGCAGGAATGCCTCTGGCTCGTCAATCAGGATTACTGAATGCTCGACGACCAGAGAGTGAAGCAAGACCCCGACGAAGCTTCTCATCCCATCTCCTTGGCTGTGAAGCGTCGGGAGTTTTTCGAGTTCGCGCAAATAACTCAAAGAGACACGGTCTTCGCCTGCGTTGGGATGCGGCCTCTCTCCGCAGTGCAGAGGGACTTCGCTTCCGGCATTACGATGGACAATGAGGTCATCACCGAAAGCCTCCTTAAAGAAGCCACTTGCTTTGGTTTCAAGAGAATCATCTACCTGTAGGTAATGTATTGGATCAGTTAGGGGGCTTCGAGTCAGGGCGATGTTCGGAGCTGGATTCGCGGCATTCAGACGGGCATCGGTGGTCAGATGGTAAATAAAAAAACTTGTGAGCGCGTGGAAACCAGATGCAGAGTTACCCCACCAGCTCTTCGCCTGTGACTCATGCACCGTCGCACCGAGCCTCGTATAAGTAGGGTCAGAAGGTCTGTCTTCGTTCTTGTGGCTGCTCTTCTGAAGCCAGGTGAGTAAATCATCTTTTGTCCCAGTGATCGATACCTCAACCCCCGTAACGACCAATCCCTTATTTTGTTTGTCTTTTGCTATTTGAACAATGTTCTTGAGTGCCACGCTCTTGCCCGCATTGTTGGGCCCCACAAAAACGACAATGTCATTGCAGGACAGAGAAATTGTGCTTCCATCGCTAAAAGTCACCGAGTTGATCGATGCCCGTGGCGTTATCAGCTTGGTCGAATCATCCTGCATCTGGTTGACTTTCGTAACGAGGCGAACCACATAGGCGAGGGACCGACGCCGACGCGCACCGTGAAGCATGAACGTCGCGCCAGAGTTGCCGTCCCGCACCGAGCGGAGAAGCGAGGCGGCGATTCGCTCGACAGACTCTGTCAATCCTCGGCGGATTCATTCAGTGGTTTCGTCTCTCGTAGCAACTGGTCCATAAAAATATAGAAATCGGAGTCGAATTGCGGTCCCAAGGCAGGCCATGCTCGTCGAAAATCAGGGCGGCTCGCCCACATGACCATGTAGTCGTGCCAACCACGCCACTGGGATCGCCGAATAGTGGTCTTGTGTCGGCGATAGAGCAGATACCCGGTCTCCAGCATCGAAATCAGAATCGAGAACATCGTGAGTCTCTTGATGTCGAGGTCGGTAGCCTTCACCTGCGGCTCCAACACCGAAAGGTCAAAACAATCCAAGTCTGGGTGTTCGAGGCACAGAATTTGATACTGAACATACTTCTCGTTGGCGTGTAGGTAGGTGTCCATCTCTTGCGCTGACCTGTCCTTCCGTTTTCCGTAAAGAAAAACGAGAATTGCAATCGGGATGCCAATAATCGTCGTCGCATAAGAGGCGGCTTCCAATATGTCTTTTGCTTCGGCGAAAGTCATCGTGGCATTCTCTGGCGCGGGACGAGAGTCCCAACAATGATTGGACAGACTGCATGAATCGGTCGGGACAAACTGTCCGTTTCTACCTAGAATTCGGAGCGTCCGACCGCGGATCGCTCAACCCCATTGTCAGCGGGGCGGCGGGCGGCGTCAACCGAGGGAGTTGGAGAGTTCAAAAGTTCAAAGGTAAGAAGGGGGCGATAGGGATTTCAGATTTAAGATTTCAGACGGGGTCCGCTGCATAGCTGTCGCGGTATCGATCGGCGCGACTCGGATCGGTTCGCATCCAGGGCCCTACGAGTTCGGCGTTCGCTTGCGGGGTGGTCGACGAGGGGAACCGTTGGCGGGTTCGATGCGCACGACGTGGAACAGGGAGACGTGGGAGAATCCTCGCAAGCGCCCGTCGCGTTTGTCGATGACGAGGACGGCGTTGGTACCGGGAACGGCCGCGTCGGGGTGATTGACGCGGACCGTCTCGCCGTTCGACAGGCGCATGACGAACGGTTCGAATGGTTTGGCCTTCAACCAGTGTTCAAGGTCGCGTACGTGCATAGTACCCTCCGATTCATTGTCGGATGTAGTGCTCATGCGGTCAAGTGGTCAAGCGGGGAAAAAATTTCACCGATGTCAACGCGCGCTCAACACCGTCAGCCGCGACAGCAGTCCGGGCAGGATAGAGACCACGTGCTCGATTTCCTCCCGCGTATTGAAGCGCGAAAGGCTGAAGCGGACGGCCCCGTGGGCGATGCGCTCCTCGATGCCCATGGCCTTGAGTACGTGCGACGGTTCCAGCGACCCGCTGCTACAGGCCGCTCCGGCGGAAGCGCAAATGCCCGCCTCGCTCAACAGAATCAGGATTGCTTCCGACTCCAGGCCTTCAAAGGCGATGTTCGACGTATTGTAGATCCGTTCCGCGCCTTGACCGGTGACGTGAGCAAAAGGGATGCTCGCTCGGATTCCGCTCTCAAAATCTTCGCGAAGGCGCCGAACGTGCTCCGTGGTCCGCGCACAATCGCGCATAGCAATTTCGGAGGCGACGCCCATGCCCACGATGCCCTCGACATTCTCCGTCCCGCCACGAAGGAGTCGCTCCTGGCTGCCGCCGAGGATCAGCGGCTCAATCCGCGTGCGCCGCCGAACGTACAGTGCTCCGACGCCTTTGGGGCCGTGGAACTTATGCCCGGCGATGCTCACAAGCTGCACCGGCCAGGAAGCGACATCGATGGGCACTTTCCCCGCCGACTGGACGGCGTCCACGTGGATGGGCACGCCGTTTTTCGCGGCCAAGGCGGTGAGACACGGCACATCGAACATCACCCCGGTCTCGTTGTTGGCGTGGATGAGGGAGACGAGGGCGGTTTGATCGGTGATCTTCTCGGCCCACTCGGCCTCGTCGATGCGACCCTCCCGATCGACGCCGACGTAATCGACGGTGTAGCCCTCGGCGGCCGCCTGCTCGGCCACGCGAAGTACGGCGGAGTGTTCGACGGCCGTGGTGAGGAAGCGGCGTCGATGGGGGTGAATCCGCAGCCCGCCGCGAATGGCGAGGTTGATGCTCTCCGTGCCTCCGCTGGTGAAGATGATTTCCTTCGGCGAAGCGCCAATGAGGCGCGCCACTTGCTCGCGGGCGCATTCCACCTTGTGCCGCACGGTCTGCCCGAACTGATGCACGCTCGAGGGATTCGCATACGTGTCGTGCAGACAAGCGCGCATCGCCTCGATAACCTCAGGAAGCGGTTGAGTGGTCGCGTTGTTGTCGAGGTACATCATCGTTTGTCCCACGTTCCAACGAGATTGTACGCCTCAACCCACGCACCCAGGGCGGAACGGCAAACTATTTTTTGGGAACGGATTGGCCGTTGATGGGTTCCAGTGCGACGACATGGAGAAGATCGCACTGAATCATCCGGTCGGGGATTTCGTCATCTCCGGACGAGAACCCCACGAAAACGCTGGTCCGGGTCAGGGCAGCGAATTCCGGATGACGCACATCGTACATCTGCCCAGTCGTCAAATGGAGGCGGAACGGCTGAAACGGCTCGCGCCGCAAGGCCTCTTGGAGTTCGATTAAACGCATATTGGCCTCTTCTAACACCATACAACGCGCTCGACCTCTTGTCAATCCCGGTGCGGCCATCTTTCGTGAACCGCGCGGGAGATCGCAAGCCACTCGCCGACGGGAACCTGTTCGGGTCGGCGAGTGGCATCATACGCCTCGCCAAGGCGATCCGACGCGGGTTTGTCGAGCACGTATGCGAGAGCAGAGCGCAGCGTCTTTCGGCGGTGCGTAAATGCCCCGCGAACCAGCGCCGCGAAGCGCGGAACTTCATTATGCTCCGCGAACGGCGATTGTTGGACGATCATGCGCAGCATGACGGAATCAACCAGTGGCCGGGGCCAGAACGCCTGGGGACCGATGCGAGCGACGGTTTCGATTGTGCAAAGCGTCTGGGCGATGATACCGAGGGGGCCATAAGCCTTGCAGTTCGGGCCGGCCAAGATGCGCTCGCCGACTTCGGCCTGAACCGTGAAACAGAGGCGTCGTACTTGCGGAAAGTCTACGAGTAGATTCATCACCAGGGGAGTGGCCGACTGATAGGGAAGATTGGCGACAAGTTTCACGCACCCTCCGCGGGACGCGGAACATTTCCGGATTTCGTCCGCTGCTTCGGGCATGATGACGTGCTTGGTGCGTAGGATGTCGCCTTGGATGAGCCTGAAGTTTGCGGCATCCCCAAAGCGGTCCTCAAGAATACCCGTCAAATCGCGGTCGATTTCGACGGCGAGGACGCGACCGGCGCGGCGAACGAGCAGATCGGTGAGTCCGCCCGTTCCCGCCCCGACCTCAAGGATCAGGTCGTCCTTCGCCACTTCCGCGGCTTCGACCAGTCGGCGCATCAGGTTTCCGTCGATTAGGAAGTGTTGCCCGAAACGTTTGCGGGGGCGTAGCCCGGCCGCGGCCAGGGTTTCTTCTATTTCGCGCTTCGTTTGGACAGGTTCAATCACCCGTCCAGTTTCTAGTCTCTAGTTTCTAGTGTCTAGAAGGAAAGGGCTGCGCCGCATGTGCTTGGAGGGAGGGCACATGCGGCGCTGTGGTCGTCCGCGTCGCGGGCGGGTGCTTCGCGACGCGAAAAGGGGGAGCAAGTTCACTCGCATCCTTTCACCAGGTGATTGGCGGCGAGCAAGATTAAGGCAGCCGTGCCGTTGGGCGGTCGCAATAGCGTTTGGATGTCCGCTGAGGCCGAATCCTTCTCCCGACCTTTGCTTCCCAAGGCCGACGGGGCGCTGCCCCGAACAAGAAGAAAGAGGTATGAATGAATCCTCTATCTATGAGCTTATAGGAACCCCGTTCCCCGAAAGGCAAGTTCCTCGCAAAATATTTTTGCGACGCCCACCGCTTGCCCCTCATCCCACCCCCTGGTGGAAGAGGGAGATCGTCACTTCGTCACCAGGCCGAAGCCCGTGCGGGCGCGGACTTTTTCGGGGTCCAACCATGCCGAGGCCGCACTGCGCCATCGGGCATCGGCGAGTTGAGTGACCAATTGCTTGCGTAGGGCGTTGAATTCGTCCTCTTGGGGCGGCTTTGTTTCTACCCACTCCGCGAGCAACACCGCGGCGCGATCCGGCAACTCGATGATTCTCGTTTTCTCGTCGCTGTGTTGCAGGGCGAAGCACTGATCGACGACCTCGTTGGATACGTTGCCGATCCCGATCCCCACGAAAACTCCCGTGGGCGAGCGCCCCCGTGAGGCCTGGTGTTTCAGGACGCGGCTCATGGGGGGCGGATCAAAATAGCCGCTGTTGATGCCCTCCCCACGGTCCTTGAAGGCCACGAGGTCCGCATCGGCTTCGTAGGCCTCCTCCAAGCTCTGCGTCGCCGCACAGGCGCGCAACGATTCCGCCCGCGCCTTCGCCACTTCGTAGCCCCGCGACAGACGCAAATCGTCCACGACCTGATCGCGCACGTCGGCGACGGACTCCAGGGCGTGTGCGGGTTTGGCGTCCACAATACGGAAGAGGTAGAGGTTGCCGGTCTCCTCGTCAGTCAACGGGAAACGACAGGTCTGGAACGGGGCCAAGTAATCAAAAGTGTTCGTTCGCTCGTCAGCCGACACGTTGGGGACAATCGCCTGGGTCCGGAAGGCGAGCGTGGCAAAGGACTGGGACACACCGGGCGCCGTTCGGAAAACGGTGCGGCCAAGTCGGGACACTTCGGGAGCTTCTTGGGCGGTGAAAAAATCGGTCGCGGCGATGGAGACTGCGCCGGGGAATGCGATCGTCGTCGGAATATGCCCCACAACTTCGTCGTAGTATTCCAACTTGGCGACGGTCTGGGGCGCGATCTTGTACCCATCCTGTCCCCGGTCGATCTCCAGCCAGCTCTCGTCGGCGTACTGCACCAACCAGTTGGCGATGCGTTCCACGGCTTGGGCGGCATATTCCTTGCGCAGCGCATCCACGGCGATATCCTTAGCGCTTTCCCAGTCTAAATAGGGCTCATAGGGCGGCGCCGGCGGGCCTTCCACCAAGCCGGCCGCGGCTGGATCGGGGCCGGGCGGAACGTCCTTCTTGCGAAACGCAAAATCCGTGGTGCGACGTTCTTCGTAGTAGCTCTTGGCCTTTCGCTCCAGGTTGGCCACGCCGACCGCGGCGGCAATCTTCTGGCGGTCGATCTCGATGTATTGCACCCGAAGACTGGGGGGACGGAAGTAGCCGAAACTCAATCCCTGCTCTCGCTCCCTCTCCCGATACTTCTCGAATTGAGCCTGAATCTCCGCGTCCGAGAACTGCAAACTCTCATCGACGAACGCTTCGGCGGGGAGGAGAACGGAACGAATCTTGACGGTCTCCAGAGCGTCGCGCGTGGTTGATAAAAGCTCCGCCTCGCTGGGGATCGTCGAGCCTGCGACCGAAATGGCCGCCTGCTGGACGGTGCGGAAGTCCGCCATGGCCGCGTGGATCACGTCCGGTTTGATGCGAAGCCGCCGGGCAACGTCGTTGACTCGTGCATAGAAGGACTCGTCTCTCGCCGAAGCTCGGACGGCGGCGGGGGTGACCTCCGCCCCCATGGCCTTTGCCTCGCGGCGGAGCAGAATCCAATCCATAGATTCCAACGCTCTGGTTCCGCCAGGTATCGGGCGGCGCCAATCGAGCCCCATCAAATCCAGAAGATTGGTCTGGTCGTTGGCGATTTTTTGATCGAAGAGGGTCACCGGTCCATAGTTGGAATTGGCCACTACGGGGTTCGTTTGGGGGGTAAGCAGCCCCTGGAGGGCCGATCCTCCAATGAAGACAATCATTAGTCCGGCCATAAAAATCGCCAGCAGCTTCTTGTTATGCTTGCGAAAAAACTTCATCATCATAACGTAAGTCCTTCAAACAACGTTGGTTATGTCATTTTTTCAGCCGGCGGTACACTATACTCGTTTGCCGGCGGAAAGCAACCTAACGCCCGGTCTAGCCAAATAGCCCCATTTGACAGGCAAGCGCTTTGCGGTTAGTTGGCCCAACCCTGGTCATCGCAGGCGCTATAATCGGCGGTTGGAGTAACCTGCAACCCTGGTCGATAGTAACGACCGTCGGCACGACGCAGTTACCGGGCGTTCGGTCAAACTAGAGGGAATGTACGCTGTGGGTAAAAAGTCGCAACAGTCCGGCAAATCGCTGGTGATCGTCGAATCGCCGGCGAAGGCCAAGACCATCAACCGGTACCTCGGATCGGGGTACGAGGTGTTGGCAAGCATGGGGCACGTCCGCGACCTGCCCGTTCACGACCTGGGCATCGACCTGACCAACGACTTTGAACCGGTCTACGAAGTTTTGGGCACACGGCGAAAGGTCGTCGGGTCCCTTAAGAAGGCCGCGGGGGACGCGGACCGGGTCTATCTTGCCACCGACTTGGACCGAGAAGGCGAGGCCATTGCCTGGCATTTGGTGGCCGCCTTGGACCTCGATCCCAAGTCGACGCAAAGGGTCGTGTTCAATGAAATCACCAAGTCGGCCATCAAGGCCGCGTTTGACGCTCCCCATGAGCTGGACCTCGATAAAGTAAACGCCCAGCAGGCGCGGCGCCTGCTGGACCGGATCGTGGGCTATCAACTGAGCCCCCTACTTCAGCAAAAGATCGGGAAGGGTCTGTCCGCCGGCCGAGTGCAGTCCGTGGGCGTGCGCATCATCGTCGAACGAGAGCAGGAGATTCGGGCCTTTGTTCCCGAGGAGTTGTGGCGGGTCTACGGATGCTTCACGACCGAAATCGCTAAGGCGGCCGCCCATTTTGCGGCGTGGGAAAAATTCCTCGTCGGCGGCAAGGACGCACACGCGGGGCGAACCGTTAAGGAACGAAACGCCTGGTTAGCCAAACATGCGTCGCTCTACGCCGAGCTTGTGAAAATCGGCGGTGAGGAGTTTCGACCCCCTGGGGTTAGGGAAGCGCGGCGAGTCGGCGAGGCATTGGGCTTCGTCTGCGAACAGGTTGATGAGCGTGAATTCACCCCTTACGCGGCCAAGGGTCTGAAGACGGTCGTCCTTCGAGGACGCACTGATCCCAGCAAGGCCCCGCCGTTTGCGGTAAGCGATATTCAGACGCGGCGCACGCAGTCGAAACCAAATGCACCATTCACCACCGCTGCGTTGCAGCAGGCGGCGTCGAGCAACCTGGGATTCGCCCCCTCGCGTACGATGCGCGTGGCGCAGCAGCTCTATGAAGGAATAGACCTGGGCGGGCAGGAAGGCCCGGTGGGCCTCATCACCTACATGCGAACCGACTCCACGAATCTTAGCCGCGACTCCATCGAAGCGGTCCGAGGGCTGATCGGACGGGAGTTCGGCGAGCGATATTTGCCGGAAAAACCCAATGTGTACGGCAGCGCCAAGCGGGCGCAGGAGGCGCATGAGGCCATTCGCGCCTCGGACGTCAACCATACGCCGGAATCGGTTCGCGGCAGCCTGACGGCCGAACAATTCAAACTCTATGATCTGATTTGGCGTCGGTTCGTCGCCTGTCAAATGCTGCCCGCCGCATGGGACAGCACCACGGTCCTGATCACCGCGCCGACCTCAGCCGGTGACGCCATTTTCAAAGCGACGGGACGGCGGTTGGTGTTCGACGGGTACCTCAAGGTGATGGGCGCGTCGGAGGACGGCGAGGCCGTTATTCCGGAGATCAACACCGGGGCTAAAGTCGCGCCGTTGCAAATCGATCCGGAGCAGCAGTACACTTCGCCGCCGCCTCGTTATACGGAAGCGGCGCTGGTCAAAAAGATGGAGTCTGAGGGCATCGGTCGGCCCAGCACCTACGCGGCGGTAATTCAGACGATCCAAGATCGGGGCTATGTCGAACTGATCGACCGCAAGCTGCATCCGACGGCCCGCGGCGAGGTCGTCACCCAAAAGCTCGTTGAGCACTTCCCCACGATCATGGATGTAAAGTTCACCTCCTACATGGAGGAAGAGCTGGACAAGATCGAAGAGGCGCACCTGGATTGGGTCCACGTATTGCGGGAGTTCTACGAGCCGTTCAAGGCCGCGTTGGACAAGGCGCAATCGGGAATGGAACGCGCCCGCGCCGAGCCGAGCGAGTACACGTGCAGGGAGTGCGGCAAGCCGATGGTGTACCGGCTGGGCAAGAACGGCCGGTTCCTGTCGTGCTCCGGCTACCCGGAGTGCAAGACGACGATGAACATCGACGCCGCCGGCGCACCGGTCGCGGAAGTGGTGGCCGAGGCCCCTTGTACGCTATGCGGGAAACCGATGAAACTCCGCACCAGCCGCCGCGGCCCATTTCTGGGCTGCACCGGCTACCCGGAGTGCACCAACACGCTTCCCAGTGACGACAACGGCGTGCCGCTCAAAAAGGTCAAACCCGAAGACATTCACGAGAAGTGTGTCGAGTGTGGATCGGCAATGGCGGTGAAATTCGCTCGCGGCCGGTCGTTCTTGGGTTGCACCAACTATCCGAAATGCAAGGCCACCCATCCCGTTCCGGCGGGGATCTATGTTGAGAAACCGCCGGCGGAACAGGTGGGTGTGGGTTGCGATAAGTGCGGTCGCCCGATGGTGAAGCGCAAGAGTCGTCGCGGGCCCTTCTTGAGCTGTTCCGGATTTCCACGATGCCGTAACGCGATGCCGATGGACAAACTTGACCATCTGAAGGCCCTGGCCGCGGCGGGCGAGATCCCCGAACCGCCGGCGGAGACGAATGGCCGCTACGGGCGCAAAAACGGCGGGCCCGTTTCCCGCGATGCGAAAGGGAAGGTCGATGTGGCGTCGCTGGGCGCGCCTCCGAAGGGATTCGCATGGACGCGCACGGGAAGACCGGTCGTTGAGACTTGGCCGGAGGAAGACCTACATTGCCCCGATTGCGGCGGTGAAGTGCTGTCGAAGAGTGGTCGCTACGGGCCGTATTTCGGGTGCACCAAGTATCCGAAGTGCTCCTTTGTCGCCAACGTTCGGGGAGAGGCCAAGAAACGAGCGGAAATCGAATTCCCCGATTCAGTAAAACCGAAGGCCAAACCGATCCCGACCGACATTCCCTGCGACGAGTGCGGCGAGGCGATGGTCATCCGCACGGGCCGTTCGGGGCCGTTTCTGGGTTGCAGCAAATATCCCAAGTGCAAGAGCAGCAAGCCGTTGCCGGACGGCACCACGACGGGAATGCTGGCCGCCAGCGCGAGATGACGCTAGTCGTCGGTCAGTCTCCCCACCCCACAACAGGCGGCCGTCCCCCGGCTATCCCGGTTATGAAGTCGATCTCGCCGAAGGCCGCTACTCCTCGCACTGCCGGCGGAACGCCTGATCGGCCTCCTGCACATCGCGCAGCCGGCGGCCGGTCTGCGCCTCGTAGTAAGGCTTGTTGCGCAGGAACATCGCGCGGGTGATGAAGCCGGTTTCCCAGGTGCAATGCTGTTGTGCGTCCAGCGGCTTGAGATAGAGATAGCCGGTGGCGAAATCGGCAAAGCGCGCCCCAGGATCGCGGCGGTATTCGAGTCCGCCCCCGTCGCGCAACTCCGCGAAGGGTGAGCCGGCAAGGTCAAACCCGACCGCGGCACGCCCGCGCGCCGCCTGAACGGCCTCGATCAGGGCGGATAGCGCCGGGCCTTCGGATGCTGAATCGTGCAGGCGAAGGTGACAGATCTGCTCGCCGTAGCGGTGCCGGAGAATCGCGCCCATACGGCGCTTTCGCGTACTGCTCGAATCACCGAACGCGAATGGCTGGGCATAGTCGGTGTACGCGTGGGCCGCGCCAACCCAGGCGACTGCGCGCCGGCGTTTTGCGAATACCTCCTGCTCGATCTGCCGGGTCATCAGCTCGTCGCGCCGGGCCATGAGGGGGAGGTCGAGCAGCACGCGTAGGAGGCGCAACCGCTCCCACCAGGGGCCGGGTCGGGCGTCGTCCCCCAGGCCCACGAGCGCCCACGATGGCATGTCCCACTCCCGGTCCAGGCCGATCACGCGCATGGGGGATTGATCCACCGACAACGTGCTGTTCAGACGCCATACCGCCTCCAAGACGTCCAAGTATTCCCGGCTGCCCCAGGATTTCCAACCTTGGTGACGAGCAAGAGCCACTGCCTGCCCGCGGTCGAACTCCGCCGCCGTGACCAATCGCTGTAGGGCGGCATTGTCGTCCCAGACGAACGCCTCCATCGCCAGGCACCTGACTCCGGCCTGATGATAAAGATCGGGGATGATCCGCATCAGGAATCGCAGGTTGTCGGCGACGTGGTGGAATTCTCCGAAGATCGTAAGTTGGTGTGCGGCCGCCATGGCAACGGCGTATTTCTCCGGGGGCCGGCCATGCACGTCCAGCCAGAACAACATGCCGGGGTATTCGACCAACGTCACCGTCTGCACATCCCGCGGCGTGGCGGAGGCCGTGGGAGTGATCGCCCCGGAGGGCGTTATCCGCATCGCGCAAATGAAGAGCCACGCGCGCGGGGCTACCGCCGGGCTGACCACGAACACTAACCCCAGGGCGACGATGCGCATCGACCACCGCCGCCTCCGCGCCGCGGCCGGGTCCTGAACCACGCGCGTCGCGGCGAGATAATCATGCCAGCCTCGCTTTGCGGGCGTCAGACCAATCCACCAAAGGCCCAGCCCCAGCGGCAATATGGCCGCCAATCGAGCTGCCGTCTCGCGAAAGACCAGCCGAAGAACGCCGGGCGGCCCACCTCGGGCCCTTTGCACGGCCAGACCGAGCAACCACTTACCCGGCGTGCGGTGTCCGCAGATCGTGAGGAGCACAGTTTGCGGTACCCACGCCAATAGAAACGTCAACTCAAACGGGATGTAGTGGTTGCTGATCCGGCCGAACCCAACGACGCCCAACGTAATTGCCAGAGACAGCGAAAGGTCGACCGCGGCCGCACTACAGCGTGCCGTCAGTCCGGCAGGTTGGAAGTGGTTCGATGTGCTCACATCAGGCACCCCGCACAGGCGGGACGAACGGTAGCTGAGCCGCGCTGCGGCGTTTTACAGCAGCCCGGTGAGCACCTCGGTGAGAGCATCCTGTGCTTTTGTTGTAAGCAGACCCGGTTGGATGATGCTCAACATCGTCGTGCCCGCGACGCAGTCGCCCGCGGCGCCGCGGAGGGCCTTCTTGAGTTTCTCGCACCGCGCGTCACCGATTTGCTTGGCGAGCATCGTACAGGCCAGCTCGATGCGGTCCTTCCTGCCGCCAAAGGCGGGCGCGAGAAAGCATACACCGACCTCTTTGCCGCCGATTGTCGCGCGGAGTCCGACGCCGCCGGCACCCCACTTGAGCGCGCCGCCGGCTTGCGTCCACGCCATCTGGAGTCGCCGGAAGTAGGCGCCGTTGGATTTGTCGCACTCCGCGTAGAACTGGTCTTCGTCCATGGCGCCAACGCGGCATTTCTTAGCGGAATCGTAGTAGGACGGCATCGACCAAGCTCCTGAAAAAATCCGGGCACGTTCATCGATCATGCCACGCGGAGTCTGCGACGCGGGAAACGATACAGGGGGGCCAGGGGCCTTTCCAGTCCCGCCGAGCTTTGGGCGATGATCGTTCGCCCCAACGCTCAAGGGCGTTGGTGCTGACGACGGAAGTTCCGGAGCGCTCCGCGAACAAGTCAAGCATCTTGCGGGGCCATTCCGGGGTTGCAGCAAACACTCCCAGCGTTAGAGCGGCGGGCCGTTGCGGGATGGGGCCTCGGCCGATATTCTTGCGGCGGTGGATACATGAACGCCAAACAATCGATCCAAGTTGCGCTGGGTTTCCTGATGGTGGCGCTGGGAACGGCGGGCATCTTCCTTCCGCTTCTGCCCACGACGCCGTTTCTGCTGCTGGCGGCCTACCTGTTCGCGCGGAGTAGCGGGCGTTGGCATGCGTGGCTTCTGTCTCATCGGCACTTCGGCCCGTATATCCACGCTTTTCGCAACAAGACCGGCCTCACCCAGAGCCAAAAGCTCCGTATCGGCAGTTCGTTTACGGTGGTCATCGCGATCAGCTTCTACTTCGCCCCGCTGGTGATGGTGAAGGCGTTTCTCGCGGTGATCTGGGTCTTCTGGACGCTCGCGCTGTTGCGGATGAAGACGGCCGCTGACAACTGACAACCGACGACTGACTATTGTCGATTCCCGATCGCCCATTGCAGGCGCGACCTTCTTGAGATACGTTCACGGCGTGAGTTTTATTAGGAGGATCGCCATGCAAACTCGATTCGTTAGGGCGGCTTGGCTCGCATTTGCGGCCGCATCGCTGGGAAGTTCAGTCTCCCTGGGAGGCGATTGGCCGAACTTTCTCGGGCCTCGCTATGACGGAAAGAGCGACGAGAAGGGTTTGAAGACCAATTGGGCCGAGCCGCTGAAGCTCGTGTGGGAGCGGGAGGTCGGATCGGCCTTCAGCTCCTTCGCTCTTGTGGGCGAGCGCCTTTACACATGCGGCGAACAGGACAAGCAGCAGGTATTGTACTGCCTCGACGCCAACACGGGTGCGGTGGTCTGGCAAAAACCGTTCGAGAAGCAGTATCGAAACGAGCACGGAGACGGCACCCGGGCGACCCCGACGGTCCATGACGGTCGGGTGTACATCGTTGGCGCGCACGGTTTGTTGCTGTGTCTCGACGCCGGCAGCGGCAATGAGGTCTGGCGGCAGCAGTTCAACCATCAACCCACCTGGGCGTACAGCGGGTCTGTCTTGATCGAAGGTGACCTGGCCGTGGCCTCGGCGGGGAAGGACGACGGGGCACTGGTGGCGTTCGACAAAAAAACGGGAAGCCCGGTGTGGAAGTGCGGGGACGACCCGGTGGGCTATGCGACGGCGTATCCATTCTCGATGAACGATCAGCGCTACCTCGTAGGGTTCATGGGCAACGCCGTTTTGATCGCCGAGGCGAAGACGGGTCGCGAAGTCTGGCGGACGGCTTGGAAGACGGATTGGGACGTCAACGCGGCCAGCCCGATTTTCCACGATGGGTACCTGTTTCTCACTTCGGGTTACACCACGGGGTCGGCGGTTTTGAAGCTGGCGTACGAAGGCGAAAAACTGGCCTCGACCCAGGTTTGGAAAAGCGACGTCCTGATGAACAAGTTCCAGTCGTGCATCCTGCACGAGGGGAAACTGTACGGCAGCGACCAAAGCGCCCTGAAATGCGTGGATTTTCTCAGCGGTAAAGAGCACTGGAAGAAGCCGCGGATACGCAATGGGACGCTCGTTTTCGCCGACGGCCATCTGCTTTTGTTGACCGAGGGCGGGCAATTGCAGATCGCCAAGGCGTCTCCCGAGGACTTTGTGCCGCTGGGCACGGCCGACATCCTCACCGGCCGGTGTTGGTCGGTCTCCGTGCTGAACGGCGGCCGCCTCTTTGCGCGAAACCTCGATCGAGTCGTCTGCTTCGACCTCCGCGGGTAGCAGGCCCTCGCACCATATACAAGTCCTAATCTCGTACGCCGTCGCCTTGGTTTGTAGAGCACTGGTGTCAGATGGGTTCGTTTGGAGAGTACGTTTTTGGGGTGAGTGACATTGTCTGGCACTGCGCACAGGGGGAGGAGCTCGGCGAGGGCGCGATGGGAATTGGCGATTGTCGAATGTCGATCGTCGAATTGAGGCGCGAGGCGCGAGAGGAGCGGGCCTTGCCGTCGGTCGTTTTGGGACCGGTGGAGTGTTGGGCGTTTTGGCGATCCCGGAGCGGTGGCACGTGGACCGACCATGCCACCCGCCTTGGACCAGGCCACCCGACCGCGGTACCATGTCCCTATCATGCGATTCGAAGTGAGCGCCGCATTCGCCATCGGGGTATTGCTTCCCGTTCTGGAATCGTGCCGTCGGGGTTTCGAGCACTGGCTGGTGGACGCGACGACGATGTTGGAGGACTTCGCGGCCGGGGGCTTGCTGCTTTTCGCCGCAGCCGTTTCCGCGCGCGGCAGGCGAAACGCACCCTTGTGGATGTTGCTTGCCTGGGCATCGGTCACCGCCATGATGAGCATCAGCTTTGTAGATCAGCTCGAAGTCACTCTGCGCGGCGCAGAAACGGAGCCCCAAAATGGACTCGTACTCGTCATCAAGTTTCTACTATGGGGCACCTGCATGTTGTCGCTGGTACTTTCCTTTAGGCGTGCGCGCCTGGCACGTCCCGCCTGACGCCAGACCGACCGTAGTAGTATAGGGTCGCTATGCGGACCATGAACGCGAAAGAACGACACGGAAACGGTCCGCGGAGCGGACCCTACGGGCTGACGATCATTCCATAGCGGACCAAACCATCGAAGGTTGACTCGGAACCGGTCCGCAGAGCGGTCCCTACGAGCTAGCAGGAAGGGATTCCTGCACGTATGGGTGCGAGATAGGAATCTCGCACCAGCGGCGGCAATCCATTCCGCTCCGTAACGCATGGCGGCGCTGCGCTTGGCCATGCCACCCGACCTTATGTCTGCCATGTCCAAGGCAGCGTCCGCATAATCATTCGACGCCGCCCGTCGGGGTTTCACCCTGGTAACCGACTGCATTCGACGGGAACTTCGCGGGTCCGGCCGTGTCCAATCTCCAGTAGTGAGGCGCGTGCCTCGCAAAGAAAACGGGAATTGGAGAAACGACGATGTGCCTACGCAACCGAATACTGGCCGCTCTGTTCACTTTTGTATTGCTGTGTTTTCTTCGGACCCAGATGACGGTCCAGGCCGGGGCGATCAAACCCGACCCGGTTGTTTCGGAGACCGATCCTCACTGCCGTACTCGCCCCATCGACCTGGTCATCTGTCTGGATACGTCGGGAAGCATGGAGGGGTTGATCGATTCCGCACGGGCCAGACTATGGGACATTGTGAACTCGCTCGCCAAGGCCAGACCGCTCCCCCAACTTCGCGTGGGCCTTATCACCTACGGATCGCCGTCCCGGTCCACGGCCGCGAACGGTTGGCTCGTCAAACAAACCGACCTCACCACCGACCTCGACACTGTCTACGCCAAAATGATGAGCCTGCGCACCGACGGCGGCGACGAGTTCGTGGGATGGGCGTTGCGTCGAGCGCTGGATTGGATGCCATGGTCTAATGACCCCCATGCGTTGAAACTCGTCTTCATCGCGGGCAACGAGTCCGCCGATCAGGCGTCGGAGGTGTTCAATTTCCGCTACGTGGCCGAGGAGGCCCGCAATCGGGGGATCATCGTCAACTCCATTTACTGCGGCGATCGTGAGGTGGGGGTCCGCGAACGATGGGACCAGGTGGCCGCTTGCGGCGGCGGCAGCTATTCCGCGATCGACATGCGCTGCGGTACGATTCAGATCGAAACCCCGCAGGATAAAGTGCTCTTGGAGCTCAATTTGAAGCTCAACGCCACTTACGTGCCCTACGGCTCGCTCGGTCAGGCGGGTCGAGAGCTGCAGCAAGAGCAGGATCGAAACGCGGGCCACGTCGGTGTTGCTTCGGAAGCAAGCCGAGTCGCCGCCAAAGGCTCGGCGCTCTATGAGAATTCCGGCTGGGACCTTGTCGATGGGGTCGCGAGAAAGAAGGTGGCTATTAAAGATTTGAAAGAATCGGATCTGCCGGCAGAGATGAAGGCCATGCCCATCGAGGAACGCGAACAGTTCGTGGAAACGCAGTTCCGCGCCCGCGCCGACGTTCAAAGGCAGATCGCCGAAGTGAGCCTGGCCCGCGAGCAATTCCTCCGCGGCGCCCGAGCTCAAAACGCCGGCGGCAAGCAAGCTCTGGATGAGGCCATGATCGACGCCCTACGGACCCAGGCCAAGGCCAAAGGATTCAAGTTCGAATAAGAGTGCGTCCGATGACCCCCTCACCCGACCCTTTCCCCCACAAGAGGAGTATGTGTTTAGCGTGCCAGAGGGACGCTAAACACATAGGGCGGGGGAGAGAGGTTTTAGGGCGCACTCTTACTGGGACCGCGGGCCTGCGCCCGCGGTTCTGATCGCGCGGTCTGACGTGACTGCGCGCTTCGATGATCGCCGCGGTGCGATGGAAACGTAGGGTCTTCCGACGAGCTTCTTGAGCAATATCACTTCGCCCATGTCGTTGCCCTCGAGGCGGTGCCCGACCCATTGTAGGGCGTAACTGAGGACCACCAACCCGACCGGCCGCCACCACATCGACCAAGCGGCATATTGAAGCTGGACGATGACCAGATAGCCGGCCAAGGGGAGCATCGGTACGGCGATGGCATGAAGAAACAACGAGGCGGGATGTTGATGACGAACGCGCCAACGATGAATCCAAGAGCGCATGAGCGAATGCTAATGGTCTATAGATTGCCGAACAACCGCTCCTGTCAATTTGGCACATCCCCTGGATGGCTCATGGGTGGCCTGCCAAGCTGGCAGAGAACCGGGCCGCGTGTACTCGGCATCACCTACTGTAACTCATTGTTTTATAATAAGTTATGGAAGTCCAAAGGAGGAAGCGGCGTTGGTCCGCGGGTTGCAGTGAGCTTTGGGTCTAGCGGTATGCCTAGCTCCGACGGATGAGGTATCATTCGGCGGGGGCGACGGGTGTCGAATCTCAACGGATTGGTACGAGGAGAAAAATAAACATGGCCGTCAAGCAATTGGCCTATGACCAGGAAGCACGGAAGGCGCTGTGGAGCGGTGTTCAAAAGCTCGCCAGTGCGGTGAAGTCCACACTCGGTCCCCGCGGGCGCAACGCGGTCATCGACAAGGGTTGGGGCGGCCCGACCGTCACCAAGGACGGCGTGACCGTGGCCGAGGAGATCGAGCTGGTTGACAAGTACGAAAACATGGGCGCCCAACTCGTCAAAGAGGCGGCCAGTAAGACCAGCGAGGTCGCTGGCGACGGCACCACGACGGCGACGGTCCTCGCCGAAGCGATCTTGCAGGCGGGGTTGAAGAACATCGCCGCGGGCGCCGACGCGAATTCCATCAATCGGGGGATTCAAAAAGCGGTCGCCAAGGTCATCGAAGCCCTCAAGGACCTGTCCCGCCCGGTCAAGGCCAACAAGCGCGAGGACATCGTCAACGTGGCCAAGATTTCCGCGAACAACGACGAGGCCATCGGGAAACTGCTGGCCGACTGTTTCGAGAAGGTCGGCAAGGACGGCGTGATCACGGTCGAGGAAGGTAAGACCTCTGAGACCACGATCGACGTCGTCGAGGGGATGCAGTTCGATCGCGGCTTCCTTTCGCCGCACTTCGTCACCGACCAAAACAGTATGGAGTGCATTCTGTCCAAGGCGTTCGTACTCATCCACGAGGACAAGATCAGCAGCGTTCCCAAGCTGGTCCCGATTTTGGAGAAAGTGGCGAAGGCCAAGCGCCCGCTGATCATCATCGCCGAGGACGTCGAGGGCGAAGCTTTGGCGACGCTGGTGGTCAACAAGCTCCGCGGCATTTTGGAAGTGTGCGCGGTGAAGGCGCCGGGCTACGGCGATCGCCGCAAGGCCATGCTCCAGGATATCGCCGTGCTCACCGGGGCGACGCCGATCATGAAGGACCTGGGCGTGGATCTCGAAAACCTCTCGATTAAGGAACTGGGCCAGGCGAAGAAGATCCACATCGACGCGAACAACACGACGGTCATCGAGGGGGCCGGCTCGACGGGGGAAATCCAATCGCGAATCAAGCAAATTACTTCGGAAATCGAAGGTACGACCTCCGATTACGACCGTGAGAAGCTGGAAGAGCGGCGGGCCAAGCTCGTCGGCGGGGTGGCGCAGATCAACGTCGGAGCGGCCACCGAGACGGAACTCAAGGAAAAGAAGGCCCGCATCGAAGATGCGCTGCACGCCACGCGCGCGGCAATTGAAGAAGGAATCGTGGTCGGCGGCGGGGTGGCGCTGGTGCGATGTGCGTCGGCGTTGGATAGCGTGAAACTGTCCGGCGACGAGCAGACGGGGGTGAACATCATCCGCGAGTCTTTGTCCGCTCCGCTGCGGCAGATCGCGGCCAACGCGGGGCTGAACCCCGGCGTGGTGCTGCACAAGGTCATGGAGAAGGGCGGATCGTTTGGGTTCAACGCCGACACCAACGAATACACGGACTTGGTGAAGGACGGCGTGATCGACCCCACAAAGGTCGTTCGGTGCGCCTTGGAAAACGGAAGCAGCGTTGCCCGTGTGCTGTTGAGCACCGAGGTCTGCATCACCGAAAAGCCCAAGGGCAAAGATAGTGAGGCGGCGGCGCCCGATATGGGCGAGGACATGGACTACTAACCGAATGCGGAATGGCGAATGCGGAATGCTGAATTGCGTTTCACGCACGCCGCTCCAAAACTGCTGAGACAAAGAACGAACAACGGCGTATTCGATAACCATAGGAGATCAAAGGATATGGCAACGGCAACAGCAACCCCGACGAGGAAGAAGATCAAGTTTCGTCCGATGGATGATCGCGTGCTGATCGAGCCCGGCGAGGCCACGGAAACGACAACGGGGGGGATCATTCTCCCCGATACGGCCAAGGAAAAGCCGCAGCGCGGCACGATCATCGCCGTCGGCCCGGGCAAGCTGCTGGACAGCGGCAAGCGCGGGGAGATGGGCGTGGAGATCGGCGACGAGGTCTTCTACGGCAAATACGCGGGCACCGAAATCGAGTTCGCCGCGGATAAATACGTCGTACTCCGCGAGACGGATATCCTCGCGGTCGTGGATCGGTAAATTCTAACGAGCCGCGACCTTCAGGTCGCACGGATGTCCGCGCGGGCTAAAGCCCGCGGCTCGAATTTTTGGAGAAGTGTTTCATGGCTAAGCAACTGATGTTCTCCCAGGATGCGCGGCAGCACATTCTGGCGGGACTTTCCAAGCTCTCAGACGCGGTCAAGATCACGATGGGCCCCAAGGGTCACAACGTGATCTTGCAGAAGTCGTTCGGCTCGCCGCGCATCACCAAGGACGGCGTAACGGTCAGCAAGGAAGTGGAGCTTTCCGAGCCGTTCGAGAACATGGGGGCCAAGCTCATCAATCAGGTGGCGTCGAAGACCAGCGACGAGGTGGGCGACGGCACGACCGCGGCCACCGTGCTGGCGGAGGCGATTTATCGCGAGGGCTACAAGTCGGTCTCCGCCGGGTCGAATCCCATGGCCGTCAAGCGCGGCATCGAACAAGCCGTCGTCGCCGCGGTGACGGCGATTAAGAACTTGGCCGTCAAGGTCCGGTCCAACGACGATCTCGCCAAGATCGCAACGATCTCGGCCAACGGCGATGAAAAGATCGGCGAACTCCTCGCCGGCGCCCTGGAAGCCGTCGGAACCGACGGCGTGGTGGAGATCGAAGAGGGCAAGTCGCTCCAGACGGAGAAGGAAGTCGTCGACGGCATGCAGTTCGACAAGGGCTTCCTTTCGCCGTATTTCATGACCAACCCCAGCTCGCTGGAGTGCGTCCTGAAAGACCCGGCCATCCTTATTTATGAGAAAAAGATTTCCAACTTGCGCGACTTCGTGCCCGTGCTCGAAGCCATCGCCACCTCCGGCAAGTCGTTGCTGGTGATTTCGGAGGACGTCGACGGCGAGGCGCTGGCGGCTTTGGTGGTCAACAAGATTCGCGGGGTGTTGAGCGTTTGCGCGGTGAAGGCCCCGGGTTTCGGCGATCGCCGCAAGGCCATGCTCGGCGACATCGCGGCGCTCACCGGCGGGACGCTGATCAGCGAGGATTTGGGGATCAAGCTCGAGAACATCACCATCAAGGAGATGGGTTCAGCCAAGAAGGTGGTCATCACCAAGGACGACACGACGATTATCGAGGGCGCCGGCAAAAAGACCGACATCAAGGCCCGCGTCGACCAGATACGAAACCAAATCGAAAAAACCACGAGCGATTATGATGTCGAGAAGCTCAAGGAGCGGTTGGCGAAATTGACCGGCGGAGTCGCGGTGATTCGCGTCGGCGGGGCCACCGAGCTGGAAGTGAAGGAGCGGAAGGACCTGGTGGACGACGCCTTCCACGCCACCAGAGCGGCGGCGGAGGAGGGCATCGTGCCCGGCGGCGGCGTCGCGTTCCTGCGGGCGATCCCCGCGGTGCAAAGGATTCGCGACGGCGCTAGAGGCGACGAGAAGATCGGCGTGGACATCATCCTCGAAGCCCTTCGCGCCCCGACGCGGCAACTGGTGAACAACTCCGGGTGTGAGGGCGAAGTCGTCGTCGAGCAGATTCTCGGCAAGAGCGGCAGCTATGGCTACGACGTTCGCACCGGCGAGTATGTGGACATGGTCAAGGCGGGGATCATCGACCCGGCCAAGGTGGCGCGCATCGCCCTGGAAAGCGCCGCGAGCGTGGCGGGCTTGATGCTCACCACCGAGGTCCTGGTGACAGACTTGAAAGACGAAGAAAAGAAGATCGAGCACTCCGTCCGATAGATGGACGGCGAACGGGGATTCGACCGATAGCGCAATGGGCGGACGTTCGTCGTCCGCCTTTTGCATGATAGCGAGCCGCGACCTTTGGGTCGCGCGGGCGTCCGCGCGGGCTAAAACCCGCGGCTCGTCACAGGTCGTGAAGGTATGACCGTGGCGACTGCCAAGCGGGATTACTACGAGGTGCTCGGCGTTCCGCGGGACGCATTGCCGGAGCAGATCAAGAAGGCCTACCGCCGCCACGCGCACAAGTATCACCCCGACCGCAACGCGGACGATCCCGGAGCGGAAGCCAAGTTCAAAGAGGCCGCCGAAGCCTACGAAGTCCTCTCCGAACCGACGAAGCGGCAGCGCTACGACCAGTTCGGGCACGCGGGCCTCAGCGGCGTCGGGGTCCACGACTTCTCGCACATGGGCGTGGACGACATCTTCTCGATGTTCAACGACATCTTCAGCGGCGGGTTCGGCGGCCGCCGCCGAGGGCGACGCGGCGGGGCGGACCTCCAAACCGAGGTGACCCTCACGCTTGCGGAAGTCGCCGGCGGGACGGAGCGCTCCATCGACTTCACCCGCGAAGACGTCTGTGAAACGTGTGACGGCACCGGGGCCGCACCAGGCTCGCAGCGCCGAACCTGCGGCACTTGCGGCGGTTACGGGCAGGTTGAGCAGACCGGCGGTCTCAGCGGCTTGTTCGGCAGGGTCATCACCACCTGCCCGGCGTGCCGCGGACGCGGGTCGTCCGTTGTTTCCCCCTGCACGTCGTGCCGCGGCTCCGGGCGGACGATGAAGGACCGGGTGGTCAGCGTGCAGATTCCGGCGGGTATTCATGACGGTCAGGCCGTGCGCGTTCGCGGGGAAGGTGAACCGGGCGAAGACGGGGCGCAGCGCGGCGACCTGCACTGCTACGTGCGGATCGCCCCGCATCCGTTCTTCGAGCGGCACAACAACGACCTGATTTGCCGGATGCCGATCAGCTTCACCCAGGCGTCGCTGGGCGCCAAGGTGGAGGTGCCCACGCTGAGGGGCAAGGGGGAATTGAAGATTCCCCCGGGGACGCAGCACGGGCAACTCTTTCGCCTCAATGGGATCGGCCTGCCCGACCTGCGCAGCGGACGGCGCGGCGACGAACTCGTGCAAGTGATGATCGAGATTCCCAAGCGACTCAACAAAGCCCAAGAGGCGCTCCTCCGCGAGTTCGCCAAGACGGAGGATCGATCGGTCCTGCCGGAGTCGAAGGGTTTCTTTGACAAGCTGATGGAGTACCTCGGCAGCGGCGCTAACGGATAAGCCCGGTTGCGGGGACATTAAGAGTGTGTCCCAAACCTCCTCTCCCCCTTGGGGGAGAGGGTGCTGATTACGGGATCGTATGAAGACCAAGAACATTCACACTGACGAAGCGGACCAGCCGCAAAGCACTGCGGACCATGCCGCGGTCGCCTCAACCAGCGAGGGTGCATCGACGGCGGATGTGGTGACGGAGCTACAGGCCAAGGTCGCCAAGCTGGAGGACGCGTTACTACGGGCCAAGGCGGATTTTCAGAATCTCCAACGAACTTCCGCCGTGGAGCGAACCGACGCCATCCGTTACGCCAATGCGGAGTTGATGAAGTTGCTGGTGAGGGTGGTGGATGACTTCGAGCGCTCTCTCGCGGCGGCGTCGAATCCGGACAATCTGCAAGCCGTCGTCGAGGGCGTACGCTTGGTCTACGAAAACCTGCGCAAGGCGTTGGCCGACCACGGCCTGGAGCCGATTGAAGCCCTCCATCGACCCTTCGACCCCAACATTCACGAAGCGTTGCTGCACCAGCCGACCGAGGAGCATCCTCCGGGTACGGTGGTCGAACAGATCGCCAAGGGCTATCGCCTGCGCGACCGCGTGGTCCGGCCCGCCAAAGTGATCGTGGCCAAGGAACCGGAGTCGAACGAATAGAGAGGGAGTCGTATGCCCACGTATGATTACGAATGCACCGAGTGCGGTAAGATTGTCGAGCTTGTTCAGCCGATCACCGAGCCTGCCCGCCGCCGCCTCCGCAGAAGCGACCCCAAGCCCTGCAAGTGCGACGCGCCAGTATCCAGGCACATCGGCACCGGCGGGGGGATCCTTTTCAAAGGCTCGGGCTTCTATCAAACCGACTACCGCAGCGAAAACTACAAGAAGGGGGCCAAAGCCGAATCCGACGGGGCCGACGGCAAGACGACCAAGGACGGCAGTGTTATCAAAGAAGGCGCTTGCAAGACCGATTCAACGAAGCCGAAGCCAACCCCCAAGAATGAGCCGAAGTCAAGCGGTGAGACGAGCTAGGCGGGCGCGCGGGGTTCGTTCATAGAAAGAACGCGCGCGACGATCGGTGGGAGGTGGTCGGCGAGCGCGCGCCGAACCGCAATTACGAATTACAAGTTGCGAAGAAACAAAGGGGGCGTTGGCGCCGCCGTTACGCGCTCTCGAATTCCGCCCGTGCGATCCCGAGGTCTCGCAGAATGGCCCGCAAGGTGCCCACGGGAAGATCGCGATTGCCGTGTCGCGGAATGGTCGTGAACCGTTTATTGGCCGGTCGCCACCAGATTTCGTGGGATCCGGCAGCGGGGCGGACGAATTCGCACCCGAGACTTCGCAGCTTCTTCGTCAGGGTGCGATAGGTCATCCGCTGACCAGGACTTGAACTCGCAATGGGGACGTGGCTTCAGCTAGGCCCCGCGGAGGGGGCACGCCCTTGGCACGCATGGCCGCCAGCAGCGACTTCGCCACTTTCGGGGCGAGCCGGACGACCTCCGCGATCGAGTCGCCCTGCACGTTCAACCCAGGAAGTTTCGGACTCCGTCCGAGATATCGTCCCGCCTCCACCTCCTCAATCTGCAGGGGTAAAACGTATCCTTGTCTGTTTGAATGTCCGTTCCGCATGGATGGTATCCTTTAGCCCTCAAAGTCCGTGGTCTTACTGTTCATTCTACAGAATTCGTGGGACAAAGTACAGACCTTTCGTACCGGGCCGATCCACCCTACGCCTTGTTTCGTCGATGGGCATTGGTTAAAATGCCGGGTTATCAGGATTGTGTCGGTGCGGGAATACCCGGTGGGCCGGACTTTCACTTGCCGGGATTGGTTAGGCGAAAGGAGCTTGCGCCATGAACGCTCGTATCTCATCGTTGTCCATTTTTGCGATCCTTGTCCCGGTTACGCTGACCGCGACGGCGCAGGCCGAAGGCCCGCTAACCGGATGGGGCGCCAACGACTACGGCAAGACCACCGTCCCTTCCGGCACGTTCACCACCATGGCCGCGGGCGAAAAACACAGCCTGGCGATCCGCGGCGACGGCACGCTGACCGGATGGGGCTCCAACAGTAGCGGGCAGATAGATACGCCGAGCGGCGTATTCACCGCCGTGGCCGGGGGATATCTTCACAGCCTGGCAATCCGCATCGACGGCAGCTTGGTCGGGTTTGGTTACAACAAGTATGGCCAGGCCAACGTTCCCCCGGGCACGTTCACTGCAGTCGCCGCAGGCGATTTTCACAGCCTGGCGATCCGCAGCGATGGCAAGTTGGCCGGGTGGGGACGCAACGATTATGGCCAGTCCACCGTCCCGATCGGGACGCCGGAATTCCCCGCCACGTTCACCGCCGTCGCCGGGGGCGGTTTGCACAGCCTGGCGATCCGCAGCGACGGCACGCTGGTCGGGTGGGGTTCCAACAGCGCCGGCCAGATCAACGTCCCCTCCGGTACGTTCACCGCCGTGAGTGCGGGTGCCTATCACAGCCTCGCGATCCGCAGCAACGGCACGCTGGTCGGGTGGGGGTCCAATAGCGACGGCCAGATAAACGTCCCCTCCGGCACGTTCACCGCCATTGCCGGGGGCTACTATCACGGCCTGGCGATCCGTAGCGACGGCACGCTGGTCGGGTGGGGCTACAACCACGTCGGTCAGATCAACGTACCCACCGGCACGTTCACCGCCGTCGCCTCGGGCGGTTACCACGGCTTGGCGATCCGCAGCGACACGGATTCCGATGGCGCCCCGGATGTGTCCGACAACTGTCCGATGGTTGCTAATACGGACCAGTTAGACGTTGACAATGACGGCGTCGGGGACGTCTGCGACAACTGCCCGACCATCGTGAATGCGAATCAGAGCAACCTGGACGGCGACGCGTTCGGCGATGCGTGCGATCAATGGCCGTTCGATCCGACTAACACCAAAGTCGATGGACAGTGCATTCCGACGTTGTCCGAGTGGGGTATGGTCGTGATGGCAGCGCTGATGCTTGCAGCCGGGGCGGTGATCGTGCCTCTGCGGCGGGTTGGGACCACAGTCTCGCCATTAGACGGGTGACGGGAGCCTGTTGGTGCGAGAATCCGTTCTCGCCCCCACCCTCGCCGGGTGCCACTCCTGTGTCAGCAGTGGAGTTTCCGGAGGTGAGAGACAAAAACACTGCTCGCAGCGCAGTGGCACGGTGCAATCGACAATCGCGAAGGCGGTGACCCTTGCCAACCTATGATTGCCCAGTATGCCGGAAGGTCGTCACCGTAGAGCGGAAAGAAGAGGCACCGACTCGCCCCTTCTGCAGCCAGCGATGCAAGCTCGTGGACCTTGGGCGGTGGCTTGACGGCACTTATTCCGTCAGCGAACCGATTTCGCCCGCCAACCTTGACGATGCCGCTGATGCCGGGCCGGGGCCCGCTGATACTCCAGCGACCGCGTAGGGTCCGCCGTGCGGACCATGTTGTTTCCGCCATGCCAAGTTGTGGCACCGTCGATCGGCGAAGGGGATCCCAGGAAGGTCTCATCCGGGAACGAGCCGGTCCGATCACCCTATGGTCGGTGTCCTGACGTAAGTCGGGCTTCAGACCTCGTAGTAAGTGGGCCGCCCGCACCGGACGAGATCATGGGCCCCGTCTGACGAAGTGAGGTTGTGGGGTTCAGCGCCGGCCCGAATGGATAGATGGTAAGCGTACGGCCAACCCCGTCTTCAATTCGCTGGCCAGCCAGCGCAAGATGCCTTCACCATGAAGGAGGCATTTGCGATGCGCCCAGCGAGACGGGATCGGAAGAAGGAAGCATTCTGGCGG